>SAMEA3663095__coassemble_818_pt1 | contig 52848 bp, 37 predicted proteins | sample SAMEA3663095__metabat2_high_PE_003 | metagenome-assembled genome bin SAMEA3663095 (sample SAMEA3663095) | pig gut metagenome | biome: pig gut; feature: pig-associated habitat; material: faeces | place: France | collected 2012
CAAAGATACGCACTTATATTTTTAGCTACAATACGCAATTGCGGAGACGCTTACGTTGATACACCAAATACGATGCCAAAAGGCAAGACATAAAACGCCGCACTATGACCCAAAAGGCTAATAATATGTGAGCCAAAAGACCATAAAAGCAACAAAGATGTCATCAACCTAAAAGACGGTGGCAACGCTACGCTCTACACACTGAACGGCGTTGCGGTTGCAACCGTAAGAAATGGCAGAATGAGCCTGCAGGAAATACCCTATGGCATTTATATCCTCAAATTAGACTGTAATGGGATTGCTACCTCACAAAAAATTATGATACGCCACAGCAGATAAAACAACAGTATGCTTTGTTGAAAACACAACAATAGGAGATAAGCACACAAGCGCCTGTCTCCTATTTATGTTTATCTACCTTTTGCATGACAACAAACCGGCTGTAAGATTACCGCCTCACAACATTGCATGGCTGGTGTCTTCATTAATCAATGGACTTCTCAAAGCAGAAAGGGCGATGCCTCAATACTGTACCGCCTTGATCTCGGCATAAAAATCATCCACCCAGCCTGATACATAGAGTATACGCTTATTGCCAGTATGATTAGGTCGTGCGGTTATTAGGTCATTGATTATAGCAACCAGATGATAAAATTAGAAATCCAATAAGTTACTATCAAAAAGAGAAACTTGAACTTGTTATCATAGATTTTCTTGATAAATGACAATTTTTAAATTATTATTCGTAACTTTGGAGCAATAAAACTTGCAGTAGATTCAGCAATAAACTTATTAAGAGCACTAACAATGACAGCGTATATATACGACAACATAAATGACAAATTCGAAGATGGCCTCAAAGAAATAATGGGAAACAGTCAAGTCAAGAGAGTTGACTTCTGTGTTGGCTATTTTAACCTTAGGGGCTGGGAACGGATAGTAGATTACATTGACGATTTACAAGGTGACTGGGTTGATGAGGGCAAAGATAGTGAAAAGAGAGAATACCGCTATTGCCGTCTACTTATCGGCATGAACCGCTCATATACAGACTTAATAAAACAAGTTTATGGAAATGATCATAAGCGTTTGGACAATGATTATGTGGTCAAGTCTAAACGGCTGATAGCACAGGAGTTTCGCCGGCAACTTGTTTTAGGAAATCCTGATAAGAAATCGGAGAACACACTTCGTCGTCTGTCTCAACAGATGAAAGACAAGAAAGTATGCGTAAAGCTCTACCTGAATGGACAACTGCACGCAAAACTCTATCTTGCCTATCGCCCTGATGACCGTCATCATCCCGCTGATGCCATAATGGGTAGCAGCAACCTTACATTTCCTGGCCTTAACGGACAAGGTGAGTTGAACGCTCCTTTCTATGACAGAGTCTATACCGATATACTTGTTCCTTGGTTCAATGACCGTTGGAATGAGCGTTTGTGCATTGATATTACAGATGATCTGATTGATGCTATTGACAACAGTTGGGCAGGGCCGACTGTCATTCCCCCTTATTATATCTATCTTAAGACAGCTTTCTATCTTAGTCAAGATGCGCGTGCTGGAATTAGCTCCTATCAACTTGGGGCTGAATTTAAAAAAACGCTTTTTCCGTTTCAAGAAAATGCCGTCAAGATTGCAGCCAAGCATCTTATGAATGAAAAACATAAAGGTGCTATGATTGGTGATGTAGTAGGATTAGGGAAGACGATCACTGCTTGCGCCATAGCCAAAATTTTTGAGGACAACTTCAGTGGCTCTACTTTAATCATTTGCCCAGCCAATCTACAAGACATGTGGCAAAAGTATGTCAACCGCTATGACCTCAAGGCTACAGTATTATCAAATGCCGTGCATATAGACGTTGACAATATGCGCTATTACCGCCTTGTCATCATAGACGAGAGCCACAACCTACGCAACCCACAAGGAACACGCTATAAGAACATAAAGGAATTCATTCAGAGTCAAGACAATAGTGTTCTTCTGCTGACGGCAACCCCATATAATAAGGACTTCTCAGACTTGAGCACACAACTAAAACTATTCCTTGACGAGAACCAAGACCTTGGCATACGTCCAGAGGCTTATATCCGACAGTTAGGAGGTGATAATGCTTTCAAACGAAAGTATCCTGACATCTTCATGCGGAGCATCAGCGCCTTTGAGAAGAGTGATGAGGTGGAGGACTGGAACGAACTGATGAAACTGTTCCTCGTCCGGCGCACACGTACCTTCATCAAGGAAAACTATGCCAAGACCGATCCGGTGAACGGCCGCAAGTACTTGGAGTTCCGAGATGGTACGCGCTCCTATTTCCCTGACCGCATCCCACGCTCCATCAAATTCAAGACCGAGGAAGACGACCAGTACAGCCGCCTCTATTCCAAGCAGATGCTTGATCTCATGGACGGACTTGTGTTGCCACGCTATGGCCTGGACAACTATGTCAGCGACAAGAAGCGTAACGAAGCGCCCAATAGGGACAGACTGCTCCTGGACCACCTTTCACGTGCCGGAAAGCGGATGATGGGTTTTTGCCGAAGCACCTTCTTCAAACGTATTGATAGCAGTGGATTTTCTTTTCTGCTGACGCTTTATCGCCACATACTTCGCAATTGCGTCTTTATCTATGCCATCAACAATAAGCTGCCTTTGCCCATCGGTGATGAAAACAGCCTGCCTGACGAGTTCCAAGATGATGATGATATGAATAATATCTTTGGTATTGATGAGAACGACCCTACCACCAAAGACGGCAAACTCACGATACCAACAGATTTAAACTTCTATATGGCTAAGGCAGAGGATTATTACAAGTTCATATCCAGCAAGAATAATGTTTCATGGCTTAACTCTGTCTATTTCAAGCGCACCTTAAAGGAGAAACTGAATAAGGACTGCGAAGTGCTTATCAAGATGATTGCACTCTGTGGATCATGGGATTCTGACAACGACCAGAAAATAAATGAACTTCAAAAGAAGATAGAGAAGGAACATAAATATGATAAGGTTCTTGTTTTTACTCAGTATTCAGATACAGCCCAGTACATCTATCATGAGTTAAAACGGCGTGGCATGAAGCAGATTGATGTCTGCACAGGAAACAGTCAGAACCCAACAGCCATAGTCACTAAGTTTTCGCCTAAGAGTAACGACAATGCAGAAATGCCCCCCTCTGATCAGACACGTATACTTATAGCCACCGATGTGCTTAGCGAAGGACAGAACTTGCAAGACGCCCATATCATTATGAACTTCGACCTTCCGTGGGCCATTATCCGCCTAATACAGCGTGCCGGACGTGTTGATCGTATCGGGCAAACCTCTGAGAAGATAATATGCTACTCTTTCTTCCCTGCTGATGGAATAGAGAAAATCATCGATCTCCGCAAGCGGTTACAACATCGACTAAAAGAAGCTAACCTTGCGCTCGGTGGTGATGAAATATTCTTCGAGGGCGATGAAACTAACCTTATGGATCTTTATAATGAGAAAGCCAATCTTGACAATGAGGATGATAATGATGTGGATTTATCATCACAAGCTTATGAGATATGGAACCAAGCTATAAAGGCTAATCCGAAGTTGAAAGACATCATCCCACATTTAGGAGATATGATTTATTCAACCAAATCCACTGAACAAGCCGTAGAAGAAGGTGTTGTAACCTATGTCCGTACGGCAAGTGGCTTCGATATGCTCTCATGGTATGACAAAAAGGGTGAACTTATATCTCAGTCGCAGAAGCGGATACTCAAAGCCATGGAGTGCAGTATAGACACACCTGCTATGGATTCGCTTGACAATCATCTTGAGCTTGTCGCCAAAGCTTCTGACAACGTAAAGGTTGATAACACTAATTATAGCGGTACGCTCGGCAACCGATTCAGTACTCGGTTCCGTATTGTAGAACTTTTAGAGGGTTTCTGCAATGCTAAAGACACCGACATGCAGAATGCCCACATGGAAAACATATTTTTCAGAAGAAAGAGCATAGAGCAGTTGAAGAGCGCTATCAATGAAATATATAACTATCCGCTTCTGGACACTGTAAAGACAACACTTGGCAGAATGCTACGCAATCACAAGCTGTCTGACGAGGACATAGTTGACTATGTAAGGGAGATGTACGAGCAAGACCAACTCGTCCATAAACCCAATAATGAAGAAAACACTCAGAACAATGAGATTGTTTGCTCAATGGGGCTTCGTTATATTCCAAACAAATAACAGAACCGATAAAATACAAATATGAATAAGCAAGAATTCACAAGCTATCTTAAAAACAACCAGTTTGAAGACTTGTTCATCGAGTTGGGATGGAACGACTATAAAGGAGACAAGCTGCTTTATCCAGCCGATATTGAAGGCAAAGAATATAACTTTTATGTCGTGGCACAGCAGAGTGGCTTCATGGTATTGAAGTGCGTGGTAAGCGAGTTGCCCACAACGGCTCTCTATAAAAAGCTCGACACGCAGATACGCAAGTCGGCACATGATTACATTTGCATCTACTACGTGCCGGGCGAGATGAAGCAGATGTGGATAGTGCCGGTTGACAAGGTTGACAAACGTGACCTGATCAGTGTAAAATACGTCGACGAAGCGCATGCTGAGTTCCTGTATGAGAAAGCCGAAGGCTTTACCTTCCCAATAGGCAAAGAAACCAACATCCTAGATGTCAAGAAGAAGGTGCAACAGGCATTCATCGTCAACTCTGAGAAGCTTACAAAGAAGTTCTACGATGAATTCAAGAGGCAGCATAAGGCTTTCGAAAAATTCATCATTGGTATAACTAGTGCTGACGACCGACGATGGTATGCCAGTATCATGCTAGACCGTCTGATGTTCTGCTACTTCATTCAGAAGAAAGGCTTTTTGGATAATAACAAAAAATATCTACAAGACAAACTAAAACAGGTAAGAGCAGAGGAAGGTGAGGATGAATTCTATGCTTTCTATAGGGATTTCCTTTGCCATCTTTTCCGTGACGGACTTAACACTCCCAAGCACAACACACATGAATTCCTTATTCGCTTCGGACACATACCTTACCTCAACGGAGGCATGTTTGACGTGCATCCCTTGGAACAGAAGTACAACGACATACAAATCAAAGACGAAGCCTTCGCGCATCTGTTCGACTTCTTCGACCAGTGGGAGTGGCACCTCGACACGCGTATTTCTTCATCGGGACGCGACATCAACCCCGACGTGTTAGGTTACATCTTCGAAAGGTTCATCAACGACCGGGCGCAGATGGGCGCTTACTATACACAGGAAGACATCACCGGCTACATTGGTCGCAACACCATCCTCCCGTTTCTCTTCGATAAAATGAAGGCGAAAATGCCACAACTGTTTGCCCGTGGTGGCAAGGTGTGGAAATTTTTGCAGCAGTCTGAAGACCGATACATCTATGATGCGGTAAAGAAAGGATATACAAAGGATTGGCGTGACCGCATCCCTGATTATATCGCTGTGGGCCTCGATACATCGAAGCCAGACCTCCTGGAGCGCCGCAAGCATTGGAACGAGAAGACCTTCGAAGAGTTCGCCTTGCCCACGGAGATATGGAGAGAGACGGTAGAGCGGCTGCAGCGATGCGAGTCTTTGATTCAGAAAATAAGCAATGGCGAGATTGATGATATCAATGATTTCATCACCCTTAATCTTAACATACGCTCTTTTGCGTACGATGTGCTTGAGAAGATAGACAACCACAACTATGTGCGTCATTTCTATCATGCCCTTCAGCGCATAACCATTCTGGACCCTACCTGTGGCTCCGGCGCCTTCCTCTTTGCGGCCATGAATATTCTCGAACCACTTTACGAGATTTGCATAGAGCGCATGCAAGAATTCCAGACAGAGAATAAGAATCTGTTCAAGGAGGAGTTAGGAGAAATCAGCAACAAGTACCGATCCAACATCCAGTACTTCATCTTCAAGAGCATCATCCTCCGCAACCTCTATGGTGTCGACATCATGGCGGAAGCTATTGAAATAGCCAAGTTGCGTCTGTTCCTCAAGATGGTGGCGGTCGTTGACGTGGACTTGCGTGACGACAATCTCGGCCTTGACCCATTGCCTGACATCGACTTCAATATCCGATGCGGCAACACGCTCGTGGGATATGCAACGGAGAAGCAGTTGGATGACTCCATCACATACGGTGATATGTTCGCGCGTCTGGATTTCAAAGAGCGCATACAGCAGAAACTGGACATTGTGAGCAAAACGTATGACACCTTCAAATGGTTGCAGATGAACCAGCAGGACAACCGTGAAGCGTTCAAGGAAGCGAAACGGCAGCTTCACGATAAGCTTGCTTCGCTCAACGAAGACCTCAACCAACATCTCTACGGTCACAAGCCGGACCTTGGCTATACTCCGTGGCTCGAACGTACCCAACCCTTCCATTGGATTGCCGAGTTCTACGAAATCATGCACAATGGGGGCTTCGATGTCATCATTGGAAATCCACCGTATGTGGTTTATACCGATAATAGATTGCCGTACCATATTGGTATTGAATATTCAACATTGTCTTGCGCAAATCTATATGCTTATTGTATAGAGCGCTCTCAATCTTTGTTAAACAAAGATAGTCATTTTGGTATGATTGTTCCAAATAGTAGCGTATCAGCAGATAAGATGGCACCTTTGCAAAGAATTATAAGGAAAGAGCATACTTGTTGGATTACGAATTATTCTTGGAGACCATCGAAACTCTTTGAGGGAGCAGATATGCTTCTTGCTATCATTATTAATTGCCCTAGTGAAACAGATATTACTTATTCCTCCATATATCATAAATGGTATAATGAATACAGAGAATGTCTCTTCAATAATATTAATTACGTTGAAGTTTCTGATGAGGTGATAGATGGGTCAATTCCTAAAGTACCAAACCTTCTTGTCTATTCCATAATGGAAAAGATGAGAAAGGCGTCAGGTAAAAAAGTTCTGTCTGGAGATTTTCATGTATCTCCAACGAAGTATTTTTTATATTACTTCAGAGCTGTACAGTATTGGTTTAAGGTGCTTGATAGAATTCCTGTCTTTTTAGAAGATGGTGAGGATAAAGTAACCGGAGAAATGAAAACAATATATGTTGCATCAAATAGAGATAAGTATGATATAATATCATTCTTATCATCATCATGCTTCTTTTTGAGCTATATATTGTGGTCAAGTTGTCAAGTTGTCAATAGTAGAGATTTTAATGTATATTTCAGTTTAAATACTCTAACAGATGATGAGAAAACTGCCTTAGAAGCATTAGGCGTAGAACTGCAAGAGGATTATCAGAAACATAGTAAATTAAAAGTAAGGAACTATTCTAAGAAAGGCAGAGAATTTACAATGAAGAAACAACACTTCTTCATAAAAAACTCCAAGCCCATTATTGACGAGATCGACAAGGTCCTTGCAAAGCATTATGGCTTTACCGATGATGAGCTTGACTTCATCATCAACTATGACATCAAGTACCGCATGGGCGATGAGTTGAACGAGTGAATGACAAGATATGGAGATGACAGGCAACCAACAGCTTTTGAGCTACACCAAGACAGGCTTTCTCGCGTCGAGCCATATTGAAGTGTCCGATGTGATGGCCTGCTATGAGTGGGCAGCAAGGAAGCCTGAGCCGGGATGCTGCGTCATGAGCGGCTTCTCGTCGAAGATGGAGCGTGACGTGCTGCATTTCCTGCTCCGGGCCCACACGCCCGTCATCTGGGTGCTTGCACGTAAACTTTATAAAGAGATTCCACAAGAGCTACAAGAGGCTTTAGACAACAAAAGATTATTGATAATATCGATTACAGATGCCACACGGCAAAGTAAGGCATTGGCTTATAAGCGAAACGAATATATCGCTGAAACTGCCAATCAGCTCTTATTTACAGGAGTAGGTACATCAAGCAGCCTATATTCTCTATGTGAGAAATATAAATCAAAAACTATAAGTTTCTCAGAGCTATGATCATAACACAACCATGAAACTCAACCCCTTGCTGCCTGTCCTTCTGAAAAGGCCCAACATAGTCTTTAGCAAGCAACGAATTTATCGAAGCTGCACACTCCATTTATGACTGATTATGCCTCTAGTTATCACTCACATGAAAACAGATAAAAAAAACACCTGCAGATAAAAACTTGACTGCTATAATCTTAAATATTCAACATGGTTAAAGAATGGAGGATTCTTGAAAATCGGAAGCTATGATAGACCTACTATTGGGGTTGTGATGTCAGTTCTTTTTTCCAGAATTGTATGTTCTTCTTTTCTTACTTTCAGTTTGTCTGCCAGCATCTTTGCATCTTCGTAGTTCCCTCTGCAAGCGTTGCCTGCCATTTCGAATGCATATCGCACATACAATATTCCTTTTTCTTCGGCTAAGTGCCTTACATAATCATACTCTCTTGCGTACTCTTTATAAACTTTTTTTTTCATCATCGCTTCCTTGTGCTCTTTCCAATGATTCAGCTTCAATGAAAAGGGCTTTTCTTACATTGGATAGGTCGGATTCTTTAGATAGTATTTCCCTTAGTTCTAGATGTCTTCCAACCATTTTTATAAATTTATCCGTTCCGGGCAGGAGATCCATTGATAATTTGATTACTTACTCTAACCTTCTCTTTTCATCGTCCGAAAGAGAGTTGAACATTTCTTTTCTTACATTCTCCGTCGTCTTATTTCTATCGTATTAAGGCCTCACCACATCATCGAAGTGAATCTTGGCCCATCCAATGAGTTGGTCGATGGCGGGGATGAGCGACTTGCCGATGTCAGTGAGACGATATTCTACGCGAGGGGGCACCTCGGGATATACCTTACGATCTACGAGATGACTCTCGTTAAGTTCCTTGAGAGTCTTGGAGAGCATCTTCTGTGAGCAGTCGGTCATGTGAGCATGCAACTCACTGAAGCGCATCACACCCGCAGAACTTGAATTAAGGGTGTAGAGCACGAGCAAAGACCACTTGTCGCCGAAACGACTGATCACTTGGCGAATGGGACAGGTGAGATACTCAGGATTGATTTCTTTCTTTGCCATATTCTTCTTATTTCTTCCTTATAGGCGCAAAAATAGCCAAAAGTTATCAAAGAACGAAAAGCAACAAGTTAAAGCAAGTTAATGGCTCATCTGCCTAGGCTACTATTCATCCATTTCCTACCAAAAAGTTAGTATGACACCAAAAAGTTGCCTCTTGTCATATATTATTATTATGCCTACCTTTGTATCGCCAAACAGAAATTATTCACAACAGAAAAGAAGAAAGGAAACAAATGAGACTAAAGAATTTTATATTAGCGGCAATATTCGCAATCGTCGCACTAAGTGCCAACGCAAAAGGATTGTCATTGAAAGTCTACAACCCCGGAACGAAAGCCATCTTCCCGGTGAGCTCAACTATTGTTTACGGCAAGAAAGACGCTGCACTCATCGACGCGCAGTTTCAGAATCAGTATGCCGAGGAAGTGGTGAAAGAGATAAAGGCTCTGAAAAAGAACCTTAAATATGTGTTCATTTCTTACAACGATCCCGACTTCTACTTCGGTCTGGATGTCATTCATAAGGCGTTTCCGGAGGCACAGATACTATCTACTGCTCAAACAGCCTATCTCATTGAGGCCTCTAAAGACTTCAAACTGAATGTATGGAAAGACCAACTGAAGAGCGATGCACCAGACTCACTCATCGTTCCTCAAATAGTAGACTCGCTTCCGGCTATAGAGGGTAATGCTTTACATATAAGATATAGCAAGGACAACACGGCCCATCCCTTTGTGTGGATACCCAGCCTGAAAGCCATTGTTGGCGGAGGCAGTGTTACAGAGGGCGTGCATTTATGGATAGCTGACACACAAGGAGATAAGGGTCTGGCACAGTGGCAAACGGTTATCAGCAACATGCAGGCATTGCAACCTGCCATGGTGGTACCGGCACACTTCGTGTCTTCCGACTTTTCACCGGCAGTACTCGACTTCGATGCTAAATATCTGTCAGACTTCCGTAAGGCAGCACAGCAGAGCAAGTCAAGCGAGGAGTTGATAAAAGCAATGACAGCGCTCTATCCCAATCTTCCCGGTAAAGACGAACTAGCCTTTGGCGCTAAGGTGTTCAAAGGCGAGCAAGCATGGAAAATCTCTACACCCTACCCTCCTATCGGCCGCGCCATTAAGGTGGACTTTGGAAGTTTTGCCTTCAGAAACTCGTTTAAGGATGCACACCACATGACCTTCCTTGGGCTTAACGGTATCTACAAAGGATTAACCGACAACGTAAATCCTACCGTGGTAGAGGTATCACCAAACGTATTCATGGTTTACTGGTCTGAGCCCAACTCTACAAAATCTAATGTAGTACACGTTCAGAACTACAACACAGGGACGGTGTGGACCAACATTGCCGCTCCCGACGGAAAATTCTATAACATGCAAGGAAAGCTCAGTGTAGTGGAATAATCTGACTAATAGTTCTTGTGTCTATCGAAATTGTTTTCGGTAGACACTTTTTTGTTTATAGCAAAATGCTATTACAGTCTATAGATATTCACTGAAACGAAGAGAGACTTGCTAATAACATCCATCTTCTTGTTGGAGTGTTGGGATTAAGGTGAAGCCTTGACGAATTGTTTCAAAATATCTAATGCGTTTGAGAGTATTCAGCCTGAAAAGGTGGGTGTCTATAAGAATTATAGCTGAAAGCATTGCATAACTCAAAAGGAAATTCTATCTTTGCAAAAACAATTTACACTATGGGTAGATTCTACAAACACATTTGGATTACTTTACTTGTCATTCTGCTTTCAGCCTTCTGTACGAACGTCGAAGCAAAAGACAAAGTTGTGGAACGTGGTATGGACAAAACTGAAGTCAGAGATATTCTCGGCAAGCCCAAAGCAACAAGCTTCGACCAGTATGGTGAGACATGGACCTATTGGATAATCCCGTGGGTGGGAGAAAACGATAAGATAATAACCGTGAATTTCGACTTAAACGGCAAAGTAATCAGTTATAGCGAACGGTTTAAGGATGACCCATCTAGCATCGGCACTCCACCTACTCCAACGCCTCACGCCTCTCTTAAGCCCTACATGCTCTATGAACTTGGAGACCAAGAGTTTGATTTTCTTTTAAGTAAGGTAAGATCGGCCAGCTTCGACAATGACAAGTACACGTTGCTGGAAGTGGCTAGCCTGGGATGCTGTTACTCCTGCAACCAGTGCGCACGCATGATGGAGCTATTCAACTTTAGCGATGATAAGCTCAAGGTGCTTAAGATTATGGCGCCACATATCGTTGACGCTCAGAATGCCTACATCATATACAAAACCTTTACCTTCGATTCTGATAAGGAAAAAGCCGCACAGATTATGACGGAAAGATAAGGCTAAGGAAAAAGAAAGAAAATTCTCCCATCACAAAGATTGAAAATAAAATAAGGGAAGTCAACGGATATATTGTCCTCTCCATTAAATTGAATTAAGAGATTTTACCTAAATAGTGTTATACCAAGATAATATTCATACACCAATAATAGGTTCATCTCATATGATATTACAGTGCACAAAGTCTGCCTTATTCATTCCCGCTCTTTCATTCCATACCATAAGGCGTAAGCAATGGCAAATTCTATGTAATCAGTTGTAATAGTATAGCCAACAAACATTCCATGTTATGCATCTAAAAAGTAGCCTAAAAAAGCACCTACAATTTTCTTGTAAGTGCTTGATTATCATTGTGGACCAGATAGGGCTTGAACCTATGACCTCCAGATTATGAGTCTGTTGCTCTAACCAACTGAGCTACAAGTCCAGACATTCGCATAGTTATCACACGAAAGCGAGTGCAAAGGTAAGGTGTTTTTTTGAAATAACCAAATGTTTTTAGCAAAAAGAAACTAAATATAACTCATTTAGTCGCCACGGTGTGGTGTTTTTTACTTAACTTTGCAGCCAAAACGACTGTATATACATGACCATCAAGAATATTATATTCGACTTGGGTGGCATTTTATGTGGGCTGAATCCCGACAGATGTATCCATTCTTTTGAGCAGATAGGTGCAGGGAGCGTGGCTCATTTCGTTGCCGAACATCGTGTGGAAGACCTCTTCCTTGACTCTGAAACAGGCAAAATCAACGCACAACAGTTTTGTGACGAGGTGCGCAGGATAACAAGCAAGAATATTCCCGACAATAAGATAGTGTGGGCATGGAACCAACTTCTCACGCCCATTGCCGCATGGAAGCTGGCCAAGCTGAAAGAGCTGGGCCAACATCATCGCCTATTCTTGCTCAGCAACACCAACGACATGCATTGGCAGCACTGCCAGAACAACTTCTTCAAGGCTCAGGGCGCGGATGCCTACTCGTGCTTTGAAAAGGTCTTTCTTTCGTTTGAGATGCATCTCATCAAGCCTTCCGAAGAGATATTCAAGGCAGTAATCGAGCAGACGGGCATCACTCCCGCTGATACGCTCTTCATAGACGATACCGCCGCCAATTTGCTTACGGCCCGCCGAATGGGCTTTCAAACCAGGCAAACATTCAATGAAAACGATATATTTTAACTCAGACGTACACCTCACTACGCCTCAAGTGGCCACCATAGGCTTCTTCGACGGCGTACACCGAGGCCATCAGTTCATCTTGAAGCAGGTGTGCCAGGCAGCCAAAGAGGCCGGTATGGAGTCTATGGTCATCACCTTCGACCGCCATCCGCGCCAAGTGCTGCATGAAGACTATCAGCCCCAGCTGCTCACAACGCTGCCAGAGAAGATCCGGCTGCTTGAACTGACAGGCATAGACTGTTGTGTCATCCTGCCCTTCAGCACCGACATGGCCGCCCTCTCGGCACAGATGTTCATGCAAAGCATACTGAAAGAGCATCTCAATGTGCGCCAACTGTTGATAGGCTACGACAATCGGTTCGGCCATAACCGTGCCGAGGGCTTTGAAGACTACGTTAGATACGGCAGGCAGATGGGCATACGGGTTGCTCATAACACGGTTTTCGAGCCTCAGGGCTTGCACATCAGCTCATCAGCCATACGCAAATACATCGAACAAGGCAACATCAGCATGGCCAACGAGTGTCTGGGACGCCCTTATCAGATAACATCTACGGTGGTAAACGGCTTTCACGAAGGTCGCAAGATAGGCTTTCCAACTGCCAACCTCGACCCTCAGCTCATCTCAACCATGCTACCCGCCAACGGCGTGTATGCTGTCTTGGCCAGTATAGGGAATGAAGGCACATGGCATGAGGGCATGATGAACATTGGCTTCAGACCCACCTTCAAGGGTCAGACCCTCTCTGTAGAGGTTAATATATTCAACTTCAACGAAGATATATACGGCCGACAGGTCACCGTAAGGATAATACGCCACATGCGCGACGAGCATAAATTCAGCTCGCCTGAGCAGTTAAGCCAACAGATAACCGATGACCGGCAACACATCAGAGACTTTTTCGAGCAACAGAAACATCAATTTTAAGACATTATATAAATGGAGAAGACAAAATTAAACAACCTACTCTACGTCATACTTTTCATTGCACTCTTCGTGCTTATTTCTGATATCGTGCAATGGATAGCTATGGAAGGCTATGCCCTTGTCAAGGGTTCAACCCTAGAAACCATTCAAAAAGCATTAAAAGCAGGCCAGCTTGGCCAGCTCATGGCCGTGTCGAGCGTCTTCAGCAGCCTCATAACCATAGCCTTCTTTCATGTATTGGGCTGGGCAAAGTTGTCACGCGGCTATCTCAACACTCGCCCCTGGGCGGTACTCTTCTGGACAGTTTGCCTGTCGCTAGGACTCATCCTGCCCTCTGAATGGCTCTTAGAGCAACTGCAGCTCCACATGCCCAACAGCCAGATGCGCATCTTCGACGCCATCATGAGAGAGCCCTGGGGCTACGTTGCCGTAGGCTTGTTCGTGCCTATAGCCGAGGAACAGGTGTTCAGAGGCGCCATACTCTCCCGCCTGCTCAGTATGTTTGGCAGCCGAAAGCATTGGTGGGCCATCCTCGTCTCGGCCCTTATCTTCGGCGTTATACACTTTAACTGGGCACAGGGTCTGCACGCTTTCGTCATAGGACTGGTGCTGGGCTGGCTCTATTACCGCACGGGCAGCATCCTGCCGGGCGTAGCTTTCCACTGGGTAAACAACACTGTGGCTTACATCATGTATCATGTCATGCCGCAAATGAACGATGGCAAGCTCATCGACCTCTTTCATGGCGATGCCAAAACCATGTATATGGGCCTGGCATTCTCATGCTGCATCTTCCTGCCCGCCCTCTTCCAGCTCTATCAACGTGCCGTGAAGAAGCAGTGACACACAGGCCACGCAAGCAGAACAACACCCTCTCTGCAACCTTAATATAAGGATAGGATATATCTCTCAAGCACCTGGCTGCGGGATATATCCTATTTTTTATGCGCCCCGAAACGTGCCCCGGCCACGCTCTCATAACCCCTCCGGCGGGCCAACTGCGACAAAAAAGTGAAAAAACTATAGCTTTAAACATATAAAAAGTTATCCACATAAGAGTGTGGATAAGTGGATAACAACTCGTTGATTACGCACACCCGAAAAGCCAAAAGCCCCTTTCTGTGGATATCCACCAAGTTATATACTCCTTAAAACATAAGTTTTCCGCCTTTTTCTTGCTATAAAAGATATAAACTTATTAACTTTGCCGCCAAAACAACAAAGTGTGGATAAGTATCAATAGCTATTGATTATCAGCACAAAAGAATAAACAGAGCATGTGTATAAGTGGCAGTTGGACGTTGAAAAGCAAATAAGCAAGAAAAAGAGCAGATAGTTTTGCACTTTTCCACACCATATCATAACACATCATTTTATTTATTCTTAAAAAGAAAGTAAAGAGTAATATAATATAAACGTTAATAACTTCGAGAGATGGTAAAACAAGAATGGAAGGAGAAAGGCTACGTAGACGAGCCCGTAGACAAGTCTATCGACCTGAAGAAAGAGATAAGAAGAATGTGTGACGAGCAGCAGGCTATTATACTGGCGCATTATTACACGGTGGGCGAAATACAGGATATAGCCGACTTTGTGGGCGACTCGCTCGCTCTGGCACGCAAGGCCGCCGAGACAAAAGCCAAGGTAATGGTGATGTGCGGCGTGCACTTCATGGCCGAAACATGCAAGTTGCTCTCGCCCGAAAAAACGGTGCTGTGCCCCGACCTCACCGCGGGCTGCTCGCTGGCCGACTCTTGTAAGGCCGACGACCTGCGCAAGTATAAGGCCGAGCATCCCGGCTATCAGGTCATATCCTACGTCAACACCACGGCAGCCGTAAAGGCTTTGACCGACTGTGTGGTTACTTCCGGCAACGCCAAGAAGGTTATCGACAGCTTCCCAAAGGATGCCAAGCTCATCTTCGGGCCCGACTATAACCTCGGAAACTACATCAACAGCGTCACAGGGCGCCACATGCTGCTCTGGAACGGTGGCTGCCACGTGCACGAAAAGTTCTCCGTTGACGAGATAGTAAGACTCAAGAAAGAGCATCCTGAGGCCGTTGTGATGGCTCACTTGGAGTGTAAGGCACCCGTACTGGCCCTTGCCGACGTGAAAGGTTCTACGGCCACCATGCTGAAATATGCGCAGACACACCCCGAAAAAGAGTATATTGTGGCCACAGAGGCTGGCATCCTGCACGAGATGCAGCGCACCTGCCCCGACAAAACCTTCATTCCCGTACCACCGGAGGTGAGCGAAGGCTCGCTGGGATGCAGCTGCAACGAGTGTGAGTATATGAAGAAGAACACCCTGCAGAAGATATACAACACCCTGAAATATGGCTGGCCCAGCATTGAGATAGACCCCGACATAGCGCGCGATGCCGTGAAGCCCATCGAGCGGATGCTCAGTCTGAGCTGACAGAGGCACGCTATGAGCGCCCTAAACGCTGATACTTTCATCGCGAAAGCATTGTTTCCGGCTCATAAAACAAATTGAATTGAAAAGTAAAATAAATTATTTTGCGATATAATATAATTTATATTACATCATAAAATAATTTATTTTATACCGCGAAAGTCATCCTTTCGCAACCAAAAAGCAAGGGCACCAACCTCACATATTGTGGTTAGTGCCCTTTCATTATGCCTTGGCTGAGTGACAGTCTCGCCAACTTATGCCTTTACGTACATCTTATTAAGTTGCTCATATTCCTGAAGATTTCTTTTTTAGACATAGTTTCAGCATCATCCTCCTATGCGATGATGCAGCCACGCATAAGCCTTTCGCTCCATGGGATAGGTTACCATGCTCATCAAAGTGCAGATAACGAAGACCATAGATGAGTATACCGCCAGCTTGAGCAGGGGATGGTTTAATTGCCCTATCCAGTCTTTTGTTATCAAAAACAGCAGGAAGTGGCTGAAACTTTGATATAGATAGATGGTATATCCCCGCTCGTTCCACATCCTTAACAGCCTGTTTTGAGGTATGTGCATGTTGCTTACGATGAGCGAAATCCATCCCAGAGCCGTCACGCCAAAGGATAAGAACCACTAGTCTGTGGAAAATTTGTGATCTTGCATGGGTATGCTTGCACCACTCATAAAGCCGTAGCACGTGATGAAAGTGGGCAGAACCATACAGATAATTGTCTTTCTTGCGTTGAGCTTATGATAATATAGATAGCCCAAAAGGAAGAAAATGTTGTAGCAGGCAATTTCTTTCACCTTATTAGGTAGGTTTGTGAAACTGATAATGGCAAAGAGCACAATGTTGACAAGCAGCTGATGCTTTATTGAAAAGTGCTTGTCCAGCTGGCTTTCTAGTGGGAATAGGCACATCACGATGAGATAAACGGAGATGAACCAAGTGTAACCGTAATAAGGAAGCGCTTCATTCCCTTCTGTGAATAGAATTTTTACTACCTCCCAAAGGCTCAATGTATAGGTGTGATGAGGAAAGTATAAGTGCATAATGACGTATAAAACGGCCAAGAATGGCATAAAAAAATAGAATGGAAACATTACCCGCCATACCCGGTTGATGATCATCTTGGGCAACGATTTGGGTTTGGCGTAGGTCTGAGCCGCCCCTGCTATGAAAAATATAAGAGGCATCTCAAACAGCATATATGATCTATAGGGTTCACCAAAACCATCAAACCAGTAAGTTATATGTATGAAGCATACAATATAAATCATGGTGAGTGCCCGGTAATTGTCTAGTTGTGTGTCGCGTTGCATGGCTTTTTGTTATTCTGTGAGGGTTGTATTCTTATTGCAGTTTTGGCGTTTGCAAAGTATTGCGTGCCCGTTCTCAATCTTCAGCACCAGCCGGTAGCCGTCTTTATAAGCGCGTGTGGCCAGACTGTCTATGGTGTTTTGCTTTACGTCGTGGCAGCTGATGACGGTGTCTTTCCATGTTTCCGGCCACTCATAATGGTTGACAAAGCGCACCGCATTGCCCCAGCAGAAGGCCTCGGCATCGCGCAGACAGAAGGTGTTATACTTTCTGTAGTCGCTCTCTATGCAGATGCTGTAGATGCTGTCGGGCGTTTCTGCCCGTAACATAGGCTGGTTCTTGATGACCGTCATGGCCTCTGTGCCCAGATGCTCCATATATTTTCCGCTCTTATACTTCTCTATGCAGTGGTGCGCGTCTATGCCTATCAGCCCCGCAAAGAATGGCACCAGCAGCCAGCCAATGGCCTTGTGCCTGCCCGACTGCTGCAACAGCAGTGCCAGAAGCAGCGTGGTGAAGGGCTGGGCGTTATAGGCGTGCATCACAGCATACATGGTGATGATGTTAGGCAAGAGGGCTATGAGCAGGCAAACCACCGTTATCAGAGTGCGGCGGGTGGGCAACATGCTTCGCCCTTTATAGGTAATGAGCACGAGAAAAGGTAGGGTGAGCAGCAAGAATAGCATGGCCAGCCAGTGCTGATTGTCGTGTATCAAACTGATGTTGTCTGTAGGAATGATGGCTGTTGTGATTATCTTGCCGAAGGTCTTGATGATGTTATTGGCGAAATAAGACCCATATTCGTTGTTAATGGCTCCGGTATGAGGCAGCATGTAGCGCACTATCATATAAGCACATGCGCATGTCAGGCCGGCTGCCAACATGCATAGGGTGTGCTTCTGTCCCTCATTAGTCCATGCATAAGCCATGAGTGGCGTGATGACAAACCATGTTATGCCGCTCTCTTTGAATAATGTAGCTATGAGAGTGAGTATGAGCCAGCGCATTATTCTACCTTTCCTGCGCTGTGAGATGTATTCGTTCAGCCCCCATAAGCCGAAGAACAAGGCCCCGGCTTGATTGATGCTGTCGGTGTCTAGCAGCGTAGCGAGCATGGAAGGAGCCAGCAAGAAGAACATCACCCCTACCCTTGCGGCTGACCGTTGTATATGGAAGCGCAGCATAAGGGCATAGATGGTGATGGCAGACAGCACATGGAAGAGCCACACCAGCACATGGTTGAGTGCTGGAAACCACGTTCTGTGATACTCCAGAAACCATCCTATAAGGGCATCCATGGGTCTCCACCATGACGTATAGGGCAAGAGTGTTTCGCCCACGTTGCGCTCGTAGGGGGCCGTGAGATAGGTTAGGTCGTCGAAGATGGGCTGCATGAGCAAGGCAGAAGCCAGTTCTATGGCTGCCACAAGGAAGAAAAGGCAATAGAACCATGTATTTTTTTGAAGGTTGTTCATTATACTGAATGTATTAAAAGCTATTTTTCAAAAGAAAAAAAGCATTATTTCGCAGCGTCAGGTCAATATTATTTGAAGGAAGAACAGTCGTTCAGATGCCCTCTTTCTCTCTTATCAGATAGACGGGACGGTGCTTTGTCTCGTTGAAGATGCGTCCAAGATACTCGCCGATGATGCCGATAGACACCAGTTGTATGCCACCCAAGAAGAGTATAACGATGATGAGTGTGGGGAAGCCATGCACAGGTTCGCCCACCAGGAGGGTTTTCAGAAGCACGTAAATCATATAGATGAAGGCCACAGCCGACACGATGAGCCCCATGACAGTGGATATACGCAAGGGCGCGGTGGTGTAAGACGTGATGCCCTCTATGGCTAAATTGAGCAGCTTATGATAGTTGAACGATGACTTTCCGGCCACTCTGTCGCCTTGCTTAAAGGATATTTCTTTCTTCCGGAAGCCTATCCAGCAATACAATCCCTTGGTGTAGCGCTCACTCTCACGCAGTTGTCGCAGCGCGTCAATACACTTTCGGTCGAGCAAACGAAAGTCGCCCACATTGGGAAGTATGTCTATCTTTGCCAGCTTTTGCAGCAACCGATAGTATGCCATGGATAGTTTTCTTCTCAGCCAGCTCTCTTTTCCGCGGTCTGTGCGGCGCGCGTATACATCATCGTAGCCCTTTTCCCACTCCGAGAGCATCTGGGGTATCACCTCAACAGGGTGCTGCAAGTCGGCATCCATGACTATGGCGCAGTCGCCCGAGGCGTAGTCAAGCCCCGCAAGCATGGCGGCTTCCTTGCCAAAGTTGCGCGACAGCGACACGTAAGCCACTCGCTCGTCTTTCTTTCTGAGGGCTTTCATAACGTCTAATGTGTGGTCTTGGCTTCCATCGTCTATCAACAGAATTTGCCAGTCATACTTGTTGTTGGCTTTCATCATGCCGGTTAGGGCGTTATATAGTGCGTTGAGGTTTTCTTCCTCGTTATGGCAAGGCACTAAGACGGTTATCTTCTTCATCATTTCATTACCTCCACGTGTCCTTTATTTGCTATCCATACGCAGTCAAAGCCTTTCTGACGCATTCTGAGGGCTAATATACGCGCTTTGGCCAAGGCCGTGGCCGATGGTGCCAGCGTGGTGTCTTTGATGCTCTCAGGCCACGTATATCCCGTTATCTGCCACACAGAGTGCCCCCATCCGTAGGCTTCATCGTAGGGAACGCAGAATGATGAGTACTTGGGATAGGTGTCGCGTATGATGATACAATATACTTTTCTTACTGGTTTACCCGTCTTTCGCACCGTTTCGGCAGCCATCTCCATTCCCGGAAGGGATGTCTGCCAGGCCATATACCAGTGATGTGCGTCTACAAAGAGTGCGCTGGCAAGGTATAAGATGAAGGTGATGTTGAGCCATCGGGTGCTTTTGCTGAACTGATTGGCCATCCATCCCACCAGTAAGGCGGCTATGCCGAGCGACGAATAGGCATTCATCACGCTCATTGCAATGAGCAGATTGGGCGACGCAACGATAAAGAGGCAGGCCAGAAGGGCATAGGTGGCCCGCGACTTCCATACTTGCCGGTGTGAGAGAAAGAGGGTCAGGATGAACGGAACCGACACTGCGAAGGTGACAAATGCCACCAGAAGGTTTCTGCTGGGCTTGTGCAGCAGGGCTATATAGTCGGTTGCCAGCCACGTATAGCCTATCCATTTGGCCGTGCCTGATACCTTTGAGGCCAGGCTTCTGAACTCTTGCTCATGCTCATGTGCACCTGTATCTACGTAAGGAAACGACAGTCTGACGGCTCCGTAGGCCGCTGCCAGTGCCAGGCCGTAGGCAAAATGCTTTGCCAGGGTGCGCTTGTCTATGCGTCCGAAGCCCCACGCCACGACGGGAGGTGCCACAGCCCAGGCTATGCCATTGTCTTTTGCAAAGGTGGAAAGCAGCACAAAGGCCGTGCAAAGCACCCATCTCAGCCTGCCCTGCTTGCAGAGATAGGCCCATAAGGCCATCATTCCCCACAGATGACAATAGCTTTGGTTGAGCCCGTCTACGCTCAGCGTGGTGCCTAACATGCAGGGCGAGAAGAAGAAAAAGGCTGTTGCGATGCTTCGGGATGTGCGGTTGAAGCCTAATTGGTGGCTGATGAGCCACACCAAAAAGGTACTGCCCAGGTGTGCAAGCCATATCATGACATGGTTGAGAGCAGGAAAAAGCTTATAGTTAAGGCCGTTGATATAGCCGAAGAGTGCGTCGCCCGGCCGCCAAGTAGGGCCGAACGGCAAGAAATATTGCATGAAGTGGGGGTCATGATTGGGCGAGGAGAGTGTGGTCCAATCATCAAAGGTGGGCATGATGAGCAGCATGGCCCACAACAGAAAAGGTGCTGCTATCAGAATGAGCACGAGGTATGGATGGACAGAACGGCGAAGACGCATGGCTGATATGCCTTTTAATTAACCACGGCTATCTTGCACACAGTGCCCGACTGTCCGTCGCTTGTAGCCGTTTCTACCATATATACGCCACTGGCAACCCGCTTTCCGTTCAGGTCATTGCCGTCCCATACAAAGCTGCCACCATTGCTTCGGCCTTGTGCAACGAGACTTCCGTTCACCGTTACTATCTTTACGTCGGCGTCATAGCTCAGTCCGGTGATGGTGATAGGGCCGGTGTAGCCGGGCTTTACGGGGTTGGGATAGGCATAAGTAACGTCTTTGTCCATCTTCTCTACGGGCTCTGAGGCATCACTCATATAGGAGCAGAGACCTTTGTCAGTGCCTATAAACAGCTCGCCGGTGCCGGGATTGAGGGCCAAAGAACTGATGGTGTTAGACAATAGTTTGCTGTTTGAGACGGTGAAGTGCTGCAGCTGGGTCATGTTGTCGGCACTGATGAGGTATAATCCGTTGTCGCTGGTGCCGAACCATTTACGTCCTCCGCCATCAATGACCATGCATTTGATGTCGATACCGTCCATTAGGTAGTCGGCAAGGTTGGTTCCGTCGTTGCGGGGAACCTTTACTTGGGTGAAGACATCGCCGTTGTTGCCTATCTCATCGGCCGTAAGCTCCAGCGGACCAACGTCTGTTCCTATCCATATATTGTGGTCCTTATCCTCTGCGGCGCACCTTACGTAGGTGACAGACACGGTGGTTCCGTCTTCGTTTACGAAGTTCTTATACACCTTGATGGCGTCTGTTGAGGGCTGATAGCACACCAGCGCGGGCGTGCGAAACATGTTGTTGACAAACCACATCAGGTTTCTGCTGTCGAAGAAGGTGCTTGTCATGTCTTCCATACTACGGTCTTCCTCGGCCATGAGCTCGCTCTTGTGCAGCGAAGTCCACTGTTTGTCGCTCGAAAGCTTGAACATAGAGGTGCTGGGGCTGATGCTGTTGAATACCCATAGATTGCCTGATGGGTCGAATTTAGTGTCAGTTACTATAACATAATTAGGGTCGTCTCCCCCTACAGTGGATGCTTGCATGAGCGGAGAGTTATGCTTATTGTAGACAGTAGTGAACTTGAGGTTGTTGAATTCGTACAGTCCTGACTGTGTACCTACGTATATATGGTTCTCATCCTTAGGGTCTATGTCGAATGAATAGATAGAAGAGAACCTGTAACCTGTCTTTTTATTGATGTCGGCATAGGGCTCGCTGAAGCTCCAGTTGGTGCCGTCGAACACCTGAATGGTGCCGGGCAGCTCTGCCCTGACGGTACCCGAAGCCGTGTAAAGCTTGCCGTTAAGAAAGCGCATGAAGCCGAAATAGTTTACTTGAGGGCCGCCCGGAGAGAGCGATTTGGCCTCTGCCAGCAGGTCAGCATCTATTGTCTTGCTCTGAGGAGTATACTCCCCCACCCTGCTCCAGTTGTTCTTGTCCAGCAAATTGCTGCTCAGCTCGGCGCTGTATAGGCCGTTTGTACTGCTGGCCGCATAGATTTTGTTGCCGCTAATGTAGCTGTAGTCTACTCTGAAGCCTAGGTTATAGGTGTCAGAAATCTCTTGTCGGCTCACGTTAAGCTTGATAATGCCGAACCCAGTGGCCAGATATGCGTACTCATTCTGCATATACAGGCTGTAGATAGTCTTGTCTCCGGTTATCGACTTGCTGTAGTATTCGGGCAGATTGGTTATGTTTCCCTTGCTGTCCATGAGGTCGATGTTGCCGTTAGAGTAGATAATGACCAGCCGTTTGGCCTGGTTGTTCCATCCTATATGGCTGATGCCGCAGTCTGAAAGGCCGTTTACGCGGTCGTAAGTGGTGATGCTTTTGTCGGTGCGATTGTATGTATAAAGATTATCAGAGGCCAGTACGAACAGCTCGTTACCATACTGTTCTATCTCAGTAATGTCGTAGTAGGCCATGTAATTCTTCCATGTGCCCGTCTGTGCGAATGCTTTTGGCGTGCCAAGGGCGAGCCATGCGACAAGCAGCGATGTGATAATCTTCTTCATGCAGTTAGTGTTTTGACTTTAAATACTCGGCAAGTTTCCTCACGGCACGGCCTCTGTGAGAGATGCTATTCTTGGCTTCGTCGCCCATTTCGGCGAAGCTGAGCTTGCTGTCTTGCGGTACAAAGAGCGGATCATAGCCGAAACCGCAGCTTCCTTTCTTCTCTGTTGCGATGTGCCCACGCACCTCTCCCTCAAAGAAAAGGGGCTCCTTGCCTTTCTGTAATAACGCTATGATGGTGCAAAATCTTGCGTTGCGGTTGCTTTTTCCTTGCATTTTGCGCAGCAACTTGGCCATATTGGCCTCGCTGTCGTGGTCTGTTCCTTCGGCATAACGCGCGGAGTGAACTCCCGGTTCGCCGCCTAATGCCTCTACTTCCAGGCCTGTATCGTCGGCGAAACAGTCTAGTCCATATTTGTCGAACACATATTTAGCCTTGGCAAAGGCATTCTCTTTCAGCGTGAGACCATTCTCCGGGATGTCGTCATGGCACCCTATTTCGGCCAAAGACACCACGTCGAAGCCCTCGCCAAGTATCTCTCTGATTTCTTGTAGCTTGTGTTTATTGTTGGTCGCAAATACTATTTTCATTGTCAGCTTATTGTTTTTACGGTCTGTGTGTGGCCTTCCGGCCTCTGTGAGAGGCAGCGGTCAGCCGGCAGTTTCTTCTTTCTTCTTATTTTTTATGCGTACCTTTATCGAGTCGAAACCCTCGCCATACACGCCAATAACGGCACTCTGTGACACAAAGGCGTTGGGATCTATCATCTTGATGAGCCTCTGCATGGTTACGCTCTCGCTCTTGCGGGCCAGTATGCACAGCACCTTTACGTCTTGTCCGGTATACCATCCGTGGCCGTCGAGTATGGTTACGCCATGCTCCATCTGCGTTCCTATGGCGTTGGCTATCTCTTGATACTTCTTAGAAAACACCATAAACTGCACCGATTGCCGCCTGCTGTTCATAACATAATCTAGCATAAAGTTCTCAATCACCATGGTACATAGGCCGAAAACCACCTTGTAGCTGCGCGCCATCCAGTCTCCAAACTCCGGAATAAACAAGCAACTGCCTATTATACACAGGTCAACGAAGATGAGAACCTGCCCCAATGAGAGGTTATAATACTTGTTTACGCAGGCTGCTATGATGTCTGTTCCGCCCGTAGAGCCGTTGTTTAAGAACACAATGGCCAGCGAAGTGCCGGTGAAACAACATCCTATGACGAGCGACATGAATGCTTGGTTAGGCCCGAGAATCTGATAGAACTTGTGCGTTGCGGGGTTTGTCATGAGCAGCTGAGCATACTTCAGCATGAAGTAAAGGGCAAAGATGGCGTATATAGTCTTGAGCATGAACTTCAAGCCCAGTATCTTCAGCGCCACGATAAGCAGCATGATATTGATGACAAGATATGTATTTTCAATGCGGATGCCTGATGCATAGTAAACAACAGCAGACAAACCGGTCACTCCTCCCGTCACTATCTCGTAGGGAAGAAGGAACACACACCATCCAAAAGTGTACAACATCAGGCCAAGGGTTATGAAGATATAATCCTTGACCTCATTATATACTGCCTTGTTTATGCTCATTTCAGTGTTATTTTAGCACGATGTTAACGATACGTTTGGGCACTACGATAACCTTTACCACCGACTTTCCGTCCATGTAATGCTTAGACCTGTCGTCGGCAAGGGTTGCTTTCTCTATGTCATCACGGCTGGCATCGGCGGCAAAAGTCTTCTGGAAGCGAGCCTTTCCGTTGAAGCTCACGGTCATGTTCACCTCGTTTTCCACGAGATAAGCCTCGTTCCACTCCGGCCATTGTGCGTCGCACACGCTGCCTTTCATGCCTAGTCGCTCCCACAACTCCTCTGCTATGTGAGGCGCAAAGGGCGCGATGACCACCACAAGCTTGCTTAACAGCTCGTGATTGTGGCATTTTTGCTGTGCCAACTCGTTCACACAGATCATGAAAGCCGATATACTGGTGTTGTAGGAGAAGCTTTCGATGTCTTGAGTAACCTTTTTGATGAGCTTATGTACGCTCTTGAGCGACTCCTTAGAGGCCGGCTCGTCCTTGATGACTGGCTCATCGGCAGGCTCAGACTGCTGTCCGCGGTGGTTCTCGAAGAACAGATTCCAGAACTTCTTGAGGAATCTGAAGCAGCCATCTATGCCGTTTGTGTCCCAAGGCTTGCTGGCTTCAACCGGTCCGAGGAACATTTCGTAGAGCCTAAGTGTGTCTGCGCCGTAGTCACGAATGATGTCATCGGGGTTCACAACGTTGAACATGCTCTTCGACATCTTCTCTATTGCCCAGCCGCACACATACTTTCCGTCCTCCAGAATAAACTCGGCGTCCTTATACTCCGGTCTCCAGGCCTTGAAAGCATCAGTGTCCAGAACATCGTTTTTCACCAGGTTCACCCACACATGTATGGGTGTAACATCCTTATACTGCCCTTTCAGTCCGAGACTAACGAACACCGGATGACCCTCTTTGCTCAGTTCGTTGACACGATAAACAAAGTTTGAGCGGCCTTGAATCATGCCTTGGTTCACCAATTTGTGGAAAGGCTCCTCCTTGCAAGACACTCCATAGTCGTGCAAGAACTTGTTCCAGAAGCGCGAATAGATAAGGTGTCCGGTGGCATGTTCGGTACCTCCCACGTAGAGATCAACGTTCTGCCAATACTCATCGGCCTCTTTTGAAACCAGTTCCTTATCGTTGTGCGGATCCATATAGCGCAGATAGTAAGCGCTAGAGCCGGCAAATCCCGGCATGGTATACAGCTCCAGCGGGAACACCGTGACGTTGTCGATGCGGTCTTTGGATGTTACGGCGTTGGCAACCGTGTCCCATGCCCACATCTTAGCGCGCCCCAAAGGTGGCTCTCCCGTCTCTGTAGGCTCATATTTGTCTATCTCCGGCAGCTCAAGAGGCAGTGCTTCTTCCGGCAACATATAGGGCATGCCGTCCTTATAATATACCGGGAAGGGCTCGCCCCAGTATCTTTGGCGTGAGAAGATGGCGTCGCGCAGGCGGTAGTTCACCTTTACTCGGCCCAGATGATGGCTTGTTACAAACTCCTTAGTGGCCTCAATGGCCTCCTTGACGGTCTTTCCGTTGAGTGAGAAGCCGTCTAATGCCTTCACGCCTTGCTTAGGACTGTTCATCACGATGCCCTCTTTGGCGTCGAAACTCTCCTCGCTCACGTCGGCACCCTCTATCAATGGGATGACAGGCAGGTTGAAGTGACGTGCGAAGGCATAGTCTCTGCTGTCGTGAGCAGGCACGGCCATGATGGCTCCCGTGCCGTATCCGGCCAGCACATACTCGCTTATCCAGATGGGAATGTTATCACCTGTGAAGGGATTTACGGCATAAGAGCCGGAGAACACTCCCGTAACCTTCTTGTCAGATATGCGCTCTCGCTCGGTGCGCTTCTTCACATAAGCCAGATATTCATCTACTGCTGCCTTCTGTTCCGGCGTAGTGAGCTCGCTCACCAGCTCGCTTTCAGGAGCCAGCACCATGAATGTCACGCCAAAGATGGTGTCGGCGCGAGTGGTGAAGATGGTGAATTGGCGGTCTGTTCCGGCCACCTTGAACTGCATCTCCGTACCTTCTGAGCGGCCAATCCAGTTGCGTTGCGTCTCCTTGAGCGACTCTGTCCAGTCTATAGTGTCCAGTCCGTCGAGCAAGCGCTGTGCATAAGCCGACGTGCGGAGGCACCATTGGCGCATCTTCTTCTGCACTACGGGATAGCCACCGCGCACGCTCATGCCGTCTACCACCTCGTCGTTGGCCAGCACGGTGCCCAGTCCGGCGCACCAGTTCACCATGGTTTCGCCCAGATAAGCAATGCGATAGTTCATGAGCGTTTGCTGTTTTTGCTTCTCGCTCATGGCGTTCCACTCGTCAGCAGTGAACTTCAGTTCCTCGCTTTGTGCCACGTCGAGGTCTTCAGTGCCTTGCTTCTCGAAATGCTCTATGAGCTTTTCGATGGGCATAGCGCTCTGACACTTGTTGCAATAGAACGACTTGAACATCTTTTCGAATGCCCATTGCGTCCAGTGATAATACTTCGGGTCGCACGTGCGCACCTCTCTGTCCCAGTCGAACGAGAAGCCTATCTTGTCAAGCTGCTCCCTATAGTGGTTTATATTGTTCTCTGTTGTGATGGCGGGATGCTGTCCTGTCTGTATGGCATATTGCTCGGCAGGCAGTCCGTAAGCGTCGTAGCCCATGGGGTTGAGCACGTTATAGCCTCTCAAGCGCTTGTAGCGGGCGTATATGTCGCTTGCTATGTAGCCCAGGGGATGGCCCACATGCAGCCCGGCTCCCGATGGATAAGGAAACATATTGAGCACGTAAAACTTCTTCTTATCCTTATTTTCAGTTACGCGATAAGTATTTTGTTCCACCCATCTCTGCTGCCATTTCTTCTCTATTGCCTTGAAGTTATATTCCATTATGCCGTTATAATTTATAGTTAATTTGCTGATTGTTGGCCTACTTCTTACAGTAGGCGCGATGCAAAGTTACATTAATCGCGCCGAAATTGCAAATTTTAATTTCTAAATCATCCAAAAACGGCGCGCCCATGTCTTCTTGCCGCAAAGGTAGGGTGGCCGGACGTGATGCCCAGGCGGGCAAGACGCGCCCCTTATAACAAGAAAGTGCCCTACCCTCACGGGCTTGGCACTTTCTCAATTAAAACATTACTTATGAATTAAAATTACCTCATCAGAGCTTTCACGTGCTCATGCACGCCGGCTCCTTCTATCTTCATGATAATCATTCCCTTCACGTTGGGCAGATAGATGGCTGTTCCGGTGCCGTTGAAGTGGTGCTTGCCTATGAGCTTGCCGTCGCCAGTATAGGCGCTCAGCGTGTATTGTTCGGCTGCCTTGGCACCCTCCAGGCTCAGCACAACCATGCCGTTGAAGGCCTGCACCAGCCTCACCCGCTTGCTGGAAGTTTGTGTGCCGGCTATCCGGCCTATGCCCGTTGCGAGGCCGCCGAAGCTCACCTTCTTGCGTGAGAGACCCTGCTCAAAGGCTCCCAGGTCGGGTGCCGAGCCGGCATATTCTATGGCCGGCACGCTCACGCCCGTGGCCTGATAGCGGTTGTTGGCCGTTACGGGGGTGCCCTTGTCCACCAGCAGCGCGTTGTTATCAGTGGGATGGCCCCATGTGATGGCATCCCATTGCAGGTCGCCGTTCTCATCTCGCTCGGCTATCAGGGTGTTGGCATCGTCTTCACTCTTCACGTTAGATGGGTCAACGCTCAGGTCGCACGTTGTCATGGTGCCCTGTGTCACCTCTACCCTACCGTATTTCTTACTGCCGTCGCCATGCTTTGACGGATCGTTGGGATGCCTGTCGGTCTTCAGATTGTCGTTGATGGCAATGCAGTTGGTCAGTTCCACCACACTGCCACTGGCTATGCTCTCGTATATTCTGTAGCTGTAGCATTTGCTTCCGAAGGCCTTTGTGGCATAGCCCGTGCAGTTGTTCATGATGATGTCGCCCGAGTTATGGTTCTGATCGAAGCCCTTTGCTCCGTTGTTGGCGGCTATGCAGCGGTTCAGAACCACGTTCATTCTGCCCTGATCCGAGCCCATCTTAAATCCGTTCATGTTGCCTTTTGTAGCCGCTCCGTTAAGAAATCCGTTTTCAAAAGCAAGGCAATTCTCAAACACTATGGTCTTGTTGTCGGTGAAACCACCCGTCTTTTTGAAGAACACATCATAGCCGTCGTCGCTGTTGTTGTAGGCTCTGCACCCATAAAAATAGTTGCCGTCGCCCACGCTTATCTTAGGTGCAAATCCGTCGGCATCGCCGTCTGCCTCGTCTTTATTCTCGTAGGCATCGCAGTTAAGGATATAGTTGAAGGCACCTAAGTTCTTGATTTGCAGTCCTGTGTCGCCGTTTCTGTAGAAGCGGCAGTTCTCTATGATGTTGTCATGAGCATCTTGTGTGCGATCTATGATGGCCGACGCCGATGCTCCCATAGGCTTGTTGCGCTCTATGAGCATACCGTTGTCGCTGGCGTTGGTGATGTCTATGCGATAGAAATGCCAGTAAGAGCTGGTGAGCCTGATGCCTTGTTGCGGGTTGTTGCTGTGCGCATGATAAGGCATCGAGCTGAAGTCTAGAATGGCACGTCCGTCCGGACAGATGATAGAATTATAGTTGTCTGACGTTCCGTTGCGCTCGTCAATGTTCACGCGGGCATTATAGTTATACGTGCCGGCCTTCATATAGATGGTTGTTCCGGGCGTAGTGGCCTTGTCTACAGCCTTTTGCAGCGATGCCAGAGGCTTGTTCTCAGAGCCGTCGTTGGTGTCGTTGCCGTCTGGTGCCACCCATATCACGGGCCCGTTGCCAATGTTAGGCGTTTGCAGAGCCTGCTGCCCCGTCATGTAAGTAAAGGAGTGTGCCTGGTCGTTGGGGTTGTTGGGGTTGTCGGGTGAGGTGCTTCCGCCCTCATCATCATCGTCTCCCCCACCCTGCGAGCCGCTTCCCTGGCCCGTGGTGTCGGTCACTGAGATGGTATAAACATAGAGTGCGCCGCTGAGTGTGAGCGTTACGTTGCCGTCATCGGCCACTTTCACCTCGCCGGTGTAGTGTGTGTCTTTGCTCGAAGCGCTGGGAAAAGTGCCCACAACGTTGGTTGCGGTGAAGGTGCGTGCCTCTCCTTTCTTTGAAGTAGTATATTCCACCTTCAGCACCTCGTTCTTCTTACAGTCGGGCACGGTGATAACCGATGTGCCAGCCAGCCACATGCAGCACCCGCTCTTATAGCCCAGACGCAGGTTTCCGCTGCTCGATGCGGTCACGGTGAAGCGCAGTCCGTTTACGGCAGCCAGCGGTTGGCCGCCTGCCAAGGCCGGTTCGTCGTTCAGCGCGTTGAGGTATTGATAGCGGTCGTTTTTGCTATCATAGTTCCAATTGGATGCGTCGGCCTTCATCGCATCTCTGTCTGCCTGTGAAATGACGCCGAAGTTCCAACTTCGATTCTCTGCTCCAGCTGTCAGGTTCAGTGCGAGCAACGCCATCAGGATGATAATTTTTCTCATAGGTTTAGGTCTTTACAATGTTTAGTTAGTTTGCTTTTCGGTCGCAAATTTAATAAATAAGTAGAATAATTTTGTCAATATATATGAGTTTTTTTCTTTTTTCTATAAATTAAAATTACCTGATTTCTGACGTTTTATGCAACGTCTTGATAATCAATGTGATAGGATAGGGGATGTAAAAGTGCCCTTTTAGCGTTTTAAAAGTGCCGTTTTTACACGTCAAAAGTGCCTGTTTCGCAACTTAAAAGCGGCCTTTTTACAACTTAAAACCATTGTTATGCTGTTTCGAAAGGCTAAATGGGGCCGTGCAAGCCACATATTGTTAGGTTTCTTTACCAAGCATCCGACCTCCTTCAAGTCATGTTTCGTCAGTGTGGGGTGGGGCAGTGGTTGCCGTGGGTCCTATAGTCGGGCCGTGCGATATGTGGCAGACTGAAAAAGCGAAATAATAATTTTGCAAATTGGTTTTTTTGTCTTAACTTTGCAAATCACCGAGTAAAGAAAAAGGAAAAAGCACTCATGACGAGCAATGATAAGGGCCTCACGCCCATGATGAAGCAGTTTTTTGCTATGAAATCCAAGCATCCTGACGCGCTGTTGCTGTTCAGATGCGGCGATTTCTACGAGACTTACTGTGATGACGCCATTGAGGCATCAAAGATATTAGGCATCACTCTCACCCGAAGAAACAACGGAGCGAGCTCCGGAGCAGAGATGGCGGGCTTTCCGCATCATGCTCTTGACACTTACTTGCCCAAGCTCATCAGGGCCGGAAAGCGTGTGGCCATCTGCGACCAACTGGAAGATCCCAAGAAAAAACGCGAGCTCATCAAAGGCAAGAAGGGCCTTTCGGCCTTCGACAAGATGGTGAAGCGCGGCATAACAGAGCTTGTTACGCCCGGCGTAGCCATGAACGACAACGTGCTGAACTATAAGGAGAACAACTTTCTGGCGGCCGTGCACTTCGGAAAAGGGGCATGCGGCGTGTCGTTTCTGGATATTTCGACGGGCGAATTTCTTACGGGCGAGGGCACATACGATTATGTTGAGAAGCTCTTGGGCAACTTTCAGCCCAAGGAAGTGCTGTTCAACCGGGCGCGTAAGGCCGACTTTGAGCGTTACTTCGGCACCCGTCTGTGCACCTTTGAGCTAGACGACTGGGTGTTTACCGAGCAAACGGCGCGCCAAAAGCTGCTCAGGCACTTCGGCACACGCAACCTCAAGGGCTTCGGAGTAGACCATCTGCATAACGGAATAGTGGCCAGCGGAGCCATCATGCAGTATCTTGAGCTCACCCAGCACACACACATCTCGCACATAACAGCCCTCACACGCATAGAGGAAGACAAGTATGTGCGGCTCGATCAGTTCACCATTCGCAGCCTGGAGCTGCTCGCTCCCATGCAGCAAGACGGCTCGTCGCTGCTTCAAGTGGTGGATAACACCGTGACACCCATGGGCGGACGTATGCTCAGACGGTGGCTCGTGTTTCCGCTGCGCGACGTTAAGCCCATCAACGAGCGCCTCGACGTGGTGGAATATTTCTTTAAGGACACCGAGTTCAGGGGCATTCTCGACGATGCCTTTCATCGTATGGGCGACCTGGAGCGCATCATCTCCAAGGTGGCTGTGGGCCGTGTGAGCCCAAGAGAGATTGTTCAGCTCAAGAACGCGCTCCTTGCGCTGGGGCCGGTAAAGGCTGCTTGCGAGCAGGCCAGCGAGCCTTCGCTCAATAGGATAGGGGAGCAGCTCAGCCTGTGTGCCTCGCTGAGAGACCGTATTGCGCAAGAGGTGGTGCCCGATCCACCCTTGCTGGTGAACAAGGGAGGCGTGATAGCACGCGGATATAATGAAGAGCTGGACCAACTGCGTGACATTCGCGACGGAGGAAAGGAATATTTGCTGCAAATACAGCAGCGTGAGGTGGAGCAAACGGGCATCTCAAGCCTGAAGATTGGCTTCAACAACGTCTTTGGATACTATCTTGAGGTGCGCAACACCTTTAAGGATAAGGTGCCGGAGACATGGATACGCAAGCAGACACTGGCTCAGGCAGAGCGTTACATCACGCCGGAGCTGAAGGAATATGAGGAAAAAATACTGGGCGCAGACGAGAAGATACTGGCCATGGAGGGCTCGCTCTTTGCCGAACTGGTGCAGTATATGCAGGAGTTTATACCGCAGGTGCAGATAAACGCCAACCTCATTGCGCGCCTAGACTGCCTCTTGGGCTTTGCCAAGGTGGCCGAGCAGAACAACTATGTACGCCCCGTGGTAGACGAGTCGGATGTGCTCGACATTCACGGAGGCCGCCATCCGGTCATTGAGAAGCAGCTGCCCTTGGGCGAGAAGTATGTGCCCAACGATGTGTATCTCGACACGCAGAAGCAGCAAATCATGATGATTACGGGCCCCAACATGGCCGGTAAGTCGGCTTTGCTCAGACAAACGGCGCTCATCGTGCTGCTTGCGCAGGCCGGGTGCTTTGTTCCGGCAGAGCAGGCACGTGTGGGATTGGTTGACAAAATATTCACCCGCGTGGGTGCGTCAGATAATATCGCCCTGGGAGACTCTACCTTTATGGTGGAGATGACGGAGGCTGCCAACATCCTGAACAGCGTTACGCCCAAGTCGCTCGTGCTCTTTGATGAGCTGGGCAGGGGCACGTCTACCTATGACGGCATTTCTATTGCCTGGGCCATCGTGGAGTATCTGCATGAGAAACCCAAGGCGCGGGCACGCACTCTCTTTGCTACGCACTATCATGAACTGAATGAAATGGAGAAAACATTCAGCCGGATAAAAAACTATAACGTGTCGGTGAAGGAGGTAGACGGCAAGATTATCTTCTTGCGTAAGCTGGAACGGGGTGGCTCAGAGCATAGCTTCGGTATACATGTGGCCGAGATTGCGGGCATGCCGCCATCGGTTGTGAAGCGCGCCAAGACCATCCTGAAGGAGCTGGAGGCTGATAATGCCCAGGTGGGCAAGGTGTCTAAGCCCTCGGTAGAGACGCTGGGGCAGGGTAGGGAAGGGGTTCAGCTGTCCTTCTTCCAACTGGATGACCCCGTGCTGGAGCAGGTTAGGGATGAGATTCTTAACCTTGACATCAACAATCTCACGCCTGTAGAGGCGCTCAACAAGCTGAACGAGATAAAGAAAATAGTGAAAGGCAAATAGCCTTGGCGGCCCTATAGGGCACCGGCCAAGGCTATTCGCTGCTGCCGTTCAGGCCACTTTCTTGCGCTTGAACGATGTGATGAGGGCCCACAGACCCAATGCTATGAGCGGGATGGAGAGTATCTGGCCCATGTTAAGGGGCAGGCTGGCCTCCCAGCTTTCTTGCTCTTCCTTGAGAAACTCTACGAAGAAACGGAACGTAAAGATAAGGGTGAGGCACAAACCAAAGAAGAAACCGGTGCCCACCTTATCGCTATGGCGCTTGTAGATGGCCAGTATCACGAAGAAAACCAGCAGATAAAAGAGCGACTCATAGAGCTGTCCGGGGTGCCGGGGAGCCTGGTCTACGTTGGCAAAGATGAATGCCCAGGGCACATCCGTAACCTTTCCGATGATCTCAGAGTTCATTAGGTTGCCCAATCGTATGAAGGTTGCGGTAATGCCGGAGCATATTCCCATGAAATCGAGCACCACCCAAGCTGGCATCTTATACCTTCTGATGTAGAGCCAGAGGCCTATGAGCATGCCTATCACGCCGCCGTGAGAGGCCAAACCCTGGTAGCCCACAAACTTCCAGGCACCGTTTGCCATGTGCCGAATGGGCAGAAGCATCTCTATAACATGGTCCCATGAGCTCAGAAAATAGCCGCCTTCGTAGGGTATACAGTGTCCCAGACGTCCGCCAATGAGCACGCTGATGAACACATAAAGGAACAAAGGCTCGAACTTCTCATCGCTATAGTGATGGCGTTTATACAGCCATTTCATGAGGAAAAAGCCCAAGACAAGGCCCACAAGCCAGCACATGGAGTACCAGCGCACGCCAAAGGAGCCGAGATGAAAGGCTATTTCATCCGGCTTCCAGTATATATATAGCAAGCTGTTCATAGCTTTTGGCGTTTAAACATTGAAGCGGAAGTGCATGATATCGCCGTCTTGCACTACATAATCCTTGCCCTCTATGCCCATCTTTCCGGCCTCGCGTACGGCTGCTTCTGAGCCGTACTTGATGTAATCTTCGTATTTGATAACCTCGGCACGGATAAATCCTTTCTCAAAATCGGTGTGTATGACACCGGCGCATTGCGGTGCCTTCCAGCCTTTATGGTAGGTCCAGGCCTTCACTTCCATCTCTCCGGCGGTGATGAATGTTTGCAGATTGAGCAGGTGATAGGCCTTCTTGATGAGTCGGTTCACGCCGCTCTCCTCCAGACCGAGCTCGTCCAGGAACATCTTCTTATCCTCATAGGTGTCTAGAGAGGCTATGTCTTCCTCCGTCTTTGCGGCTATCACCATGGCCTCCGCGCCCTCCTGGGCGGCTATTTCCTCTATCTTGCGGCTGTAGTCGTTACCTGTTTTGGCGCTGGCCTCGTCTACGTTGCACACGTAGAGCACGGGTTTGGTGGTGAGAAGAAAGAGGTCGTGGGCTGCCTGAAGCTCCTCCTTGGAGTCGAAGGTCACGCTGCGGGCGTTCTTGCCTTGCTCAAGCGCGGCCTTGTAAGCCTCCAGAACGGTGACCAGAGTCTTTGCGTCCTTGTTGCCAGTAGCGGCTATCTTCTGCTGTTTAGTGAGCTGGCTCTCTATTGTTTCAAGGTCTTTGAGCTGCAATTCGGTGTCTATTATCTCCTTGTCTTCTACCGGATTGACGGCTGCTCCGCCCTCTCTCACCACGTTGTCATCATCAAAACAGCGTATCACATGTATGATGGCGTCACACTCGCGTATGTTTCCAAGAAACTTATTGCCCAGTCCTTCGCCCTTCGACGCACCCTTTACGAGGCCGGCAATGTCTACTATCTCGCAGGTAGCAGGTACTATTCGGCCCGGATGAACAATCTCGGCGAGCTTCGTAAGGCGCTCGTCGGGCACGGTAATAACGCCAAGATTAGGCTCTATCGTACAGAAAGGAAAGTTTGCTGCTTGTGCTTTTGCACTGCTCAAGCAGTTGAAAAGGGTAGACTTTCCTACGTTTGGAAGGCCTACAATACCACATTTTAATGCCATATCTTTGTTTTATAACTTATTCAAATCGATTTGCAAAATTACTAATTTCTATGCACTTAGCAAAGTTTTCAGAGTGTTTTGCGGAATTGCTTCAGCACATCGCAATGCGAAACATAGTTGTTTTCGGCGTAAGAAGGATTGGCATTGACGAAGCGGTTGAGTGCCATGAGTGCCTGATATTGCCTGCTGGAGCGATAGATGATGTTGTTGTCTTCGTTGAAGAGATAATAGTTGGTGTCGCGCCATGGGTCTCTGCGTATGTAGGCAAGGGCATACAGGCTGTTGAATCTCAAGTCTTTGTCTTCTGTCAGCGTGTTTCTTTGCAGCAGAGTGATGGCATCTGCTATGAAGTCATGCTCCTTCGGACGAACCGTATCGGTGCAACTCCAGAAGTAATGAGTAAGCCACCAGCAGTCGCCTTCATAGCTTGCCTGATACAACATGGTGGCTATTTTGTAGCCAAGAGCATCTGCCGTGTCGCTGTTACTGGTGAGCATGCGCTGCGTTTTCAGCTCTACGATTTCGTGACAGAAGTCTAATCGGGGGTTCGTCTGCACGGTTTCGCGTACATTCATCGTCTGTTGTGCATCCGTGAGCCGCTGTTTTCCGAACCACATGGGCTTGTGATAATCGCGCAGGGCCATGTAGTTGCAGGTGTTGGTGGTATTATAATAGGTGGCAGGAACTTTTTCCAAGAAGGGTATAGCATCCCTAAATCGACCCTCAGCCATGTATTTTGTGCCAATGACATCATTGAAATACTGGGCATCTCGATAGCTTCCGGCCTTCAGAAAGGCTGAGAGAGCATCGTCGTTCTTCGTGCTTTGCAGCCAATTGTAATACAGGCTGATGCTGTCGGCGGGCATATTGTCGAGTTGTGTGAAGTATTCACCGCTCCAGTCTGCCCTTGTTTCCCATCCTTTCCATTCTTCGTTATACCTTATGGTGTGGCTTTTCTTGCCCGTATAATACTCGTAACGGGGGTATTGCTCGTCCATATAAGCCATCAGGGCCAATGCCTCGAAGGGCCTGCCTTCTCTTTGCAGCCTCTTATATAGGGCGTTGTAAGCCACTCGGTCTAGCACGTCATAATAGTGAGAGCCTTGGTCATAGTCGTCTGCTTGCCTGTAGCTGGCCGACTCTAGCAGGTATTTCGTGCCGAGCCACTGCATTTCTTGCGCAGCATAACGGCTGAAGTTGTCGCTCCAGGGCTCTGTTTCGATAGAGTTGAGCAGCGTGAGCACGCGCGCGTTGTCCTTCATTCGTTGTGTGCCTTGCATGTTGCCGGCTTCTGCAAGCGTTGCTTTTGCCTCGCCATATTGGCCAAGCAGATACTGCAAAGCGCCGATGGCCGACTGCCAGAGGCATGGTGTCTGGCTGTTGCCACTGCTCACCACGGTCTTGGTAAAGGCTATGAAGCCAAGCATATCCTTTTCATATATGGGCTTGCGACCTACGGTTTGTATGGCGTCAACGTAGTCGCTGTCTTTCCATTGTACCTTCTCGGCATCGGGAGTATAGGTCAAAGAGCGGGTGTAAACGTCCTGCGTTTCTTGCGCATTGTTCACAAAGTCTTGCACAAGATAGGGCAGCAGGCGGCTGTTGGGGTTGCGCTTGTATATTGTTTGTATGCCTGCCAGGTTGCGATAGCTTCTTACATACCACTTCATACTTGTCATGTCGCCTTGCTTGGCGTATATTTCCAGAGCCTCATTCACGCGTCCTGTGCGCAGCAAAGCCCGTGCATAGATGTTCTCCATCATGTCTTTATATGGGCTGGCGGGCAGCTTTGAGCCTACCTGAGTCCAATAGTAGACGTTCTGTTTGCTGCGATCGAGGAGCATATTGGCACGCATCACGAGCAAGTCAAACTGTGGTTTGAGACGCTTTCCGCGGTATTTCAGCGCGGCGTATAGCAGTGCCTGCTTGTTCTTCTCCCTCTCATTGATTTGCTCTTTGGTGGGATAGTCCCACGAATTATTGTAGTCATTAGACAAGCTAAGATAGCTGTTGAGCCATTTCAAGTACGTAACCATCTCCCAATCCTTGCGTTGTTGGGCTGTCTGCATGATGATTTCAGAGGCCTCCTTGCCATCGGTCCAGTCGTTGTAAGAGCTTACTTTGCCCTTGGTATATTGCTTCCAAAAGGCATCGAATCGCTTTCCATCTACTGCAGATGAGCCGTCGTAGGGTTCTTCTACGCTGAAAAGATATTGGTTGTGCGTATGAATCTCAGGCCCGCAAGCTTGTGCCTTGCAGCTCAGGGCAAGCACAAAGCTAATGATTAAACACTTTTTCATAATCCTTGTATTTATATTTTATGATGTTTTGGGGTTGTAAATCGTATAATATCACCTCGTTGTTGGCATCCGGCCGAAGCCTCTCTATGGTTTGATGTGCCTCGAAAAGCTGTTCTGTCTGCACGCTTCGCGTCACTATTTCGTCGCCCGCAACGATGGGATATTCGTCTTTGCTGTGCACGATACCTATGAACTGGTGTGCCCGAAACAGCACTTTCCAGCTGAAAATAGGGTAGGCAGCACTCAGATGTAGGGGATATTGACTCAGATAAGGCAGATATTTGTCTACGCTGCGTATGTCTAATATGGGGTGATGTTCGTTATAATCGCTTATCTCTCCGGTGTTATATATCATCAGCACGCCGCGGTCTACGGGTGGGGCAGGGTGCGACAGCTGATGAAAACGGATGGTGGTAGACAGCTTGATGCCGTGTCTGGCCGTCAGACCATGCAACTCTTGCAAGAAGCTATAGTATGTTCGGCGCGTAGAAAGCGTCCAGTCGCAGTCTATCTGTACCTCTTTTATAGGGCCTATGTTATGCGTTTGGCACATCTGCACGATGCGTTTCAGCACCTTGTCGGCCAGTCCCTGGCGCGGATGTTGCATCACATCGTTGGTGATAAACACCACCGGCACGATGTCAAAGTGCCCGTCTACAGGATGCTTAAAGCTGATGGTTGCGTTGGGCATGGGCTCATCCTGCCGCATCACCACGTCAAAGAAGCGCACGTAGAGTCGGCTGACGCGATGCTCGCGAAGAAACTTTTGCGTGACCGAATCGTTTGTGTTGAACGTTGTCTGCCAGTAATACATGCTCCTTAACGTGCTGTTTTTGTGCTTGTTATGACTACATGCGAGCAGCAACTGCGACAAAAAGATGAAAAAAATCAGTCTTTTGCACAGTGTCTTGACATGACAGTTATGACTGGATATGTACCTCATGGCGTTGTTGTTAATGTGCCTCGAGCCAGTTGTTACCCCATCCGGCGTCGGCCAACAAGGGCACCTTGAGCTTGCAAGCGCCCTGCATCTCCTCTAAAACGATGTGCTCTACGCGCTCCTTCTCATCGGGATAGACGCTGAAGTTGAGCTCGTCGTGCACCTGAAGTATCATCTTTGAGCGTATGCCCTCGGCCTTGAAGCGCCTCCATATACGCACCATGGCCACCTTGATGATGTCGGCTTCCGAGCCCTGAATGGGGGCATTGATGGCGTTGCGCTCTGCAAATCCCCTCACGGTGCCGTTCTTTGAGAGTATGTCAGGCAGATAACGGCGACGGCCGAAGATGGTTTCGGCATAGCCTTTCTGCCGTGCCCGCTTGATAGACTGCTCCATATAGGCCTTCACTTTTGGGAAGGTGTTGAAGTAATCGGCTATTAATGAGCGCGCCTCACCATTCGAAATGTCCATGCGCTGCGCCAGTCCGTAGGTCGTTATGCCATATATAATGCCAAAGTTGGCTTGCTTTGCCTTCTTGCGTTGGGCGTCGGTAACCTTCTCCATAGGCTCTTTCCATATCTTGGATGCCGTGGCCCGGTGAATGTCCAGGCCCTCCTTGAAGGCCTCTATCATCTTCTCGTCGCCCGAAAGATGAGCCATAATGCGCAGTTCTATCTGCGAATAGTCGGCCGAAAAGAACAAACAGCCCGGCTCAGGTATGAAGCATTTGCGTATTTCTTTGCCATCGTCGGTGCGCACCGGTATGTTTTGCAGGTTGGGATCAGAGCTAGATAGTCTGCCAGTTGCTGTAAGTGCCTGATTGAAAGAGGTGTGTATGTGATGCGTTTCGGGATTGATGAGCTTCGGAAGGGCATCTATATAGGTGCTCAGAAGCTTCTTCATGCCTCTGTAATCCAGAATGTCAGACACGATGGGGGCCTTGTTCTTGAGCTGAAGGAGCACCTCTTCAGAGGTGACATACTGTCCGGTGCGTGTCTTTTTGGGCTTCTCCATGAGCTGCATCTTGCCGAACAAGATGTCGCCCACCTGCTTAGGGCTGGATATGTTGAACGTTTCGCCGGCCTCCTTATATATTCGTTGCTCGTACACATACATTCTCTCGCTGAACAGCTTGGATGTTTCTTGCAGCGCGTCAGTGTCCAGTCTGACGCCCGTAAGCTCCATATCGGCCAGCACAACCACCAAAGGCATCTCTATATCATAGAAAAGCTTCTCGGCACCCACCTCCTTCAGCTTGGGCTCAAGCACGTTCTTCAACTTTAAGGTTACGTCGGCATCCTCGCAAGCATACTCGTATATGTCTTTGGCATCAAGGTCGCGCATGTTCTTTTGGTTGCGTCCTTTGGGCCCGATGAGTTCTTCTATGTGCACCGTCTGATAGTTTAGCAGCGTCTCGGCCATGTAGTCCATGCCGTGATGCAGTTCGGGATTGATGAGGTAGTGGGCTATCATGGTGTCGAACATCTGCCCTTTTATCTCTACGCCGTAATGGTGCAACACCTCGTAATCGTACTTGATGTTTTGCCCAACCTTCACTATTTCGGGGTCTTCATATAATGGTTTGAATATGTTTACCATTTTTAAGGCTTCTTCACGATTGGGTTTTACGGCTACATAATAGGCTTCGTTTTCGGTCACAGCAAAGCTCATACCCACCAATTCGGCCTCTATTGCGTTGGTAGAAGTGGTTTCTGTGTCTAGACTGAGAATTTTTTTTGTCCTTAAAAAGTCACAAACAGACCTTGCATCCTCCTCATTTTCAATGAGATGATATTTATGTGGAGTGGTTTTAAGGCTCTCAAAATGCTCGATTTTTGGCTCTTCCGCATCCTTGTTCGTGTTTTCTGCAAATAAATCGAGCTCTGTTTGGGCTTTTGCAGGCTTCTTTTCTGTTTTGTTAAGCCATCGGTCGGCGAGCGTCTTAAATTCCAGTTCGCCGAACACCTGTCTGAGTTTCTGCTCGTCAGGTTGCTCAACCTTCATCTCGTCCCATGAGGGATGGATGGGCACGTCTGTGCGTATGGTGGCCAGATAGTAGGCCATCTTGATGTCGTCGGCGGCACCCTGCACCTTCTCCTTCATCTTTCCTTTCAGCTCGTCGCTGTGTTCCAGCAATCCGTCTACCGACCCATAGGCGTTGATAAGCTTCACGGCCGTCTTCTCACCTACGCCCGGACAGCCCGGATAATTGTCGGCCGAGTCGCCCATAAGTGCCAGAAGGTCGATGACCTGATGGGGAGATGCTATGCCATACTTGCTCTCTATCTCCTCAACACCTATCTTGTCATAGCCTCCGCCATGCCTTGGCCGATACATATAAACGTTGTCTGAGATGAGCTGGCCATAGTCTTTGTCGGGCGTAAGCATATAGGTTGTTATGCCTTCTTGTCCGGCCCGTGTGGCCAGCGTGCCTATCACGTCGTCGGCCTCGAAGCCGTCGGCTTGGTATACAGGTATTCGGCAAGCCTCAAGTATCTGCTTGATGTAGGGCACGGCCCGCTTTATGTCTTCTGGTGTTTCCTCTCTTTGCGCCTTATAGGGTGGGTAAGCATCGTGCCTGAAGGTCTTGCCATGGTCGAAGGCCACGCCAATGTGTGTGGGTTTTTCCTTCTCCAACACCTCGTGCAGGGTGTTGCAAAATCCCATGATGGCCGATGTGTTGAGCCCTTTTGAATTTATTCTCGGTGCACGGATAAACGCATAATAAGAGCGGAATATCAATGCATAAGCGTCTATAAGTATCAGTTTTGACATAATTATTGCTCTTTAACACTGTAAAAGTACTAATTTTTTGTTACAATACGGGATAATTTCATTAATTTTGTATCAAAATTTAAGCAGGCATGGATTATCTATCAGTTATCAAAAGCCCTATAACAGTAGAACTGTCAGCATTTATTGACATTTTCAACGATTCGCTTTCGCATGAGAACGGATTGCTGGAACAGGCGTTGAAGCATATACGCCAGCGCGCCGGAAAGCGAATGAGGCCCATGCTCATACTGCTTCTGGCCAAGAACTATGGCATGGTAACTGACGTAACACAGCACGCCGCAGTGGGTCTGGAGCTGCTTCATACGGCCTCACTGGTGCACGACGACGTGGTGGATGAGAGTGCCGAGCGCCGCGGACAAGCCTCGGTGAACGCTGCCTATGACAATAAGGTGGCCGTGCTTGTGGGCGACTACATCCTGTCTACGGCCTTGCTGCATGTTTCGTTTACACATTCTGAGCGCATCGTGCGCTATCTTGCCAACCTGGGACGCACGCTCTCTGACGGCGAGATACTGCAGTTGTCTAACATACAGCGTGACGATATGTCGGAAGATGTGTATTATCAGGTCATCAAGCAGAAGACGGCTGCCCTCTTTGAAGCCTGTGCTGCCATCGGCGCGGAGAGTGCCGGAGCACCTGAAAACGAGGTGGAGGCGGCCCGACTGTTTGGTCAGAACCTGGGCATCATCTTCCAAATAAGAGATGATATATTCGATTATTACGACTCAGACGCCATAGGCAAGCCCACCGGAAACGATATGTCGGAGGGCAAACTTACGTTGCCGGCCCTCTATGCCTTGAATAAGACGCATGACGAGCACATGATAGAGTTGGCCAAAAAGGTGAAGCACAACACCATCAGCGCTGATGAAATAGCCCGGTTGGTGGCTTTCACAAAGGCAAATGGAGGAATAGAATATGCTGAAAAGCGCATGAACGACTTTCATAAGCAGGCCCAGCAGTATATAGACGGGCACGTGAGCCAGCCCGAAATACGTGACGCGCTGCAGGGTTATCTTGATTATGTTATCAGAAGAAACAAGTAGCGGCCCCTCTTTTGGCTGCATACAATAGGGTAGGTTACTACCTATAACGACGCAAGCACATTCTCTCAGCAGGGCTGAAGGAATGTGCTTGATGCTTTTAAGGGCCTAGGCGGTTAGAAGAACTTGGTTTCCGTACCCACTATCTCGCTCAGAAGCAGGTTGGCCAAACGGCTTGTGCCCAGTCTGAACCACTCGTTGGTGAGCCATTGCTTGCCCAATATCTCCTTATATATGGTATAATATATCACAGCATCCATCACGCTGTTGATGCCTCCGGCAGGCTTTAAGCCTATCTGAATGCCCGTTTCTTCATAATACTCTTTGATGGCCTGGCACATCACGTAAACGGCTTCAGGCGTGGCCGAAACCTTCTCCTTGCCCGTTGATGTCTTGATGTAGTCGGCGCCGGCATACATACTCAGGATGGCCGCCTTCTTGATATTGCTGCAGCTGCCCAGGTCGCCTGTCTCCAGAATAACCTTCATGGGCACGTCGCCGCACGTCTGTTTGAGCTCGTTGATGTCGTCGCACATGCCCTCATAGTCGCCAGAGAGAAACTTGCCCACGGGCATCACGATGTCGATGTTGGTGGCTCCGTCCTTGATGGCCAGTGCCGTTTCTACCGTCTTACACTCTATGAAGGTTTGCGATGAGGGAAAGTTGCCCGTCACATTGGTTATCTCTACGCCGTCTACCTCCAGGCTCTCGCTGATGAGCTTGGTGAAGCATGGGTAGGCACAGATGGCAGCTACGTGCGGCAGGGTGGGGTAGGCGCTGTCAAACTGGTTCACTTTTTCGGTCATGGCCAGTATTTTTTCCTCCGTGTCGGTGGTGTTGAGCGAGGTGAGCTCGATGCTTCCGAAGAGAAATTTCTTCACTTCCGGCGTGTCGTTTTCGCTCACCTTCTCGGCTATAATCTGCTTCACGGCCTCCTTCACCTCATTGTCTTGGATGTCGGTGTTGTACTTCTCAAGAGCCTGCTCGTACTTGCTCTTCTGCTCAGTAATCTTGTTTTGCTGCGATTGAATGTCTTTTTCAACGCTCTGTTTGATGATTCCCATGATGTTTTACAATTTATTTCGTTTTATAATATAATCTGTTTTACAATATAAAATAGTTTATTTTACATCATAAAATAAATTATTTTTCTGCCTAAAATTCATGCTTTTGGCGCTTCGTCTGCGTGCAGTTTAGGGTTGTTCTTATGCCTTTCGGCGTCGCGGCGTGTCTTCTTCTCAAAGCTTTTTTGCAGTTCGGCGGTGAGATCTACACCCGTTTGATTGGCCAGACAGAGCAAAACCCACAGCACATCGGCCATTTCCTCGCCCATGTTGTGCTTTTCGCCGGGCTTGAAACTTTGGTCGCCATAGGTGCGCGCCATGACTCTTGCCAGCTCGCCCACCTCTTCGGTGAGGCACGCCATGTTGGTTAGTTCGCTGAAATAGCGCACGCCGTAGGTCTTTATCCACTTGTCTACTGCCTCTTGGGCTTCTTTTATCGTCATAATAGGTTGGATTTATGCGTTCAGAATGGTGTTTAATGGGGTGCTGCAGGCCTCTAGAGGGGTGGGCTGATGCTTTTCCGGCCACAGCCCTGACAATGGTCTGAGCGCTCTGCTATTTACTCTTTGTTTTTAGAGTCCATGCAGATGGTCACCGGACCGTCGTTGAGCAGCTCTACCTTCATGTCGGCTCCAAACTCTCCCGTGCCCACTTCCTTGCCCATGGCCTGGCTCATTTGGCTCACGAAATAGTTGTAAAGGGGTATGGAGATGTTGTGTGGCGCGGCGTGAATGTAGCTGGGTCGGTTGCCCTTTTTATAGCTTGCCATGAGCGTGAACTGGCTCACCACAAGGGCATCGCCCCCTATGTCGTGCACGGAAAGGTTCATCACGCCCTGCTCATCGTCGAAGATGCGCAGCCCAACAGCCTTCTTCACGAGCCAGTCGGCATCGCTCTGCGTGTCGTCGGGGGCTATGCCCAACAGTATGAGCAGTCCTTTGCCTATGGCAGACTTCACTTCTTGGTTGATGGTAACAGATGCTCTGCTTACTCTTTGTATCACTATTCTCATGTTACAAAGATAAGCATTTTACTTTAAATCGGGCGTTTCGGGATGAAAATATTTGTAAACCAGTTGGCCTTTAGAGGTTCCTATAATGCTCGTAATAGTCTGTAAATCAGCTGATTGTATCTGTTTTACGGTTTTAAGCTGCTTCAGCAGAGTGTCTTTTGTCTTGGGTCCGATGCCTTTTATGTCGTCTAAGGCGCTGTGCAGGGCGTGTTTGGAGCGCTTGTCGCGGTGGAAGGTGATGGCAAAGCGGTGCACTTCGTCTTGTATATGGGTGAGTATGTGGAACAACTCGCTGTCGGTTTTCATGCCAATCACCTTAGGTGGAAAGCCGTAGAGCAGCTCGTTGGTGCGGTGGTGGTTGTCTTTGGCCAGGCCGGCAATGGGTATTTGCAGCTTCAGCTCGTCTTCTACCACCTCTCTCACCACGTTCATCTGTCCTATTCCGCCATCGGTTATGATGAGGTCGGGCAGCTTCTGCTTCTCTTCTATCATGCGCGTGTAGCGCCTTCTCACCACTTCTTGCATAGAGGCGTAATCGTCTGGGCCCGTAACGGTCTTGATGTTGTACTTGCGATAGTCTTTCTTAGAGGGCTTTAAGCCTTTGAATACCACACAAGCAGCCACGGCATCCTGTCCGCTGATGTTGGAGTTATCAAAGCATTCTATCTGATAGGGTAGGCTGGGCAGTTGCATCTTCTCCTTCAGTTCGCTCATCAGCCGGGTTTGTTTTTGCTCAGGATTGAGCTTCTCAGCCTGCTTCAGACGGTCGAATTTATACTGTTTGGCGTTCATCTCCGACAGTTCCAGCAGGTGCTTCTTGTCGCCTTTCTGGGGTATGAAGAAGTATGCTTCCTTCAGTTTAAAGTCCATTTCGAAGGGCACGATAATCTCTTTTGCGGTGCTGTTGAAGCGCGAGCGTATCTCCGGAATGGCCTCGTTGAGCAGCTCCTCGTCGGTTTCGTCCAGCTTGCGCTTATATTCATAGGTGAAGCTTTGGTTGATGGCGCCGTTCTTTACGTGTATGTAGTTGATGAAAGCCAGTTTGTTTGAGTCGTCGTCTACGATGGTAAACACGTCTACATCGGTTATGGTGTGGCTCACAATCTCGCTCTTTGCGCAGAAGTTTTCGAGTGCCAGGTATTGCTGTTTCAGCTCTTCAGCCTCCTCAAACTTCATTTCTTCGGCCTTTTTCTGCATCTTTTCGTACAGCATTTTCTGCACGTCGCGTGTGTTGCCCTTGAGTATTTCTTTTGCCAGAGCAATGTTTTCCTGATATTCCTTGTAGCTTTGTTTGCCTATGCAAGGCGCTTTGCAGTTGTGTATGTGATACTCCAGACAAGGCTTATACTTGCCCTTGTCAACCCCTTCTTGCGTAATCACCATGTGGCAAGTGCGCGGTTTATAGAGCTTCTTGATTAAATCGAGTATCGCATACATGCTGCTGATGTGGCTGTAGGGCCCATAAAACGTGCCGTAACGCTTGTTGATGGTTCGGGTTTTGAATATTCTGGGGAAGTATTCTCTTGTGATGCAAATGCTGGGGTAGGTCTTCCCGTCTTTCAGCAATACATTGTAGCGGGGCTTGTATTGCTTGATAAGTTGGTTCTCTATGAGCAAGGCATCTTCTTCTGTGTGCACAGTGAAGTAGCTAATATCGCATATCTTGCTCACGAGAACCTTTGTCTTGTATCTGTCTACTTCCTTATGAAAATAAGAAGAAACCCTTTTCTTGAGGTTCTTTGCCTTGCCTACATATATAATGGTGCCGTTCTTGTCATAAAACTGATAGGTTCCGGGTGAGTCGGGCAGGCTCAGCACGATGGCCTTTAGATGCTTTTGCAGTTCGAGTTTTGCTTCTTTGTCCATTTCGTAAGTAGCTTATTTATAAATGTTTTAAAGCTTTTTTGTTTCACGTGAAACCTTAATTAGAACTTCAGCAGTGAGGTTATCTCCACGTCGCTGTCGAATTGTTTGCGGCAGTTAGGGAACTCGCTGGCAAGCTCTATGATGAAGTTGCAGTAGATTTTCTTAGGGTGAAACTTCTTCACAAGGTCGCAGGCAGCCTTCATAGTGCCGCCCGTTGCAAGCAGATCGTCGTGCAGCAAGATGACATCATCCTCGCTGATGGCATCCTTGTGTATCTCTATTGTGTCTACGCCATACTCTTTCATGTAGCTCTCTTGTACGGTTTCGCACGGCAGCTTGCCCGGCTTGCGGCACAAAACAACGCCGGCGTGAAGGCGAGTGGCTACGGCTGACGACATCACAAAGCCGCGGCTCTCTATTCCGACTATCTTTGTTATGCCCTTGTCTTTGTACATTTCGGTCATCTCGTCTGCTATCTCTTCCAGACATTCGGGGCTCTTGAAGAGCGTAGTTACGTCTCTGAAGTTTACACCTTTAATGGGCCAGTCTGGCACACAGCGCAGATGGTCAAGTAATAATTTGTTGTTCATCATCTAATTTGTTGTTATTGAGTTATTTATATTGTCTATTGTTTCACGTGAAACTTTTACTTTAATGCTCCTAAGGGGTGGCTCGGTGGGGGCGGGGCCATGCGCTTTATCTGCCCAGGAGCACCAAAAGAACATTGATGTCGCTCGGACTTACACCGGGAATGCGACTGGCTTGCGCAAGCGTTTCGGGCTGTATGCGCTCCAACTTTTGCCTGCACTCCGTGCTGAGATCGTGAATCTCGCTGTAATTGAAGCGGCCCTTGAGCTTGATGTTCTCCAAGCGGCGCATCTTTTCGGCAAACATCTGTTCGCGTTCGGTATATCCTTTATACTTCATGCGCACTTCAGCGGCCTCTATAATCTCTTCTTTGCGATTGGGAATTTGCTCCAGCAGTTCGTTGAAAGCAGGTATCTGGGTTCTCAGATTGCTGAAGTTTACCTGCGGACGGGCTATCAATTCGGCCAGCTTAACGGAGAAACGGAGTGGGGCAGTGCCTACATGCTCTAGGAAGGAATTGATGTCTTGACCGCGAACAAGGGTGCTCTCGCAGAACGAAACAATGCGTTCTATCCATTCTTTCTTTTGCATCCACCAGTCGTAACGGTCTTTTTTCACAATGCCCAAGTTGTATCCTTTCTCGGTAAGGCGGGCATCTGCGTCGTCCTGACGGAGCAAAATGCGATATTCGGCGCGTGAGGTGAACATGCGATAAGGTTCGTCTACGCCTTTCGTTGTGAGGTCGTCGATGAGTACGCCGATGTAAGATTCGTCTCTGTGCATCACGAATGGCTCGCTGCCGGCACACAATAGGGCGGCGTTAATGCCTGCCACGGTTCCTTGACCGCCCGCTTCTTCGTAGCCGGTGGTACCGTTTACCTGTCCAGCAAAGAACAAACCGCCCACTATTTTCGACTCAAGCGAGTGCTTTAACTGCGTTGGATCGAAGTAATCGTATTCTATTGCGTAGCCCGGACGATAGATTTTAGCATCGCGAAGAGCCGGAATGTGGTGCAAAGCTTCTAGTTGTATCTCCCAAGGCATACTCGATGAAAAGCCATTAAGATACATCTCGTTGGTGTTTGTGCCCTCCGGCTCCAAGAAAAGGGGGTGTTTGGTGCGGTTGGGAAACGTCACCAGCTTGGTTTCTATCGACGGACAGTAACGCGGGCCGATGCTTTTTATCTGACCATTATATAAAGGTGAGTCGGCCAAACCTTTTTTGAGAATCTCGTGAACGGTCTCGTTGGTTTCGCATGTCCAGCAAGGCAGTTGGGGTAGGGCGCGATGCGGGCCCATAAAAGAGAACTGATGAAAGTCTGATTCGCCCGGTTGCATTTCCATATCTTCGAAATGCACGCTGCGCTTATCTATTCTTACGGGCGTTCCGGTCTTCATCCTGCCCGTTGAAATGCCGTGTTTTGTGATGCTTTCCGTAAAGTTGAGAACAGCAGGCTCGGCTATTCTACCGCCGGGAACCATCTTTCGGCCAATGTGCATCAATCCGTTGAGGAACGTTCCGGCCGTTATGATAACGGCGTTGGCATGAAATTCTACTCCCCAAATGGTTTTTACGCCCGTAACATGGTTGTTATTGTCTACTAAGAGTTGCTCTGCCTGGTCCTGAAAAATGTCCAATCCATCAGTAGAGTCGAGTACAGAGCGCCATTTCCAAATGAATTTTCCTCTGTCGCATTGCGCTCTCGGACTCCACATAGCGGGCCCTTTTGAGCGGTTAAGCATCCTGAATTGTATGGCCGTTTCATCGGTTACAATGCCCATCTGGCCACCCAGGGCGTCAATCTCGCGCACAATCTGTCCTTTGGCTATACCTCCTACGGCCGGATTGCAACTCATTTGCCCTATCTTATTCATGTCCATGGTTATCAAGCAAGTCTTGGCACCCATGTTAGCAGCTGCTGTTGCGGCCTCACATCCTGCGTGTCCGCCTCCAATCACCAGCACATCATACTTGAAGTACATAATTCTTGTTTCCTTATTTTTTCGGCAAAAGTAAGAATTTTAATTGTAATTTTTGCCAAAACACTTTGTTTTATCATCTAAATATAGTATTTTTGCAATCGTATTGGTGACGTGCCCTACCTATAATATGGTATGGGGCGTGTTGCCGAATGGGTTAATGCAAGGGTCTAATATGTTTTGACGTGACATAATTCTAACTATTTCAATAAATTAAAATCAAATTTTATGTGGTTAATCAATTCACCTATTGGTAGAAAAGTGGTGATGTCATTAACGGGTGTATGCCTTATTCTGTTCTTGACGTTCCACTGTTGCATGAATGTTGCAGCTTTTTTCTCTGGCGATGCCTACAACACAATTTGCGAATTTCTAGGTAGCAACTGGTACGCAGTATTGGGTACAGGTGCTCTTGCATTCCTAGCTGTGTGTCACATCGTCTATGCTTTCATCCTGACAGCGCAGAACCGACGTGCTCGCGGCGATGAGCGTTACGCTGTTACAGACCGTCGTCCTGAGGTTAGTTGGGCTTCTCAGAACATGCTTGTGCTTGGTCTGATCATCTTGATAGGCCTTGTTCTCCACCTCTACAACTTCTGGGGACACATGATGTTTGCCGATTTGGCCGGTATAGATGTTACCCCTAGTCCTACTGACGGCTTCGGATGGATACAGCAAACATTCTCTAATCCAGTCTTCTCTATTCTCTATCTCATTTGGATTTGCGCTATTTGGTTCCACCTCTCACATGGTTTCTGGAGCGCAATGCAAACCTTAGGCTGGAGCGGAAAGGTTTGGTTGAAGCGCTGGCAGTGCATCGGGCTCGTTTATGTAACGATTCTTATGGGTGTATTTGCCTTTCTCGTGCTCTCCTTCTGGTTGGGATTTGCCCCCAGTATGTGTTAAAATAAGTAAAATTAATCAACACTTGAAAGATTAAAGATATGGCTAATCAAATAGATTCTAGAATTCCCGAAGGCCCTTTGGCTGAGAAATGGACCAACTATAAAGCTCATCAGAAACTGGTAAACCCTGCCAACAAGCGCAAGCTCGACATCATTGTGGTGGGTACAGGTCTTGCCGGCGCATCAGCAGCAGCATCACTTGGTGAGATGGGCTTCCATGTATTGAACTTCTGCATTCAGGATTCACCTCGCCGTGCGCACTCTATTGCCGCTCAAGGAGGTATCAATGCAGCTAAGAACTATCAGAATGACGGCGACTCTGTATACCGTCTTTTCTACGATACTATCAAAGGTGGCGACTACAGAGCACGCGAGGCAAACGTCTATCGTCTTGCTGAGGTGAGCGCAAACATCATTGACCAGTGCGTGGCACAGGGCGTTCCTTTTGCCCGTGAGTATGGTGGCATGTTGGCAAACCGTTCGTTTGGCGGTGTGCAGGTAAGCCGTACGTTCTACGCAAAGGGCCAGACGGGCCAGCAACTGCTCCTTGGTGCCTACTCTTCTTTGATGAAAGAGGTTCATAACGGCACCGTAGAGCTGCACACACGTACTGAGATGGAAGACGTGGTTATCATAGATGGCCGCGCAAGAGGCATTATTGCCAAGAACCTTGTCACCGGTAAGCTGGAGCGTTATTCAGCACATGCCGTTTGTTTGGCAACGGGTGGATATGGCAACACCTACTTCCTTTCAACCAATGCCATGGGTTGTAACTGCACGGCAGCAGTGCAGGCATACCGCAAGGGAGCCTATTTTGCCAACCCATGTTTCGTTCAGATACACCCAACTTGCATTCCTGTGCACGGCGATAAGCAGAGCAAGCTCACGCTGATGTCGGAGTCGCTGCGTAACGATGGCCGTATCTGGGTGCCTAAGAAGTTGGAAGACGCTAAGAAACTGCAGGCCGGAACACTCAAGGGACGTGATATACCAGAGGAAGACCGCGACTATTACTTGGAGCGCCGCTACCCGGCATTCGGTAACTTGGTGCCCCGTGACGTTGCGTCACGTGCTGCCAAGGAGCGCACAGACAAGGGTTATGGTGTTAACAACACTGGTCTGGCTGTGTTCCTCGACTTCTCTGATGCTTTCAAGCGCCTCGGTCGCGATGTTGTAGACCAGCGTTATGGCAACCTCTTCGATATGTATCAGGAGATAACCGACGACGATCCGCACGTAGACCCCATGATGATATTCCCTGCTATCCACTATACGATGGGTGGACTTTGGGTAGATTATGAGCTGCAAACCTCTATCAAGGGCTTGTTTGCACTGGGTGAGTGCAACTTCTCTGACCATGGAGCCAACCGTTTGGGTGCGTCTGCGCTGATGCAAGGCCTGAGTGACGGCTATTTTGTCATTCCTTACACCATGCAGAACTATCTGTCTGACCAGATCACAGTGCCCCGCTTCTCTACCGACCTGCCCGAGTTTGAGGAGGCCGAGAAGGGTGTTCAGGCCGAGATAGACCGCATCTATAACATCCAGGGTGACGAGAGTGTAGACCATATCCACAAGAAACTCTATCACATCATGTGGGATTATGTAGGTATGGCCCGCAATGCAGAGGGTCTGAAGAAGGCACTTGCCATGCTCAAGGACATCCGCAAGGAGTTTAACGAGCACGTTTACATACCCGGAAGCAAGGAAGGCTTGAACGTAGAACTCGACAAAGCTATCCATTTGCGCGACTTTATTACCATGGGCGAGCTGATTGCTTACGATGCACTTAACCGTAATGAGAGTTGCGGCGGACACTTTAGAGAGGAGTCGCAGACAGAGGAAGGCGAGGCCAAACGTGACGATGAAAACTACATGTACGTGGCTTGCTGGAAGTATCAAGGCTCTGATGAGGTTGCTCCTGAGTTGTTTAAGGAGCCTCTCGACTATAAGTATATAAAGGTACAGGTTCGTAACTACAAGAAGTAAAACATTTAAATACGAATTCAAATAATGGATACTAATATAAGTTTCACGCTTAAAGTATGGCGTCAGAAAGGCCCTCAAGAGAAGGGTCACTTTGATACATTCGAGATGAAAGACATTCCCGGCGATACCTCTTTCCTCGAAATGCTCGACATTCTTAATGAGCAGCTCATCGAAAACAAGCAAGAGCCCTTTGTCTTCGACCACGATTGCCGCGAGGGTATATGCGGTATGTGCTCGCTGTATATCAACGGTCATCCCCACGGACCGGCACAGGGAGCCACCACATGTCAGCTTTACATGCGCCGTTTCCACGATGGCGATGTCATAACAGTAGAGCCTTGGCGTTCAGCAGCGTTCCCCGTGATAAAGGACTGCATGGTAGACCGCTCTGCCTTTGATAAGATTATCGCCGCAGGAGGCTATACCTCTGTGCGCACAGGGCAGGCACAAGATGCCAACAACATCCTTATTCCTAAGGAGAATGCCGACGAAGCCATGGACTGCGCAACGTGCATAGGCTGTGGCGCATGTGTGGCAGCCTGCAAGAATGGTTCTGCCATGCTCTTCGTTTCGTCTAAGGTGAGCCAGCTGGCACTGCTTCCGCAGGGCCGTCCTGAGGCAGCTAAGCGCGCCAAAGCCATGGTTGCCAAGATGGAGGAGCTGGGCTTCGGCAACTGCACCAATACAAGAGCCTGCGAGGCTGAGTGCCCCAAGAACGAGAGCATCGCCAACATCGCACGCCTGAACCGCGAGTTCATCAAGGCAAAGCTCAACGACTAACAGCGCGGGGAGCTTCGCCTTCCCTGTTGTTTACATAGCTATTGAGGGTGTGTCATAATTGACTATGGTCATTTATGGTGCACCCTCCTTTTGTAT
>SAMEA3663095__coassemble_848_pt1 | contig 45473 bp, 41 predicted proteins | sample SAMEA3663095__metabat2_high_PE_003 | metagenome-assembled genome bin SAMEA3663095 (sample SAMEA3663095) | pig gut metagenome | biome: pig gut; feature: pig-associated habitat; material: faeces | place: France | collected 2012
CAAAGATACGCACTTATATTTTTAGCTACAATACGCAATTGCGGAGACGCTTACTGATAAGCTAAAGAACGCTAAGTCAACCTTTTTTCTGCCAGCCTGCCGTCCTTACAAAACCTATGGCATGGGCAGCGGCTTGTTAGATGTTGTGACTCAATTACTTATGTACATGCTTTAGATACGGGCCTCTTCGCGTTTCAAAACCCATGCTTTTGCCTTCCGAAATGGCCTATATTGCAAGCTGAAATAGGCATTATTGCAATACGTGCATAAGGCTTTAACATTTATTTATGCTTGAAGCCCCATCTCTTCCAGCCTTTATTGCTAACTTTGCATGGTAGTGAAGAAGGGTTGTGCTAGCCTCATCCGTTGTAAAAAGCCTCAGGGCGTAATGCCTCATGGGCGCGTCTAGGGCCGATGGCTTGCCGATACTTCGAAATGAATTGAAGGTTTATGAATATATTGGTATCAGACGAAATAGAATCGGTATGCCCTCGTTTTGTGGGCGCCGCACTAGAGGCTAGGGTGAAGAATAGCCAGTATTGTCAACCGTTGTGGGATGAGATACATGAACTGGAAGAGCAGTTCAGAGCGCAACTGACCACTGAGTCGCTCAAGACGATGCCTCCCATATCGGCAACGCGCTCAGTCTATAGAGCGTGTGGTAAGGATCCGTCGCGCTATAGGCCTGCAGCCGAGGCGCTCATTCGCAGGATGCTCAAGGGCAAGGAGCTCTATCAGATTGACACGTTGGTAGATCTGATCAATCTGGCCAGCATCAAGTTTGGATATAGCATGGGCGGATTTGATGCTGACAAAATGGTGGGCACCACGCTCACCTTGGGCATTGGTCGAGAGGGCGAGCCTTACGAGGGTATCGGACGAGGAACCATCAACATTGCGGGCCTGCCCGTCTACCGCGATGAGGTGGGGGGCGTTGGTACACCCACATCCGACAATGAGCGCACAAAGATGGACCTCGGCACCACGCACTTGCTCGTACTTATAAACGGATATGACGGCGATGAGCAGCACGTAAGGGATACGGCGGCCTTTATACAACAACTCTTGCAGAAGTATTGCGCCTCAGATGGTGGTCGTTTTTGGGTTTATAGGTAGAGAATAGCTGTTGGTTGCGGGCATTAATTACTTCCTTTCTCAAATTTAAAGGCAATTATATCAAATAATTCTAGCCGGTTAATGAATAATAAATTAACTTTGCCGAAATTATTAACAACACATATTCTGAACTATGAAAAGTATCTTAGAAGGCCGAAATGGCTTGAGACGTGAAGTGGAAAAAATTGCCGAAGTGGCTGGCTATCTGTGGACTAACGGATGGGCCGAGCGCAATGGCGGCAATATAACAGTGAATATCACTGAATATGTTGATGATGAGATGAGGGCTATGCCGGCCATCTCAGAGGTCAAGCAGATAGGTGAGACATTGCCTTTCTTGAAAGGACAGTACTTTTTCTGCAAGGGAACCGGCAAGCGTATGCGTGACTTGGCTCGCTGGCCGATGGAGAATGGTTCGGTTATACGTATCTTAGACGACTGCGCAAGCTACGTGATTATAGCCGACAATCCTGTACAGCCCACCTCTGAATTGCCTTCTCACCTGGCCGTTCACAACCGCCAGATAGAGCTTAAGTCTGGTTATAAGGCTACGGTTCACACTCATCCTATAGAGCTGGTGGCTATGAGTCACTGCGATAAGTTCTTGGGTAAGGACGTGCTCACCAACCTTCTTTGGAGCATGATACCAGAGACAAAGGCTTTCTGTCCGTTAGGACTGGGCATCGTGCCCTATACCTTGCCAGGCAGTGTGGAGCTCGCTCAAGGCACTTTGCGCGAACTTGAAAACTATGATGTGGTGATGTGGGAGAAGCATGGCGTGTTTGCCAAGGGCAAAGACGTGATGGATGCCTTCGACCAAATAGACGTGTTGTCTAAGAGTGCCAAGATTTATCTAGACTGCAAGGCCATGGGTTTTGAGCCGAAAGGCATGACAGAAGAGCAGATGAAAGAGATGACTAAGGCTTTTAACCTGCCAAGATAGACCATAAGCATTATAGTCAGAAAGAGGGGCATAGCGTTGATTAGCAAAACGTTATGCCCCTCTGCTATATGACTGATTGTTATTTTAGTTGCCTCGTGGCATGAAAGCCCTCAAGATTGGTGTATTTTCGGGCCATCAGCCTGCGGTAAATGCCGTTGATCCAAAGTCTGTGGCTAAGTATGAAGGCACTGCCTATAACTATCAGTGTGATATTGGTGATGGTGTTGTCAGTAAAGGCTGAGAGCACTTGAATGATGATGACGGGAGTGGCAAACACGCCCATGACGATGGCGGCCTTGATGAATTGGCCCGACGAGGCGTTTTTTCCCGTTAACTTCTCGTTCAGGGGCATAGTTTGTTTGTTGTACACAGCCAGCTGAAAGAGTATGAAGTGAATCACTCCTGCCGTGAAAATAAGGTAAGCCAACAGCTCCAGCAGTGTGCTTGTACCCATGAACAGTGTTGGCAGTAAAAGCGCAAAGGGTATGAGAAGCAAGATGTTGTAGAAATAATATTTGGCGCATAGCAGCGAGTTAATCTCTTCTTTGTGCATCATGAGCAGATCTATGTAATTGCCTTCATAGCACATGATGTAGCACAGATTGACTGAGCCATAGAACATGAAGCAGTAGAGAAACATGAAGGGACGGGAAGAGACGTCGATATAGTTGGCCATAAAGGTGAGCATGGCACTGTAAATGCAGATGATGACCAGTCCGCCTAAAAAAGATTTCTTGAGGTTCTTGTTGCGCATGATGCTTTTCACCTCAAGTCTCAGGTATTCACCTATCACCCCAAAGTGCTCCAAAAACGATATGCTGAAGGTGTATTTAGGGGCCGATTCTTCTACCTTAGAGGTCTCCTTTCTTATCAGTTTGTATTGCAAAATACGGTTGGCGTAAAGCAGAAGTGCCAGCAAAATCGCAACACCTATTATATATAAAGGGTTGAAAAAAGACAATCCGCTGCCCAACCGAGCGAAAGCTATGAACATGGGCGACGACTTACTGAAGCCCCATGCTACGCTCAATGCGATGAAGGCACCGTAGAAAGCCAGAGGCAGGAGGCTCCAACGCATGTCGGATATCATTAGCGAACGAACCAATAGATACCATTGCGAGTTGATGAGAATAAGGAGATAGAGCCCAAGCAGAAATCCGCAGGCTACAAAAAAGCCCTCGCTGAACACGATGCACATCAGAGCATAAGGTGCAAAGAGGGCAAACCACAGCAGGTTGAACGTATTGGTAAGAGAAGAAAAAAGGAAGCAGTCTATGCAGGCATGGCGTGGCAGGGGCAAGAGCAAGTATGGCTTGATGAGCTGTGACGGCGTTTGCTGAAAAGTGAGCCGCAGCAAAAAGTCAAGTGCCAAGATAATGGGTGAGATGACAAACATCAGCTCATAACCCGTATAACGTTTCAGGTGTAAGGCTATCATGGCCAGCATGACAGATAGAAACATGAGATAGCCGATGGCCAGAAAAGCCAAAACGCCACCTACGATGCGGGATGCACGGCTCTGAGCATAGAGTGGACTACGGCGTTCTGAGAGCTTTTGATGCTGGCACAGAACGCCGTACAGTTCTTTATGGTTCATTAGCGTAGGTCTATGATTTCAGCTTTGGGAAAATCTTTTGAGTTGAATCTGAAAGAAGCATCGCTTTGGTTATGAGCGCGGAAGTTTTTTATCGTTATGACGGTCCATGACTTGCCTTGCCTCATAGAAACTTTTTGAGGCACGTAATTACGTCCTACGGTGACGTACATCTCAGGCACCGAACGCCTAGAGTTGGTTGCCGTGAGGTGCACCACATAGCTTCCGCCCTTTGTAGATAATGACATTTTGTAGCCTTTCTTATACATCGTGATGAACTTATAAGGGTTCATAGACAGTTGTTGGGCCTCACTGGGATAGCTCACGTTCACCTCGTTAGTTGATTTAAGGTACATCCATTGTGTCTTACCGTCATACCAAACCATTGCTTTGGGGGTTGTTGCCCTGAACTTCTGTCCCTTGATAGCTACTGTTCCACTGGTTTTGCCATATTTACTGCCGTTGATGGTGAAGCTGGCACTTGCACCTCCCGCTCTGCTCACCTTGGTTGCGGCCTTGTCTAACACAGCCTTAGCCCTGACTGCTGTTTGGGCTTGCGCGCCCAGGCACACGCCCATGAGGACTAACAGCAATAAAGTGAATAACTCTTTCTTCATATTCTCAAACGTTTTATTTCAAGCTTTTCAGATAATTCTCCAAAGACTCCACGTCGCCAATCAGCACTTCGCGAGGCTTGGCGCCCTGAGCCGCACCCACGATGCCGAAGTTCTCCATCTGGTCCATGATGCGTCCTGCACGGTTATAGCCTATCTGGAATTTACGTTGTATCATACTGGTGGAACCCGACTGGCTTAATACGAGGGCATGAGCAACGTCAACAAACAGCGGATCTACAGAATGTATGTCGTTGTTCTCACCGTTTCCGATACCATCTCCCTCAACAGGAGGATCAGGCAATTCAAGTGGTTCAACCGGACCCATTTGCTTTGAGATGTATTCGGTGATATTTTCTATCTCTGGTGTGTCAACAAAAGCACACTGCACACGAGTAGGCATGTTGCCATTCAGGTAGAGCAAGTCACCTCTACCTACCAGTCGCTCGGCTCCCGGACGGTCTAGGATAATCTTAGAGTCTATTCCCTGTGCCACCTTAAAAGCTATTCTGCCCGGGAAGTTAGCCTTGATATTACCAGTAATAATGGTAGTTGTAGGTCGCTGAGTGGCTATAACCATGTGTATACCTACGGCACGTGCCAGCTGCGCAATACGCGTGATGGGCTGCTCAATCTCTCTGCCGGCTGTCATAATAAGGTCGCCGAACTCATCGATTATCACCACAATGTAGGGCATATAGTCATGTCCCTCTTTCGGGTTCAGCTTTCTTTCCAGGAACTTATGGTTATACTCCTTGATGTTTCTCGTGCCGGCCATCTTCAGCAAGTCATATCTGTGGTCCATGAGCACACACAGTCCCTTGAGCGTTCTCACCACTTTCTGCACATCGGTGATGATAGGTTCATCCATGTTATCGGATGTTGCGGCCATGAAATGTTTGGCTATGGGGGCATAGGGGCTGAATTCCACCTTCTTGGGGTCTACCAGAACAATCTTCAGCTCGTTAGGATGTTTCTTGTATAGCAGTGATGTTATGATGGCATTCAGTCCCACAGACTTTCCTTGACCCGTAGCACCGGCAACGAGCAGGTGTGGAATCTTAGCCAAGTCAACCATAAACACCTCGTTGGTGATGGTCTTTCCCAAGGCGATAGGCAGTTCCATCTTCGTGGTTTGGAAAGCTCTCGAGTTCAGCACGCTCAGCATCGACACGATGTTGGGATGGGCGTTAGGCACCTCAATGCCTATGGTGCCCTTGCCGGGTATAGGCGCTATGATTCGCACGCCAATGGCTGCGAGCCTCAGTGCGAGGTCGTTCTCCAAGTTCTTAATCTTAGAGATACGTATACCTGCCGCCGGAGTAATCTCATATAGCGTGATGGTGGGGCCCACAGTGGCCTGTATGCTGCGTATTTCTACGCCATATTCGCTCAGCGCCTTGATGATATTGTTCTTGTTCTTCTCCAGTTCCTCGTTGTTAACGTAACTTCTCTTCTCCGAATCGTAATGCTTCAGAAGGTTGAGGGTAGGGAAGTGATAGTTCTCAAAAGGCGTGCGAGGATTTATCGGGGTGCTGATGTCGTTAGTCGGGGCCACCACTCCGCCGCTGGCTTCCTCGTCTTTCTTCGTATTGGCTATCTTCAGATTGAGGTCCGTTTCGTCTTTAGGCGTGCTTGTATCATCAGTTACCTTTATGTCGTCGGCTGCTTTGTCGGCACCATCAGAGACTGAGTCGTCAGTCTTTGTACCCAGGTCAATGGGCTTGCCTAGCACTTCTTCATCCTCATCATCCGCTACAGGCTGCACTTCAATTGGCTCATCGTTGGGCTCTATCTCATCCGAGTTGTCCTTTACGGTGAATTTCACCTTATTTCTTATATAGCCTACCGGATTAAGCATCTTGCGTATCACGGTGATGGTTTCAGACGTAAGGTAGGTGAGAAAACCTAATGCCACAACCAACAGAATAGCTACAAGCCCCGGTTCGCCAATCACGTTTTGAAGCCATTGGCATACATACTCGCCGTGATCGCCGCCGGGATTGAACACCTGATCGCCCATAATGGGGGTAAAAAACTTGGCAAAGAACACCGAACTCCATATCATCACCAGCATAGTACCGAAGAACCACTTCCAGAGGCTGATGTTTTTATACACCCCCATGAGCTTCAGTCCGCACAGAATGACAAAGACGGGAACGAAGAAAGCCGGTATGCCGAAGCAGCGCGATATGAGATAATAGGATATGATTGCTCCCACAGAACCGCAAGAGTTTTGAAACTCGTGGGTACTGTTTTCCATCTCGCCCGGCCGCAGGCTCTCCACAAGGCTCTGATCAGCCTGTCCTGTAGAGAAATAGCTGATGAGAGCCAGAATGACGAATACGGAAAAGAACAGCAGAATAAGACCCAAAAAGAATCCTGTCTTGTCGTTGATGATATAGTTTATGCCGATCGCCTCGCTGAATGTTTTAGCTTTGCGTTCAGATTTCTTCCTTGCCATTGTAATGTATAGTCCAAAATTGTGATGCAAAAGTAAGTAAAAAACTGGATAACATGGTACTTTTTCGTAACTTTTTTCTAATTTTGCAGGCTGAAAAAGCCGAATATGGAAAAAATATTATATAGCAAATTCGACAAGAAACGGATACCCTCTCTGCCACGCGTGGTCTTTCAAGGCCGCATCTTTGTGGTGAGCAATGTTCAGGATGCACGCAAAGCCGTAGATTATCTACTCTCACGCCCTCTATTGGGCGTGGATACAGAAACACGCCCAACCTTTCACAAGGGCGAGCAGCACCGTGTGGCTCTGCTGCAGGTGAGCGACGATAACACTTGTTTTCTCTTTCGCCTGAATATCATAGGCATGTCAGAGCCGGTGTTACGGTTACTGACTGACCGCACCGTGCCCAAGGTGGGTCTGTCGTTGCATGATGACATGATGATGCTTCACCGCCGCACAGAGTTCGCCCCTGGCTATTTCATCGATCTGCAAGACATTGTGGGTTCTTTCGGAATACAAGACTTGAGCTTGCAAAAGCTCTATGCCAATATCTTTGGCAAGCGCATATCCAAGCGTGAACAGTTGTCTAATTGGGAGGCTCAGACGCTCACGGAGAAGCAAAAGCTGTATGCTGCCACAGATGCCTGGGCATGCGTAATGCTTTACAACGAGCTCAAGAGGCTCAGACTCACCGGAGACTATCAGCTGGAGGTGGTGCCCGAACCTCAGTTACAAGTAAATGAATGAAGTATGTATAAGCAAGTATATTTAAAGAAAGGAAAAGAAGAGTCGCTCCTCAGATTTCATCCTTGGATATTCTCCGGAGCAATCAGTCATATCGATGACGGCATTACCGAAGGTGAGACGGTGCGTGTCATCACCCGCTCCGGCGACTTCATTGCTGTGGGGCATTGGCAGATAGGCTCTATTGCCGTGAGGGTGCTCTCGTTTAAGGATATCGTTATTGATGATGCTTTTTGGCGTGAGCGCCTCACTTCGGCTCTCACGATGCGTCAAAGCATAGGCATAGCCGACAATCCCCATAACAACACTTTCAGACTGGTGCATGGTGAGGGCGACAACCTGCCCGGACTGGTCATAGATTGCTATGGTCCCACGGCTGTTATGCAGGCTCATAGCGTGGGTATGCACTTGTGCCGGCAGCAAATAGCAAAGGCTTTGCTGAGCGTGATGGGCGACAGAATACACAATATTTATTATAAGAGCGAGACAACCCTGCCCTACAAGGCCGAGCTGGGACAGGAGAATGGCTTCATTTACGGCGAGGCAACCGACAATGTGGCCGTAGAGAACGGCTTGAAGTTTCATGTTGACTGGCTGAGAGGACAGAAAACGGGGTTCTTCGTAGACCAAAGAGAAAACCGCAGCTTGCTGGAACATTATGCTAAGGGACGTTCAGTGCTCAACATGTTCTGCTATACCGGAGGCTTCTCTGTATATGCCATGCGGGGTGGGGCGGCCTTGGTGCATTCGGTAGACTCAAGCGCTAAGGCCATAGAGCTTACCAATGCCAATGTAGAACTCAACTTCCCCGGCGACAACCGGCATAAGGCTTATTGTGACGATGCCTTTAAATATCTTGAAGCCAACGATGATAAGTATGATCTCATTGTGCTCGATCCTCCGGCATTTGCCAAGCATCGTGCTGCATTACACAATGCGCTGAAAGGTTATACACGTCTCAATGTGAAAGGCTTGCAGCGCATTAAGCGAGGGGGGATACTCTTTACCTTCAGCTGTTCGCAGGTGGTGACCAAGGATCAGTTCCGTCAGGCCGTCTTCACCGCTGCTGCCCAAACCGGGCGCAAGGTGCGCATCTTGCATCAGCTGCATCAGCCCGCCGACCATCCCATCAATATCTATCATCCTGAGGGAGAATATCTGAAGGGATTGGTGCTGTACGTTGAATAGGTATTATCATTAATTTCTTAGGGCGCGCTTGTCTGTTTACTCAGGCGAAGCGCGTTTTTTAAAGGTTCTCGGGACATTAATATCATCACAATATGGAAGACGCCTTTTTAAAGAAGATAGCCAGTTACATCTCTGTTAATCATCTCTTGCAATCCGATAAGCACTATCTTGTGGCTCTCTCGGGCGGAGCCGACAGCGTAACGCTGCTCCTTGTGCTACATAAATTGGGCTATGCCATTGAGGCGGTGCATTGCAACTTCAGACTCAGAGGGGCAGAGAGCGACAGAGACGAGCGCTTTTGCCGTGACCTGTGCGCCAATATGCATGTGCCTTTTCATGTCGTACACTTCGATACCCAAGGCTATGCCGCCCTTCATCACCAAAGCATAGAGCTTGCCGCACGCAATCTTCGATACAACTATTTCGAGCAACTGCGCCGTGATATAGGGGCCGAAGCCATTTGTGTGGCACATCATGCCGACGACTCTGTAGAAACAGTACTGATGAATATGATGCGGGGAACAGGCCTGTTGGGGCTCACCGGCATCAAACCACGCAACGGCTATATCATCCGTCCACTCTTGTGCGTGCACAGAAAAGAGATAGAAAACTGGTTACACCGCGTGGGCCAGCCTTACGTAACCGACAGCACCAACTTGCACGATGACGTGACACGCAACAAGATACGCTTGCATCTGTTGCCTCTCATGAAGCAAATCAATGGCAATGCTTCTGACAATATCCTGGCTACCATCAATCATTTGCAAGAGGCAACTAAAATCATAGAGAAGGCTCTTGATGAGGCTGATAAGAGAGTTGGCTCCTACTCGCCGTCAGGTATACTCACCATCAGCATAGACAACCTTATGCGTGAGCCGTCGCCTGAATATCTGTTATATCATCTGCTTATGCCTTATGGCTTCACGCCGGCTCAGGTAGAAGCCATAGCTGCCAACTTACATGCCGGCGCTGGCAAGGAATATCGCTCGGCTACTTATTGGCTGGCTTTTTCACGCAGAGGCTTGCAGGTGGCACCCATAGAACAACAATCTCATAAAGCCATGCGATTGCCGGAGCCCGGAACATACGTATGGAACGAGAAACAGCGACTGAAGATAACCATAGATAATCGTTCAGAATCATTTCGGCCCAGCAAAGAAGCCTATCGTGCCACACTGGATGCAGACAAAATTGCTTTTCCCCTCACTCTCAGGCATGTAGCTCAGGGCGACCGCTTTGTGCCCTTCGGCATGAAAGGCTCTAAGTTGGTGAGCGACTACTTGACCGACAGAAAGCTGAGCGTGATAGATAAGTCTCGACAACTGGTTGTGACAGACGCGCATAACAACATTCTATGGCTGATAGGACAGCGCACTGACGATCGATATAAGATAGGTCATGACACAGTGAGGGTCATGACGCTCTCCGTTCAAGCTCCTTCCGTATAAGCTTCAGTAACAGAAGGTTATCTCTGTTATGCTCTTCTCTGTTGTTTTATTGAACATTGAATGGAAGGGTAAGGTTCAGCCGTGTCACGAAGGATTAAGAAATCTTTCTAGCAATACCATTTTTGGGGTCATTCTTCTACTTCAGTGAAAAATGCATCATTTCCTATTCCATCCATCCCACCCCATCTGGTATGTAGCTATAGATCAGTTAGTTATGTTGCCAGATGAGCGAGAGAGTATCTCACCCACATCCCACCCACATCTCACCCAAAGTATCTGACAGAAGAGATGGAAGGCCAGTGAAAGCCAGCGCATAAATGTCTTATAATGAGTGCTTTATATAAGCTTTTGGCAAAACAGGCCTTTTTGCAAAGCGAAAAGGGCATTATTGGCTTGCAAAAAGGCCGTTATTGCATGACGAAAAGGGGCTTATTATGAAGAGGCAATAAGACGAACGCCTGTTTCAGTTGCCGTTGCCGACCAGACAAAGCGACTATTCCATCTCTTCAGGAGCCATGTTTTTTAAAAATATTTCAGCCCTTTGCAAGTCTGCTGGAGTGTCGATGCCCACGGTCTCTGCCTGTGTCAGCCCTACTTTTATCTTATAACCGTTTTGCAGCCAGCGCAATTGCTCCAAGCTTTCGGCTATCTCAAGCGGGCTGCGGGGCATCTTGGTGATGGCTCTTAAAACCTCTGTGCGATAAGCATATAGACCAAGATGTTTAAGGAAAGGATAGTGCTGCAACCATTCTTTGCTTTCCTTGCCTCTCACAAAGGGTATGACTGAGCGTGAGAAGTAGAGCGCGTAGCCGTCGAGCGTGGTTACTATCTTGGGCGAGTTGGGATTTTCTACGGCGTCCATCGTTGTAAAACGTTTTCCTAGTGTGGCTATTTGCGTCTTGCTGTCGTCAAAGCAATGCATGAGCGTTCGTAGCTGACTGGGGTGTACAAAGGGTTCATCGCCCTGGATGTTGATAACCACATCAAAGTCTCCACCTATCTTTTCAAGAGCCTCCTCAATGCGGTCGGTGCCGCTCTGATGGTCGGCCCGCGTCATCACGGCGTGTCCTCCGAATGCCTCAACGGCCTGCATGATGCGCTGGTCGTCGGTGGCAACATACACATCTGTAAGAACTTTTGAGGCTTGTTCAACTACTCGCTGTATGACGGTTTTGCCGCCCAGCATGGCCAAAGGTTTGCCCGGAAAGCGCGTTGATGCGTAGCGGGCTGGGATGATTGCTATAAATTTCATGTTGCAAAGATAATTAAAATATCCTAAACAGTTTGTCAGTGTCGTATGTTTTTATTAATTTTGACGATGTAAAATATGGTTATGGTAAGATTGAGTTCTAAATATCTGGCATTCATGCTTATGCTTATGCCTGTGGCATTGTCGGCGCAGAAGGTGCATTTAGGCACTGCTACGGTGAATGACGGCGGCAAGTATACGGGCGAACTCACCGGCTCGAAGCCCAACGGTAAGGGTGTCACGGTGTGGAGCGACGGACAGCGCTATGAGGGCGATTATGTTAACGGAAAGCGTCAGGGCCATGGCATCTACACCTTTCCCGACGGTGAAAACTATAATGGACAGTGGTTCCAGGACATGCAGCATGGTCAGGGCACCTATACTTACTCGAATGGCAACAAGTATGTGGGGCTGTGGTTTAAAAACCATCAGCAGGGGCATGGCGTGATGTATTATTATAATGGTGACAAATATGACGGCAACTGGGAAGCCGACAAGCGAAGTGGTGACGGAAGATATACCTTTGCCGGAGGAGCCTACTATGACGGCTTCTGGCAAGACGACAAGAAGAATGGTCAGGGCCACTTTGTGTGGGGTGACGGTTCGTCATATTCCGGCATGTGGAAGGACAACCAGCGCGAGGGCAAGGGCACTTACATCTACTCAAACGGCGATGAGTATACGGGTGACTGGCATCAGGACTTGCCCAACGGCCGCGGAAAATATACCTTTGCAAATGGCGACGTGTACGAGGGTGACTATCTTGATGGCAAGAAAACGGGACAGGGCATCTTCAGATATCACGATGGCTCGCACTATCAGGGCCACTTCCTCGACGGCGAACGCAGTGGTTATGGCACCATGGTGTGGAGCAATGGTGATATATATAGCGGCACGTGGGAGAAGGACAAGCAAGAGGGCCAGGGCAAACTGACCAAGAAAGATGGCGACATCTTTGAAGGGCAGTTCAGACGTGGCGTAGTGAATGGCTTGGTAATCATACATTATGCCGACGGAAGTAAGTTTAGAGGCTCTTATAACAATGGAAAGCGCAACGGCGATGCCATAGAGATGACCCCCGACGGCAAGCGCTTTGAGGGCGTTTATCGAGACGACGTGCGAGACGGAAAGTTTGTTGAGCGCGACCGCAACGGTAATATAACGGCCAGAGGATATTATGACAATGGTCGTAGACATGAAAACTGACAACCAATTAGAGATAAATAATAAACCAACACTTTAATACCTACAAAGCATTATGATAGTAGATACACTTGATAATTTAAAGAAGTATGTAGCGGTAAATCCTTTATTTGCCGATGTAGTGAAATTCATTCAAGAGAATGACTTAAACAAACTGGAGAACGGCAAGCATTTTATCAAAGACAAGGATTTGTTTGTCAACGTGCAGGATGCCAATGGAAAAACACGCCAAGAGGCCACTTACGAGACACATAAGCGCATGCTGGACATCCAGATACCTCTCTCAGCTCCTGAAACCTATGGCTATATGCCTTTGAAGGACATGCCTCAAGAGCCTTACAACGAAGAGAAGGACGTAACGAAATATCCCGGACTGCAAGGCGGAAGCTATGTGACCTGCAAGCCGGGTGAGTTTGCCATCTTCTTCCCTCAAGACGGCCATCAGCCTTGCATAGGACAGGGTACTATACACAAAGCTATATTTAAAATTAAAAATCAATAACTATGATTGACGGAAATACTGAAACTGACACCCGAAAGGATGAGCAGCCGAAGCTTGAACTCATGGGGCTGGTGAAGCATGACAGCTATCTGGAGCCTTTTAACGAGGCTATCAGAGGGCGCCATGACCATGCGCTATGGAAGTTGGGACAGCTCACCCAGCAGGGAAAAATCACGCTGGCCGACTTTGCCAGCGGGTATGACTACTATGGACTGCACCGCATACCCCGCGGATGGGTGTTCAGAGAGTGGGCTCCAAATGCCACTGACATCTATCTTGTGGGCGATTTTAACGGATGGAAAGAGGATGAAAACTACCGGTGCAAGCGTATCAAAGGCACCGGAAACTGGGAATTGAAGCTGCCGGCTAAGGCTATGAAGCACGGCGAATTGTATAAGATGCACGTTTATTGGAACGGTGGACAGGGCGAACGCATACCAGCCTGGGCACAACGAGTGGTGCAAGACGATGCCACGAAGATATTCTCGGCTCAGGTGTGGAGCCCTGCCAAACCTTATAAATGGCATGACGAGGGCTTCAGAATGAAGAAAGACCCCTTGTTGATATACGAGTGCCACATCGGAATGGCTGAAGATGCCGAGAAGGTGGGCACCTATGATGAGTTCAGGCACAATGTGTTGCCACGCATCATTGCCGACGGCTATAACTGCATACAGATTATGGCCATTCAGGAGCATCCTTATTACGGCTCGTTTGGCTATCATGTGAGTAGCTTCTTTGCGCCCTCAAGTCGGTTCGGCACGCCCGAACAGCTTAAAAGACTGATAGACGAGGCACACAAAAACGGCATTGCCGTGATAATGGACATCGTACACTCACATGCAGTAAAGAACGAGGTGGAAGGTCTGGGCAATCTTGCCGGCGACCCTAACCAGTATTTCTATCCCGGCGATAGGCATGAGCACCCCGCTTGGGACTCGCTCTGCTTCGACTATGGCAAGGATGATGTGATACACTTCTTGCTATCCAACTGCAAATATTGGCTCCAACAGTATCACTTCGACGGATTCCGGTTCGACGGTGTGACATCTATGTTGTATTATAGTCATGGACTCGGCGAGGCTTTTACCAACTATGCTGATTACTTCAACGGCCATGAAGACGACAATGCCATTTGTTATCTCACGTTGGCCAACAAACTTATACATGAGGTAAAGCCATCTGCTGTGACCATAGCAGAGGAAGTGAGCGGTATGCCGGGACTGGCAGCGAAGATAGAAGACGGCGGTTTTGGCTTCGACTATCGCATGGCCATGAACATACCCGACTTTTGGATAAAGACCATCAAGGAACTTCCTGACGAGAAATGGAAGCCCAGTAGCATATTCTGGGAGGTGAAAAACCGTCGCAACGATGAGAAGACCATCTCTTATTGCGAAAGTCACGACCAGGCGCTTGTGGGTGATAAGACCATCATCTTCAGGCTGATAGACGCTGATATGTACTGGCACTTCCGCAAGGGCGACGAGAACGACAACGTGCATCGAGGCATTGCCTTGCACAAGATGATAAGGCTGGTGACACTCGGAGCTATTAATGGTGGCTATCTCAACTTCATGGGCAACGAGTTCGGCCATCCTGAGTGGATAGACTTCCCACGTGAAGGCAATGGCTGGAGCTATAAGTATGCACGCAGGCAATGGAATTTGGTTGACAACCACGACTTGTGTTACCATTATCTGGGCGACTTCGACCGTAAGATGCTTGAGGTGGTGAAGCAAGAACCTGGATTTAATCTCACGCCCGTGCAAGAAGTGTGGCACAATGATGGCGACCAGGTGCTGGCTTATATGCGTGGTGACCTTATCTTTGTGTTCAATTTCTCGCCAACCCGCTCTTTCGTAGACTATGGCTTCCTCGTTCCTAAGGGCGCATATACCGTTGAGCTGAATACGGATGCCAAGGAGTTTGGCGGCAACGGCCTTGCTGACGACTCGGTTACCCACTTCACCAACTTCGATCCCGTATATGCCCAAGATGGCAAGGAGTGGCTCATGCTCTACATACCCGCCCGTTCGGCTGTGGTGTTGCGCAGAAACAAGTAGATAACAACGGCATAAACAGCAGGCGGCATGAATGGCTCGGGCAGGCATAGGGCTCACGGCTTGGTCGTCCGACAGGATAATTTGACAAATGACTAGAAAGGAAACATATCAATGAACCAATTTAAAAACAGCACCGTCATGCGAATGGCGTGTGCTGTTCTTTTCGTATTGTTCACATTCTGCTATTTGTTCTTCTACCAGGCAGACATACTCACTGTGGGGCAACATATCCTCTCAGGAGGCATGACACACTATAACAAGTGGGTGGGGGCTGTGCTTATCACACTGGTCCTGATGCTTTTGCAGGTCGGTATGTATGGTTTGACCAAGTTGCAAAACCGGTTTCATGCCGTAACTTATCTGCCTTCGTTCGTGGTACTCACCTTTATTACCAGCGTGAGCAGGCATCTTGATGACGGATTTACACTTGGACCGTGGCTATGGGGGCTTCCGTTGCTCGTCGTTGTCATTGCCGCCTTGATCTATATAGGCAGGCAGTACCAAGAAATAGAGCGTGACGTGCCCTCTGTGCATCCCTTTACAAGCATATTTTGGATTAACCTCTCAACGCTTTTCGTGGGTATGATTCTGACGTTGTCATGCAGTCAGGGCGACGAGACGTTTCATCAACGCATGCGAATGGAACAGCTCATCATAGCAAGAGACTATGAGGGGGCTCTGAGAGTGGGCAGTTACGGTAAGCAGAAGGATGATTCGTGCATGACAATGCTACGTATTTATGCACTGGCAAGGGAACATGCGTTGGGTGACAGGCTCTTTTCTTATCCTCTTGAGGGTGGTGCTGATGCCATGCTGCCCAATGGCAGCAACGTGCGGGCGATGATATTGCCCGACAGCATCATTGTGAATACCACAAAGTATTCTAAGGACTATCGCTTGTGCCGCTATCTTTTTAAGCGCGACCTGGTTCACTTTGCGCATCATCTAGCCCAGGTTAGCGATTTAAGCAAGCCGCTGCCGCGTCATTATGCTGAGGCTTTGTTCCTTTACAACACCCTTTTTCAAGGGCAGCCCATCAAGAGTAAATACGCTTATTTGGATGGTGCTTTCCGCAAATATGCAGCACGTCCGTCGTCTATGCCACATTCTTATTGGTATTATTATTATGGTGGCAAGGCTCCTAAGCCTATGCCTTATCATCCGAAAAAAAGAAATTACACTCTCAAGAAGAAAGTGTAATTTCCTTAATTATTTCTATTATAAGTAGGGATGTTGGTGTATCGTTAGATGAACAACTTGCCAATCTGGAACACCAACATGCTCACCAGCCAAGCCAGGGAAGTGGTGTAGCAGGCCGTAAAGGCTGCCCATTTCCAGCTGCCCGTCTCACCTTTAATGGCGGCAATGGTGGCAATACAAGGGAAGTAGAGCAATACGAAGAGAAGGAAGCAATAAGCAGTGAGCACCGATATAGGACCTGCCTCTTCGAATGTGAGGTTATGCTGCTTTGCAACGTCTGATTGCATCTTGTATCGAAGCATCTCATATTTCCCGTTCTCGTCGTTATAGCCCGTGTCATCACTGTAGCTGTCGTTGTTGGTGTATAATACACCCATGGTTGATGCCACGATTTCCTTGGCTCCGACGCCGGCTATAAGACCCACATCCAACTTCCAATTAAACCCTTGTGGCTTGAAAACAGGCTCTACGATCTTTCCTATCTTACCTATAAAACTGTTTTCTTGTTGTGTATGATAAACCTGCATGTATACCTTATGTGCCTCTGCCGCTTGCTGGCTTTGTTCGCCGTATTGTTTGGCAATCTTATCTACGTGTACTCGTGCCACGTCAACCTTGTCACCATTAGGAAAATAGCCCAGTGCCCAGACAATGATGCTGGCAACGAGGATGATGCCGCCCATCTTCTTAAGATATTGCTTTCCTTTCTCCCAAGTATGCCTCAGAAGAGCCTTTCCAGTGGGGAAACGATATGGGGGCAGCTCCATGACGAAGGGAGTGTCCTCACCTTTGATGATGAAGAGCGTAAAAATCTTGCTCATTATGATGGCCATGATGATGCCGATGAGGTAAAGACTGAGCATGACAAGGCTTTGGTACTTAACGGCAAAGAACGTTCCGATGATCATAATATAGATAGGAATGCGTGCTTCGCAGCTCATCAGCGGCAGAATGAGCATTGTGACGAGTCGTGAGCGCCTGCTCTCTATCGTTCTGGTGGCCATTACAGCCGGCACATTGCATCCAAAACCCATGATAAGGGGTATGAACGACTTGCCATGTAGCCCCATCTTATGCATAAGCTTATCCATGATGAAAGCCGCGCGCGCCATATAACCACTGTCTTCCATGAAGGATATGAAGAAATATAAGATGAGTATCTGTGGCAAGAAGACTATTACAGATCCCACACCGCCTATAACGCCATTGATGAGCATGGCTTTTATGGGGCCTTCGGGCATTTGCCGGCCTATCATATCGCCCAGCCAAGCCACTGCAGCATCTATCCAGTCTTGCGGATAGGCACCCAATACGAAGGTAGAAGAGAACATCACAAGCAGAATGAGCAAGAAGATGGGAAATCCCCAATACTTATTTGTGAGGATATGATCCATGAAGTGGGTGATCTGGTAGGTGTCTTTTTGATGTCCTGTAGTATATCCAGCCTCTTTCAAAGCACCATGTATGAAGCCGTATTTGGCATCCATGATGGCTGTCTCACTATCTTCACCCGTTTCTTCCTTTACACGTGCTGCTGCATGGTCGCGATGTTCGAGTATCTCTTTGGCATCGGGCAGGGTAGATATATACCTTTCTATATCCTTGTCATGCTCCAGTAATTTGATGGAAAGGTAGCGAGTCGAGTAGCGTGAACGTATTTCTGGCCGCTTCTTCAAATGCTCCTGCATGTCAGAAATACCTTTTTCTATTTCATGACCATGGTTAATGTGGATGTGTCTGAAGTGAGAGCTCTGTCCCTCAGCTCCTTCATAAACCTGAATAACGGTGTGGAAGAGTTCCTCAACGCCTCTTCCTGTCTTGAAGACTGTGGGTATCATGGGCACGCCGAAGAGTTCTGACAGCTTGTCGTAGTCTACTTTGTCGCCTCGTTGCTCTGTTTCGTCGAACATGTTCAGCGCCACCACCATTCTCACGTGCATGTCGATGAGTTGCGTGGTGAGGTATAAGTTGCGTTCAAGGTTGCTTGCGTCAATGACATTGATGACGATATCGGGCGTTTTCTCCACCAGTTGCTTGCGCACATAGAGTTCTTCGGGCGAGTAAGCCGAAAGCGAATACGTTCCGGGAAGGTCCACCAAGTCGAACTGATAGCCCTCAAACTCGGCGTGACCCACCTTTGCGTCTACCGTCACACCCGAGTAGTTGCCCACCCGCTCATGTGCTCCTGATGCGTAATTAAACAAAGAAGTCTTTCCGCAGTTAGGGTTTCCCACCAGAGCGACGCTTATATGCCGTCTTTTCTGCATCGCGGCGTCTTCCAACTCGTCGGCAGTAAGAGGCTTGTCGTCTGGGTCTGGGCCGTTAACCTCAATAGCTGGTACTTCCTCAGCGTCTAATTTACGCTCCAGCCTTTTGGCCTCTTCCAGCGAGATAACCTCTATCTGGTCGGCCTCGCTATGGCGCAGGCTCACTTCGTAGCCCATAATCTTGTATTTCACAGGGTCTTTTAGTGGCGCATTGAGCAGTACTTCTACCTTCTTACCTCTGATGAAGCCCATTTCAATGATGCGTTTCCTAAATCCTCCATGGCCGGAAACACGGACGATGACACCACTTTCTCCGGTTTTAAGTTCTGATAATCTCATCCTATAAATTTTTCTTGTGGTGCAAAGTTACAAAATATTCATTGCAACCATGTTGTATTATGGCCTTTATTTAGCCATAATACCAAGAAAAGATGAGATGTTTCTTTATTCTGAAGTCTTTTTTTAGGGTTATGAAAGAAAAAAGTCTGTGAGATACTAGTGTGCTGACACCCTTCAGCAACCCTTCTCACAGACTTTTGCTTATGTGTTATTTCCGGCTCAGCAGTTTGTAATATTCTGTTGCACCCAGCAAGAAGCAGCCCGTGCCATAGTCTTCAAAGTCGGGTATGCTGGTGTAAGTTACGGGTTGTCCGGCCTGTGGTCCGGCTCCTGTTCCTTGGTTGTAGCCAAGGAAGCCATTGGGATGAACGGCGGCTTGCAACGCTTTCCACGCCTTGTCGCACACGGGTTTGAAAGTACTCTTGCTGAGCAGCCCTTGTCTGATGCCCCAGCTCATGCCGTAAAGGAAGAGCCCTGTGCCCGTTATCTCCGGTCCGGCGTAGTTGGAACTCACCAGACTTGCGTTCCAATATCCGTCTGGGCGCTGGCTCTTGACAAGCGCTTCGCTCATGCGCATGAAGTCTTTTCTGAGCTCTTTATAGTAAGGGTCGGATGCCGAAAGGGTGCTCATGGTTCTCACCAGGGCCGCATACACCCATCCGTTGCCTCGGCTCCAATAGCAGTTTTTGCCGTCCGGCTCTTTATAGGGGGCTTTGTAAACGCTGTCACGCCACCAATAGCCCTCTTTAGTGTTGAATAATCCGCGGCGGTCGCGTGTGTCGCGATAGCACTTCATGCCATAATCAATGTATTTTCTGTTGCCAGTCACTTTGCTATACTCAGCATATACGGGCAGTGCCATCTGTATGGCATCAATCCACCACCAATAGTCTACTCTGCCAGATGCTATCTGATGGTCGAGGTTCTTCTGTACATTGCTCAAGTCTTTCTTTCCTTTTGTTTGCATAAACCTCTCTATATAAGTCTGTTGGCAGCACTGGTCGTCGGCGTTAGTTACGTTCACTCCGTTTCGGGCAGTCCATTTATGAAAGTCGGCCCACCGGTCTGTGTAATCGGCATAAGCTTGCTGAGGGTCTATCTCGTACAAGGCCATTAGCCCCTCATAATAAACGGCGCGCGTCCAAAGGTTGCTTGAGCGCTCCTTCTTTACGAAGGTCGGAATAGTGGGATCGGCATATTTCTGCATGAAATAGTTGTTTGTGCGCTGGGCGGTCTGCAAAACGTCGTTAGCGTTTTGAGCTTTCATGCCGACGGATGTGGCCAAAAGAGTGAGGGCCAAGATGATTGTCTTTTTCATTTTGTAGTCAGTATAACGTTAGAATTAAGTCCGGAAGGCATAGGAGTCCAACCGGCGTAAGATGATTTTTTATAGTTAATGTTCACTATGTTTATCTCTTTCATTTTGCGCCATTGAATACCATCCCTGTCCATCTGTGCTATTCGGTTGGCCGGAAGATTGGTAACTTCAATGCGAAGAGTGTTGTTGCCTTTGTGCAGAAGGCCTTTGACGGGCAGGATGAAGGGCACGGCCCATGCGCAACCGGCATATTGTCCGTTGACGTAAACGCGTGCCGACTCCCTCACATCGCCCAAATTGATGTGGGCATAGCTTGCTGCTTGTTGCTTACTGAGCTTGAAGTGGGTGGTATAAACACCTGTTCCCATGGTTATGCCTGCCTTGGGCGAAAGCTTCTCCCAGCTCTTGAGCGAGGACAGAGTGAAGGTGGTGTCAACCTTGGGCTGCTCGTCTACAAAAGAGAGTGTCCACTCTTGTGTAGAAAGATCTAAGTCGCTCACCTCTTTATCGGTCTTTTGGGCAGTCAGGGCTGTCTGTGACAGGGGTTCAGTCTGGGGGTAGTTTCCCACGAGCAATATTCTGCTCTCACCGCTTTTCAGGCTGATGCTTAACTCGTTGCCGTTGAGATGGGCGTCGGTGAAGGTGCTGTCCATGGGATTGAACCATATTGCTGTTTTCCCGTTAACAGCCAGATGAGTCTTGCCGCTCACGTCATTGGGCGTGAGATTGGCTATGAAGTAGTGGTAGCCATTACTGTCTTTCCGCCTGATCATCTTCAGTCTGAAGGCTTTCTTCATTTCTTCAGGCTTGGCAGCCTGAGCCATTTGCTGTCCGTTCACGCCATAGATGATGTTTGTGCTGCCCAGTCTGTTGAGCTGCCGTTGCAGTTCAGTATCGATGGTTGTGCCTTGCGGAATGATGAGTCCCTTATACTCTGTTCCCGCCGCAGTGCGCAATGTACCTTCAGGTGTGCGTGTGAGCTGGCTGAGATACTTGTCGCTGATGTAATCGCAGTCGAATCCGAGACTGTCTATGTCGAGTATCGTCCTGATGAAGTGAGGCGCTTTCTTGCCCATGCTGTGAATGTCAAACTTCATGAGCAGGTGCTTTGTGTCTTCCTTCCACATATCCTTGACGGGCAGATACACCAGAAAGTCGTTGTCGGGTGCGCCCCATTGCAGATAGGTCTGGCATCTTGTGATGTATTTCATCAGATAAGGCGCGTCTCTCCAGATGCTGTTGGTGGGGCTCATGTCTATGGATGCATAGAATTTCCATCCCGGCCAGGCCTCGTCTTTAGGCGAATAGGCCGTGCCGTGGAAGAATATGTGGTTTACTCCGGCGCAGAACATCAGGTCTAGATCGGGCTTCATCTGCGAGAGCGAGGTGCGGAAGTGCTCCGTGAGCCAAGTGAATGTTTCGCTAGACACATACTTCTTGCCCGTGATGTGTGCCGCCGAAGGAGCATACTTCAGCATGCTGAGGTCGCTGTAGTTGGGGCGCGTCATGCCAGGGTCTTGCCTGAGTCCCTTTATTCCGAAGTTGGTGAGTCCGAAGCCCTCTATCTCAGGGATGTCTACGGCAGCATAGCAGTCGATGAGGTTGGCAGGTGAACCGTGTGCTTGGTTACGTGTTATGGCTCCGTGCTTGTGTGCCCAGGCCGTCCATTGCTCGGTGAAGTTGTGCAAGAGCATCTCTCCGAGCGTCTCACGATAGTCGCTCACCACCTGCGTGTCGCCGTCCAGTAACTTGTTAAGGTTGCTTATCAGACTGTAGCCATGCAACTTCTCAAACTCCTGGGGCAGCGTGGGCGTCCAGTCGGCACCATAAACTTCGTAGCTGTCATTGAAGAAAGTGTGAGGGTAGGGGGTGCCGGTTTTAGCGAAGCACTCGTCAAAGTGCGCTAAATAATGTGCCACAGCGTTCTTGTCAAAGTGGTCTATCACATAGCCCTCTCCACCTGGTGCCGCTCTCTTCACCATTTGTCGGGTGCGTCCTACATAGAGTGCAATGACACGTTTCATGCCTTTCTGAGGGGCGGGAAAGGCCACGATGGTGTCTAGAACGGATGAGGGCACTTCTTTAGCGGGTAGGTTGAACTTGATGCTCCTGATATTTGTCTTCGTGCTGACAAGGGTGTCGGCAAACACAGCCTTGCAAGCAGCCTCGTTGATGGGTACCCACGGTCCGCCGAAAGGCCAGCCAGTGCCGGTGGCCATGTCGGTTTCTATGCCGTCTTTTTGGGCTTCAGCCTCCGTGAAGCGCAGCATATCCATCCACTTGTCAGACAAGTAAGGTATGTCGTTGCGGTCGTTGCCCTGTACGCCATAGATGGGTGTAATCTCCACGGCGCCTATTCCGTGCGAGGCATATTGCGACAGGCTCCATGCCAGGTTGGGCTTGTCTACAGCCGAACCAAACCACCACCATCTTACGCCGGGCTTTGCTTCTTGCGTGGTTTGCGGCAGCTGCTGGGCTGTTACGTTCATTGGGATGGCCGTGCAGCATGCAACTGCCATCATGAAAGTCTTGATTGTCATGTTTTATAAGTAAAGTTTTTAGTATTCGTTCTGCAAAGATAGCAAATATTTTGTATATAAACAAGCAACGTATTAATAAAAAAACATAATATGGTCTGCGCATGTTGTGATGCTGCAGGCATGCTTTCGGCTGCCGAGCTATTGCTTGCTGTCAGCGCTCCACATAGCAACCGTTTTGCGAAACAGGCACTTTTGCCTTGCAAAATGGGCACTTTTGGCTTGCGAAATAGGCATTCTTACGTTGTAAAAAGGGGCATTTTGCTTTGCCGAAGAAATGATGGATTTGCGGAATTGGATTTATTTCATTACCTTTGCACATTGTTTTAAAATAGAAGAAATACGATGCGTGACCTATCTGATGCCGATTTGGCAAACTTACTTGATAAAGATATCTTCCACAAAATATCTGCCGCAGCCGACAAGCTGGGTGTTGAATGCTATGTGGTGGGCGGCTATGTGCGCGACTTGTTCTTAGAACGGCCCAGCAATGACATTGATGTTGTTGTGGTGGGCAGTGGTATTGAGGTGGCCAAGGAGCTGAAGGACATGCTCGGCAAGAGGGCCCATCTGAGCGTGTTTAAGAACTTTGGCACAGCTCAGGTGAAGTTTCAAGACTTGGAAGTGGAGTTTGTCGGGGCCAGGAAAGAGAGTTATAGCCACGACTCGCGTAAGCCTATTGTTGAGAACGGCACGCTAGAGGACGACCAGAACCGGCGCGACTTCACCATCAATGCATTGGCCGTTTGTCTTAATAGGGACCGTTTTGGTGAGTTGGTCGATCCCTTCTACGGCATAGACGACCTCTTTGATGGCATCATCCGTACGCCGCTAGATCCTGACATCACCTTCTCTGACGATCCCCTGCGCATGATGCGTTGTATAAGGTTTGCCACACAACTCAACTTCATGATAGAAGACGAGACGTTTGATGCTTTGGTGCGCGATGCCTCACGCATCAGCATAGTGAGCAAGGAGCGCATCTTGGACGAGCTGAACAAGATTATGCTGACACGCTATCCTAGCAAGGGATTCGTAGACTTGCAGCGTGCGGGCCTGCTGCAGATACTTCTGCCGGAACTTTCGGCTCTCGACATCGTTGAAAAGCGCATGGGCAGGGCTCATAAAAACAATTTCTATCACACTCTGGAGGTAGTAGACAATGTGGCTGCTCACTCAGATAAGCTGTGGCTCAGATGGGCGGCACTCTTTCACGACATAGGTAAGACGCGCAGCAAGCAATGGGATAACCAACTGGGATGGACCTTCCACAACCATAACATCATTGGGGCCAAGATGATTCCGGGCATCTTCAGGCGTATGAAGATGCCTATGGGAGCTGAGATGAAGTATGTTAAGAAGCTTGTAGACCTGCACATGCGCCCTATTGCCATAGCCGATGAGGAGGTTACCGACTCGGCTGTGCGAAGGCTGCTGAATGATGCCGGCGATGATATAGACGACCTGATGACGCTCTGTGAGGCTGATATTACCAGCAAGAACGCTTTGCGCAAGCAGCGCTTCCTGGATAATTTCCGCATTGTGAGGGAGAAGTTGGAGGAACTGAAAGAAAAGGATTATAAGCGACTCTTGCAGCCTTGCATCGATGGAAATGAAATTATGGAGATGTTCAATCTGAGGCCTAGTGCTGAAGTAGGCGAGCTGAAGAAATGTCTGAAGCAGGCAGTGCTGGACAATGTGGTGCCCAATGAGCGCGAGCCGCTAATGAAACTGCTTGAACAGAAAGCTGCCGAGATGGGACTGGAGAGAAAGAAATAAGAAAAAAGGCAACCTTGCCTCACGGCAAAGTTACCTGAATATCAGTGTAAATGAAAACTAGATTGACTATCAAATTTATATCTTATGAGTATTCCCTCATTCCGCTTTCAGCGAGAGTAGAGGGCTATCTCTTAGAGACGATGCCATGGTTTGCAATATCATTGTGAGCTAGGCTACCGCTCTATTTATTATATCTTATTTCTTCCGCAAAGGTAGTGAATTTCTAAGAAATATCATTTTAATCGACATAATAATTTATGAAATTTAACGAATAAAGGCGATAAAATCCCCAAAAGTATCAAATAGTGAAGCAAAGAGACAATAATCACGGGGTGAAGGCTCTGTTCATGAGTGACATCATTCGCTTTATTGTCTCTTTTCTTAGGGTTTGACGCGGGGGCAGAATGCCTTCTGGCGGCATTGCCGGACCTATCAGCGTAGCCCCAGCGCACACTCCGGCCTACTTAAGATATTCGGCCAGCCGGCTGTGTATGGCCTTTAAGCCTTTGGCAACGCTTTGCGCGTTCATCCGGGCACCCAGCAATGAAGAGTGGGTGTGGTCGTGACAGAAATACTTGTTGGCCTTTTCTTTGCTTCCACATTTGCGGTCAAGAAAGTCGGCCGTGATGTTGTGCAGGTCGACAAATTCAACACCCGTGTCGCTCACTACCTGACGATACCATTTACCATAAGTGTTGTTTCGTCTCTCTACTTTTCCGTTGGTCCATTCGTTTCTTGGGGTGAGTGACACCAGTATGGGCGTAGCACCCTTCTCACGTACATCGTCTATAAACTTACGGAGATACCATCCAAAGCTGTAAACCACCTCATACTGACCTGTTCTGTGCGACTTGTAAATATGGTTAGTGTCTTCAGCGCAGGCTATCACGCCTCTCTCTTTCAGGCTGTCGATGGCTCCTATGTCGTTATGTCCGAACTGAATGAGAACATAGTCGCCGGGTTGGATGCTGTTGTACACCTTGTCCCATCTGCCTTCGTTCAGGTAGGTGCGTGTAGAACGTCCCGCTTTCGCCGCATTATATACGGTTACTTTTGTACTGTCGAAGACGGTATAAGCCTGCGAGCCCCAACCCCACATGCCGTGCTTGTCGTTGTCGGCATTCTTCACCGTGCTGTCTCCGGTGAGCCATACAACGGGTTTGCCCTTGCGTCTTTTTACCGGTTCGGTGGGCAGAGCCACGCTCAGCATCATCTCTTGTAAGGGCTTGAGCGCAGGATTATGACTTGCTGCTATCCCCTCGGCGGCACTTCGTGCGTTCATCATGGCCCCAAAGCGGCTGCTGTGAATATGGTCGCCGTAGAAATGATACTTCTCTTTCCACCTGCTATAGCTGTCTAGTTTTGCTCCGCTTATCTCGTTCAGGTCGATAAAGGGGACCCCCTCTTCGGCTGCAACCTGCATGAGCCAAGCCGACTGAGGCTTACGGACAATCTTACCCGTAGAGCTGTCGTAGTCGTCTCTGGGCGTAAGCGACATGAGTATAGGGGTGCCGCCTTTCGACCTTACATCGTTTATATAGCGTCGCATATATTCTCCGTAAGTGTAAACGGTTTCGTGAACGCCCGTTTCTTTTATCGTTACACGAAGAGAATCTTTCCCCGTGCCGGGTATACTGGCCCGGGCCCTACCGCTGTCGTATGGTCCATTGTCGTTGTGACCAATAGAAATGATAACCCAGTCGCCCGGTTTGATGGCATCCTTGATGGGTTGCCATAGCTTATTATAGAATGTTCGGCTCGACATACCTCCCAAAGCCTGATTCTCGACAGTTATTTTGCTCTCGTCAAAAAAGGCATGAGCAAAGAAGCCCCAGCCCCACTGCCCGTTGTTGCCGTTGCCCAGCGTGCCGTTGCGCATGGTGGAATTGCCGATGAGAAACAGCACGGGGTTGTTGTCCCTTCGTGATGAACCGGGTATTGGGCGGGCTGTCTGCGCCTTACTCAGGCTGTCTAGCGTAAGGTCTACAACATGGTTTACGTCTTCTAAAGGCTTGGCCACCTGAGCCCTAAGTGGTATGGAAGTGATGGCACAAAGAAAGCACAGAGAAGCGTAAAAGAACTTGATGCCAGGAAATGAAACTTTTGATAGAATAGTATAGTGCATGTGTCTTATTGATAGATATTTAGAACAGATATTAGCAATGGCTCTATATAAAAAGTCGCCAGCCACATTGCATAGGTGTGCTATATGGCTGGAGACAAGTATAGCTGATGCTTTTTCAGCCTTTAATCAAGATGAAAGAGCTCTTCCAAGGGGATACTCACAGGCGAATTGTCCTTGTTTGTGTCCATCAGGTCGGCCATCATGTCCCACCACTTCTGCGTTATAGGATCAACGTTGGCCGTGTCTTGGCTGTTGGTGTCCTTAGAGCACTCTTGATAAGCAAAGAGAAGATTAGTCTCTTTATCCCAGAAGATGCTGTAATTGCTCACGCCCTGCTCTTCCTTAATCATTTTTACCAGCTCGGGCCAGATGGCGGCGTGACGTTTGGCATACTCTTTTTCACACCCCTTCTTGAGGTACATCTTAAATGCAAATCTTTTCATAATGATGTTTTATTAAATGTATTTATATTAAGGTGAATAACTTTTCGTTGTTCAAACACGTGGGTAGACGCATAACTGATGTTTACAGCGCGGCACGTTACTTGTGACTTTTAGAAGCAGCCAGAAGCTTTTTGAGCTCTTTTTCGGTTATCTTGATGATGGTACCATGCTTCTGTCCCTTGGGCACTGATACGGTATCGGTGAGCGGCGTGAAGTGTCTGAAGTCGGTGGTAGATACTGCATCGTAACGATATTGCTTGTAAACGTCGAAGTAGATGAGCCATCGTCCCTGAGCCTTTATGCAACAGGGACCTTCTGAGTAGGTGGGCGCAAAGGTGTCAGAGTGGTCTGTGAATGGGCCGTAAGGCGATGAGCTGAAGGCGCAGAAAAGATTACTGAAGCCGGGCTTACGGTTATCTTTGGCTATCAGCACATAATCGTGGCTGGCCCTTTTCATCAAGAAAGCATCAATACAGTTGAATCCCGGATCGTAATAAAGTCGGGTAGGGGAGAATGTCTTGAAGTCTCTTGTTGTTGTGTAATACAGTCTCAAACTGGTGTTGGTGCCCATTTTGTCGGCACTGGTCTTGCGTTCGTCTGGTATGTCTGACGACCATATAATGAGAAATTGCTTTTGTTCGTCATCATAAAACAGCTCTGGCGCCCATACGCAGTTGGTCACAGAGTCGCCCATAACTTCTATTTCACGCTGCTCACTCCAGTGAATCAAGTCTTTTGAGTAGGCGTATCCGAATCCTTTTGAGCCTTGCCATGCCGTGGTCCACACCAGATGGTAAGTACCGTCTGGACCTTGTGCCAAGCTGGGGTCGCGCATCATGTGCTGTGGATAGAACTTGGCTGTTTCGGTTTTCTTTGCTCTATAGTCATAATAAGGCTTGTCGTTGCCTACTTCGGGGCGCAGAAAAGAGCCCGGGATGCTGTCCCAGTGAAGGGCGTCACGGCTGTAAAGAAAGTGTAGGCCGTCTAATGCGGGCTCCCTATGTCCTGTAAAAAGATACACACTCTTGGCACCATGCTGCGTGGTTGTGGCATACATGTGTGGCAGAGAGAATAAAGCTAAGAGCAGCAGTATATATTTTTTTGTCTTCATTTTAATTAGATGATTTTTAAGTAATTAAGAGTTTGTCCTTATTCAAAGTCGTCGTCCAGATGGTCTTTATATCTCTGTGTGTCGTAGTCGTGCAGAGCTATCTGTCCCACTATATAGGCTGCCAGTTCTTCTGAAGACAGGGTTATGGTCTTATCTACGGTTATTCTTTTGGCAGCCAAGTCACTCAATGCTCCCAGATGGGTATTGGTCACGGCCACTCTACCGCTGAGTCTCTTCACTTCGATGTTAGAGTCGAAGTAGCTGAAGGTGGGAGTGGCTTCAGCAAGTTGGTCGAAGGTATCTGCCAACTCTTTTTGGTAGGCAGATGCCTCAAGGTATAATTGTTGGGCTTTGGCTAAAACTTCTTCTCGGCTTACGCTCTTGATGAGTTCTTTCAAGTTCATTTTCTTTGATTTAGATTGTTTGTTCACATGACTCATGTCCTAAAAATCGTCCAACATATTGGCATTGTGACGTGCAAAGCCTGCCGCATCAACAAACTCAACATGTGTAGACCAATGATAGGGATAGTCGGTTAAGTCAGCATTACACATCAGATAACAAACGATAATTCCCGCTGGAGTGGTCACGGTAAAGGTGGGATTGTTGTTGTTATCTGTGCTTTCCTTGGTGTTTTCCTCGCCATATTTCATCTCCAGCAGAGTCTCTAAGTTCTCCTGTTCATCGACAGCCATCTGCTTGGTAAGTCCTTCATAAAAGACTTTCGCACTATATACCTCCTTGTCTTTTGTGTCATAATAAGCCACAACATTGCCTGCTCTTCCGGCGAAGATGCCCTTAAAGAACCTCTTTCCAACAGGCAGCTGCTTGTTGATAAGCTTTTGTGCAACAAAGCCTTTACTCTCAAGTTGAGTTTGAAAGTGCTCTATTGTTCCGCATAAGGGTATGCCTGCAAACTTCATGTGGCTTGTTTGAGCGTTCAAAGAGAGCGTCAGAAAGAAGAAGATCAGTGCAATGTGATTTCTTGTCATGGTGTTTTTGAAGATGTAAGGTGCAGTATATAAAGACTAAGATGCTTGCTTCTATTTGCTCAGATGTCCGTAAACAGGGGATGAGGCCGGCACTTGGGGCACAGGTCTGGTCCCTAAGTGCCGACTTAAAGATTACTTTTTCTTCATTCCTGTGTATGCTTTGTTCAGCCCCTTCACCACGTCGTTTGTGATGTCGTAAGCCTTGTCGGCATACAAAATGGTGTTTACCATGCCACCCTTCATCAGTATATAAGAATATTTCTTGTCCTTGTTGTAAGCCTGAATGAAGTGTTCCACGCTGTCGTTGAAGGCCTTCTGATACTTAGCCTGCTCCTGCGCAAACTCGTTCTTCAGCCGTTGCTCCAACTCCTGGCCCTCATTGGCCTGCTGCTGTATGCCAGCCTGCAACTGCTGAGCCTGCTCTTGAGTGTATTTGTTGGCCCTGGCATTCTGCATAAAGTTGTTATAAGCCTGCTGCAGAGCCTGCTGCTTAGCACTCAGAGTCTTGCTGATGTTGGCGTTCTTGGCGTTAAGCAACTTCTCGATGTCCTTTGAGAACTGATACTGGCTGGAGATAGAGTCAACCTCAACGTAGGCTATCTTCTGTCCTCCCACCTGCTCGCTGTCTTGTACAGGCTTTTCGGCAGTGTCGTTCTGCTTGGGTTGGTTGTTGCATGCCACAAGTGACATGGCGGCCACTACGGCCAATGCCGCTGTCTTAAATGACTTTTTCATTGTTCCTTATATTTTAAGTTTTTTGTTTCCTCATTCTTTTATCTCTCCGCAGGCTCTTGCTTCACGGTCTTGGTCAAGCACACAACCTATATGCTCCTTGCGCAGCCTGGCATTGTCCTTCACGTGTTGCGATTTCATCTTGCCGTTCTTGACAAGAATAACCCGCACACTCAGCAAAGCCACAGCTATAGCAATTATTAACACGGAGAGGAGTACGTTTTCTGCCATTTTTACTATCTTTGCATTCAGTTACCCGTGCAAAGGTAATGTATTTTAGAGTAAACACAAAATAAAAAAGAGAAAAATGGCAAACAAAAACCTTGAACCTGTTCTTGTATTTGAGCAGTTTGCTAAAATCAATGCTATCCCTAGGCCCTCAAAGCATGAGGACAAGATGATAGCTTACTTACGTAACTTCGGTGAAAGCCGTGGCTTGGAAACGAAAGTAGACGAGACCGGCAACGTGCTCATACGCAAGCCTGCCACAAAAGGCATGGAAAACAAGCCCACAGTGGTGCTGCAGAGCCATATGGATATGGTATGCGATAAGTTGGTTGACGTTGACTTTGATTTCTATAAAGACCCCATTCAGACTTATGTTGACGGCGATTGGCTTCGCGCAAAGGGCACAACATTGGGCGCCGACGACGGAATTGGAGATGCTATAGAGTTGGCTATACTAGACTCAAACGACATAGAGCACGGACCACTAGAGTGTGTCTTCACCGTAGACGAGGAGACGGCACTCACTGGAGCATTCGGCATGAAACCCGGTTTTATGACGGGAAAGTATCTTATTAACCTCGATTCTGAAGATGAAGGCCAGATCTTTGTGTCTTGTGCCGGAGGCATCAACACTGCCGCTACCTTCACCTTCAAGAGAGAAGAGGCTCCCAAAGACTACTTCTTTATGCAGGCTTCTGTAAAGGGACTCAATGGTGGACACTCTGGTGACGACATCAATAAGAAGCGTGCCAATGCCATCAAGGTTATCGGTAGATTCCTCTATATGGAGCAGGATAAGATGGACTTGAGGCTGGCCGAATGGAATTCGGGCAAGATGCACAATGCCATACCTCGTGATGGTAAGGTGGTGATTGCTGTTCCGGCTGATAAGAAGGAAGAAGTGAAGGCCGACTGGAACCGCTTTGCCGCTGCTGTGGAAGACGAGTTCCACGTTACCGACACACACATGCACTTCGCCCTTGAGTCTGCTCAAGGCAGCAAAGTACTTCCCAAGGCTGTTTCAACCAACCTCATCCGTGCTATTCAGGCTCTGGACAACGGCATTCTTGCCATGTGTCAGGATGAGGCTTTGGCACAGATGGTAGAGACATCAAGCAACGTAGCTAGCATATCCACAACAGAAGACAAGATAGAGGTGGTGTCGAGTCAGCGGTCTAACGTTATGAGCAACCTCACCAATATGTCTAATTCTGTAAAGGCTTGCTTTGAATTGGCTGGCGCACAGGTCGTACAGAGCGATGGCTATCCTGCTTGGAAGATGAATCCCAACAGTGAGCTGGTGAAGATAACGGTTGAGGCCTATAAGGAGCTGTTCCACAAAGATCCTGTCGTAAGGGGCATACATGCCGGTCTGGAGTGCGGATTGTTCTCCGAAAAATATCCTCACATGGACATGGTGAGCTTTGGTCCAACCCTGCGTGGCGTCCATACCCCCGATGAGTGTCTATACATTCCTACAGTGAAAATGGTGTGGGATCACCTGCTTCTTGTTCTCAAGAAGATAGACTAATTTTAAGGACTGTTAGCCACTAACAAGCTTAAATATATTCCGCGCGCTTTCAGTGGTTGTGAAGAGCAATCCCTGGCGCACGGAATTTTGTTTATAGGATTACTTTGTAGCAGTGCTCCTTCAAACAAATTTCTTGTAACTGTGCGGCGTTTTGGAGAAAGAAGCACCCTTAATATCCTAACTGTGTGAACACGAAACCATTGTGCAGCAATGATTGTTACCAAGCAAGTGGTGATAGACCATCTAGATGATGCTAGGTGGGCGATGAACTTCACCGCCGATGATGGCGGTTGCTATGACGAACCTTTTTGGATGAATGCAGCAAGTTGAAAACAAAATTGATCTAATAAATTTCTGTAAATCAGTTGGAGAATAAGAATATTTTTCTTAGCTTTGAAATCAGAGTCGTCTCATTACGAATAGTTTAACGGAGAGCATGTGGCTACGTTCTGGTTCCGGTTCAGAAGCTACAGGCCGCAGGACGGCTCCCAGTGCGACTTCGTTTCTCCTTTGTCTCACATGTGCTGCCAAAGCAGGTGATGGATGGAAGGAAAAGATGCGCCATCGTTAGCCAATAGTAAATGGTCTATGCAACAATGGTCCTCATCACTTTCCTGGTATGCGTTATAGGTATACTATAATAAGGTAGAGCCATATTGATGACAGTAACGAAGTGTTGTGCCGACTTGAAATCCGCCAGGTGCTAAAGACGCTGGTGTCAGAGGTCTTCGGCCGATATGACGAGCAGTGCATTGGCCTGCCCTGTGGCGATGATGTTTTGAAGTGCTGCTTCCATGATGTCCTTCTACCTTACTCTTGTTACTGTTATGGTTCTGTCTGTTCTGTTGGTGGATGTGGAGAACTTGCGATCCCACTCAAAGCCGAAAATACTGCATGAAGCACGAATATAGGCTGTTCGGCTTGCATCGAAAGTAGCCTTGTCGCCAACCTCCAGTTCGTGGATTTGACTGCGTACGGATTTACTTTTTTCTTCCATTTTTGCTTGCTTTATAATAGAATTATAACTAACTTTATGGTGCAAAGATAATTAAAATGAGTAAACAAACAAAGCATAACGAGTGATTAATTTATTCGTTTTGCATAATTTGACTAAGAAGCTATGGATAAACGGTTAATGTTAGAGCAGCTCATCAATTATTACACAGATGGCAATAAAACAAGATTTGCCGAGCAGATTGGCGTAAAGCCTCAAACCATCAATTCGTGGTTGACGAGGAATTCTTATGACGCAGAGTTGATTTATTCAAAATGCGTAAATGTCTCTGCTGATTGGCTTCTGTCAGGTGAAGGTAGTATGATTAAAAACGAGATCAATCATACCATTTCAGATGACGACCTGAAAGAAGAGCTAATAAAGCTTCGCGCAGAGAATGATGTTCTTCGTGAAGTTGTTGGTTTGAGGAAAAAGAACGACATGAAGGCAAATGTAGTATAATAGAAATCCACAGAGTTGACACTTAACGCTGCTATAGCTTAGTAATGTAATTTAATAGTAAACTATCACTTTGTATTATGGCGAAATTTGTTAGTACTCTAATTGGGCTTTTCTTGCTGTGTACATTGTCTATCAATGCGCAAATTCGTACTATCTATTCAGGCGAACATATAATCGACGAGCCTGATAAGACGACTACTGTTGACGAGATAGATATCTATGACAACTATACCATGCTAAAGCTTACGATCTCCCCCAAGGTATTCAAGAATAGAGTTGAAGTATGGACCTCTCCTGAAACCTATTTAAAAGCGGGCGATAGTAAGCTTGTATATCTTGGCGTGTTGTCAAAAGATAAGAAGACATACCATTCCATAGAGTATAATGAGCACTATGGATGGAACAACGTCTCAGCTGGAACAAAATTATCTTATACTTTAGTTTTTGCTGGCTGCCCTTACGATGATGTTGATTTCGTTTCACTGAAAGATGATGGTAAAAATTATCATGGTTATCAATTTTACAATCTACCAATTAATAACAGACATTCCATGGAGACAGTTGAGGACGATGGTGGCTCTTTCGATTCAAAAGCCGATAGTGTTGCAGAAGAGAAAGAAGTTAATTATGTTTCAGGAAAGACCATAACTACAATAAACTTACGAGAAAATGCGGACAAGAATAGTCGTTTAGTATCTAAAGTTATGAAAGGCTCTAAAGTTATTTACGATTTGGGTAGTCTTTTGCATGGATATGTATGGGCTTATGTACCAGACATTGACCAATGGGGGTATGCCCTAAAGGATGCATTGGCCGGTTCTGCACCTATGCAAAGGATAGAAAAAGTTTCTTTGCTTCAAAATGCTGTAAAAACAAAAGTTTATAACCCAACAGTTACCGTATTCAATAAAAGTACAAGGTCACCCATGGTAAGAATCGACAGTAACATATATTACTTTAAACCGTATGAAAAGAAGAAAATAACATTAAGGCCCGGCATTTCGACATTCTTTGTCACAAGCCCAGGTGTAAGACCTTTGCTTTCTAAAGAGACATTAAAAAGCAACTACGAATATGACTTTGTGATTTTTGTCAAGACATATACAGTCAAGAACTAACTGTACACTCGTGGGCAAATGGATATAGACAGACTGAAAGCGTTATGGGAGCGCAGCACCGACAAGTACGGCGACGCTGAAAAGATAGGTACGACTTATCAGACGATGTACAATATCATCTACAAGCGACGTCCTTTCAAAGTTGACCTATTGGAGAAGATAGCGAAGTTCTATCATGTTCCAATAGGCTACTTCTTTGATGAGACGGATGCAAAGGGCGTGGTTGAGAAAGACAGGCGCATAGCGTTTTTGGAGGGGAAGGTGAAAGCTCTGCAAGAGACGCTGAGGCTTTTCCATGACAAACTATGAGGTTTGCATCTTAGCGAGTTCCTCGGCAGCAAACAGCGCTCTCTCTACGCCCTTTAGTTTGAGATACTTACGCAGCATCTCCTCGGAGGCATGCCACGTGACGGCCATGATAGCAGACAGGGGAACTTTGGCCCTATAGGATAGGCGTTGTTGGCGAAGGAGCGCCGGCAGGTATGGGTCTTCAGCATTCTGTAGAAGGGTACATTGTTATCGTAGCTAAAGCTGCCCTTAGTGACCGTGACTGACACGGGCTCGTTCCATCCAAGCAGCTGACCGCACACTCTTATGTTTCTTATCAGCTTTTTTCTGTCCATGTATGGAATCTTTCCTCCGTGCCTTGCCACGATGGTCTGCACCTTGTCTGACAGTGGTATGTAAACGTCGACATCAGTTTTTTCTTGTCTTAGATGTATGAATTTTCTGCCATTATAGGACTCGTACATCCGTTCGTTTATACGGATGTAGTCACTGTATCGCTGGCCCGTTAGGCATCCTACGACAAATATGTCACGGGCTTCTGCAAGCCAGGTTCTGTGTTGCGGTGACTTGACATATTCTTTTGTCTCTTCCGATTGAAGTTTCGTCGCCCTTTCGCGTATCCACGCTTCATCCGTCAGCCGTGCGTTGTACAGCTGGATGATACGCTCTGTTGGCAGGTAGACGTTTTCAGTTTCCTCAACCGCCGGGCAGAACTGGGTGATGTTAATGTCATCATTTACCGTATAGTGCATGAGCCTAGCTGCTCGCAGTATGGTGCCCAGCTTTTGCATATATTGGATAATGGTGTTCTGCTTCAGGTTTTTTGATGTGAGAAACGACTTGAAGCTTTGGAAGAAAACGGCGTTCATGTCCTGCCAGTCGAGCCTGACGTGCTCTTGCTCCTCAAACTTGCCTATGTTTAGTCTGACCGATGCAATAATTGTGATGGTGGACTTTGCAACTCTTTTTGTAGACCTTTGTTTAAGCCTGGAGCCTTCAGTGAGCTCTTTGATGTAGTTGTCCAGAAACTCGTGAAAGGAAGGTTTGTGCCTCTCAGGAGAAAGCTTGTCCAACAGTTTTGAACGTTGCCTGGTCTCGGCTTCTGACAATATGGTCTGTTCGTCAGCGTGCAGAGTTTTTCTGATAGCTTCGTTAATGGAGTTACGTGTTATGACATGCGCCTTGCCTTCAGCCATGAGCCTCTTGATGAGCATCCATAGTTTAGCAGTAAGCTGGTCTTCTATGAAAATAGAAGTTCCGCGGCGATATGCTTTTCGTGCATTTCTGATGGTTCCTTCCATAGCAATCCATAGCTGTGGGCTAACACTAATGTTGAGAGCGACAGCCGTATTCATGTTGTCGTTTTTTACTCGGATGGAAAGCAAGCATTCTTTGCCGAAAATGCTACATTGCTAATTTCTGAAATTTGCTGGTGCAAAGATACCGATTACATCTGCCTTAGTTTTCATTCCACAACATAACGCTGATTATACCTGCACAAACTGCGCCAATGGAAAATATAGAAGAAATGACATGCCAAACTGCATTATTCTTGCGACGTTCAAATTTGTGGAAATAGCCTATGTATTCATCATCTTTTAGACCCATGAAGTGGGTAAATGCCAGCATCAAAGCCAAATTGGTGAAGATGAGCATGAAGAATCGCTAAGTCTACCACTGTCGGTCAGAGTCATTCCGACAAGACAAGCAGTTGCTTGTGCGTGTAATCAAGCACCCATTTCTTTCCCATGAGGAAGCTTGCATTAAGACGGGGCTCCTCCGAGCCGTCGTCCGTGGGCTTGATGAAGTCAACCTTGAAACGATAATCGGAAATCTCTACGGGGATGTTTTTGCATTGCCCTACCGTTTTTGTAGTTAGTGCCTCTGCTATATCGGCGCCGGGTATCTCAATATAAGCTGTAGGTGTCAGTTCGGACGTAGGAAGCACAGCATTGAATCTGGCTCCGGTGTCAAATAAGATACGTGTCTTCTTACCCGCTATCTTACCTTTAAAGATAATGATGTTCAGTCCAGCGTCGGCATAGTTCTTCCAAGCCAAGGATGTCGCGACGTTGGTGGGTAAATTGTTTAGACGTTGAAGTTGGCAGGTCTTCAAATCAAAGCACCATGGATCCCTTTTTAAGATGTCACCACCGATAATAAACTTAGGGGCGAACTGCTTCAGCTTCCCGGCCAAATCCACAATGAAGCACCACACATGAGTGTATGTGGATGACGCAAAGGAGATGCTGTCCAAATAGACATACGACGATTTGATGCTTTGTCCGGCCGTGTTGTCCATTATCTTGTCTCCTTTTAAATCCTTGATGTGGCATGAGTCTACGGCATAGGTAGAATCGATGATACAAACCGAACAGCCAGTATCTATCAATCCTGGGACGTTGTGGACCGAGCCGCCGTCAGAAAGAGCTACATCAGTATACATCCAGTCTCCCTTCATCGTTATCTTTGATTGACTCCAAGCATTTAGAGATAACAATGCCAGGGTGAGCATCAGAAGTAGTTTATGGTTCATTGCCTTGTATCCTGTATAATATGAAAAGTTTGCATTTGCAAAGGTATATAAAAATGCAGAGTTGGGAAAACAATAAGTTATTTTTCTCTTCCTCTTCCTCCCTTTTCTTGCCTGTATTGCGCACTTGTAGTTCAGACACCATCTTGTGTATGATGAAAGAACTTTCCTGCGACAACATCACATACACCTCCGATACTGGAAGAGACTATGACTTCAACACCTGTGACAAGGTGAACGAATTACTTGTCAATGCATCATGACTAACGACTACGAGTCAACCCCGGAGGAAATTGTTGAGTTCTACAACAAACGTGGAGCCAAGGAAAGAATCTTCGATGACTTGAACAATAGCTTCGGATGGAACCGGCTGCCAAAATCCTTTATGAATGAGAATGCTGTGTTCTTGCTAATCACAGCCTTGATACGCAACTTCTATCAATTCCTTCTGCAGGCAAAGGACTTGAAGTCATTTGGTCTTAAACCCACGAGCAGACTGAAAGACTTCACCTTCAAGTTCATCACTGTGCCCGCAAAGTGGATTAAGACGGCAAGGCAGTTTATACTTAATATCTACACGGAGCAGAATGCGTTAGCGACCGTCTTCAAATCTGATTTCGGACAATGCATCAAAAACAATAGAAACACGTATATGACTATACAAGAAACTAAAAAGATAGATAGTGTCCATACGTGACAATATCAGTATTTCAAAGATTGCTTTGGCACTTAGCAAAGTGTCATTTATCATAGAAGCCGTCAGTTTGCCGTCGCTGCTCCGTCAGTTCATGGCGTTCGGAGTCTCGTCAGCATTATACGTGCTGATAATGATTACTGCTTGTGGCATGAACCATGCCTTTGGATCAAAGTTCTTCTTATTCTAAAATTGTTGCTATAATATGTATGCTGCCTCCGTCGTTGCGGAACTCGCGGAGGTTGATGCCTTCTAAATTGGCCTTTATAACATCCTCCTTTATCCTGTCCTCCGACTACTCGCGGTCGGCAATGATGTATTCGCACCTGGTCATAATGCTTGTAGTTTCATGTTTGCTATCATACCTTCGTGATAATAATAGCAGTGCTTAAAATTTTGACTTTCTCCACAAGCGTTCTTTCGTTTGGATTCGAGGATTATCATGTTAGTCGGTGAATTTGATTTTTGAAGAATTGAATTTCAATTTCTCTTTCAATCTGTTGTATGTTTTGTGAGAGGTAATGATGGATTGCAAGGATGAGCAATAATCAAACGCGTTGTCGCCAATGCTGGTCACGGAGTCGGAGATGGTGACGGAATGCAAGGATGAGCACCAACTAAACGCTTCGTCACCAATGCTCGTCACGGAGTTATGGATTGTAAAACGTTAAATATCAGAGTATTATATTTACAACCAAACGGGTGATATCAGCCTCTGATTTTCGAAACATATAACTGGACACCCTAATTGTTTAGCTATTTTTTTGCAACATCGTACTGCATGTGAAAGATGTGTGAGGATCCAATCTGGGAACGATCTTGCAGCTCGTCCTGGAGAAGTGTCTATTTTGACACATCTCTCCTTTGTGATTAGGACCGGGCCAGCAGCGAGCGGTGTCGATTATTTGATAATCGGCAGATTCCTTCATTTCTCCCTATTTGACCTTAATATCAGTCTCAGGCTCTGCTTGTAGTTGACATAGTTCCACAGCCAGTTGAGCAGCACGAAGAACTTGTTCTTTACACCGAGAATCGACCGCAGGTGCACGACAAGCCACAACAGCCAGGCCGTGAGCCCGCCGAACTTCCATCTGCCTATCTCCGCCACGGCAGCCTTACGGCCTATGGTCGCCATGGTGCCAAGATTCTTGTAGACAAAGGGACGCATGTCCTGACCATGCTCTTTCCGAACGATATTCCGCGCCACGTTCTCGGCCTGTTGCAATGCCACTTGGGCTAGCTGTGGGTGACCTTGTGGCCATGCTGCATCACCCTCGATAAGACTTTGGTCGCCAATAGCAAACACGTCGGTCGTACCTTTCACACGGTTCATGCGGTCGCAAAGCAATCGCCCCGCATGTCCCACGGCCTCATCCGGTAAGCCTGCTATGGTGTTGGCTTTCACGCCACTCACCCAGATGACATTAGCCGACTCGATGGTCTCGCCATTTTTCATTCTCACGACGCGACCATCATAGTCGGTGACTCGCCAACCTTTGCGCACATGAACACCCATGCGAACCAGTTCCTTCTCTGCCGTAGCTGACGATTTTTTATCCATCGCCTTGAGCAACCGGTCACCAGAGTTGACGAGATAGATATGCATACGATCAGCCAAATCAGGATAGTCGCGCGGTACTACGTATTTCTTCATCTCGGCGAGCGCGCCCGCAATCTCAACGCCGGATGGCCCGCCACCCACGATGACCACATTCATAAATTTCTGCCGTTTGTTTGTGTCTGTCTCCGTTTCCGCCAGCTCCAGATTGTGAAGAATATGGTTGCGCAGAGCCATTGCGTCGCTGACAGTCTTCATCGGGAATGCGTTGCGCGCAATCTGCTCGTTGCCAAAGAAATTGGTCGTTGCTCCCATGCCCAGCACCAAGTAGTCGTAGTGAATGGTGCCGACAGAGGTTTGAATGGCTTTATCGTTTTCGTCGATCGACATCACCTCAGCCATGCGGAAATAGTAGTGGGGATAGCCTTGAAACAGCCGCCGGATAGGAAACGCAATGTTGCTGGGCTCCAATCCGGCCGAGGCCACCTGATAGATGAGTGGCGGAAACTGGTTGTAGTTGTTTTTGTCTACGACTACCACCTGAAAACCTGAATGACGCAGACTAATGGCCAGCTTCAGACCGCCCAATCCGCATCCCACGATGACCACTCTTGTACGTTCTCCTCTTCGAATGTTGGCTCTCATCGTCTCACTCCTCAAATCATTCGTTTCATTGTTTGCTATCATTGTCAGCATATTATTGGTTTCTCTTCTAACCTAATTTTCACAAAAGCCGTGCCATCTTTTTATTATTAATAATGTGGTCACAATTGTTACCGCACGGTCACTTATGTGAACCGCATGGCAGAGCAAAGATCATATTTGTAACCAACGGCAGTTGTATTTTCGACATTGTGCCACAATGGTATCACTTTTGCAATTATGTCAGTGAAGTCGAAAAGACAAGTAAACAAATAACAATTAAAGATATACGATTATGAACAGCAAACTGACAAAGGACATGACGGTCGGCTCCATTGTAGCCGAGGATTTCAATCGTGCACAGACACTTGAGCAGATGGGCATCGACTACTGCTGCCACGGCTCGGACACACTGCAGACAGCCTGCGAGAAGAAAGGGCTCAACGCCGACGACGTGTTGGCAAAGCTCGACGGGAAAGAGGTTGCTACCGGCGGCGCTCCCAACTTTGCCAATTGGCCACTGGACCTGCTTCTCGACTATGTGCTGAAGAAGCATCACCGCAACTTCCACCTTCACCACGAAGCACTCATGCAACTCGTCAGTAAGGTAGCCAGCGTACATGGTGTCCGTCACCCCGAGCTCTTAGACGTGAGAGATGCTGTAGCCGCTTCGTTTGAGGAACTCGACAGCCACTTCGCCAAGGAGGAGAACATTCTCTTCCCACAGCTCTACGAGATGTATCATGCACAAGAAGAGGGTCGGCCCGCTGCTCCCTGCCATTGCGGAACCATCGCCAACCCCATCAGACAAATGATGCTTGAGCACGATGCCACAGGCGAGATGTGGGAGCATATCACCGAACTGACACACAACTTTGAGACACCGTCCGACGGCTGCGCATCCTATCATCTCATGAACCAGCAGCTCCGGCAGTTCTTCCTCGATCTCAAAGAGCACATCTCTCTGGAGAACAACCTCATCTTCCCGGGATTCCTACAAATGGAGCAACCGGGAGAGTAAGCATACACACACCAAGGGCAGACTTTGGCCTGCCCATAAATTCAAATACAACTACTCATTGAAAGGTGAGTTCATTGCAACAAAATAATAAGAAAGGAATCAGAAATATGAAGAAGACAATCATAGTTTACGGATCCACCACCGGCAATTGCCAGGAGTATGCTGAGAAGATAGCTCAGAAGTTAGGCGTGAGCGATGTGAAGAATGTAGCCGACGTCGATGCCGACATGCTGTCTACGTACGACAATCTGCTGCTTGGAACCTCGACTTGGGGTGCTGGTGAATTGCAGGATGACTGGTACGACGGCGTGGAGATGCTGAAAAGTGCCGACCTTAAGGGTAAGAGCGTCGCCCTCTTCGGCTGCGGTGATGCCAGCGGATACAGCGACACGTTCTGCGGTGGTATGTCTGCTCTCTACGATGCCGTGAAGGACAGCGGCGCAAAACTCATCGGACAGGTAGCAGCCGACAACTATACCTATGACGACTCAGAGTCAGTAGTCGACGGTAAGTTTGTAGGCTTAGCTATTGACAGCTCTGAGGACGAGGACGCCATTGACAACCGCATTGAGAGCTGGACAGAAAGTATCAAGAGCGAACTATAGAAGATATGGAAAAGAAGATAGACCTCACCCAGACCGTTTATCAGCTTACCCAAGCGCATCCCGAGCTCATCGACATAATGGCTTCGCTCGGGTTCAGCGAGATTACGAAAAAAGCCATCCGGATGTCTGTGGGTAAGCTGATGATGATCAGTCAGGGAGCAGCCATGAGAGGCATCGGCATGGAAGCCGTAGTGAAAGCGTTGGAAGACAATGGATTTACTGTTGTCGACAATCATACTAAGTCTGATGAACCGTCATCCAAAACACAGGAGGCTCCTGTGACTGACACTACCCAACAGATCAAATTGCTGATCCGGCGTATCAACGAAGGAGAGTCCATGGAGAGCGTACGCGCCGACTTCGTGAGCCAGTTCAAGGATGTACCCGCTAACGACATCATGCGGGCTGAGCAGGAACTCATCAGAGAGGGGCAGTCGGTCAATGAGGTAAAGAAGCTGTGTGATGTGCATTCTGCTCTTTTCCACGGCAAGGACAACGATGAAGATGTGCATCCGCATCTGCATCATGGTCTTCACCACGACCAAGAGGCAATGATGGTGGGGCAAGCTTCAGAGAACAGAGACAAGACTGCTGAGTTGCGGGCCATTGACGGTCATCCTCTTCAAACCTTCTATCATGAGAACGAATCCATTGTCGAGGCACTAGGCAATGTGCTGCGGGCTTTGGATGGAGAAGAGGATGTGACAGAAGCATTGCGCAAAGCCAGCGGATTGGCTGTGCACTATGCTAAAAAAGGTGACCTCATCTATCCACTGCTCAAAACGAAGCATGGCATCTACGGTCCGTCGCAAGTGATGTGGACCATTGACGACGAAATACGCGCTGAGTTCACTACGCTGTTGAGACTGTCTGCTAAAGAAGACGGACTAAGTGACGACTGGAAAAATCGTGTAAAAGACCTCATCGGGCGGGCACGCGAGATGACGTTTAAGGAGAACCGCATTCTCTTTCCTGTCTGCACAGCAAACTTCACAGACGAAGAGTGGCGGCAAATCTATGTCGACAGCAAGGCTTATCCGGAATGCTTAGGCATAACGATGGAGACTTGGGAAGATGGTGAAGCACTGTTCCGTGAGGAAAAGCAAAGAAACAGTCAACCGGTGACCGACGCAGCGGATGAGTTGCGAGTAGACATGCCGGGCGGTTCACTCACCCTCAGTCAGCTCGTAGCCCTACTAGACGCCCTTCCCTTGGAGATAACCTTTGTAGATGCCGAGAACATCAACCGCTATTTCAATCAACCATTCTCCGAAAAGTCGTTCAAGCGCCCCTTGGCAGCTCTTGGTCGCGAGGTGTTCTCATGCCATCCTCCGAAGATAGAACCAATGGTTCGCGCCATCATCGCCGACCTGCGTGCGGGCAAACGCGACAGCGTCTCCGTGTGGATGGAGAAGAACCAGCGCGCCACATTGGTCGCCTATCACGCTGTTCGTGATTCACAAGGGCAATATGTAGGAACTATGGAGACTGTACAGGATATGGAAGAAGCAAGAAAACACTTCTCTCAAAAATAGGCGGAGAATCGTCAAACCGTTTGAACACAGTATTTACTAAACGGTCAGAGAGATTGCAGGTAAATCTTTAGCATAACAAACTGCGTCATCCATGTGCTGGTATGGCGGATAGTTCTCAATGCGTTTATAACCTAGGCCTTCATACAACTTGATTGCATAGTTCATCCTTTCACGTGTCATAAGCACCGTCCGCTTATATCCGTGCTCACGAGCGAAACTTTCAAGTTCACGCATCATGAATGTCGCAAGGTGATGACCGCGGAAGGGCGGCTGCACCCACACCCGCTTTATCTCTACATCGCCGTTACCATGTTCCTTCAAACCGGAGCATGCCACAGGGACATCATCTTTCGAATAGACTATCATTGCATATTTTACGTCCTTCGACTGATTGCCCGAAACAAACGACTGCCTGTTCTGAGGACCACCGACAAGTTGGTTGTAGAAGTTCTCTGTGATAGCGTGGAACTCTTCAAACTCTTGGTCGTGGCCATCAGTCCATCGTATTCTATAATTTTTCACTTGTCTTTAGTGATATACTGCATCATCAGTATTCTTCCCGGCCATCCGGCACCACCATGGTCGAAGCCGCTGAGCTCATGGATAGGTATCTCATGGTTGCCGATACCTTCAAGCACGGATTTCAAATAGAGGTTCTCCTCATAGCGTCCCATCTGTTCCAATTTCCGGTCACCTGTTATCAGTACAAGTCTAGTACTGAGTTTGCGAACATTGTTGAGAGGGGCATACCTGTCAACTATCGGTGCGGTAAAAGAAATACCTCTCTCGCGACGAATAGTATAATGTGTGGCTGTCTGGCCGCCTATCGGGAAATATCCCTTTATGCTGTCAGCATCAACGCCAAACTTTCCCAGATAATCCTTGTCGAGACAGAGCATCAGTGTAAGATAACCACCTGCTGAATGACCACTGATATACACCTTGCTCGGATCGCCTCCGTACTCTTTAATATGCTTCACTACCCAAACGACGGCTTCCGCAGCGTCCTCTGTATATTGTGGATTGTGAGCTCGTGGGTAGAGTCTGTAGTTAGGCGCGACAACCGCAACGCCCTGATTCTTCAGATCGCCAGGTATATCCTTGTGTCCTTCTGTCAGTCCACCACCATGAAACCACACTATGGTTTTGAATGGACGATTGGAATCAGTAGGGTAGTAGACATCCAACTTACACCGCTCCTGTCTGTATGAAGAAGTATCGTCGGGACTTACGTATGAAATATCGTTAATCTCTTTATAATTTGTTTGTGCAGATACACTGTTCAATGTAAACAAAGTAAACATTACTGCTATTACTACTTGCTTCATAATATAATATGCTTGGCTTATATACTTTTATATAGCAATCAGATGGAAGCCACGGGATAGAGCCTTCAACTTAAATGCTACTTGCTGTACCATAACCTATAACAGCTACATGATTATTTTTTCTTCGGATAACCAATCTGACTGTTGAGTACGAGGTCGCAGTTGTCGTCAAGTCCAAGCTCTTTCTTCAGTTCCTCCGTGTCCATTGTCATACGGGGCACGGTGTTTAAACCAAGCGCACTGCAAGCGAGGCAAATGTTTTCCGACACATACCCCGCATCGACAACACCCATGCGGACTTTCGCCTCATTGGGTATCTGCTGCGGGAACTTGTTGTGATTGCTGACCAGCAACAAAGAGACCGGTGCACTGGTAGCAAAACTCTGACGGCCGGCAATGGCGATGCGCAAGTCCTTGCTGCTGACTTTTTGCAGACTGTTGTCCTTCGGCTGATAGAGATAAGTGCCGTCCTGACGAACAACGTACACCAGTATGTCCTGCGCGTTGATGGCTGACGGAGCGGTAATCTTGCCCTCTCCGGGACGGTTGATGCCGCAAGCTGCCCAAAGCACGGTTGACAGTACATCGTTGGGAATCTCCTTTTCTGCGTATTCACGTGTCGAGTGACGGTTCTGCAAGGCCTGTATCAGCGTCACCTGATTGTCCATGGACGGTTTCGGCAGCTGGACATTGTCCTGTGCCTTGCATGATGTGGCTGCCATGAGAAAAGCCGCACATGCGATTGTTAGAATGTTCTTCATTCTTATACCTCCTCAAATATTTCGTTCATTTCCTTCCGCTTCTTTTCTGCATGTTGGCAGTCGGGGGCAATATGGCCGATGGGGACGATGGCCACGGCTTCGTAACCTTCAATAGGGAACAGGCGCTTCACGGCTTCGAGATCATAAGTAAGCGTCTCCGCAATTGCGTATTGTAGCTAAAAATATAAGTGCGTATCTTTG
>SAMEA3663095__coassemble_855_pt1 | contig 43299 bp, 29 predicted proteins | sample SAMEA3663095__metabat2_high_PE_003 | metagenome-assembled genome bin SAMEA3663095 (sample SAMEA3663095) | pig gut metagenome | biome: pig gut; feature: pig-associated habitat; material: faeces | place: France | collected 2012
TTATAATATAAATTATATTATTCTATATAATAAATTATATTGTATTATAAAATAAATTATATTTAATCATGAAACGATGTCTTTCGCACGCTTGCGGAATGTGTCTTGCTGCCTGAAAAAGACAAAAGCCTCCTCTCAAAGTGCATGAGAGAAGGCTTCAAAAGTATAAAATGAGAGTGTTGTATTGAGTCTATCTCACCACCACTTTCTTGCCATTACGGATGTAGATGCCCTTGGTGGGATGTTCCACACGAATGCCTTGCAAGGTGTAGTAAGCATTGTTGGCCTGCTCATACGGCTTTGTCAGCTCGCTGATGCCGTCGGCCAGGGCGAAAGGACTCACCACTGCGAGCGTCTCTGCATAGTTTGCGGCCTTGAGATAGGCGCGGAAGGGCTCTGCGGTGAGCGTTGTGGCGAGCTTGAAGTGCGTTCCGTCGAAGGTATAAGCATTGCTTATGGTACGCTGACTGTTGTAAGCCAGCCACGTGCCATCGTCTATTGTTGTGGTAACGGGCAGCGTGTCTTTCTCTAAAGTGAACAGTAGTTCGTGGCCATGGAGCGATTCGTCTACGGCAATCAGATAGGGATTGAAGGGCTCTATCTGTGATGCTATCTCACAGTTAACGCCCGATGCCGATACCGAAACGGGCTTGAGCAGCATCACCTTGCCGTTGTCTGTGGCACTCTTTCGCAGAGAGAGTACCTCGCCCGTGGCCTTGTCGGTGATGGTTGTGGGTGCGAATGGCATTACAAGCGTGCTCCATTGGTATGCGTCCACCTTTCGGCTGTAAGCCGCTTTCACGCAGTACACCTTCTCCGGAGCGTAATAGGCATAGCCATCTTGCAGCGTGATGTTGGCAGATGTGTGCTGCGGGCCCACCATATTGGCGGTTATGCCCTTGGTAGACTTGTTCATCAGATAGATGGTATTGGGTGAAGCGTTGGGCGTGGCCGCAGTTATGTTGCTGTAGCGGAAGTTTACTGCGCTTACCGTATCGGGCACTACAAAGTTTTTGTCAGCATATTCAGCCTTGCTTTCATCACCTTGCTTGTTCCAGAGAACGATGCCTTTTACCAGTCGGAATACGGGGCTCGAAATCTCTTTGTCATTCATCGTCTCATCCAACCAACTGGTTGTGACGTTCAGATCACTGTTATATACATTGCAGGGCAGGGTGAGGTGTAGTTTCATACTGTCGCCGTTGGCTATTTCTGTTCGTGTTATTCGAGTAGCGTTGGGCAGCGCATCGTTGTCCTTGCAGAGCGTAATGGTGATAAAACCACGGTAGGGAGCTGTTCCCTTGTTATGATAAGTGACACTTAAATCTACATTATTGCCTATAATTTTGCCCTTTTCATCAGCGTTAAGCACTCTGATGACGGGCAGGATATCGGTGTTGCGCGTAAGCATATTGGTGTATATAAGGCCCTCGTTGTTGAGGTCGTATACCACCATATAATAATCGGTCTGCCCTAAGCGGCTGTCGGGCGTTATCTCAAACAGCAGACTGTCGGTGGTTGCTGCGGCAATGGAGGCATTGGCGTAGCCTATAATCTGCGGCTGCTCAGATACTTTCAGAAGGTAAGCCATGCCTTGGAAGTCGCCTCCCCTGTTGTTTAGGGTAAGAGATAGGCGTTGTCCGTTCTTGCCGTCTATGTTGTCTTGCAGGCGAACATCCTGCACCTGAAAGTCGGGAACGGGATAGCTCTTCACGGTGAGCAGTGTGTCGTCGTAGTTCAAGTCGAGGTAATAATAGTCGCTGTTGCGTGAGAGGTGCCAGCTGTCGGCATCGTTTTCACGCCACACCGCAACCAGTTTTTTGTGCCCCTTATGCTCGTTGGCACTCAAAGAGAAGCCTGCGAAGGTCACGGCAGACAAGCTTGCTTCACTCAAATCGTTGACCGTGCTGCCGTAGACCTGCTTCACCTGCCCGTTCTCTACCTCTGCCAAAGCCACCGTGGGTGTGCAGGTACGGGTGAAGATTGAGGGCATGATCATGAACGAATAGCCGTCGGGCGTTGTCAGGTTGAAGGGTTGGGTGTAATCAGAGCGCCTCACGTGGCTGTCCATCTCCGTAATCAGGCGCCCTTCCTGAAATGGTGTTTCGGTCTCGGCAGTGTCGGCTGACTGTGGCTGTATGCCCACGATGGCCTCTCTGAAGAGGTTGAAGGCGATGCCTTGCCCTAGTGGGTCGAGCAGAGAGAGGCGGTAATAGCCGTCGCAATAGCCGTTCCAGCCCCAGTTGATGTGGTATAGTCCGTTGCCGTCGTATCCGCTGCACACAAAGGCGTGGCCTCCGCCGATGTTGGAAATGCCCGTGAGCAGCACGGGGCGGTGGTGCTGCAGTTCGCCCACCATGAGTGAGTCGAGCTGCCGGAGGCTGTAGTTGTCAGGCAGTATGGTGCGTGCCGTGCGTGCGTAACCAAAGTTATTGATGAGCGCACGGGGCACGTAAGAGCCCTGTGACCCCGAGCCCTGAGATGAGTAAGCCATGTGTACGGAGGCTCCGCAGTAGGCCATGAGCTTTGCCACTGCGGTTTCTTGCCTGCTGGTGGAGTTGTAGCCGTTGTAGTTGGTGAGCATGTTGGCCCAGTCGAAAGTTGTTGCCGGCAACTCATCTACGGTAATGCCGTTGGATGAATAGCTGCTGATGGTGCTTGTTTGTGTCTGTGGCCACTTGTGATAATACATGATTTGTGCCATGGCTGTGGCTACGCAACCCGTCAGGCATCGCCCGTTGGCATCAGAAGGGCATAAGTTGTTGTAGGGAAAGCTTTGTCCCCATGTGGTCTTGATGAGGGGTCTTACTGCCTGTGTGGGCGCTTTGTAGGTCTGCGGTGTGATGTTGTGTTGTGCTATATACCTTATTTGGGCATCGTATTGCTGCAACATTTCCTTCAGTTGTTCGGGCAAATGGTCCTCGCTGAAGGTGCCGGTAGAGGTGTAACCCAGCACGGGGGCCGTGGCATCATCTCCGGATATGATGACGTAGCCGCCGCCAGAGCCCGCGTTGAACACGTAGTAGCTGCTTGCCTGGGCCTCCTTTTGCGTGCCGAGAGGCTGTTTTTTTGCGAGCTTGAGAGCCGCCTTCGTGCCTTTGCTGGCAAAGAATTTCTGTGCCTCGAGCATGGCTTTTTGCTGTGACACTGGGTTTGCAGATACATGTAGGCTCAGCAAAGAGAGGACAGCAATGTAGAGATAATGTTTCATAAAAGGATAAATTGGATATTGTTTTCAGAATGAATGTACTTGCAAAAATAACTGTTTTTTTTGACATAACTGATGTAGTTATTATTTTTTCTTGCAATTTCCGGCTTTTTTGCAGTAACTTTGCATGGTGTTTTCGGGGGTCTCTGGCACCTTTTTGAAGTAAGGATAACTTCCTTTAAATTATATAATCAGCTGACAGATGAGCAATATGAATGATATGACGGTGGGCAGTCCGTCGCGCGGCATTCTGCATTTTGCCGTACCATTGATTTTGGGTTACATCCTGCAACAGATGTACCTCATTGTAGACGCGGCCATCGTGGGTCGCTGGATAGGCGTGAACGCGCTGGCGGCCGTGGGTGCCACAGCGAGTGTTATGTTCCTTATCATGGGCTTCTGCAATGGTTCTTGTGCTGGCTTTGCCATACCTATAGCGCAGGCTTTCGGTGCTAAGGACTATGTGAAGATGCGCTCTTATGTGGCCAACTCTGTGAGAATAGGCTTGGTTTTTGCCATCGTGATAACCTTCTTGAGCTGTATGTTCTGTCGGAAGATATTGCATCTGGTGAACACGCCGGCCGGCATAGAGGGCGATGCCTATACTTTCTTGTTCTTGCAATTCCTTGCCATACCCTTCACCATAGGCTATAACCTGCTGTCGGGCTTCATCCGGTCGCTTGGAAATAGCAAGCAGCCCTTCTACTTTCTCATCTTTTCGTCGCTCATCAATATCGTGCTCGACTTTATTCTTATCTTGCTTTTAGGGTTAGGAGTGTTTGGCGCGGGTCTGGCCACGTTGCTTTCGCAAGCATTGGCGTGCCTGTTGTGTGGCTATTATATAGTAAAGGAGATGAAGATTCTGATTCCTCACGGTGAGGAACGGCGGTATGACAACAAGCGAATATCTATTTTACTCAACAACGGCGTGCCTATGGGACTGCAGTTCAGCATTACGGGCATAGGCATCATTATGCTTCAAAGCGCCAACAACGCCTTGGGAACGGTTTATGTGGCTGCCTTTACGGCCAGTATGCGAATAAAATATCTCTTTACGTGTGTATTTGAGAACATCGGAGTGGCCATGGCCACCTATTGCGGACAAAACTTTGGCGCGGGCAAGATGTATAGGATTAGGCTCGGCATCGTGTCGGCGATGAAGATCATGGCAGTTTATTTTGTCATCACCTTCATCATCATAGAGCCTTTTGCCGATGAAATGATGAGACTTTTTGTGCGGGGCAACGAGCTGTCCGTGATAGAAAATGCTGCTATGTTTATGCGCATCACCAACTATTTCTATCCCTTGCTGGGTGTGCTCACCATATTGCGTTATTCCATTCAGGGGCTTGGCTACAGCAATCTGTCAATGATGTCGGGCGTGATGGAGATGATAGCGCGTTGCGGGGTGAGCCTGTGGCTGGTGCCGGCCTTTGCCTTTAAGGGTGTGTGCTTCGGCGATCCGGTGGCATGGTTAGGTGCCGACATTTTTCTCATTCCGGCCTTTATTCTGCTTTATCGGCACCTTTCAGCTTGCTCTGAATCTCGTCGAGACTGAACCGCTTCTTCACTTTCACATGGTCGAAGCCCATGCCATAGACACCGATGCAGGCGCTCTGGGCTACAAAAGCGTCGGGGTCTATCTCGTCGATGAGGTCGAAGATAACGCTCGACTCGCTCTTCTTGGCTATGCAGAACAAGATTTTGATGGGCTTTTGCGTATAAAATCCGTTGCCGTCGATGGTAGAGCAGCCACGGTCGGCGATGGTGTTGATGGCCTCGCCGATTTCCTTATACTTGTCGGAAACGATGAAGAACTGCACACTCTGGCGCAGACTTGACACCACATGGTCTACACAGAACGACACGATGAAGAGCAGTACGTAGCCATAGAGCACCTTCTCCCAATCGCGAAGCACCACATAGCTGGAGGTGATGATGGTGAGGTCGCACAGCAGAATGATGTGCCCCAGCGACACGTCGCGATACTTATGCACCATAGCCGCTATGACATCAGAGCCCCCTGTGCTGCCTCCGGCTGACAAGCCGAGGCCCACGCTGGTGCCCATGAACACGCCTCCCACCATGCAAGCCATGAACTTCTGGTCGGAAAGGATGTTGACATTGTCGGCTCCGAGCAGCTGAAAAAGCGAGGAGATGAGGGTGAAGACGCATACGGCATAGATGGTTTTCACGCAGAAACGCCACCCCAATACACGCAGGGCTGCTATGAGCAAAACGGCGTTGATGGCAAAATAGGCATACTGCACATGCAGTCCCGTGCCCCAATATATGATTTGCGAGATGCCCATGGTGCCCCCCATGGTAATCTGATTGGGGATCAAAAAGAGGTTGAGACCCACCACTCCGAGCAGCATGGCCAGGGTGATGATGGCGTAATCCTTGATGGTTCGGTAGACTGACTTGGTTTCTTTCTTTTCCATGTGATGCTTTTCTTTAGGTGCAAAATTACCAATTTATTTATTATCCATCAGCCAATTAAGGATTATTTTTTGTAATTTTGCAGCCATAAATAATAAATCAGAACCTTTAGAATATGAATATCGAACAAGAAATAGGCAAATCTGTCCTTGCAGCCATCAAAGCGTTGTATGGTCAGGATGTGCCCCAGACCATGGTACAGTTGCAAAGGACAAAGGCCACATTTGAGGGTAACCTCACCCTCGTGGTGTTTCCTTTCCTGAAAATATCGCATAAGAAGCCGGCTGATACGGCTGAAGAGATAGGCAAGTATCTGCAAGAGAACTGCCCCGCAGTGGAGAAATATAATGTTGTGCAGGGCTTCTTGAACATCGTGGTGGCCCCAGCGGCTTGGGTGTCGCTGCTTAACGACATCAACGCGGCACCTAAATACGGCGAGAAAGAGGCTGGCAAGGACGCTCCGCTGGTGATGATAGAATACTCTTCACCCAACACCAACAAGCCATTGCACCTGGGACACGTGCGCAACAACTTGTTGGGATGGAGCCTTTCGCAGATTATGGCGGCCAATGGCAATAAGGTGGTGAAGACAAACATTGTGAACGACCGCGGCATACACATCTGTAAGTCTATGCTGGCATGGCTGAAGTGGGGCAACGGAGCCACTCCGGAGAGCACAGGCAAGAAGGGCGATCACCTGATAGGCGACTTCTACGTGGCCTTTGACAAGCATTACAAGGAGCAATGCGCCGAGCTGGAGAAGCAATATGCCGCTGAGGGGCTTGACGAAAAGGCTGCCAAGGAGAAGGCTGAGCGTGAGGCGCCTCTCATAAAAGAGGCTCATGCCATGCTGGTGAAGTGGGAGCAGGGCGACCCCGAGGTGCGTGCGCTGTGGAAAAAGATGAACAGCTGGGTGTATAAAGGCTTCGATGAGACGTATAAGGCACTGGGCGTTAGCTTCGACAAGATATATTATGAGAGCAATACCTACCTTGAAGGAAAGCGCAAGGTGGAGGAGGGCCTGAGCAAAGGACTCTTCTTCCGCAAGCCGGACGGCAGTGTGTGGGCTGACCTTACCAAGGACGGGCTGGACCAGAAGTTGCTGTTGCGCAGCGACGGTACGAGCGTATATATGACGCAAGACATCGGTACGGCCGAGATGCGCTTTAATGATTATCCCATAGACAAGATGATATATGTGGTGGGAAACGAGCAGAACTATCACTTCCAGGTGCTGTCTATCTTGTTAGATAGGCTGGGCTTTAAGTGGGGCAAGGACCTTGTGCACTTCTCTTACGGTATGGTGGAGCTGCCAAATGGTAAGATGAAGAGTCGCGAAGGCACTGTGGTGGATGCCGACGACCTTATTGCGCAGATGATAAGTGATGCCCGCAAGACATCTGATGAGATGGGCAAGTTTAAGGATATGACCGAGGATGAGAAGCAGGAAGTGGCTCGCATCGTGGGCTTGGGCGCCCTGAAATACTTTATTCTAAAGGTTGACGCGCGCAAGAACATGCTCTTCAATCCGGCTGAGAGTATCGACTTCAATGGTAACACGGGTCCTTTCATTCAGTACACTTACGCCCGTATTCGCAGTATCATGCGCAAGGCAGAGGCTGAGGGCATCACCTTGCCGCAGCAACTGGCCCCGGACGCTCCGTTGAACGATAAGGAAATAGAGATTATACAGAAGCTCAGAGAGTTTGAGGCTGCCGTAACGGAGGCCGGACAAAACTATAATCCGTCGGGCATAGCCAACTATTGCTATGAATTGACGAAGCTCTTCAATCAGTTCTATCACGATTACAGCATACTGAGTGCAGATACTCCTGAGACAAAGATTACCCGCCTCGTGCTCACAAAGAATGTGGCAAAGGTTATTAAGAACGGTATGGCACTGCTTGGTATAGAGGTTCCTGAGAGAATGTAAGCCATGGCTAAGGAAACCGTTAACCCACCCTCATGGCGCACAGACACTGTGCTGCCCTTGCCCAATGAGGTAAGGGCAGACGCATGGGCTGTAGACGCAGCGTGCTCAGGCAATCCCGGACCTATGGAATATAGGGGTATTGACTTGGCTACGGGGGCTATGCTCTTTCATTTCGGGCCTATGAAAGGAACCAATAACATAGGCGAGTTTCTGGCTATTGTACATGCCTTAGCCTTAATGGAAAAGCAGGGTGTTAAGGGAAAGTGCATATACAGCGACTCACGTAACGCCATTTTGTGGGTGAACAAGGGCAAATGTAAGACTACACTGCAACGTGACCCACAGACGGAAAAGTTGTTTGAGGTGATTGGGAGGGCTGAAAAATGGCTTCGAACACATGCTGTCACCACGCCTATACTGAAATGGGAGACGTCTAAATGGGGGGAGATCCCCGCCGACTTTGGTAGAAAATAGCACCGGAAGGCATCTGCCTGATGGTTGAAAAATAAGAAGAGGTGGCTGTTGGGCCACCTCTTTTATGTGATAGGAAACGAAGGGGGCGGATGAAGATCCGCCTTTTTCGCAGGCTCTTGTTAAGCTTATTCTACTTGACTGCCGGGCTTTACGGTGTGCTCGGTAGTGGTTACTGCCAGCGTGCCATCATCGTTTACGGCACTGAGAATCATGCCCTGACTTTCTATGCCCATCATCTTGCGAGGCGCAAGGTTGGCAATGAAGAGCACGTCTTTGCCGATAAGGGCTTGTGGCTCGTAGAACTTGGCTATGCCGGAGCAGATGGTACGGTCGGTGCCGCTGCCGTCATCGATGGTGAACTTGAGCAGTTTGCTGCTCTTCTTGACCTTTTCGCAGGCCTTGACGTGGCCTACCCGGATGTCAAGCTTCTGCCATTCGTCGAAGGCAATGTTGGGTTTGATGGGGCTGGCCTTATAGGTAGCAGCCTCGTTGGCGCGCTTTGTGGCAGCCAACTTGTCTAGCTGAGCCTGTATGGCACTGTCTTCTATCTTCTCGAAGAGCAGTTGCGGCTCGTTGAGCTGATGACCCGCGGTGAGCAGATTGGTGCTGCCTAGCTGTGACCAATCGTAGTCTTGCAGGCCTATCATGTCTCTTAGCTTCTTGCTGGAGAAGGGAAGGAAGGGCTCGAAGGCTATGCTGAGGTTGGCAACGAGCTGCAATGAGATGTAAAGAATGGTTTCTACGCGCTTGGGATCGGTCTTCCAAACCTTCCAGGGCTCGCATTCGGTGATGTATTTATTGCCGATGCGCGCCAGGTTCATGGCCTCCTTCTGTGCCTCGCGGAACTTAAAAACATCGAGCAATGCCTCCATCTTGTCTTTTACATCCTTGAATTCTTCAATGGCTTTGCGGTCTACTTCTTGCAGAGCACCGCATTCAGGCACTACGCCACCCCAGTATTTCTTGGTCAGTTGCAGGGCTCTGTTGACGAAATTGCCGTAGATTGCCACCAGCTCAGAGTTGTTGCGCTCTTGGAAATCCTTCCATGTGAAGTTGTTGTCTTTCGTTTCCGGTGCGTTGGCTGTGAGCACATAGCGCAGCACATCTTGCTTTCCGGGGAAGTCGCGAAGATATTCATCCAACCAAACAGCCCAGTTGCGCGAGGTCGAAATCTTGTTGTCTTCAAGATTGAGAAACTCGTTGGCCGGTACGTTGTCGGGCAGTATATAGCCTCCGTGGGCCTTGAGCATGGTGGGGAAGATGATGCAATGGAACACGATATTGTCCTTGCCGATGAAGTGGACGAGGCGTGTTTCGGGGTCTTTCCACCATTTTTCCCAATTACCGAAGCGCTCCGGCTCTTTCTCGCACAGCTCTTTGGTGTTGGAGATGTATCCTATGGGCGCATCGAACCATACATAGAGCACTTTGCCTTCGGCTCCCTTGACGGGCACGGGTATGCCCCAATCGAGGTCGCGAGTCATGGCACGCGGCTGTAAATCCATGTCGAGCCAGCTCTTGCACTGCCCATACACGTTGGGACGCCACTCTTTATGCTCTTTAAGAATCCATTTCTTGAGCCAGTCTTGATACTCGTTGAGCGGCAGATACCAGTTTTTGGTTTTGCGAATGACAGGCTTTGAGCCGGATATAGTGGAGTGGGGGTCTTTCAGCTCCATAGGGCTGAGGTCGCTGCCGCACTTCTCACACTGGTCGCCATAGGCATTGGGATTGCCGCAATGGGGGCATGTGCCCATGATATAACGGTCGGCCAAGAACTGATGAGCCTCTTCGTCGTAGTATTGCTCGGTTTCTTTCTCTATGAGCTTACCATCGTTATAGAGCTTCTTGAAGAAGTCTGAAGCCATCTGATTGTGTGTGCTTGAAGTGGTTCGGCTATAGATATCGAACGAAATGCCGAACTCCTTGAAGCTTTCTTTAATGATTTTGTGGTAGCGGTCGCATACATCTTGCGGCGTGATACCCTCTTTCTTGGCTCTCAGAGTGATGGGCACGCCGTGCTCATCGCTGCCTCCTATGAATACTACTTCTTCTTTCTTGAGCCTAAGATAACGGGCATAGATGTCTGCGGGGACGTAAACTCCGGCCAAATGCCCTATATGCACACCACCATTGGCATAGGGTAGAGCTGCCGTGATGGTGGTTCTTTTGAACTTCTTTTGTTGCATAGGATTTGATTTCTTATTCTTTATTTCAGTGCAAAATTAGTATAAATAAGGAGTATATGCAAATTTGGGTAAGGCTTTTTGCCTTAAAGTGTATTGCTCTTTTGCACTCGTATGCGCTTGCCTCCGGCATAACAGAACACTTTAAAGCTGCCTCGCTGATACTCATCTTCATATCCAGGCGCCACAAGCGTGAACCCGCAGGCCTTCACTTGGTTGAGTAATTGCTCGTAAGCCTTGCTGTTGAACACGCCTATCTCGATGTTGTCGTTGATGGCTACGTAGCTGGATATGCCTTTCTTTACGGGCTTGGGCAGGTCGGTGTATACGCCTTCGCGTATCATCTTGGGCAGGGTGCAGTTCTTATAATAAAGGTTCTTGAACTTGTCTAGCATACTTACCTCATAATTGGCCTTGTATTTATAGCCGTATTTCTTCATAACTTCCTTTGCGTTTTGCTCGCCTTGAAGAATGAGCAGCGCGTCTTTCAGCGTGAGAACTTCGGCATTTGGTGTTTCTGGTAGTGCCTGCATGTCGGCTGTTGAAAGGGGTAAGATCTTCACAGAGTCGGTCTTTGCCGTTTGACTTGTTGTCGGTTGGGTTGCTCCGCAGCCGCAGAGCATGGCGATTACGGCTATTGCAGCCGACAGAATAAGGGTTTTTCTCATTTTTATTTGTTTGATTTTGATTTTTGTTTTTTTGATCTTTGAGTGTTGCTTGAGGCTGTTGTGCCAGGCTTTAAGTACTTATCGAAGAACTGAAGTGACTTGAGTTGAGCATCCTTATGGCATGAATGGGGTATGTCCCATAGCTCGGTGTCAAGCTTGTCATCTGCTCCTTGGCTCTGCCAAACGCCATGCATGATGCTGAAAGCCTGCTTAACGCCTCTGACGGGAAAGAGATGGTCCTTCGTTCCGCTGATAAACAGCATGGGTTTGGGTGCTGCCAACGACGCAATGTCGGGATAGTCCATGTACTGGCGCAAGCCGGGCAGGCAGTTGGCAAAGCCTCCATACTCTCTTTTATGGTCGGCTGTGCTCATCTGTACGTCTGTTGTCACCATCCAGCAAATGGCTGCTCCCACCTTTATCTTATCGCTCATGGCTGACAACATCCATGCTCTGTAAGCTCCCATAGAGCATCCCATGCATCCAATACGGTCTTTGTCAACATAGGGAAGGGTAGAAAGGAAGTCAGTAGAGGCTATGTCATCATAGTGCATGAAGCCGCAAAGGTCACGTCCAAGCATCATCATATTGCCGGCGATAATGTCGTATTTGCTGCGATCAACGCCTTCTTCGCGCCCTCTTTCTCCCCACATGGGGGCGTCTATAGAGAAACATACGTAGCCGTGCTGGGCCAGATAGTCGCCTACGAACTGCCCTTCGTAGAGGTTTTCTGCCCATGCCTGTGCGTCTTTGGCCACTTCTTCAGACACTCCGAAGGGCTTAATCATCTTCTCTTTACCTATATATAAATGTGCCCCATGGTCGTGCAGCAGGTTGATAGCGGGGAAAGGTCCCTTGCCATCAGGTACCAATACGTAGGCTGTGATGCGTGAATAGGCATTGACATTGAACCTTATCTTCAGGGCTTTGTAGCCGTTTCTTTGTTCCTGGGCTATCACTTCAGGGCTGAAACTGGTTGCAGCTTTGGGCGGAGTCATCATGCATTCGAGTACCTTAGCGCGGGCTTTTTGCTTCCAAACGTCGAATGTCATGTTCCTGCAATTTCGCCATGCCAATGGATAAGTGAGCTCATGCTTGAGTTGCTCTACGTATATGGGCAAGTCGAAAGAGAACTCAAAGGTGTCACGCTTCTGCACCTGCATGTCTTTCTGCTGTGCTTGAGAGGGCAGAATAGCCATGATGGTGATGAGAAATGCTGCAATCGTCTTCTTCATAGTCACTATATTGAGTTGTTGAATGTTTTGTGCAAATTTACTATTATTATTTTCCTTGTACGAATAAAAAGCGTAAAAATAAGTTGAAGGCAGCCATTTTGCCCTTCTGCAAACTGTCAGAACACAAAAAGGGGCAGCCTCTTTGAGGTCGCCCCTGATAGTTCTTATATGCACATTACTTATATGTAATGGTTTGTGCAGTTCATTTTTTAAGCTTCAGCCACTTGCGTTTCAGCTTTAGTGACCATCTTTTTCTTCAGTATGTGATATGCAACCGGCGATACGATGAAGATAGAACTGAGTGTACCAACGAACACACCGATGATCATAGCGAATGAGAAGCTGCGTATACTGTCACCACCCAGAACGAAGATAGCCACGAGAACGATGAGCGTAGACACTGATGTGTTCACTGTACGAGCAAGGGTTTCGTTGATAGAAGTGTTGAACAGCTGCTGCAAATTGCCCTTAGGATGCAACTTTAAGTTCTCACGTATACGGTCCATAACCACCACTGAGTCGTTCACATCATATCCGATAACCGTAAGTATGGCTCCTATGAACGTCTGGTCTATCTCAAGCGAGAAGCCTATCCAGCCGTAGCAAACCGAGAAGAAGCCTATCACGATGATGGTATCGAGTATAAGTGCCGTGATAGAACCGATTGAGAAGCCGATGTTGCGGAACCTGATGAAGATGTAAAGGAAGATACATACAATGGCCAGGATGACGCTTAAGAAAGCATTGTAGGTGATGTTCTTGGCAATAGAAGGTCCAACCTTCGTGCTGCTTATGATAGAACCGCCCTGACGGATATCCGGGTTCTTGAATGCCTCTACATTGGCTTGTGAAACGAAGCCGCCCTTCTTCAGAGCCTTGTACAGGATGTTCTCTGCCTGATCGTCCTCATTGGGATCGTTAGACTTGATGTTGTAGTTGGTCGAAACACGTATTGTCTTGCCGTCAGTGCCCAATGCGATGACGTTGGTTGTTGCCGGCTTGCCGATATTGTCGCCCTTTGTATTGATGAAAGCATTGTTCAGAGCCTTGCGAACTTCCTCAACCTGCACTGGTTTATCGAGAGTTACCACGTAGTTGCGGCCACCTGTGAAGTCGATACTCATGCTCAGGCCTCTCACGATGAAGCTTACGATGAAGATAACCGTCACAATGGCGTAAGCAGTGTAACTCTTCTTGTACATGCCCATGAAGTTGACGTGCGTGTTCTGCATCATGTTCTTAGACAGAGATGTATAGAATTTCTGTCCCAGCCACTTGTCTTTCTTGAGTATCTGATGCTCGTATATCACGCGAGTGAGGAACACTGCGGTGAAGAAAGAGCATACAATGCCTATGATCCACGTTGTTGCGAAGCCTCTGATAGGTCCTGTACCCGTTACAAGCAGGATGATACCTGTGATGAGTGAGGTGAGGTTAGAGTCGAAGATGGCACTGAAGGCGTTCTTGTAGCCAAGCTCCAGCGCTTGCTTAATGCTCTTTCCTTTACGCATCTCTTCCTTGATACGTTCGTATATCAGCACGTTGGCATCGACGGCAGTACCCAATGTCAGCACGATACCGGCTATACCAGGCATTGTCAAAGCCGACTGGAAGGATGCCAAAATACCCAATGTGAAGAACAAGTTGGCTATCAGGGCCAGGTTGGCCAGCATACCAGGGATGAAGTCGTACATGAGAATCATGTAGATCATCAGCAATACGAAGGCTATAATAAAAGATGTGATACCTTGATGTATGGATTGTGCACCCAATGTAGGTCCAACCACCTCTTCCTGAACGATGCGGGCAGGTGCCGGCATACGGCCTGACACGAGCGTGTTGGCAAGGTCCTTGGTATCTTCAATAGTGAAGTTACCCGTTATAGACGACTGTCCGCCGTCGATTTCTCCGTTTACGCGCGGTGCAGAATATACCACTCCGTCAAGCACAATGGCTATAGCCTTGCCCACATTAGCCTTGGTGAGCTGTGCCCAAGCGCGTGCTCCCTCGCTATTCATGGTCATGCTCACTTCAGGACGGCCGAAATTGTCGAACTGATCCTTTGCATCTGTCACTACATCACCCTCAAGTGGCGCACGGCCATCGCTGGTTGTTATCTTCAGAGCGTGCAGTTCGAACACGTTCTTTTGGTTGATGCCATCGGCAGGCTTAGCACTCCACAGCAGTTTCAGGTCTGTCGGGAGAATCTGCTTGGCCAGATGACCGTATATAATTCTGTTGATGGCCGCAGTATCACGTACGTTGGCATAGCCCACTAGGCTCAGGGCATCGCCCGGAACCGTTTGCAGCATAGCCAGCAATGGGTGCTCTTTCTTGGCCTGTGCCACCTGTGCGCTTTCTGAAGCGGCAGCGTTGGCAGCCGCATTCTGGTCGTCTTTCAGTTGGAACTTGCCTGCTGCAGGCTTCTTAGCTGCCTTGGCAGCCACCTTCTTGCCGCCGTTCTTCAGCGAGTCTGCGTGAGATTGCTCGTTGGCAAGCCTTTGGTCTAGCTGCACCAGATAAGGATTAATCTCCTGATTGTCGTAAGTCTCCCAGAATTCCAGGTTAGCTGAGCCCTGCAGGAGCTTGCGCATACGCTCTGGCTCACGTATACCTGGCATTTCAACCATCAGCCTTCCCTCCTGGCCTTCCAGCTTTTGGATGTTGGGCTGTACCACTCCGAACTGGTCGATACGGTTGGTCACCACGTTGTAAGAGTTGTTGATGGCAGCCGTAACCTCATCGCGCAGTGCGCGCTCTACGTCTTTGTCAGACGACTGTGTGCTCACTTTGCCCTTGAGCTGCTGTGTTGCGAAAATCTCAGCCAGCTTGTGTCCGGGCGCGTTTTGGTGATAAGCTTTGATGAAAAGTGAGATGAAATCACTCTGGCTTGTCTCCTCTTCCTTCTTTGCCTCGTTCATAGACTTCACGTAAGCGGGGTCTGTCTTGTGGTCGGCCAGTATGTCTACCACATCGGGAACAGAAATCTCAAGGATGACATTCATACCGCCTTTAAGGTCAAGTCCCAGACCTATCTGTGTCTCGAGGCACTTCTGGTAAGAGTAAATACCCAGGTACTTCACAGAATCCTTATAATCCTGCTGTGCAATAGGGTCTTTAATCTTCGCTGCCTGGCTGTCATAGTAGCTTGTGGCTACGCTGAACGACAGGTAGAAGATGCTTGCCAACGTCAGTAAGACGGCAATACAGATTACTAATCCTTTGTTTTGCATTTTTTGTTTTATTGATTTTAGATATTGTTCATCGGTTTCTCTATAGCGTGCAAAGATAGCTATTTTTTCACACTTTTAAAAATTTATGTAGCTTAAATATTCTATTTTTAAGAATTTAAGTTCAAATCTAGCCAGCACATAATGGGATAATGGTCTGATTTGCCTATCGAATTGTCAACCTTAGCGTTATAGGGCGTGATGTCGGGCGAGCACATAATGTTGTCTATGCGCACCAGCATGCCACTCTTATGATAGCTGAATCCGGCTCCGTTGGCCGTGCTGATATAGCAGTCGGTGAGCCCTTTTCCAATGGTGCGATGGGTATATGAGATGGGCGTGTCGTTGAAGTCGCCACACAAGATGACGCTCATGCCCTTTGCCAGGCACCTGCTCACGTAGTTGTGCACTGCGTTTGCCTGCGGCGAACGTATCACGGCAGCGCTCTTCAGCTTGTGTATGAGGGTTTCAGAGCTGCTACGCATCTCTCTCATAGAGGCCTCTCCCTTCACCATAGTCTTGAATTCGGTCTTGTCGCTGTCCTCCAGTTTGTTAGATTCCAGGTGGTTGTTGATAATGGCTATGCGCTTGTTGCCCGCCTTAACCCATGCGGCTATAGACAGGTTGCCATACGACTTAAAGTGCACCCTTTCGGTTTTTATGAACGGCCATCGGCTGTATATCTTTATCATTTCGCCACTGCTGTCGCTCATGCAGTGGTATTCGTAGGGCAGGCTGTTGCGTAACTCGGCATCCAGCCTGTCGTTCATCGACTGCTGTGATGCCTCTTGCAGACATATGATGTCTGCCCCCGAGTGGCTTATATAGTCCACTATGTCGTTTTCATCATGCTTATGTCCTGGCAGCCAAGCCTTTCCATAGCCGTAAGACTCTACGTTGTACGACAGCACCTTGACGGCATTTGCCGGCTTTTCTTGTGGCGCGTTGAGCGGAAAATAGGCCCTCACGGGATGAAAGCCCAGCAATAATCCGGCCACAGGAAGCAGTGCGTATTGCCACTTCAGGCACAGCCACAGCACCAGAAACAGCATGTTGACGGTCAGCCAGAGCGGAAAAGTGAGTCCGGCGAGTGACAGAGTGGGGTGTGACACGGGGTTGATGCGGTCGCTCAAGCCCACAAGCAGCATGATGATGATGTCGCATGTGTTGATTGTCAAAAGCAGTCTGAGTGTCAGTTTGCGAAGCTTCATCATGCCAAAACCTATTTCTTGTCGCTGCTGTCAAACAGTCTTTGTTTCTCTTCCTTGGTCAAACTGTCGTAGCCACTCTTGCGTATCTTGTCCAGAATGCGGTCTATCTCATCTTGCTCGCGCTGTTTGCGTGCGTTATAATCCCAGTCGCTCTCCTGCCGGGCGCCCGATGTGGTGTGTCCAAAGCCCCTGTCAGCCCTTCTGCCCGTGTTGCTACTGCGGTGCGTTCGTGCCTCCCAGTTGCTGCGCATACGGTCGAAAAACTGCTCGCCTTTCATCTTTCCGTAGTCGCCGTAGCCGGTGTAAGGGTGTGACTCCCAATATTTTATGAGTAAGAAGCCAAACAGCATACCGCCCAGGTGGGCCAGATGAGCCACACCATCGTTGCTTGAGCCCATGGCGAAATAAAGTTCGGCGGCCACCGACAGCATGACGATATACTTAGCCTTGATGGGTATGGGTATGGGGAAGATGAACATTCGCTCGTTGGGGAAAATCATTCCGAAGGCCAGCAGCACGGCGTATATGGCGCCGGAAGCTCCCACCGTGGTCCACATATTAATATATTGGCTCATCGGAATGCTGCCCACGCCAGTAGCAACCATCTGGTAAGCCCCCAAATCTTCTACCATGTAATGCGCGTATTGGGCCACCTCCTGACACAGTCCGGCGCCTATGCCGCACACGATGTAATAGAACAGGAACTTCTTGGGGCCCCAAACGTTCTCTACAACCATGCCGAACATCCACAACATAAACATATTCATGAAGATGTGCATCACGCCTCCGTGCATGAACATGTAGGTCACCAGCTGGTAGATGTGGAAGTCTTGCGCCAGGAAGAAGTGCAGTCCCAGCACGTTGTTAAGGTCTATGCCGTACACTTCCAGCACCTTATACAGCAAGAAAGCGATGACGTTAACGATTAACAAGTTCTTCGTCACTTTGGGTATGTATCTCATTTGCTTACCTATATATTGTATTATACGGCGCAAATTTACTAAAAAATCCGCTTACAAGGCACAAAAAGCCGTAGCTAACATGTTTTTTTGACTTTTTTCTTCACTTTTCTTTATTTTTTGTTTGAATTATAAAAGGAAACATCTATATTTGCGGAAGATTTCTAAAACAATAATTTTTTAATCAATAACTAAAGCGAAGATTATGAATAAGACAGAATTAATCGAGAGCATCGCAGCTAAGGCTGGCCTTACAAAGAGCGATGCCAAGAAGGCTTTTGAGGCAAGTTTGGAATCTGTAAAGGAGGCTCTTGTAAAGGGAGATAAGGTTCAGCTCATCGGTTTCGGCACATTTGCTGTGTCAGAGCGTCCTGCTCGTGAGGGTGTCAACCCATCATCCGGCGCCAAGATACAGATTGCCGCAAAGAAGGTTGTTAAGTTCAAGGCAGGTGCAGAGCTTGCTGATGAAGTAAACAAATAAATGCTTTAAGGATGGCCCGCCGGCCATCTTTTTTTATATCGGGCGTCGGCTTGCCCGCCGAAAGCCACACGATAAAGGCCTCATGCCATGCCGGCATGAGGCCTTTATAATAGGTTTGGATTGCCGTGTGGCACCTTGCTGCTTATTTGGGCTGCTTGCCTATGTAAGCCAGTATGCCGCCGTCAACATACAGTATGTGTCCGTTTACGAAGTCGCTGGCATCTGAAGCCAGGAAAACAGCGGGTCCCATAAGGTCTTCGGGCGTACCCCAGCGAGCCGCGGGGGTCTTGCTCACGATGAAACTGTCGAAGGGATGGCGGCTGCCATCGGGCTGACGCTCACGCAGCGGAGCCGTTTGCGGTGTGGCGATGTAGCCCGGGCCGATGCCGTTGCACTGTATGTTATACTCTCCGAACTCTGAGCAGATGTTGCGGGTGAGCATCTTCAGGCCACCCTTAGCGGCAGCATAGGCCGACACGGTTTCGCGTCCCAGCTCGCTCATCATGGAACATATATTGATAATCTTGCCATGTCCCTTCTTCTTCATGCCGGGTATGACGGCCTTCGACACGATGAACGGCGCGTTGAGGTCGATGTCTACCACCTGCCTGAAGTCCTCTACGCTCATTTCTTCCATAGGTATGCGCTTGATGATACCGGCATTGTTCACCAGGATATCTATCACTCCCAGCTCCTTGTCTACCTTCTCCACCAGCTCTTGCACCTGCTTCTCGTCGGTCACGTCGGCTATGTAGCCCTTGGCGTCTATGCCTTTGGCCTTATAGTCGGCCAGTGCTTGCTCAAGATGTTTCTGGCTTCGGCAGTTGAATGCTATCTTTGCGCCGGCCTTGGCAAAGGCCTCTGCAATGGCAAACCCAATGCCGTAAGCGGCACCGGTTACGAGGGCTACCTTGCCCTCAAGCGAAAAATTCTTAGAAAAAGTGTCCATATCTTTATGTTATTAACAGTTATCTCAAGTCGGTTATGGCGCACACGTCCTGGTCGCCATAGTCAAGATTCTCACCGCCCATGCCCCATATAAAGGTATAGTTGTGTGTGGCTGCCGCGCTGTGTATGCTCCATTCGGGCGACAAGACAGCCTGCTCGCCCTTCATCCAGATGTGGCGCGTTTCTTGAGGTTGCCCCATGAGGTGGCAAACAGCCTGGCCTTCGGGCACTTCAAAGTAGAAGTAAGCCTCCATTCTGCGGCTGTGCGTGTGTGCCGGCATGGTGTTCCACACCGAGCCCGGTGCCAGTTCGGTCATGCCCATTTGCAGTTGGCAGGTGGGCAGCACCTGGTTGACAATCATCTTGTTGATGGTGCGCTCGTTAGACATTTCCAGTGAGCCCATGTGCACGCTCACCGCGTCTTTCTTGGCTATCTTCTTGCACGGATAAGCGCAGTGGGCCGTGGTGCTGTTGAAGTAGAATTTGGCCGGCCGTGTAGCGTCTTTGCTCTCGAAAGTAACCTCTCGGTCGCCGCAGCCTATATAGAGGGCATCCTTGAAGCCCAGCTCAAAAGCCTCGTCGCCAACGCGCACGATGCCCTCGCCTTGCCCTACATTATATATACCTACTTCGCGTCTGTGGGTGAAGAAGGGAGCTTTCAGCGGGTCGATAGCCTCCAGGGTGAGCCGTTCTTTCACGGGCTCAGCCCCGCCAACCACCATCCGGTCGTACATAGAGTAAACCATGTTCACCTCGTCGGGTGTGAAAAGTGTCTCTATTAAAAAGTCGTGTCGCAGTCTTGCTGTGTCGTAATGCTTGGCATCCTCTGGGTTTGCCGCATAACGAAGTTCATAGTTTGTTTTCATATTAATAGGTTCTTAACTGCCTACAAACTTACATATTTTTTTTCAATTAAACGCCGGTTTAACAAAAAATAAGCTCTTCCGTCATCGCTCTGTGCACCTTTGTGCGTCGTGTTGCGAGCCGTGTCCGGCCTTGTACTGGGTAGTTGGTCGCTCCTTTTCGGAGCTTATGGCATGGCAGCAGGCATGGCTTTTGCGTCTCATAACGGTGGTTTGACAAATCAATTTAATTTATATTATAACATAAAATAATTTATATTGTTGTGTAATATAATTTATTTTGTTCTACCAAAACCATGCTATGACAGCCACAAATGATGCTTGCCGGTAACGGATATTGCGCTCAGCGAGTGAAGAACAGGTGCCAATCCGGCCAAGCCCGTATCGTCGTAGATAGCTTGACGGCATGTTCTTTTGCCGTCTGAGAGCCCCGGCTGACGTGTTGCAGAATGGCTCTGTATCTGCCTGCGTGTTGCCTTTACTGTGTTAGGTGTGCAAAACCACCAGCTGGGTCTGCCCTATTTTGGAGGCAATGGTAGAGAAACTGGTGTCTAGCGTTGCGTATATGCATGTTGTAGCTGCCAATGTAAACATCTCTGCAACGGCATTCTGAAGGCCCTCAACGCTTCTTCTTGTGGCCACAAAAGGGTTGGTGACGATGGCATCGCCGTACCTTTTTCTGAACAGTTCTTTTGTTGGCTCATCGTCAGATGCCAGGAAGAACTTCTGTGAAGGATTGCTGTTGAGCAAGCTTTCTACCTTGTTGGTGAACAACTCTACGGGGCTTTGCTGCGTAGACGGAACATTGTCAGTGCGCCGTATGTGTATTCCTATGGGGCGATTGCCCAGCAACTGCATGTTGTGTCTCACTTTTTGCATGATGAGAGGAATGGGATGAAAGAGGCGGGAGTATATGCTTGCGTCCGGAAGTCCGAATTCGCTGTAACAACCAAGATAGCTTTGCCTGCCTTTAGCCCATGCGTTAAAGTCGAAATGCTGCAAAGACAGCCTGTATGATTCGTCTTGTCCCATACGCTGGTCGTATTTTATCAGTTGGAAGAGCTTGGGTATGAAGATGTTTTTCAGGCGCGGACGGTCGTCAAGCACATAGTCGATGGGGCGGGCATCGCGCAGAGCAAGTAGGCCGGAGGGCTCAAAAAGCTGGCTGTAGGCGGCGCGGCAAGCCCAGTCGCGAAACCAGATTACATTCAGTCTTACACCTGTCTCTGAAGCTAAATGTACAGCAGAAGCTATGGCGCGTAGCCGGTTTCCCAGTCCGCCTTCGGGCCTGAGAGTCAGTGTTCCGTAGTTTTTTGTCTGTTTCATATATTGTGTGGCGATTGTATAGTCATCTTTCTAGGGCCGGAGTACATTGCGTGTGGTAGCCGAAGTGCTAGTTGCGCAAATGTCAGAATCAGCTTTGTAAGTAACAGATTGCTGCTCGCCGTATTGTCAGATAAGGCTATTAATAAATTATAAAATAGTTAAAAAAGAATAATTATAGTACATTTCATAAGCTTGATAAATGTGAGGGTTAAATAAAATGTGTATCTTTGCACGCCGTTTTGTGGGGAATACGCTTAGAAGTTCCCCTCCGTCCGTGTTAATAGCCGTGCCTTTGGCCGGGCCCGGTGGTTAGTGAATCGTTCGGAAGGCAGAGATAATGCCGGATGGTCTCTTTTAGACTGGAGGCGCCGTGAGGTCTCTGTTTCGGCGAAACAAAGTTAAACGTTTTTTTAGTAGTAATTTTCGATTTTCAAAAAATGAACACTTTAAGTTACAAAACTATTTCCGTAAACAAGGAAACAGCCAAGAAAGAGTGGGTGGTAGTAGATGCCACCGACCAGATTGTAGGTCGTCTCTGCTCTAAAGTAGCTAAGCTGCTTCGCGGAAAGTACAAGCCCACCTTCACTCCGCACGTAGACTGTGGAGACAATGTAATCATTATCAACGCCGATAAGGTGCGTTTCTCTGGCAAGAAGGAGACTGATAAGGTTTACACACGTTATACTGGCTATCCCGGCGGTCAGCGTTTCTGCACGCCCGCTGAGCTGCGCAAGCGTCCTCATGGCATCGACAAAATCGTTCGTCACGCCGTGAAGGGCATGCTCCCCAAGGGTCCTCTGGGTCGTTCTTTGATGGACAACCTCTTCGTTTACGAGGGCAGTGAGCACAAGCATGAGGCACAGAAGCCCAAGGCTATTGATATAAACCAGTATAAATAATAGTAAGCAAAGCAATGGAAGTAATTAACGCAATAGGCCGCCGCAAGAGCGCCGTAGCCCGTGTTTACCTCTCAGAGGGCACTGGTAAGATTACTATAAACAAGAAGGATATTACAGAGTTCTTCACTTCTGCAATTCTGCAGTATGTTGTTAAGCAGCCTCTGCAGCTGCTGGGCGTGGAAGGACAGTATGATATAAAGGCTAACCTTGATGGTGGTGGCTTCACAGGCCAGAGCCAAGCACTGCGCCTTGCCATAGCACGCGCACTCGTTAAGGTGAATGCCGACGATAAGAAGAACTTGAAGGACAATGGCTTCCTGACACGCGACAGCCGTGCCGTAGAGCGCAAAAAGCCGGGTCAGCCCAAGGCACGCCGCAAGTTCCAGTTCAGCAAGCGTTAATATTTGTGTGCCCATTATGGTTGGCACAGCTTGCTAAGTTTAGTATCTAAACCCGTGAGACTTCTTCGAAGAGGACTACTTGCGGGTTGATTCTAACAAGCCTGGCAGAGCTTGTCTGCCAAGAAAGAATTAAAAAGAAAGTAAACACATTAAAATTAAGAAGAAAAAATGTCTAGAACAACATTCGACCAGTTATTGGAAGCAGGTTGCCATTTCGGTCACCTCAAGCGTAAGTGGAACCCTGCCATGGCTCCTTACATCTTCATGGAGCGCAACGGCATACATATCATCGACCTGCACAAAACAGTTGCCAAGATAGACGAGGCTGCTGAGGCCATGAAGGGCATTGCCAAGTCGGGCAAGAAAATTCTCTTCGTAGCTACAAAGAAGCAGGCTAAGGACATCGTTGCCGAAAAAGCAGCGTCTGTTAACATGCCTTACGTTATAGAGCGTTGGCCCGGTGGCATGCTCACCAACTTCCCAACCATCCGCAAGGCTGTGAAGAAGATGTCTACTATAGATAAGTTGATGAACGACGGTACGTTCTCTAACCTCTCTAAGAGAGAGCTTCTGCAAATCACTCGCCAGCGTGCTAAGTTGGAGAAGAACCTCGGTTCTATCGCCGACCTGACTCGTCTGCCTGCTGCTATCTTCGTTGTTGACGTGATGAAGGAGCACATCGCAGTGAAAGAGGCCAACCGTCTGGGCATCCCAGTGTTCGGTATTGTGGATACAAACTCTGATCCTCGCAACATCGACTATGTCATCCCGGCTAACGACGATGCTAAAGACTCTATCGAGATTATCCTCAACGCTTGCTGTACGGCTATCGCTGAGGGTCTGGAAGAGCGCAAGGTAGAGAAGGCTGACGAGAAGGCTGCAGCTGAACAAGCTGAGGAAGCTGCTGATAAGCCACGCCGCGCTGCTCGCAGAGCACGCAAGGAGGAGGCTGCACCTGCACCTGCTCAGAAGGAAGCTACGGCTGCTGAGGCTCCCGCAGAGCCCGCTAAGGCTGAGGAAGAGGCTCCTGCTGCTGAGTAACACAGGCATCCAACACCGACAATCGCCGCAACTTGCAGCCATAGACGCGGGCTGTGGCGGTTGCGTAAAAGGCAATTTTGCATTATAACCTAATAAAACAAAGGAAAAGAAAATGGCTGTATCAATTGCAGATATCAAGAAGCTGCGCGCCATGACCGGCGCTGGCCTCGCTGATGTAAAGAAGGCACTGACTGAGGCCGAGGGCGATTTCGACAAGGCAAAGGACCTGCTCCGCGAGCGCGGACTGGCCATTGCAGCTAAGCGCTCTGACCGTGAGACATCCAACGGATGCGTTCTGGTGAAGAAAGTACCTGGATTTGCTGCTATGGTTGCAGTGAAGTGTGAGACTGACTTCGTTGCTGCCGGCAAGGACTTCATTGCCCTTGTGCAGGAAATTCTGGATGCTGCCGTTGCCAACAAGTGCCAGACACTCGACGAAGTGAAGGCTCTGAAGCTCGCTAATGGTGATGACGCCGAGACGGCTGTAAAGCATCGCTCTGGCATCACGGGCGAGAAGATGGAGATAGATGGCTATAACTTCATCGAGGGCGACAACACATCCGTTTACGACCATATGAATAAGCACACCTTGGCTACCATCGTTCAGCTTAACAAAGAGAACGACGAGGCTGCTCACAAGGTGGCTATGCAGGTGGCTGCTATGAAGCCTGTTGCGCTGGATGAGGCTTCTGTGCCCCAGAACGTGAAGGACGAGGAGCTCAAAGTGGCTATCGAGAAGACAAAGGAAGAGCAGGTTGAGAAGGCTGTCAACAACGCTTTGAAGAAGGCCGGCATCAATCCTAACCTCGTAGACTCTGATGACCACATCGAAAGCAACATCACAAAGGGCTGGCTCAAGCAGGAAGATGCTGACAGAGCTCGCGAGATAAAGAAGACCGTTGCTGCCGAGAAGGCTGCCAATCTGCCCGAGCAGATGATTCAGAACATCGCTAAGGGCCGTATGGCTAAGTTCTTCAAGGAGAACTGCCTGGTTGATCAGGAGTTCCAGTTCGGCGACGGCGACAAGAAGAGCGTGGCTGAATGGCTGAAAGCTCAGGACAAAGACTTAAAGGTAGTTGCCTACAAGCGCTTTACACTCGCTGCTGAGTAATCAAGCAGAGCATATAATCAATTATTATAGTCTGGGGGTTGTAGGAGAGTCTGATAAAGGCTTTTCTACGACCTCTTTTCGTTTTTCACATGGCATCATAGCCGTTAATCGTTTGCAACATGAAAATATTCGCAGTCGGCATGAACTATGTCGAGCACAATAAAGAGCTCCATGGCACGTTATATAAACCGGAGAACCCTGTCATCTTTATGAAGGCAGACTCGGCTTTGCTCAAAGATCACAAGCCTTTCTTCGTTCCTGACCATCTGGGAAGGATAGAGTATGAGGGCGAACTGGTGCTGAGAATATGCCGATTGGGCAAGTCTATACCCCGAAGGTTCGCTCATCGCTATTATGATGCCGCCACTGTGGGCATCGACTTTACGGCCCGCGACCTGCAGAAAAAGCTCAGGGTAGAGGGCCTGCCATGGGAGTTGAGCAAGAGCTTCGACGGTGCTGCCGCCATAGGAGAGTGGGTGTCGGCTGACAAGTTTCGCGATTTGCAGATGCTCAGCTTCCGTCTTGACAAGAACGGAAAGACCGTACAGCAGGCTCTGACCAGCGATATGCTTTTTAAAATCGATGACTTGATAGCTTACATCAGTCAGTTCTTCACCCTCAAGACGGGCGATTTGCTCTTTACGGGTACGCCGGCCGGCGTGGGCGAAGTGGCAGTAGACGACCACCTGGAGGGCTATATAGAAGACAGAAAAGTGCTCGACTTCAGGTGCAAGTAGCCTTCATCCGGCCGCACATGGGTTTTCCATACACCTTATATATATTATAGGCTTATGAAGATAAATGCTATAAAGATTGTCATAACTCGGTGCTTGGTCCTGGCATCCATCCTTCTGGTATCGTCGATGGGAGTTCGTGCACAGCAAAGGTTCTTTAATCTGACGGTTGATGATGTCACCATAGACTCAATGCTGCCGCACTTCACCTACGCCATACCCATAGGAGAGCATTATGCCGACTCTACTTACGAGTTGGAAATACGCTATCCTGAGTTTATGGATATGAGTGCCGATGACATAGAACGCTTCAATCAGGTGACTAAGGATGTGCCTCCCACGCTGCCAGCTATCACAAAGCAAGTGGTGGTAGAGCTCAAACAAGGACGCCTGGAGTTTTCTTTGGTGCCCATTGTGAAGCGCAATGGCAAGATGCAGTTCTTGGTTAGCTTCATGATAGCCGTCACTTCAAAGCCTCTCAAGCGCTCTGCTCTGCGCATGAGGGCACGTGCCAGCGTGGCCGCCGCCGACAGATATGCCGCTCATAGCGTGCTGTCCAGCGGGCGATGGGTGAAGATTAGGGTGCCGGCAGATAATGTCTATCAGCTCACAGACAACTTTTTGCGTCAGGCAGGGTTCACTAATCCAAGCCGGGTGAAGCTGTTTGGCTATGGCGGACACCTGCAAAACGAGATGCTAGACGGCAATGAGCTTGCAGAAACAGACGACTTGAGCGAGGTGCCTACGTGCACTGTGGGCGGCAAAAGGCTGTTCTACGGGCGCGGACCGGTGAGCTGGGACAGCAATAATGCCACGCGTCGCACCCGCAATCCTTACTCTGATTATGGCTATTACTTCCTTACCGAGAGCGATACAGAGCCTCTCAAGGTAGACAGCACAGACTTTCTGAACAGCTTCTACCCCTCAGCCAACGACTATCATGCACTGCATGAGGTTGACAACTTCAGCTGGTATCAGGGCGGGCGCAACCTTTTTGAAAACACACCCATCAATGTTGGCGCGTCAAAAGTATATACTTTGGCCAATCAAGCACACGCCAAGGCGGGCAAACTGTCTGTTGCCGTTACGGCAGGAGTAAATTCTGTGGCTCAAGTAGCATTGAACGACTCGGTGCTGGGCACCATCAACATCACCTTGGGCAGCTATGATAAGGGCAATGAAGCTACATCTGTTTACAACGTTAGCGGGCTTCATGCCACTGACTCCATCACTATCAAGACCTTATCAGGTGGTCCTATCCGCCTGGATTATGTGTCCATGGCTTATAACAAGCCGCGCCAGGCACCCAATCTGGATGCTGCCACGTTTGCAACACCCGAATATCTCTATGCCATAACCAACCAAGACCATCACGCCGATGCTGCGGCCGACATGGTAATCATCATACCTACCAGTCAGAAACTGCTTGCCCAGGCGCAGCGTCTGGCCGATTTTCATAAGGCACACGACAACTTCAGGGTGAACATCGTGCCCGCCGATGAGCTCTATAATGAGTTTTCGAGCGGCACACCTGATGCCAATGCCTATCGCAGATACCTCAAAATGCTGTATGATAGGGCCACTACCGCAGCCGACATGCCCAAGTATCTCCTTCTGTTTGGCGACTGCGTGTGGGACAACCGTATGCTGGTGAGCGACACCAGGAACCTTAATCCCGACGATTACTTACTGGCCTTCGAGAGCGAAAACTCATTCAATGAAGTTACTTGCTACGTTGACGATGGCTGGTTCACCCTGCTCGACGATGGCGAAGGTATCAATCCGCAGCGTGCTGATAAGCAAGACATGGCCGTGGGGCGCATTCCCGTCACGGAAGAAAGTGATGCCGAGGCCGTGGTGGATAAGACTATAGCCTACGCCAGCAACCATAACGCGGGCGACTGGCAGAACATCATCACCTTTATGGGCGACGATGGCAACGACAACCTGCACATGACCGACGTCAACTCCACTGCCGAGACCGTATCAGCCCGTTATCCCGGCTATCGCATCAAGAAGATAATGTGGGATGCCTATACCCGTGAGAGCACTGCGACAGGCAATCGTTATCCCGAAGTATCGAGCGCCATCAAGAGCCAGCAGGCCGCCGGAGCGCTCATCATGGACTATGCCGGGCATGGCAGTGCCATACAAATATCTCACGAGGCAGTGCTCAGACTCACCGATTTCCAGAACTTTACGAATGCCAATCTGCCTCTTTGGATAACGGCCAGTTGCGACATCATGCCCTTCGACGGCACGGAAGCCACGATAGGCGAGGCCGCCCTGCTCAACAAGAACGGCGGTGCCGTGGCCTTCTTCGGCACTACGCGCACGGTATATTCTAATTATAACAAGGCCATCAACACGTCTTACCTTTTGCATGTGCTCAGTATGACAGACGGAAAGCCCATCACTCTGGGCGAGGCACAGCGTCTGGCCAAGAACGAAATGATAACAACGGGACAGGACCGCACCACCAATAAGTTGCAATACTCCTTGTTGGGCGACCCTGCCTTGCAGCTTGCCCTGCCCACAAAGACAGCCGTTATCGACTCCATCAACGGCCTTCCGGTCAATGAATCAAACATGCCTGTGCTCAAGGCAGGCGCTGTGGTGAGGGTGAAAGGGCATATAGCCGACAGCACCGGCGTGGCTTCCTATTTCACGGGCAAGCTCACTGCCACGGTGAGAGACGTCAAGGAGCTCATTACCTGCCGTAAGAACGACCCCACACAACGTGCCGATGCCTTTACGTATTACGACAGACCCAACGTGCTCTTCAATGGTTCTGACAGCGTGCGGGCTGGCTATTTCATCTTTACCTTCGCCGTTCCGCGCGACATCAACTATGGCGAGGGCTCCGGACTGATGAACCTTTATGCCGTAAGCTCAGACTATAAGCAGATTGCCAGCGGCTATAACAGCGACTTCTGCCTCAATGGCACGGCCGAAGCTACTAACGATTCCATCGGCCCATCCATATATTGCTATCTCAATACGTCGTCTTTCACGAACGGAGGTGACGTGAACGACACTCCTTATTTCTACGCGAAGATATCAGATAAGGACGGTATCAACTGCTCGGGAAGCGGCATTGGCCACGACTTGCAGCTTGTTGTAGACGGCGACATGAACCAAACCTATACGCTGAACAGCAACTTCAGCTACGACTTTGGCTCTTACACGAGTGGCTGCACATGGTATAACCTGCCCCAACTCACCCCGGGACGTCACTCATTGAAGTTCAGAGCATGGGATATGATGGGCAACTCCAGCACCACGGAACTGCAGTTCAACGTGGTGAAAGACCTTGCCCCCGACATCGCCAGTCTGGGTTGCACCGAGAATCCGGCCACTTCGCAAACCACCTTCATCGTCACTCATAACTTTACGGGTGCGCAAGTGAATGTCACCATAGAAGTGTTTGACGTGAGCGGAAAGATACTCTGGCAGCATGAGGCCACTGCCAACTCATCCGGCAACGCCGTAACGGTGAACTGGGACCTCACCACAAGCAATGGCAATAAGCTGCCCACAGGGGTCTATCTCTATCGTGCCAAGCTCAGCAGCGGCAGCAACAGCAAGACCAGCAAGGCCAAGAAACTCATCGTGATAGGCAATAATTAGGCACATATTTGCGTTTTAAACCCAATGATAATAGATATTAGCGACTTAGAAATTAGGAATGAATAAACAGCAAATCATAGTTGGTGTATGGATGCTTGCCTTTGGCGGGCTTTCACTGCACGCGCAAGACAAGAAAGATATGTTCAATCCCGAGCACTCTGCGGTTACATCCCAGAGCATAGCACCCGACGCACGGGCAGCCGGTATGGGTGATGTGGGTGCTGCTACCGATCCAGATGTGAACTCACAATACTGGAACCCGGCCAAGTATCCTTTCTGTATCAGCCGTGCAGGTGTGGCACTGAACTATACACCTTGGCTCCGACAGTTGGTCAACGATATGGACCTGGCTTATCTGTCTGGTTATTATCGTATCGGCGACTACAGTGCCGTGTCGGCCTCGCTGCGCTATTTCTCGCTTGGCGAGGTCTTTGTGAGCAGTGATGAAGCGGGCTCCAACGACATGACCATCAATCCTTATGAGATGTCACTAGACGTTGCTTACTCGCTGATGCTTAGCGAACGCTTCTCTATTGCGGCCGCCGTGAGATGGATTTATTCTGATCTTACCTACAGCTATAATGAAGAAACGTCGCCCGCCTCGGCCTTTGCAGCCGACATAGCGTGCTATTATCAGAACTACATCAATCTTGGTCAGCGTGAGTGTCAGTTGGGATTGGGTCTCGATATTTCGAATATAGGCTCTAAAATAACGTTCGGAGGCTTTGATTATTCAGAGTTTATTCCTACCAACCTGCGCTTGGGAGCATCGCTTATGGTGCCTGTAGACGAGTATAACCGTTTTACCATCACTGCCGATGCCAACAAACCGCTTGTTCCAACCTATCCTGTTAAGAAGGACGGCGAGTCTACCGAGGACTATCAGGCGCGTGTTCAGAAGGAGTATTATGATGTTTCAAGCATCTCAGGTATCTTCAAGAGCTTGCACGACGCACCCAACGGCTTCTCAGAAGAGCTGCAGGAGATACGTTGGAGCGTGGGTGGCGAGTATGTATATCATGACCAGTTCAGTCTCAGAGCGGGCTATCACTATGAGAACCCCAACAAGGGTAACCGCTCATACTTCACCGTTGGCGCCGGATTTAAGATGAATGTGTTCTCTCTGGATGCCGGTTATGTCATTGCGACTGCCAAGAGCAACCCCTTGGATCAGACGTTGCGCTTCTCATTGTCGTTTGATATGGACGGCATTAAAGACCTCTTCAAACGTAGATAAGCTATGGCAACAAACATAAGAGTGGGCATGGGCTATGACGTGCATGCCCTTGTTGAGGGCCGCAAACTCTTTCTGGGTGGCGTGCAGATACCTCATGACAGAGGATTATTGGGGCATAGCGATGCCGATGTGCTCATTCACGCCGTGTGCGATGCCCTCTTGGGCGCTGCCAACATGCGCGACATAGGCTATCACTTTCCTGATACGAGTGATGAGACAAAGGATATGGACTCTAAGATTATTCTCCGCCGCACCGTAGAACTGATTGGGCAGAAAGGCTATAAGGTGGGTAATATCGATGCTACGGTGTGTGCCCAGCATCCCAAGCTCAACCCTTTCATTCCTGAAATGTGCCAGAGCATGGCTCAGGTGATAGGCTGCGACCCCGATTGCGTGTCGGTAAAGGCCACCACAACCGAGCATTTAGGCTTCACGGGCCGCGAAGAAGGCATATCAGCCTATGCCGTCTGCCTCATTACAAAGTAGGGCTGTAAGCTTCGCTTTATGGGTTTTGTTCACAAAAAAGGATATACCACGCACCTTCCGGTATATCCTTGTTAATCAGTTGTTTCTGTTCAGTATGTCAAAATAGGCCATTTCGTAAGTCGAAATAGGCCTTTTCGCGTTGCAAAAAGGCCTATTTTGAAAGGTGAAAGCGGTGCTTTTGCACATGCAAATCACACCCTTGTGTCTGTTCGGACGAGCGTCTTTACTTTTGTAGCTCGACGTTTGCGGATGTCCACAAAGGGCCGCCCTCTGCTGTGGATGTTCCTAATCGCTATTACGAATATTTATTTCTTCATGACTATCTGATATAAGTCGTTGCGTCGGTCGCGCAAGTTGCGCACGCTGCCGTAGGTATGCAGCTCGTTCAGCTGGCTCAGATCGACGTCGGCCACGAGTATCATCTCCGTGTTAGGCGTAGCTTCCGCGCGCCTGCCATCGGTGGGGAAGGCGAAGTCGCAAGGCGTAAACACAGCCGATTGGGCGTATTGTATATCCATGTTGTGCACCCTTGGCAGGTTGCCCACACTGCCTGCGATGGCCACATAGCACTCATTCTCTATGGCACGAGCCTGTGCGCACACCCTCACACGTGTGTAGGCGTTCTGCGTATCGGTCATAAAGGGCACAAAGAGTATCTGCATGCCCTGCTGAGCCAGCAGGCGTGAGAGCTCCGGAAACTCTACATCGTAGCATATCACCACGCCTATCTTTCCGCAGTCGGTGTCAAACGTCTGCACCTTACTGCCTGCTGTGAGTCCCCAGCACTTTTTTTCGTCGGGCGTGACATGTATCTTCTCGTACATATCCATTGATCCGTCGCGTCTACAAAGGAAGCCCACGTTATACAGGGCACCGTCGCTCTTGATGAAAGGCATACTGCCTGTGATGATGTTGATGTTGTAGCTGATGGCTAGCTCGCGGAACCTGTCGCGTATCTTTTCGGTATATTGCGCCATGGCCCGGATGGATTCAGCTTCCTGCTTGTCGTTGAATCTGGCCATAAGCGGCGCGTTGAAGTATTCGGGAAAGAGGATAAAGTCGCTCTTATAGTCGGAAACAGAGTCTACGAAAAACTCCACCTGCTCTATCAGGTCGTCTATATCCTTATACGGGCGCATCTGCCATTGCACCATACCAATGCGCACCGTGGGCTTTCTTTCCACCACTTGCTGCTGTGTTGGCGGCTGGTAGTAGATGTTGTCCCATTGCAGCAGCGTGGCGCAGTGGCGCGATTCCTCATCGTTAGGCAGGTAATTGCGTATCACTCGCCTTACGTGGAAGTCGTTGGAAAGCTGAAAGTTGAGCACCGGGTCGTATATCTCTCTTGAGCGAACCTTCTCTATATACTCCTTGGGGCGCATTTTGTCGGCATATTTATGATAGTTGGGTATTCTGCCTCCGAACATAATGGCCTTCAGGTTGAGCTTTTCGCACAGCTCCTTGCGATATTCGTACATACGCCTGCCGAGCCTCAGACCGCGATAGTCGGGGTGTATGAACACCTCTATGCCATAGAGAATGTTGCCGTTGGGGTTGTGGGTGTTGAATGTTTCGTTGCCGGTTACCTGCGCGTAGGTGTGGTCGCCCTTCACCATGTCGTAGTCTACGATGATAGACAGGGCGCACCCCACGATGCGATTGTCTACGATTACCACCACCTGACCCTCGGGGAAGATGTCTATAAGCTTCTTGATTTGGGCGTGAGTCCAAAACACGTCGTTGTCGGCATAAATCCTTTTGAACGATCCAGCCAGCTGATCGTAGTCGTCCATGCGCAGGTTTCGCAGTTCTACCTGCTTAAACTGTCTCTTCTGTTCCATGATCTTTTTTTATAAAAAAAGCGAAGGGCATGCATCACTGATGCCCTTCGCGCAGTTAGAATTCTATTATCAATGTCTCTCTTGGAGTCAATTCAATGTCTTTGCTAAGGTCTACCGCCTGCCCCGTTATCACGTTGCGGGCGGTGGTGTGCGTGCCTATGATTTCGGCATATCGGCCCACCTCCATCTTGGCCGCCTGCTTCTTGCCGTTGAGAATGGTCATCACGTTTTTGCCCTTATACTGTCTGGCCAGCACATAGACGCCGTGCCAGGGTATGAACTGTGTTTGCTTGCCTTTGGATATGGCCTCGTTGCCCAGTCTCCAGTGCAGCAGCCGGCTCGTCCAGTCGAACATAGCGTTCTCGGCCCGCGTTCTTCCCTCGCGTGTAAAGCAGTTGTGCGTGTCGCCGGGGAACCCACCTGGAAAGTCTTTGCGCACGTTTCCGTCGGTCACCTCCTTTGTTCCGTTCATCAAGACCTCTGTTCCGTAATACAGCTGAGGTATTCTGTTCATGGTGAGCAGCAGGGCATAAGCCTGCTTGAGCGCCGTAGAGTCTTTACCGTTACCTAAGAAGCGGTCGGTGTCATGGTTCTCTATGAAGGCCATTACCGACGATGGGTTGGTGTAGAGATAGTCATAGCACAACACATTATATATTCTGTTGAGGCCTTTCCACCAGTCGTCGGTCTCCTCATGCTTAGCCATTGAGAGCCTGTCAAAGAACGCAAAGTCCATCACAGTCTTCAAGTTGCTGTTGGTTTTGCTCAGTTTAGAGTCTTTCTGCCATGCTGCCGTGTAGGCAGGTTCGGTAACCCACGTTTCGCCAACGGTGTTAAAGTTGGGATATTCGTCGTTAAGCGTCTTCATCCACAGTGCCATGGCGTCGCGATCTGCGTATGGATAGGTGTCCATACGTATGCCGTCGATGCCCACTGTCTCTATCCACCACTCACTGTTTTGTATCAGGTAGCGCATCAGGTGTGGGTTGCGCTGGTTCAGGTCGGGCATCGACTTGACGAACCAGCCGTCTACCGTCTCTCTCATGTCTACCTTGCTGGCATACGGATCGAGCACGGGCGTGAGCTTATAGCTTGTTTGCAGCCCGTAATTGGGGTTGTTAAACCAGTCTTTGCTGGGCGCGTCGAGGTTCCAGGGATGGTAGTCGCCGCAGTGATTGAATATCATGTCCATCACCACCTTGAGGCCCTTTTGGTGCGCTTCGCTCACCAATGCCTTGTAATCGTCGTTGGTTCCGAAGCGTGGGTCAACACGATAGTAGTTGGTAGTGGCATAGCCGTGATACGTGCTGTACTTTCCCTCGTCGGCAGGGCGGTCGTTTTCAAGCAGTGGAGTGAACCACAGCGCCGTCACACCCAGCTCCTTGAAGTAGTCCAGGTGCTGTCTGATGCCCTCGATGTCGCCTCCGTGTCTCAGGCTGGGCTCGTTTCGGTTGCACAACTCGTCGCGCATACCCTTCACAACATCGTTTTTGGGGTTGCCGTTGGCAAATCTGTCGGGCATGAGCATGTACAGCACGTCGGCATTGGTGAAGCCTTTGCGGTCTTCGCCCTGCATGGTTCTCGGCTTGATGGCATACATCACGCGCTTCTTCGAGCCACCTTGGGTGAAGGTGAGCGGCATGTTTCCGGGCTTGGTGCCGTTGAGGTTGATGTATATCAGAAGATAGTTGGGCGAGTCGAGTCGTACCAGCGAGTCGATCTTCGCGCCCGGATAGTCGGTCGATACCTGTGCCTCACGGATGTTATGTCCGTACACCATGAGCTGCACCTGCGGGTTCTTCATGCCCGCGAACCAGTTTTCTGGCTCTATTCTTGTTATGTCTACTTTAGCGTTCATTGCCATGAAAAAAAGCAATAAGCCTATGGTTGCAAATAATTTCTTCATATTAGTCGTGTAAAATAAGTGCTGATTGTCCGTCAACGATCACCTTGTCTGACTGCACGCTGTCTAGTCCGGCCTGGTCAATCTTGCCATCGCAGGCCACCACGGTGTAGTTGCCTTGCGGCACGCTCACTGTCTTGGCCTCTTTGTTGCCGTTCAGTATGACGATGATGTTGTTCCATTGGTCGTTTCCTGCGTGCTCTTTCAGTCTGAAAGCTACCAGACACGGGCTCTCTACGGGCAGAAACTCAAGATGCTTGCGCACCAGTTGCGCCGAGCCTAAGCGGAATGCCGGGTGGTCGTGGCGCAACTTGATGAGCTGCTGATAGTAGCTGAACACCTGCGGATAGCGCTTGAGGTTGTTCCAATCCAGATGATTGATAGAGTCGGGAGAGTTGAAGGAGTTGTGTACGCCCTGCTTGGTTCGGAGCATCTCCTCGCCGCACAGCATGAACGGAACGCCCTGTGAGAGGAACACAGCCGTCTGTGCCAGACAGTCGAGACGAATGAGTTCATCGGTTGTTATGCCCGGCATCTCAGCGCGCAAGCGGTCGGCCAGACACAAATCATCGTGACAACTCACGTAGGAAATCATCTGTGTGGGCTCGCTGGCCCATGCCTTTTTGCTGTAGTTCACCTTGCTGTAGTCCACTTGCGGATGGTCTATCATGCCTGCGATACCGGCTTTCAGACTTTCTTCCTCACCGGGTATGCCGGCCAGAAAGGCGCCCTTCTTATCGTCAGAGAAAGGACCTCTGAGGGCGTCGCGCATATCGTCGCAGAAAGCTGCTATGCCTTTCAGCTGCTGCATGTTGGCTTTCATGGCCAGCTTCTCGGTGGGGTAGGCGCATGTTCCGGCGCTCCATCCCTCGCCATATACGAATATGTTGGGGTCTATGGCATTCAGCTCGGCGCGTATGTCGTTCATCGTAGCGATGTCGTGCACGCCCATCAGGTCGAAGCGGAAGCCGTCGATGTGATACTCCTGGGCCCAGTATTTCACGCTTTGCAGCATGAACTGGCGCATCAGGGTGCGCTCAGAGGCCGTCTCGTTGCCGCATCCTGAGCCGTTGCTGGGCTTTCCGTCGGCGGTGTAGCGATAAAATCCCTTAGGGAAAGTGCGCTCAAAGCTGCTTCCCTCGATGTTGAACGTGTGGTTATACACCACGTCCAGAATGATGCGAATGCCCGCTTTGTGCAACGCCTGCACCATTTGCTTGAACTCCATGATGCGTCTTTCGGGCTGACAGGCATCATACGAGTAGGAGCCCTCGGGCACATTATAGTTCAGAGGGTCGTATCCCCAGTTGTATTGTGGCTCAAATGGCTTCTGCTCATCCACCGAAGCAAAGTCGAACGAGGGCAGTATGTGAATGGCATTCACGCCCAACGACTTCAGATAGTTGATGGCTTTCTGCTCTGTCAGAGCCAGGTATTTGCCCTTATGCACCAGTCCTGAGGACGCGTCTATGGAGAAGTCGCGGTGGTGCAGCTCGTAGATCACCAGGTCGGCAGCCGACTTGGTGGGCACCCTGTGGTCGTCTTTCCATCCCACGGGGTTGGTTTCGTTCATGTCTATCACCGCTCCCCGCACGCCGTTCACACCCACGGCGCGTGCATATATGCCAGGAGTCTCTTTATGGTCGCGCTTCGTTCCCCACACGTCAAAGGTGTAGAACTGGTCTTTCAAGTTGCCTTTCACCTCGGCTTTCCAGCCATAGTTCTCCACAGGCTTCATGCGTATGGTCTTGAAAGGCTTGCCTCCTACGCCCTCATGATAGAGTCGCAGGATGGGCGCATGCTGCTTGTTCTCAGGCGCGAAGAGCAGAAACGTAGTGCCCGAGGGTGAATATTCCACCGGGTTCGTATAGTCGAGCGACATCGAATCGATGTCTTGCGCGCTGGCGCAAAGGGGCAGCAGCATGGTGAATATAGATGCCAAGAGATGTTTTTTCATCTTTTTTGTGTATCTGAATAGGTTTTTTATTTGGTGAGAAGAGATATTGCGAAGCCGCCGCCGGGAGCTTCCGTGAGTCTCAGCGTGTCACCCTTCTTCACCTTCTTATGCGTGATGACGTAAGATTTAGGATTGTTCTTGTAGTCAGCATTTTTGCCGTCAGCATATATTGTGCAGTCATACGTGCGTCCTTTGTCAAGGAAGTCGAGCCTGATAACCGACTTATGGCCGTTCTCATCGCACTTTCCGCCGATGAACCAGTTGTTGGTTCCCTTTGCCTTACGTGCCACGGTGATGTAGTCGCCGGGCTCTGCCTCAAGATATTTAGAGTCGTCCCAGTCTACGGCAACGTCTCTGATGAACTGGAAGGCATCGTCATACTTGGCGTAATTCTCCGGCAGATCGGCCGCCATCTGTATGGGGCTGTACATGGTCAGGTATAGTGCCAGCTGTCCGCACAGTGTTGTATGCACGTAGTTTTTGTTGTCGCTCCATGTTCCGAGCTGTGTTTCCAGAATGCCGGGAGTATAGTCCATGGGTCCGCCTTGCAACCTTGTGAAGGGCAGCACCACGGTGTGGTCAGGGCGCGAGCCGCCAAATGCTTCATATTCAGTACCTCTTGCGCTCTCATTACCCACCAGGTTGGGGTAGGTGCGGCACAGTCCGGTGGGCCGAGTGGCCTCATGCGCGTTCACCATGATGTGGTGCTTGGCAGCCTGCTGCACGCAATACAGGTAGTGATTGTTCATAGATTGTGAGAAGTGGTGGTCGCCTCGGGGTATGATGTCGCCCACATAGCCGCTCTTCACGGCGTCGTAGCCATACTTATTCATCAGGTTGAAGGCATCCTCCATGTGTCTTTCGTAGTTGATGACGCTCGAGCTGGTTTCGTGATGCATCATCAGCTTCACGCCCTTTGAGTGTGCATAGTCGTTCAGACCCTTGATATCAAAGTCGGGATAAGGCGTAACAAAGTCGAAGACATCCCATTTCCACTTGTTGGCCCAGTCTTCCCAGCCCACGTTCCAGCCTTCCACGAGCACTTCTGACAGTCCATTCTTTGCAGCGAAGTCTATATACTTCTTCACGTCGGCCGTGTTGGCGCCGTGGCGGCCGTTGGGCTTCACCTTGGTCCAGTCTATTTGGTCGAGCTTAACAGACGGATATTCGTCGGTATAGTTCCACGAATTACGTCCTACAATCATCTCCCACCACACGCCGCAGTACTTCATGGGATGTATCCACGATGTGTCTGTGAGCTTGCAAGGCTCGTTGAGGTTCAGAATGAGGTGTGAAGCGAGCATGTCGCGGGCGTCGTCGCTCACCATCACGGTTCTCCAGGGCGTCTTGCAAGGTGTTTGCATGCACCCTTTCAGACCCGTAGCGTCAGGCGTGAGCCATGACTCAAATGTCATGGTGGTGTCGTTCAGGTTCAGGTGCATGGTGGCATAGTCCACGCATGCTGCCTCGTGAATGTTGATGTAGAGTCCGTCGTCGGTCTTCATCTGCAGTGCTGTCTGCACGCCTGTGGGCGAGAATACGGCTACGGATGAGTTGCCCCAGTTCACCGCATCATGAAAGCGGCCTCTTATTTCAGACAGTTTGGTCTGTTGTGTTTCCTGCTCCTGTGTGTCATAATCGCCCGGTATCCACCATGCCGTGTGGTCTCCGGCCATGGCAAACTGTGTGTGTTCTTCTTTTATGAGAAAATAATTGAGTGCCTCTTGTTGTGGAAATTCATAGCGTAAGCCCATTCCTTCGTCATACACTCTGAAGCGTATGATGATGTTTCGGCTTGATGATGGCTGGTTCAGGTCTACTTCCAGCTCGTTGTAGTGGTTGCGTATGGTAGACGTTTCGCCCCACACGGGCTTCCACGTCTCATCGAATGTGGTTGTCTTTGATGCGGTTTCCTTGAATCCGTCCATCAGGCTTGTCTCTTGCAGACCCTTTGACGCATGCTTGTCCTTGGCCAGTTCCAGGCCCAGGTGGCTGGGCTTTACCACCGGTTTGCCCTTGTAGGTCATTTCGTAGGTGGGCTGTCCGCTCGGCGAGAGTGAGAAGCTCACCACGACATTGCCGTTAGGCGACTTTACTGTCTGTGCCTGCATAGCCACCGGCAGCAGCAATGCGGCTAATGATAAAAGTTTGATATTCATGTTTCTATGTGTGCAATGGCCCGCAACAGGCATGTTGCTTGCTGCGGGCTATGAATAATAATGTTATCTGCTTGCTTCGTAAACCAGTTCCTTGATGTTGGACGTGAAGTCGTTGTTGGCTATCAGATCCTCTATGTTCACATGCATTCTGTATCGCCAGTAGTGTTTGGGATTGGCCGGGATGTTGATTCTCTCGGCGTTGGCATCTGCCAACCGCAGTTCGTCGTCGATGCTCATCCAGTCTTGAATGCTCAATATGCACAACATAGACGGGCAGGTGAGGTGTCTGCTCACGATGTCGCGAGCCAGCCATCCGGGCAGTGGGTGAGGTGCGGGACCGCTGCGGTGCAGCATGGTGTTATAGTATTCTTGCGTGCGGTTCCAGTCTTCGTCCCACCATTGCCGCAGTGTTGGCATGTCGTGTGAGGATATGGTGCACACCGAGCGGTAGGGGTTGCAGCTGAGATGTCCGAACCTTACGTGCGGATCCTTGGGCATGCTCTGCAGCTCCAGGCTCAGTATGCGCAGCTCGTTCATCACCCATGGCACGCAGTCGGGCACCATACCGAGGTCTTCGGCGCACACCAGCATGCGTGTGGCATTCACCAGTCGGGGCAGCTTGCGCATAGCCTCACGATACCAGAACTGGTTGTTGCGGCGATAGAAATAGTCGTTGTAGAGCTTGTTGAAGATGGCTTTGTCGCTGTCGTACAGGCTCTCGTAGATGAAGTCGAACTGTACGGAGATGCGAGGATGGAACTTCGAAGCATCCTTATGGTCTCTCACAAAGAGCACGTCGCTGATGAGCGAGTAGAGTCCGTCGCGTATCCAGATGTCCAGATCGCTGTTCTTTCCGGCAAAGAGAGCCTCCACCTTGCGCTGCGTGTCAACCTCCGGGCGCATCTTATAGCGTCCGTCGTGCGTGGGCAGCAGATATTTCTCGCGCACCTCGGCGGCATGTTCCTTAAACACACGGTCGAGCACCCAGTCGGTGATAAACGGTGTTGTGAACAGCTCCTCCTGCCAGTGCAGTCCGTAGCCCTCTATTTCGGCGGGCGTCATGCCCAGTGACGGCTGGAACTGACCCAGCAGTCCGTGCACAGAATCGATGGGTATCTCCCATATACGGAAGAATCCCAGCACGTGGTCTATGCGGTAAGCGTCGAAGAACTTGGCCATGTTCTGGAACCTGCGCACCCACCAGCGGCAGTCGTCTTTCAGCATTTCGTCCCAGTTATAGGTGGGGAATCCCCAGTTCTGTCCGTTCACGGAGAAGTCGTCTGGCGGTGCTCCGGCCTGCCCATTCAGGTTGAAGTAGCGCGGTTCGGTCCACACGTCGCAGCCATAGCGGTTCACGCCGATGGGTATGTCGCCCTTCAGAATGACGCCGTGCGCCTTGGCATAGTCGTGTACGGCAGCCATTTGCGTGTTGAGCACATACTGCACGTAATACCAGAAGCTAGCTTCGGCATACTCTTTCGTGCCCGGTGTAGAGAGAGCTTTGCGGTCTTTCTCGTTCCACGTGTGGTGTCCGGCCCACTTAGAGAAGTCGGCCGTGCCGTTGCTGTCGCGCAGGCAGCAGTATTGTGCATAAGGCACGAGCCATGTCTCAGTGTCTTTGAAGAAGTCGGCGAACGCCTTTGAAGCCAGGAGATCCTTGCCGTCTTGCTTGAACGAGGCGCGCAGATAGTCTAGCTTGGCTTTGTTCACTTTCTCATAGTCTATCTTTGGCAGGGCGTTTAGCTCTTTTCTGAGGCTCTCAAAGTGCTCTTTCAGCTTTTTGTCTTTCAGTTCGGGCAGCTGTGTGAGGTCGGCATACTGTGGATGCAGGGCGAAGATAGATATGCAGCTGTAGGGATAAGAGTCTGTCCATGTGTGTGTGATGGTGGTGTCGTTGATGGGCAGTATCTGCAACACGCGCTGCCTGGTGAGCGACACCCAGTCTATCATCTTCTTCAAGTCGCCGAAGTCGCCCACTCCGAAGCTTGTCTTAGAGCGCAAAGAGAATACAGGCACGAGCGTTCCGGCCATTCGGGTGGGATAAATGGGGAAGTAGGCCGTTGGCAGACAGTACACGGTCACCTCTCCCCGCTCCATCTTAGGCACCTCTACGGTGCGGTTCATGCAGCTCTCCCATACGGGTGTGAAGTCTCTGATGGTGTCTAGAATGACGAATTTAAACTCCAGTTGGTCGTCCTCCAGCTCGTCGGCGTTGAAGTCGGTTATCCATTCGTTGTAGTTGTGTTCGGTCATTTCGTAGGCTTGGTCAGAGTTCCAGTTGCCCAGCAACCGGCCTTTGCCCACTATGGCGAGCCTTTCGCCCTTGCGCAACTGCGGCGCACGCACCTTCAACCTCAGTGTCCGCTCATAGTTGTTGATGGGTGGTGTGGCTATTTTTTGTCGTGAAATGCAGTCGGTGAAGGCCGAGCTGTAGCAGTAAGCGTCTTCAGGTATGTCTGTCCAATGGTCGTAGATGTGGTAGGAAGTGGCGTTTTTTGCCGAGAATTCCAGCTTATGGCATATCTCTCGCCATTCGCAACGCTCCGTATTCTCGCCTCTTGCCACGGTGTAGAAATACTCTATGCTGCTGCCTGGAGCCTGCTCGCGCCTGATATTTGCCTCCCACGTCTTGCCGTCGGTGGTACTCATTCGGTACTGGGAGACTTTTTTGTCTCCGTTTTTTGTCTGACTGTCAATGATGTTCAGCACAATTTCTTGCCCATAGACAGTCTGATAGTCTATTTGAAAATGAAGTGTCATAGATTCACCTTAGTTATTTGTGGTGTAAAGTTAGTAATTAATTACTTCTTTTAGCAATCAGATTTTGCCACTTATAACGTTTATTTAGCGCAAACGATTGCATCGTTTTTTCCAATAATCAGCACATAGACGGTCATCCATAACAAGCTTTGAAGAAATAGTACTTAACTTTTTGATAGTCAGACGTTAGCGGGTGAGCCTTCTGAAAGGGCCTTTTGGGTGTTGCAAAAGCGGCCTTTTCGGCTTGCGAAAGTGCCTATTTTACAAGGCGATAATGCCTATTTTGTAAATTAGCATGGGCACCCTGACTGTTGTGTTAGTTGAATGCCCGGGCAAAGAGATGTTGTTTGCGTAAACAGTATGTGTAATATGCGCAAAAGTAAGATCTCTAAGCGTTTTGGCGTAAGCAGAAGTACGGTTCAGTAGATGGCGCAACAATATACAGATGGAGTGCTCAGCCATAGCAGGCACATCGGAAAAGTAATGGTAGAGAGTAAAAGTAGGGTAGTGTCACGTCGTGCCTTCCTTAGTGAAAATTATCTCATATTGGTTGCAAAATATTGATGTTCAGTAAGATACAGTCATTATTATCAATGAATTTTAAGAACCAGATGGTGAATTGTGGGTGAGATGTGGGTGGGATGTTTTGGGGATATATGCAACCCTATTAATTTGCAAATCTTTGTGTATCAGTGTGATACCAGAAGGGTGGAATAGGGTGGAATAGGAATTACAGCTTTTTTTCATGTATATGTAAAGGGCTCGACTTTATCCATTAGGCGGTATCTCGGATGCATAATGAATTTGATTATCCCATTCGTGTCTGTGGAATTTTGGATGTCCTTTGGTGCGAGGCCGGCACAAGGCGCGGCCACTACAACTGCTGATGCAATCATTGTTCACAATCGACTGCAATGATTATCCCATTCGTGTGTGTGGAATTTTGGATGTTCTTTGGTGCGAGGCCGGCACAAGGCACGGCCACTACAACTGCTGATGCAATCATTGTTCACAATCGACTGCAATGATTATCCCATTCGTGTGTGTGGAATTTTGGATGTTCTTTGGTGCGAGGCCGGCACAAGGCACGGCCACTACAACTGCTGATGCAATCATTGTTCACAATCGATTGTAATGATTATCCCATTCGTGTGCGTGGAATTTTGGACGTTCTTTGGTGCGAGGCCGGCACAAGGCGCGGCCACTACATTAGGGATAAATAAGATTATTAGGAATAAAAATTTGGAATGCTGGGATTATCTTATTATTTTTGCTACGTTCATGCGAGAATAATATAATTACAATGACTAAATACGATTACTATGAAATACCACCAAATATATAGAACAAACAGAAAGCAGATGCGATGGATAGACTTTGACTATTCGTCGCAAGGCGTTTACTTTGTCACCATCGTAGTGAAGGGCAGGAATTTATTGTTTGGAAGTGTCGTTGATGATGAAATGCGATTGAATGAGGCTGGTCAAATGATTCTAGACCAATATTACGATTTGGAGGCTGACAATTTAGGTGTTCAGTGCATGGATGTAGTTGTAATGCCCAACCACATTCATTTCATGGTTTATATTCCGAAAGATGGGTCAACAAATCTTCCCAAGGCCATGGGGCGTTTTAAGTCAAAGACGACAAACCTCTATATTCAAGGCGTTAAGGAAAGAGGGTGGCAAAGATTCGAAGGCAAGTTATGGCAACGGAGTTATTGGGATGTTATAGTTTTCAATGGCAGAGAGTTCGAGTTTATACAAAGATATATAGCATTGAATCCGAGTCGTTGGAATAAAGATGCAATTAATGATAATCATGACATTGAAGTGGATGACATTAACGGATGCATAAATAAACTGAAGCGGTTGTAGTGGCCGCGCCTTGTGCCGGCCAACAATCAGCGTGCACCAATCGGTTGTAATGATAGTCAGCATTGCCAAGCGTTTGTATATGGATGTTCTTTGGTGCGA
>SAMEA3663095__coassemble_858_pt1 | contig 42376 bp, 25 predicted proteins | sample SAMEA3663095__metabat2_high_PE_003 | metagenome-assembled genome bin SAMEA3663095 (sample SAMEA3663095) | pig gut metagenome | biome: pig gut; feature: pig-associated habitat; material: faeces | place: France | collected 2012
CGAGTGCTTTGTGCCATACTGCGGAATCTCCAAGCAGCCGTCGCTCATGTCTACCACACTTTGCCTAACACCCTTCACCTCATTGCCCAACACCACGGCATAGCGCCGGGTGGGGTCGAGCACCATGTCTTGCAGTTTTGTTGAACCCTCCACCTGCTCTATGCTAAAGACGTAGTAGCCCTGAGCCTGCAGGTCGCTCACCGCCTCTTCGGCCGAGCCATAATACTTCCAGCTCACCGACTCCTCTGCTCCCAGTGCCGTTTTATGTATCTCAGCATGTGGCGGACAGGCTGTAATGCCACACAGGCAGATGCGCTCCACGCAGAAGGCATCGCACGAGCGGAACACCGAACCAACATTATACAGGCTTCTCACGTCGTCGAGCACCACCACGAGGGGTAGTTTGGGCGCTGCCTTAAACTGCTCTACGCTCAGGCGGTGCATCTCTATGGTGCGCAACTTACGCATTTTCGGCAGCTTCTTCTTTGGTTCTATACGCCAGGGCATAGGCCTTTATCTGCTTCACCATAGCCAACAAGCCGTTGGAGCGCGTAGGCGACAGATGCTCCCTGAGCCCTATCTTGTCAATGAAGTAGAGGTCGGCATCAAGAATTTCCTTAGGGGTATGCCCGCTCAGCACTTGTATGAGCAAGGCTATGATACCCTTCACTATCAGTGCGTCGCTGTCTGCTGTAAACACCAGCTTGCCATCCTTATAATCGCATTGCAGCCATACACGGCTCTGGCATCCGTCTATCAGGTTCTGGTCAGTCTTATATTTACTGTCCAACTCATCCAAGTCATTGCCCAAGTCTATGAGCATTTGGTATTTATCCATCCAGTCGTCGAAGTCCTGAAACTCCTCAACAACCTCGTCTTGTGCTTCGTTGATGGTCATTATCTATATCATTTAATTATTTAACTTCTTTCCACTCTGTCACCTCAACCAGCTTGAAGAGCTTGTCTGAGGGTCTCACCTTGCCCTTAACGGGAATAGACACGCGCTGTCCCTGCAGGGCCTTGTTCACCGGCTTCAGGTCATATCTTATCTCGGTGGCGTCGAGATACATCACGCCGGTGGTGGGTCCGGTTATCAGCAACTTGTCGCCCAGGCTGAAGTCTGACGCCTCTACAGCCACCTCTGCCACGTTCAGACGTGAGAAATACTTCATCACCTTGCCTACAAGCACCTTCTTTTCTGTTGCCACAGAACCATAATGCTTGTTCCACTCGCCCATGGTCTGACCTTGATAATAGCCGTCCCAAAAGCCGCGGTTGAACACTTTGGCCAACCGTTCGTCCCATGCGTCTTTTTTTTCCTCGGTGAACGTGCCGTCCAAAACACTCTGGATGGCCTCCTTGTAGCATTTCACCACGGTGTAGACATATTCCGGGCCGCGTGCCCTGCCCTCTATCTTGAACACCCTCACGCCAGCATCCATCATCTTATCGATAAAGCGTATGGTCTTCAAGTCCTTAGGACTCATGATGTATTTATTGTCTATCTCCAGCTGCGTGCCCGTGTCGGCATCAGTAACGATATAGCTTCTGCGGCACAGCTGCATACACTCGCCACGGTTGGCCGAGCGACCGGCGTTGTTAAGCGACAGGTAGCACTTGCCCGAAACGGCCATGCAGAGGGCACCATGGCAGAACATCTCTATGCGCACCGGCTCACCCTTAGGCCCACACACATGCTGCTCGATGATTTCCTCATGCAGTTTCTTCACCTGACCCATATTCAGCTCGCGGGCCAGCACGCTCACATCGGCAAACTGGCTGTAGAACTTCAGGGCTTCGATGTTGGATATGTTGAGCTGCGTAGAGAGGTGCACTTCTACACCGCGCTGCCTGCAATAGCTCATCACGGCAACGTCTGAGGCTATGATAGCTGTTATGCCGGCATCATGGGCCGCGTCTATTATCTCGCGCATCGTGGGCAGATCATCGTCATAGATAACGGTGTTCACCGTGAGATAGGTCTTGATGCCATGGCTGTCGCAAATGGAAGCAATCTCACGTAAGTCGGATATGTCGAAATGATTGGCTGAGTGCGACCGCATGTTCAGCTTGCCAATGCCGAAATAAACGCTGTCGGCACCGGCCTGAATAGCCGCCGTGAGCGACTCCATGGAGCCCACCGGAGCCATCACCTCATATTGTTCTGTCGTATTCATAACGCGTGCAAAGTTACAAAAAGATTGGCTAATAAGTCGCTACGCTATCACTTTTTTCATTACCTTTGCAACATCATGCAAAGAATAGCAATATTCATCATCATCCTGGCAATGCTCTCTTCCTGCGCCAAGAAGCGCACCGAGCCCGGCAAAGAGCGGTTTGTCACCGACGTGATGCTCAAGACCACGCCCGTAAAAGACCAGGGCAAGAGCCCGCTGTGCTGGGTCTACGCCATGCTGGCCACCATAGAGACGCAGCACATCATGCAGGGCGACTCCGTTAACCTCTCGCCCAGCTTCGTAGCCCGACAGCTTCTGAAGGCCAAGACGGTGAGCGCCTTTCTCACCCGGCGCCCCACAAGCATCTCTATGCGGGGCATGGCACCGGGCTTGATACATCTGATAGGGGCTTACGGACTCAATCAGTATGATGCCTTTCAGGGTAATGCGCAATGCGACTACGGTACGCTCGCACGCAAGCTCACCCTGCTTGCCTCATCTGCCCGTAGCCTTCAACAGCTCAGCGCCCAGGCTGATAAGCTCTTAGACGATAACATACAGCCCATGGCTAAGGGCGTATATCTCTATGGCGCCACCTACACACCCGTACAGTTTGCCCACAGCGTGTGCCGTGACGATGAGTATGAAGGCTTCACCAGCTTCACCCATCACCCCTTCGGCGCGCCGTTCATACTGGAGGTACCCGACAACAATTTTCAAGACAGCTATATGAATGTGCCCATCGACAGCCTGCTCACGCTCATCACAAGCACCATCAAGAGCGGACATCCCGTGTGCTGGGAGGGCGACATCAGCGAGCCGGGCTTCAGATACGACCTGGGCACGGCGACACTCACTACCGGACAGCAGCCTGTAACACAACAGACGCGACAGCAAGACTTTGAGAATAGGCGCACCACCGACGACCATTGCATGGAGATATGCGGGCTGGCACACGACCAAAACGGACAGCCGTTCTTCATCATGAAAAACTCATGGGGTGCCTCTAACCGATATGGGGGGTATATGTACGTGAGTTACGACTATGTTAAAGCCAAGACCATCTGTGTCATGGTGCCGCAACTCGTTCCTTAAAAAAAAACAACAATGAAACTCATCATCCTTGATTTCGACGGCACAATAGCCGACACCGAACCACTCATCACGAGCACCTTGCAGGCCACTTTCGCCGAACGGGGCCTCGAAGTTCCCTCACGCCAGGCTTGCCGGCAGACCATAGGCCTGCCTCTGAAAGACTCTTTCATCAAACTGCATGACATGAGCAGCGAAGAGGCCGACGAATGTGTGCACACCTACGAGCGCATCTTCAGCAAGAACAATGTGGCCGGTGCCGTGGACATCTTTCCCGGCGTAGAGGCCACCCTGGCCCGTATGCATGAGGCGGAATGCACGCTCACTATAGCCACGAGCCGCAGACGGCCGTCGCTTATGCAGTTTCTCAATGAGATGGGCATAGCACAATACATCGGCTACATCGTCACCGTGAGTGATGTAAAGCATGCCAAGCCCGCTCCAGATATGGTGCTCAGCACGCTAAAAGAATATGGCGCGAAGCCTCAAGATGCCCTCGTGGTAGGCGATACGGCGTTCGACATAACAATGGGACGCACAGCAGGCTCACACACCTGTGGCGTAACCTATGGCAACGGCAGCCTCAGCAGCCTGCAAGAAGCTCAGGCTGAATTTATCATTAACCGTTTTGATGAGGTCTACAACATAGCGATGAGCCTATTGGCATAACGCTTCGCTCACCGCTCTACGCCCTTTCCGTCCATTGGCGAAGATGTGGTGCTTCCTTGGCTCTTCTCCATGAAGTCGTTGTTGATGCGGCTTTGCACTTGTCTGTACTGCTTGCCAACGTTGCCGAACTTCCAAGTCAGCGACACGCCTACAGACTGAATGTTAGCCGACATCATCGTCCGCGTGATGTAGTCCTTGCCTTCCGTATACGTTTTTGTCTTAAACCTGCCCCTGAGAGACCCCGAATAAGAGAGGGCCACCGTGAGCCTGTCCTTACAGAAATTCTTGGTAAGGGTGGCAAAGCCAAACTGCATGGCTCCCTGGTCAATGCCTTGCGGAGCATAATGGTGTGTTGTGGCCCACACGCCGAGGTTCAGCTTCAGTTTCCACCACATCTCTTGGTCCAAACCCACATAGCCAGAGGCCTGCCAACCATGGTTTCTTGCTCCTACCACATCGCTGCGCATGTCGCCATAGTCGCCTGTCAGGTTGGCCATGATGCGTGTCTTCGTCGAGGGTGCCCAGTTAAGGTAAGTGTTAAGGTTCGTCCATCGCGAGCGCATCACGTTGCCGTATGTGATGTTCTGTATGCCATCCTTCAGGAACGAGTATTGCGATATGCCATTGTTGCAGAAATATTCTCCAAGCGTCACATTCATGGAGAACTTAGTGGAAAACATGTTATACACCAACTGAATGTTGTGCGACTTCTCCACGCTCAGTTGCGGATTGCCATAAGTAATCTGTGTGGTCTGACTCTTATCCACGTAAGGATTAAGGTAGCCTATGCCCGGACGCGCGATACGCATACCATAGTTCACGCCTAAGTTCATGCCCTGCGTAATATTATAAGTAAACGATGCCGAAGGCACCAGGTTGTTATAGTTGCGGCTGAAGTCGTCTTGCTGCCCTAACTTATATGCGATGTGCTCCCAAGTGCGTTCAAAGCGCAATCCGGTCTTGGCACCGAACTTACCAAAGTTGCCCACATACTCAGAATAATATGCCATGATTTTCTGGTCGTTCTTATAGTCAGAGCTGTTCGTCTCGTTATAGGTGCTCGTGCCGTCTGCCAGATCATACCATCCCGAGCAGGCATGGTTGGAGCGGGCTATATACTTTGCACCTGCATTAATCTTATGGTTATCGCTGAACGGCAACACATAATCCAGTTGTGCCGTATGCTCCGTGCTTCGCGGCTTGCCGGCCGAGCGATACTCTGAGAGGCCTTCAGGCAGATAACCATCTATGGGACTGTAGGTGGAGTGGCTGTTACTCTTGCTGTCCGACAACGCATATTGATAACTCAGCGTGAGGCTGTGCGTGCGTTGCTTGTTGAAGAAACGCTGATAGTCGGTTTCAACATTCAGATTGTTACTGTTATTGTCGGCTTCCAGATGGGTGCCATAGGCGTTGCTGCTCATATTCTCAAACCCCATGGAAGTAGTAGCGTCCGAGCGTGACTTCATAAACCATTTGGAAGAACTCATTGTAGCCGTGATAACGCTCATAGAGTCTAAATCATATCCCATGCTCACATTGGCATACGAATAGGCCGACGGACGCTGGTCAGATTTCACCTTCGTGTCTACAATATATGGCTTACCATCCATCTGCTGTGTGCGGGTGGTTGAATAGTCTACCATGAGCGGAGCATTCCGGTTGCTGAAGACCATGGCACTATATGAAAATTTGCCCTGCTGACCCGACACAAACGCGCTGCCCATTAGCTGGCGGTTGCCCGCACGGACATTCACGTTGCCGTTATAGCCATTCAGGTCGGCACTGCCTTTCCCTTGCTTGTTAAGCGTGATGTTGAGCACGCCCCCCACGCCCTCGGCATCATATTTGGCCCCGGGATTGGTCAGCACCTCTATCTTCTTCACCGTCGTGGCTGGCATAGACTTGAACACCTGCGAGGGATTGCTGCTGAACATAGGACTGGGCTTGCCGTCTACGAGTACCTTGAACGAGCTGCTGCCGTTCACCGTGATATTGTCTTGGCCATCAACCGTCACCATGGGCACCTTGCGAAGCATGTCGAGCACAGTGCGCGACTTGGATTCCTCATCACTCAGTACGTCGTAGCTCACCTTGTCTGTCTCCATCTTTACAAGTAGCTTACGGGCTTCAACAGTGACTCCTTGCAAATTCTGCGCATCGTCTACGGCCCACAGCGTGTCTACACTGAGCGTTGCGGCACTTCCTAAAGACAGCGTACGCCGTACCTCCTTGCGTCCCAAGGCCGACACAACGAGCACACATTTACCACTGCCCTTAGCTTCTAATGCGAACGAACCATCTTTTTCGGTAAGGGCCATCGCCAATGGGTGCTCCTGATTTTCTGTCTTAAACACCCGCACCGTGGCATACGGCTCACCCACATGAGTAATAGAATCAGCAAAAACACCCTTGATACTCGTTGTTTGAGCCTCAGCCATCAGTGTCACACTCAGCAGAGACGCAAACATAAACGCTTTCTTCATCATGATACAATAAAATTTGTAGACCGCAACTAAACGTTCAATTTATTATCAATATTTTTTTTATATGTCTTTGAGTAACTATAAGTTTCTCAGAGTTTTGTCATGTGCAGAATTCTCACTAACTTTATGGTGTCTAAATAAAAGAAGTTCAATTCTACTTGACGTGGCAAAGGTAGCAATAAAATACGATATATGGGTCACTACGGTGAAATTTTTAAAATATGATCTTACTTAACCCTACAACGACTTACAATAATTTTAGTGTAAATCCTATTCCACCCATTCCACCCAAATTAATAAAGGCCTATAAACCAGATATTTATAAAAGGACATAAAGCGGATTATATATCTTCAACATTCCACCCACATCTCACCCACATCTCACCCTCGTTTAGCGTTTATACAATAAATGCGGGCTTTATATAAACGTACATGAATCTCATCATCATGCTTTTACTTTGTATTGCGATACATATTAGAGATGCAAATCTACACATCCAGAGCGTAAAAGCGGACGCTTGCTAAGAATGCCCCTACAGCCACTGATGATGTTTTTAGGGATTATAAATTTAAAAAAGCTCTATGTACACCACATGTACACAGCTAAAACGAAAAAAAGGAGCTAGATTTACTCTAACTCCTTGTTTTGTAAAGCGCTCCAGGATGGGCTTGAACCAACGACCCCCTGATTAACAGTCAGGTGCTCTAACCAACTGAGCTACTGAAGCAGGTTGCTCTTGTAAAGCGGTTGCAAAAGTACAATGTTTTTTTCATACCACCAAACTTTTTGCCAAAAAAAATTCATTTTTCTCGTAAAAACAATAATTTTAGCGGGCTGATAGCCGTTATGTAAATTCTAAGTTGTACTTTTGCACTGAATAAATAATGAGTATGAAGAAACTGATAATAAACATTCTTGTCTTGCTGGCATGTGTGCCTGCCCTGGCACAAAACAGTGACAAGGAGCATAACTTTAATGTTGCCAAGAACCTCGAAGTCTTTAACAATATCTATAAAGACCTCGACATGCTGTATGTTGACACGCTCAACGCCAACGATGTGGTGGGCACGGCCATCAATGCCATGCTGCGCTCGCTTGATCCCTACACAGTTTACTATCCCGAACAGGATGTGAAGAACCTTAACACCATGGTGACGGGCAAGTATGCAGGCATTGGCGCTATCATCAAGTATAACCTGCAACTCAAGCGGGTGGTGATAGACGAGCCTTATGAGCATAACCCCGCTGCCGAGGCCGGGCTGAAAAAGGGTGACATCATCTTGCAGATAGACGACTCGTCGATGATAGGCAAAGACGTGAGCTACGTGAGCAGCCACCTCAGAGGCGAGCCTGGAACAAGCTTTATGCTTACCATCCAGCGCCCCTCTACAGGCAAGAAGATGCGCATGAAGCTCACCCGCAAGTCTATACAGATGCCTGCCGTGCCTTACTACGGGCTGCAGGAAAACGGCATTGGCTACCTTAACCTCAACTCGTTTACCACAGATTGCTCGAAAGATGTGCGCCGCGCCTTCCTCGAAATGAAGCGCGACGGCATGAAAGCATTGGTGTTCGACCTGCGCAACAACGGCGGAGGCTCACTCTCCGAAGCCGTGAACATCGTCAATATGTTTGTGCCCAAGGGCATCACGCTGGTGCAAACACGGGGCAAGCTAGAGCGTGCCAATCACGATTATGTCACTTCCGTAGAGCCGCTCGACACGGTTATGCCCATCGTAGTACTGGTAAATGGCGAGACGGCATCGGCCAGTGAGATTACGTGCGGCAGCCTGCAAGATCTTGACAGGGCCGTGGTGATGGGCACACGAACCTATGGCAAGGGCTTGGTGCAGACCTCTATGGAGTTGCCGTACAACGGACAAATCAAGCTGACCACATCAAAATATTATATTCCCAGCGGCAGATGCATTCAGGCCATCAACTATAAGCACGACAAAGGAGGCTACACCGAGCACGTGCCCGACTCGCTTACGCATGTCTTCCATACAGCTGGAGGCCGCGAGGTGCGCGATGGCGGAGGCATCAAGCCCGACATTGAGGTGCAGCCCGACTCGTTGCCTAACATCGCTTTCTACCTCGCATCAAGCGGAATGGACTCTACAGAGACGCTCCTTAACTGGGAACTGAAGTATATGAAGGCGCATCCCACCATCGCACCGGCCCGTAACTTCGTGATAAGCGATGCCGATTACGACGACTTCAAGCAGTTTGCCATGAAGAGCGGATTTAAGTATGACCGCGAAAGCAAGCGATATATGGAGAACCTGGTGAAGCTCGCCAAATACGAAGGCTATTATGACGACGCTAAGCCTGAGTTTGACGCGCTGGAAAAGAAGCTCAGCCATAACTTGGCCAAAGACCTTGATTACAACAAGAAGATACTCAAGCAGGTTATCACAAGCGACCTCGTGGCCTGCTATTATTTCCAGCGTGGCACAGTAGAAAACTCCCTGCAGTTTGACAAGCAATGGCGTGAAGCCGTGAAGCTGTTGGGTGACGAGCCCCGCTACAGTGCTGTTTTGAAGCCCGCCCAACCCACTCCGGCAGCAGAGAAGAAGGATGCCGGCCAAACGGAGAAGAAGAAATAAGCCGGTCATTCACACCCCATAGTCATTCAGGCCAAGGTTTTCCGACAGGAGAGCCTTGGCCTTTTTGTATACCTACGTATGTGTATGAAATCTCTTGCCTTTTGCTTTCTGAATGTAAGAATGCCTTTCTTCGACTTCAAAACAGGCACTTTTGCAAGCCAAAACGGCCACTTTTACGAGCTAAAAGAGGCACTTTCGCAAAACCTTCTGAATAGCTTCTTCAACTCACTGTCTGTCAATACATTACAATAGTGACCGTTTTTGTCTTTTCTTCGTCTGCATCTCATCATGGCCATCAGCGCTCCGGCCTGCCAAAAACAGGAAAAGGGCAGAGGCAAAAACCTTTTTGCAACCCTTTTTAGAAGCCGTTCTTACCCCCGACCATGCTACGCACGGACTTTTCATAGGGCATATAACATATTAAAATAAGTAAAATATTAAGGTATCACGAAAGTTTACCTTACCTTTGTAATTCAATTAGCAATCATTTAAATGAGTCTAACCTGTATAGCAGATAAGCTGCTTTTCAAGTCGCGGAGGCGTGAGCTCCAGCGATATAACGCAGAGGGCGACGCCATGCAACACGAGGTTCTGACCTATCTTCTGAACAAGGCCAAGAACACGGAATATGGCAGGAAGCACCTCTTTGGCGTTACTACCGGCTACGACGATTTTGTGCAGAACGTGCCGGTAAATACTTATGAGGATTTGAAAATCGACATAGACCGTATGCGTCATGGCGAGACAGACGTGCTGTGGCCCGGCATGGTGAAGTGGTATGCCAAGAGTTCGGGCACCACAAACGACAAATCGAAGTTCATTCCCGTCACGCCCGAGGGCTTGCAGCAGATACATTATCAGGGGCCGAGAGATGTTGTGGCCTTCTATCTGGGCAACAATCCCAAGAGCAAGTTGTTCGACGGCAAGTCATTAATATTGGGTGGGAGCCACTCGCCCAACTATAATCTGCCCAATTCTATCGTGGGCGACCTGAGCGCCGTGCTCATAGAGAACATGAATCCGGTGGCCAATCTCTTCAGAGTGCCTCGTAAGGAAACGGCTCTGCTGAGCGACTTTGAGGTGAAGCGCGACCATATAGCACGCGAAACCATGCACAAAAACGTGACCAACATCAGTGGCGTGCCCTCGTGGATGCTCTCCGTGCTGGTCAGGATGCTTGAGATAAGCGGCAAGAAATATATTCAGGAGCTGTGGCCTAACCTGGAAGTGTTCTTCCACGGAGGAATTCCGTTTACCCCTTACCGTAAGCAATACGAGCAAATCATCACCAAGCCTGACATGCACTATATGGAAACCTACAACGCAAGCGAGGGTTTCTTCGGCATACAGAACGACCCCGGTGATGCCAGCATGCTGCTTATGCTCGACTATGGCGTGTTCTACGAGTTCATCCCCATGGATGAACTGCACTCAGAGCACCCCAACATCGTGCCGCTTGAGGGCGTTGAGACGGGCAAGAACTATGCCATGCTCATCTCAACATCGTGCGGACTGTGGCGATATGAGATAGGTGACACCGTGACATTCACCTCCCGGAACCCCTATAAGTTCATCATCACCGGCCGGACAAAATACTTCATCAATGCCTTTGGCGAAGAGCTGATTATGGACAACGCCGAGAAAGGACTGGACTATGCCTGCAAGCAGACCGGAGCAGAGGTGTCGGAGTATACCGCAGCGCCCGTCTACATGGACAATAAGGCCAAGTGCAGGCATCAATGGCTCATAGAATTTGCCAAAGAACCCGACTCGCTGCAGCACTTTGCCGAGACGCTTGACAAGCGTTTGCAGGCTCTTAACTCCGACTATGAGGCCAAACGGTCGCACAACGTCACGCTGCAGCCCCTCGAAGTGATAGTGGCCCGCAAGAATTTATTCAACGACTGGCTCAAGTCGAAGGGCAAGCTGGGCGGCCAGCACAAGGTGCCCAGACTGTCTAACGGCCGCACTATCATGGAAGAGCTATTGGAGATGAACCGTCAGAACCCCTTTCAACAACCATAATCTATATGAGGTACCCTAGCTCACTTCACGCTTTGAGCCGTGTGCCGGCGCTTATGGCGGCTGCCGTAGCGGCGCTCTTGCTGTGCGCATCGTGCGCCAAGATGGGGCAGCCTGACGGCGGATGGTATGACGAAACGCCGCCGCGCATCATGCACACGTCGCCCGCAGAGCACGCCACCGACGTGAAGAGTAAGAAAGTGGCCATATTCTTCGATGAGTTTATACAACTCGACAACCCCACCGAGAAGGTTGTCGTATCGCCGCCACAACTAGAACAGCCCGACATCAAGGGACAGGGAAAGAGCGTCGTGGTGCAGCTGAAAGACTCTTTGCACAAGAACACCACCTATACCATAGACTTCTCGGATGCCATATCAGACAACAACGAGGGCAATCCGCTGGGCAACTATGCCTTTACCTTCTCTACCGGCGACCATATAGACACTCTTGAGGTGGCAGGATATGTGTTGGAGGCCAGCAATTTGGAGCCCATCAAGGGCATATTGGTGGGATTATACAGCAATCTGGCCGATACGGCGTTTACCAAACTACCTTTCCAACGCATGGGAAGGACCGACAGCCGGGGCCACTTCGTTATTCGGGGAGTGGCGCCGGGCAACTATCGCGTCTACGCCTTGCAGGATATGGACGCAAACTACAGGTTTTCGCAGCGCGCCGAGGAACTGGCATACAGTAAAGACATCATCAAGCCATCCTTCAAACCCGACGTCAGGCAAGACACTATATGGCTAGACTCGCTCCACATAGATAATATCGTGCAGACGCCTTACACGCATTTCCTGCCAGACGACGTGGTTCTGAGGGCCTTTACAGAGGAGCAGACCGACCGATACTTCATCAAGGCCGACCGAAACGAAGCCAATCACTTCGACATCATATTCAGTTACGGCTCTGATAAGCTGCCGGAGCTGAAGGGATTGAACTTCTCTGCCGACTCGGCTTTCATCATAGAGCCTTCGGAGAGGGGCGACTCTATCACCTATTGGTTGCGCGACACGGCGCTCATCAACCAAGACACGCTGCGCCTGCGCATGGCTTATGAGGGCACAGACTCGCTCGGACAGCTGCGCCCCATGGCTGATACGCTGGAGATATTGTCCAAACAGCCCTATGCCAAGCGCCTCAAAGAGACGCAACGCAAGCAGGACGAATGGGCCAAACAGCAGGAGAAACGGCGCAAGAAAGGGCTTGAGGTGCTGCCGGAGATGCCTGCCGAGCCGCTGCAACCGCAATATAACGTGCCATCGACCATCAAGCCCGACGAGCAACTGGGCGTTGTGATGCCCACGCCACTGGCCATTGCCGACACGGCAAAGATACATCTCTACACCAAGATAGACACGCTGTGGTATCGTTCGCGCGTCGCGCTCTATCCCGTAGCGGGCAAACTGAGGCAGTATGAGCTAGCCGGCAAATGGCGACCGGGCGGCGAATACAGCCTGGAAGTGGATTCCGGGGCCTTCGTAGACATATATGGCAAGGCCACAGCGCCCTTCAAGCAGGGCTTTAAGGTCTATCCGCTTGAGGAGTTAGGCTCTTTGCAGATTGATATACAGGGTCAAGACGCACTGCAATACATCGTTCAGCTGCTTAATTCGCAGGAAGGCGTGGTGCAGCAAGTGGTTACCAAGAGCAATACGGCACTGTTTAAGTATGTCAAGCCGGGCACTTACTTCCTGCGGATGATAGTAGATGCCAACATGAACGGCAAATGGGACACAGGCGAATATGGCAGCGACTTGCAGCCGGAACAGGTATATTACTATCCCAAGTCTATTGCATGCAGGGCCAAATGGGACATCAAGCAGGCCTGGAACCCTACTGCACTGCCGCTCAACAGACAGAAGCCGGGCGAGATAACCAAGCAGAAGCCTGACGAAAAGAAGAAAACCATAAACAGGAATGCACAGCGTGCCCGACAGATGGGCATCACTTACACTCCTGATAAAAAGATAAAACAATGAAGAAGAAGCTCTTAATATTTCTTATGATGCTGCTGTGGCTCGCACCAAAAGCGCAGGCTCAGTGCACATTTCGCAACACGGCATTCAAGAACGGCGAATTTCTTACCTATAACCTGTACTATAACTGGAAGTTTGTATGGGTCAAGGCAGGCACCGCCTCATGGTATGTGGTAAACTCAACTTATAAGGGCACGCCCGCCTACAGGTGCAGTCTGACAACGAAAGGCAACGGAAGGCTGGACGACTACTTTGTTTTACGCGACACGTTGCTGTGCTATAACACGCACCAAATGGCTCCGCTCTACTTCCGTAAGGGCGCCAGAGAGGGCAGAAGGTATACGGTAGACGAGGTGCACTACACTTATCCCAACGGGAAATGCGCCGTCAGGCAATACCGTAAAGGCTCCGACGGCGAGGTGAGACGCCAGTCGCACGTATATAACGACTGCGTTTACGACATGATGAGCATCTTTATGAGGGCTCGTTCGTTCAACCCTGAGGGCTGGAAGAAGGGCTTTGTGGTAAAGTTTCCCATCATCGACGGCAACGACTGTCACCCTGCGCAGGTGCTCTATAAAGGCAAAACCACGGTGAAAGCCGACAACGGACACCGCTATCGCTGTCTGGCACTATCGTATAAGGAGTTTGAAGGCGGCAGATGGAAGGAGATAGCGCGATTCTATGTCACCGACGACAGCAACCATGTACCCGTCCGTCTGGATATGTTCTTGCGCTTTGGCTCAGCCAAGGCGTTCCTGGTGGGCATGAGGGGCGTACGAGAGAATATTACGTCTCTGGTGAAATAAGCACCACGCAAGGTGCATAACACAAAGAGTCCGGTATGGTGGCACAAGGTTGTGTCAACATACCGGACTCTCTTTTCCTGCCTTTTTGTTCTACAAAAGGTCTACTTCACGATGAGCTTCAGGCGCTGCTTGATGGGCTTGCCGGCTGTTCTCACATCGAGCCATGCCGTACCCGGCGCGTCAGCAGCCTGCACAATGACCACCAGCTTGCCGTGGAAGAGCTTCATGCGGGGCTGCGTGAACGGCTCAAGCGAAGTGGCATCGCCATTGCACACGGCCTTGAACGTGCCCGCACCAGACACTTCAAAGAGCAGCTCATCATCGGCATCAGGGCAGAGAGCGCCCTTCTTGTCGGTCATCTCTACGGTAACAAACATCAGGTCAGTGCCATCGGCGTGTATAAAACCACGGTCGGCAGTGAGGCGGAGGCGTGCCGGTGTGCCCGCTGTGCGCACGGTTTCTTCGCCCGCACGTTTGCCGTTGGCATCATAGGCCACCACTTTCAGCTCACCCGGTTCATACTTCACGTCGTTCCAACGCAGGCGATAGCGGTCGTACATACTCTGCTTGTTCTTCTTGATACGGCCCTGACTCTTGCCATTCACAAACAGTTCGGCCTCCGGATAGTCGGTGTAACAATACACAGGAGTGGTCTTTCCCTCTCTGCCCGGCCACGTCCAGTGAGGCAGAAGGTGCAGGGTGTGGCTCTGACGGTTCCATACCGAGCGGTAGAGATAATATCTGTCTTTGGGCAGCCCGGCCAAGTCGCAGATGCCGAAGTAGCTGCTTCGCGACGGCCAATACTCATCATAAGGGGTTGGTTCGCCCAGATAGTCGAAGCCGGTCCATACGAATTGTCCGATGGTGTAGGGATAATCGTCCATCGCAATAAAGTCTGTTTCAGGCAGATTGCTCCATGAACACCACTCCGTGTCATAGCCTGAGCACTGTCCGTCGGGGTAAGTATGATGGGCAGAATACTCTACCGGAAACTTATAAACGCCTCTTGAAGATACCGTAGAGGCTGTTTCGGAGCCTAACAGATAACCTTGCCAAAGCTTCTTGATGCCCATCTCGTATTTGTTTACGCGGTAGTTGAAGCCCGGAATATCCATTACTTGTGCGAAACCCGTGCTCAATGCGTTGTCCACACGGTCCATACCTTGTGTCACGGGGCGTGTGGGATCGAGCTGATGACAGATGTCTTGCAAGTGCATAGCTATGTTGCGGCCGCCCTTCATGCCCTGTTCGGGTATCTCGTTGCCTATGCTCCACATCACGATGGCGGGGTGGTTGCGGTGGTGCAGCACAAGGTTGGTGATGTCGCGGTCGCTCCATTCATCAAAGAAACGGCTGTAGCCGTTCTTCACCTTGGGGTATTTCCACATGTCAAAGCTCTCTGCCATGACCATCATACCCATGGAGTCGCACACCTGCATCTGCATTTCTGAAGGCATGTTATGGCTCGTACGGATAGCATCCGCACCCATTTCCTTCATTTCTCTGACCTGCCTGATGAGTGCAGCCTTATTCACTGCCGCGCCAAGAGGGCCCAGGTCGTGGTGCAGGCACACGCCTTTTATCTTCCTTGTTACGCCATTGAGCTGAAAACCATGCTCTTTGCTCACGCTGATAGTCCTTATTCCGGTGTTCAAGACATACTGGTCTTGGGTCTCACCATGGCTGATGGCCTTCACAACCACCTTATATAAATAAGGTGTTTCGGGCGACCAGAGATGCGGGTTGGGCACTTTCAGTACTGCATGTACCCTACCTTGCTTGTCAAATAGTGCATTTTGCTCTGCAATATGCACCATATTGGCGTCTAAAATAGCTATTTTTAGACGGCTGTTTGCCGTGTCTTGCTTTTCCAGCCCCAGCACCTGAGCGTCTATGGCCACACTTGCCGTGACCGAATCTGCGCTCAGGGTGCGCACAAAGAGCTGCCACGGGTCAATGCGCACATCCCCCGTAAGCACCAGCTTCACGGGTCTGTAGATGCCGGCACCAGGATACCAGCGGCTGCTCTCCTCTAAATTGCGGAGGTGAACGCTTATCTCGTTGTCGCCATCGTGCAGATAGGGCGTCGCGTCTATGCGAAAAGCGTTGTAGCCGTAGGCCCATTCGCCCGCCAGCTTACCGTTTACGTACACCTTAGGTTCGCTCATGGCACCGTCAAAACACAGATAGGCGTGTTTATATGCAGTGCCTTTCAGGTTGACAGAGCATTTATACCATCCCTCACCAATCCATGGCAGCGCGCCGGACCGGCCGCTTTTCTCAGTCTTCTCGGTCTCTCCGTTCTGCTCAATAGCCACCGTCTGCAAGTCCCACTTCTTATCAAAAGGCCCGCTGATGGCCCAGTCGTGCGGCACATTAACCGTTTGCCACGATGCCTTGTCGTGCGAAAACTGCCACGTTTTAAGGTTTATCTCCTGCCGTTGTGCCTGTGCCAGCGATGCCATAGCAGCCAGCAAGCAGGCTATCATCATTCGTTTCATGTCGCTTAAACCTCGTTGTTATGAAATGGTTCGGCGTGTATGCACCTTAAATCGTCCTCCAGTTGCTCCACCTTACTGGCTCCTACAAGCACGCTGGTCACGCCTTTCTGATGCAGCACCCATGCCAATGCCATCTGGGCGATGGTTTCCTGCCGGCTCTCGGCTATGCTTTGCCACTGCCGCAACTTGCCTGCCAGCTCGGGCGTGATGGCATCTTGCTTGAGCGAACGCTCTTTTGCCATGCGACTGTCGGCCGGAATGCCGTTCAGATAGCGGTTGGTGAGCAGGCCTTGTGCCAAGGGCGAGAAGCTGATGAAGCCTATGCCGTGCTCTTGGCAGAAAGTTGTGATGCCCTCATCCTGCGGACTGCGGTCTATTAGATTGAGCCTTCCCTGATAGATGAGCAGCGGTGTGTCGTGCTCGCGCAGATACTTTTCGGCCACCTTCAGGGCCTCCAGCGGCCACCGTGATATGCCTATGTAGAGCGCTTTGCCCTGTCTCACGATGTCTACGAGGGCTTGCAGAGTCTCCTCCAGAGGCGTGTTGGGGTCGTAGCGATGACTATAGAACAGGTCTACATAGTCAAGATGCATACATCTGAGGCTTTGGTCGAGACTCGCCATGAGGTATTTGCGCGAGCCCCAGTTGCCGTAAGGGCCCTCCCACATGTCATAACCAGCCTTTGAAGAGATGAAGAGCTCGTCGCGATAAGGCCTGAAGTCATCGTCCATCAGCCTGCCCATGGTCTCTTCTGCCGTGCCGTAGGGAGGCCCATAGTTATTGGCCAGGTCGAAATGAGTAATGCCATGGTCGAACGCATAGTGGGTTATGGCGCGCGAACGCTCGTAGGGGTCCACGCCACCGAAGTTATGCCAGAAGCCCAAAGAAATTTTTGGGAGCAGCACGCCCGACCTTCCGCATCTCTGATAGATGCTCTCAGCATCGTCATAGCGCTCTGCTGATGCTGTGTAACGTTGTTTTAGGTTCATTGTTTTTAGGTTTTTAATTATTAGGGAGCGGCCGTATAAGCCGTTCCCTAATGTTATGTGATAAATAAAGCCAGCCTTTAAAGAGCTTAATTGTCAAGGCTCTTGTCCAGGCTACTTCTGTCTTTACGGATGAGTTGCAGCAGATGTTGCACGGCCTCTTCCTCCGGAATGTTCTTCTCCACGCACACTTTCTTGCGGTAGAGGCTCACCTTATGCGGGCCGGCACCCACGTAGCCATAGTCGGCATCAGCCATTTCGCCGGGGCCGTTCACTATACATCCCATGATGCCTATCTTCAGTCCGACCATTCCTTTGGTAGCTTCCTTGATGCGGGCAATGGTAGAACGCAAGTCATAGAGCGTCCGTCCGCATCCCGGACAACTGATGTACTCCGTCTTAACAGTACGCAACCGGCCCGCCTGAAGCACGGCAAAGGCCGTGTCGGCAATGTCTTCGGCGCTGATGTCGCCGTCGTTCATGAGCCAGATGCCATCCGTCAGCCCGTCAATCATCAGAGCTCCCATGTCGGCAGCAGCCTCCAACTGAAACGATTCGCGCTCCTTGGCTGAGTGACGGTACATCTGCGCGAACACAACAGGGTTGCCCAGGCCGGCCGACATCATCTCATGCACCAGCGCACGCTGGCTTCCCAGCCTGTTCTGATGGTTGCTTGCGCACACCACAACAATCTCGGGATGGGCTTTCAGGCACGGTATATACTCGGCAGAAGGTGTTCCGAACTGCAGCGTAAGGAACTTCATGGGAGCCTGAACCAACCCTATGAACGGCATAGCCGTAACGGGGAAGATGGGGAAGAAGGCCTTCTCGTCTATCTCGCCCTTGGCTTTCAGGTCAGCATATACATTAAAGTCGATGATGTATTTCTGTCCCTTGGCCACGTGCTGAGGCATCTTACTGCCCACATAGATGAAGTCGGGCTTCGGGTGCAGGCCGTCTACTATCTCAACGCCTTGCCCGTTGCCCTGCTCAGAGGTGATGACCACGGGTGCGTTGTCGCCTCCCACGATGCCCACAGCCTGTGTCTTGCGGCGCTCGGGGTGCAGATAGTCGAAGCCCTTATAGGCTTCGGCCGGTATGAGCAGATGACCTTGCTTGCGGCGTATGTACCACACCAGATGCTTGGCTACGGGTATCTCGCACTCCGGATCCTCGCTCAGCGACACGCGAATGGTGTCGCCAATGCCGTCGGCCAGCAATGCTCCGATGCCCACGGCGCTCTTGATGCGTCCGTCTTCGCCCTCTCCGGCCTCCGTAACGCCCAAGTGCAGCGGGTAGTGCATATCCTCCTTGTCCATCTCATGCACCAAGAGCCTCACCGACTGCACCATGACCACGGTGTTGGAAGCCTTGATGGAGATGACCACGTTATTGAAGTTGTGCTTGCGGAAGATGCGCAGAAACTCCATACAACTCTCTACTATGCCGGCCGGAGTGTCGCCGTAGCGGCTCATGATGCGGTCGGAGAGCGAGCCATGGTTGACGCCTATGCGCACCGCCGTGTGGTTTTCCTTGCATATCTTGATGAAAGGCGTGAGCCTGTCTTCTATCTTCTTGAGCTCCCGGGCATACTCCTCATCGGTGTAGGTGAGCTTCTTGAAGGTGCGGGCAGGGTCTACGTAGTTGCCGGGATTGATGCGCACCTTCTCTGCATAGCACGCAGCCACGTCGGCCACGTTGGCATTGAAGTGCACGTCGGCACACAGAGGGGCGGTGTAACCGTCGGCTCTGAGCGCGTCGTGTATGTTCTTCAGGTTCTCAGCCTCGCGCCTTCCCTGCGTGGTAAGCCTCACCAGCTCGCCGCCTGCATCTATGATTCGCTCAGCCTGAGCCACGCTTGCCGCCGTGTCGTCGGTGGATGTGGTGGTCATACTCTGCACCCTTACGGGGTTGTCGCCACCCATGTCAAGGTTTCCGATGTGCGTCACCGAAGCCTTGCGGCGACTATAATTAAATAGATCTGTCATGCTTATTTGCTGCGAAGTTGTTCGAATTGTGGGGTGTGAGGTGCCTTAGCACTTAAACTTATAGTCCTTTATCTCAGCCAGCTCCTTGTTGGCTTTCTCTATCTTAGCGCCCAGTCCGGCTTTCCAGGCATCCACCTTAGCGGCTATCTGCTCGTCTCCCAGGGCTATCATCTCAGCTGCCAGGATGGCCGCATTCTGCGCTCCGTTCACTCCAACAGTGGCAACGGGTATGCCTGGGGGCATCTGTATGATGCTCAGCATGGCATCCAGACCGTCGAGCATACCCTTGATAGGCACACCGATGACGGGCAGTGGCGTAGAAGCCGCTATCACTCCGGGCAGCGCGGCAGCCATTCCGGCACCGGCAATGATGACCTTTATGCCACGCTGTTTGGCGTTTTGGGCAAACTCTCTCACTGCGTCGGGCGTGCGATGAGCCGACAGAGCATTCAGCTCGAAGGGTATCTGCTGTTGCTCAAGCCATTTGCAGGCTTTCTCCATAACGGGCAGGTCGCTTGTACTGCCCATGATAATGCTGATGATTGGTTTCATAATATCGTGTTTATGTTAAATGTTCAGTATCGTAGCGAAGGCCGCCACAAAGCCCAGCAAGAAGCCCGTAGTGACCTGTGCCAGCGAGTGTTGGCGCAGAATCATGCGGCTGGTGCCCACTGCTCCGGCCATGATGAGCACCAGGCAGAGCCACCATGTGGGGTCGAAATTGAATATCAGCGAGAAGGCAACCAACGCTCCGGTCACTCCACCCAGCCCTGCTGAGTGCGTAGAAATCTTCCACCACTTGTTGATCAGGGCACAGACAATCTGTATGACGAGTGCCGCCATGAGTATGGAGCTGATGAAATAGGGCATGTTGAGCACGTTCATGAGATAGAAGCACAAGAAGTAGCACAGTATGGATATGACATACGGCACCATGCGGCGCTCCTTCTGAATGAGCTGCAAGGGCGTCCACCGCTGATAGCGACGGTAAGAATGTATGAGCAACGTGGGCAGCAGCACGGTGAAGAGGTACACCATGATGTAGACAAACAACTTGGTGAGCCAGTCGCAGATGCTCAGATAGCTGAAGGTAAACAGCATGAGCATGCCCAAGAGGGGCAGGTAAAAGGGTGTGAACACCATGCTCACCACCCTTGCTGTCAATATAATGTTCTTCTCGTTCATTCTTTTCTGAGTCTTGCCACAGGTATGCCCAGCTGCTCACGATATTTAGCCACCGTGCGCCTGGCAATGGGATAGCCCTGCGCTTTCATAGCCTGCGTGAGCGCATCGTCGCTCATCGGCTTGTTCTTGTCTTCCTTCTCAACAATCTCTTTCAGCGCAATCTTCATCTTGCGGGTAGACAGTTCCTCGCCGCCCTCCGTGGTATAGCTGTCGGTGAAGAAGAACCTCAGGGGGAAGATGCCCCACTTGGTTTGCGCGTACTTGATGTTGCTCACGCGCGATATGGTTGATTTGTCGAGCCCGGTGCGGTCGGCCACGTCTTGCAGAATCATGGGCTTGAGGTCGCTCTCGTCGCCGTCTTGAAAGAATTTGCGCTGTATGTCGATGATGGCCTGCATGGTTACGCACAGCGTGTGCTGCCTCTGCTTCACCGCGTCTATGAATCCTTGCGCCTTGTCTACCTTTTCCTTGGCATAGAGCAACGCCTCCTTGGCCTGCCTCGACATGCCTTTCTTGTTGTCTTTATAGGCATTGAGCATCTCGGCAAACGACGGCGAGACGTGCAGCTCAGGTATATGCCCTCGGTTGAGCGTAAAGGTCACGCTGCCGTCTTCGCCCGTGTCTACGATGAAGTCGGGCGTTATCTGGTTGATGTTGCGCCCTTGCGTCTCGCTGAGCGACGCACCGGGCTTGGGATTGAGCTTGCGTATTTCCTGCTGCAGCGTCTCTGTCTGCACGCTGTTGAGCTTGAGTGCCTGGCTAATCTTATCCCAATGCTTCTTGGTGAAGGCCTCAAAATGATGCTCCACCACCTCTTGCATGAGTGTCTTCAGCCTGGAGTCGGGCCGCCGTGCTATCTGCAACAGCAGACATTCTTGCAGCGAGCGCGCGCCGATGCCGGCCGGGTCAAAATGCTGCAATATCTTCAGCACCTGCTCTATCTCGGCTTCCGAGGCATCGATGTTATGATATATGGCCAGCTCATCGGCTATGGTGTCGAGCGGTTTGCGCAGCAATCCGTCGTCGTCTAGCGACCCGATGAGATACTCCATGATGCTTCTCTGCCTGTCGGTGAGCTCGTATTCGCCCATCTGCTCGTTGAGCTTGTCGATGAACGACGTGGTGTCGCCATACACCATCTCCTCATAATCGGCATCGTTGTTGTTGCTCTGACTGGTATAAACAGGCAGGTCGTCATCGTCGCCTATGCGTTCCAGGGCCGAGTCGAGGGCATCCTTGCGCTCTTCTTGCTCGCTCTGCTCCTCAAAGTCGGGCAGTTCCTCGTCCTTGTCGGTTTCTTCGGGCTGGTAGTCAGGGTCGTCGTTGGCCGTCTCCAGGGCCGGATTGTCGTCCAGCTCGGCCGTCACGCTCTCCTCCAGCTCTGTGAGCGGCATCTCCAGTAGCTTTACTTGCAGCATTTGTTGCTGCGAGAGGCGCTGCACCTGCTGCTGTTTCTGTTCTTGTGTCTGATAGAGTCTTTGTGCCATATTGCCTTGCAAAGTTAGTTATAAATGCTGATATAGCGCCAGCCGGGCGTATTAATTTTACTTGAAATATTCGGTTAGCTGTGCCGCAAGCGCGGCCAGCTGCTCAGGATTGTCGTTGCCATAGCGGTTCCAGATGCGCTGGCAGGGCACAAGCAGGGGGCTCAGAAAGAGCTCGTCGCGGCTCAGATAGGGGTCGCAATAGCAGAACACGTCGAGCACCTCGGCCACTTCCTCTGGCGTGAGGCGCAAGAGTCGCGCCAGCTGTTGCACCTCGGGGGTGTCTGGCACCATGGTGTTCACGGTAAGCCGGAAGTACAAATCGAGTATCATAATGAGCATGACGGGCTTGAGCCTGGGCCTTTGCGGCAACGGCTTGAAGTCTTTTTCGAACGTCTCGTTCAGCTCCACGCCCTCATAAAAGTCCTTGGCGCGGCCAAAGCCTTGCATGGCACGCAGCTTGCGCGCGTCGTTTTCCAGCTTACGGGGATGGCCCTCATACGTATTCCACAGCATGTTGATGAAGGGAACGTCTCTCTGACGGAGCCTGAACATGAGTTTATGGAGCGCCAGCGGCGGAATGTGCAGCTCCAAACTCAGGTCTACTGCTCTGCGGTCGAAGGGCTTCTTCATACCCTCCGGCTTCTTCATATAGAGCTGAAGCAACAGCAGCCAGTATTCGTCTGACCAATAAGGATGTGTAGCCATTTGTTTGTCGCGTGTATGTTTTGTTGCAAAGATAAGTCTTTTTGCGCAAAGTGCCAAATCATTCTGTCTTTCATTTCACGCTTTGTGACGGGTTATTGCAGGCCGGGCGGCGTGCTATGGCATCAGCATAGTGCCCGGATGGCTTATTGAGCGTCATGTGTTGCTCACGCAAAACGATTTTCAGGCTTTCTGCCGGCAGGCGTATAACGAGTTGTACTGCAGCTTCTTAGTGAGCACCGGGCTCCCGTTTGGCGACAAAAAAGTGAAAAGTTTTGCGAAGAAAGTTTTACTTTTCAGCCTCCGTTCAATGTCTTTTCAGCTGCAGATAGTAGGCAGATATAGGCTGAAAGTGCCCAAAATAAGATATAATATAATTTATTTTATAAAGTAATATAAATTATTTTATAATGCAATATAAATTATATTATAATGTAATATAATTTATTTTATTATTTAAAATCGGCCACTTAGGCTTCTGGCAGTATCTCTTTTATAAAATGAGTTCGGGCCTTTTGCGTTGACAAAATAAGGACATTTCAAGCCATGCAGAGGTTGCTGAGGGCTACAAGGAGCTCGGCCTGCTTATTGATGGGCCTTGCTGTAAGTGCTTACACGCCCTTTACTGTAGGCAATAAGGAGGGTGCTATGGGCCGGCGAAAGGGCATACAAAAAGCCTCCGCCTGCAATGAAGCTGGCGAAGGCCTTTTCATGAAGAGCTAAGAATCGGGGCTACGCGTGATGAAAGCATCATGCGCAAGCCCTTCTTCTAATGACTTACTTTACAATAAACTTCTTTCCATCTACGATGTAAACGCCACGTGGCAGGGCCTTGAGGTCGAGGTCGCGCCCAATGAGCTTACCGTTCAGGCTGTAAACGTTGCCTGTAGCCTTACGGCCAGTAGCATGGGCAGCATCTATGCCCGTAGCTTCCTGTGTCCAGAGCATTGCGTCTACAGTTATATCGGCCATCTCCGCATTGACGGTAGTGTCCTTGTCGAGGTAGCTATCGGCAGCAAACTTGAAGGCGTAGGTGCCGTTCTCAAGCAGGCTGTCTACCGAGTAGGTGCCATCAGCAGCCGTTGTAGTGGTGTATATCTTGCCGTTGGCATCGGTAATGGTTACGGTAGCACCGGCAAGCAGCGTGGTGTCGTTATAGTAGCCCTTAGCTGCCTGATAAGCTACATGCACGCCCTTCACGGTTCCGCTCACGGCAATATACTTTGTCAGTGTGTCGTTGAACTCTACATTAACAACATTTCCGAACTTAACCGCAGCCGGTTTCATGGAAGAAACATATCCTGCAGCCTCAACCGTAGCGTCATAGCTTCTGTCTACTTTCTTCACAACGATAGAGTAGTTGCCGTCGGCATCGGTAGTACCGGTGTATATCACATCGGCATTGTTAAGCGTTACAGTAGCTCCTGCAATGCCTTCGTTGGCCGTATTGACAACCTTACCGCTTACGCTCCCCTTGGTTTCTACCTCAAGGTAAGCCACAGGCTGGCCTTCAGGGTTAGGACTGAACACCTTAGACTCTACGTTGTCCTCATCATCAAAACGATAGACTGTCTGGCTGGGATCTACTGTCTTATCGCTCTCATAGTAAACTTCAAGCCATCCTGTCTCTGAGTTATTGGTAAAGGCCAGGCGGATGTTGCCACCCGTGTAGACGAATCCACCGGGTATCTCAAATGAGAGCACTTCCTCAGGTTCACTCATCGAACCTACAGAAGAGCTGAACGTGGCCTCAGTAGTGTCACGCACGATGCATGTCATGCTTGTTGTGTCGACGAACAGAGTGCCAGCCGACTTCACGGTTTCGTCAGTAGTATTGCTGATGTAGGCCGTCAAAGCAGTAGAGAAGTCAGACTGATTAGATGTGCTATGGTATCCGTGGAACGAGATGCGCTTGATCTTCGTGCCCGGAGCGAGGCCCAGCTGACTGGCCTTATAAAGCACCTCTATCTGTCCGTGCTTATAGTAAGTGTAGAAAGGAGCATGCTGCGTGAAGGCATCTGGCGTGTTAACACGTACTACATGGGCAGACGTTTCCTCGCCAATGGTCACATCTGTGGTGTCGCTCACCGTTGTCTTGTCACCATAAGCAAACTTCACATAAGCCTTGTACTGGCCAGCCTCATGCGGTGTGAAGGCAAAGGTATAGTCGGCTTTGGCTCCTGCTGCTATGCTGTCTGGCTTAGCCTGTGCAACAGCCTTGTCGCCGAAGTAGAGCGTTGCGGTATAAGCTGAAGGCGAAAGAGCCTCGGCCTCAGTGTTCATGGCCTTTGCCGTAGCCTTGAATGCACTGTTCACCTCGCCGTTTGCCGGGATGTTCTTGCTCAAGAGATAGAATCCGCTGGCATCAGGCAGGCTGATGTTGACGGTGGTGTCCTTGGCAGCGCTCAGCGTATCGATGCTTACGGGAGTAAATCCGGCCCTTGTTGCGGTGAGATTATACTTCAGATTGCTCTGGAATATCTTTACATTATACTTACCGGCAGCATCAGTTGTATCGGCATATTCTACATTTCCGCTGACCAACTTAACCTTTACGCCGGGAATAGGCTGCGAAGTTGTCGCTGACGTAACGGTGCCACTGACGGCAGACGGAGCACGCTCGATGTCTAAGTAGATAACGGGCAGGTTCCAATCTTCGAAAGAACCCAGCGTACGGTCGTTGCTTCGTCCGGCAGTCTGGCCTTCGATGGTTGTGCTCTCCCATAGTATGCTGCTCCAAGATTCAGACACATGGTTGGCTGCTATCTCCAGGTTACCGCCATCATATACATACGGTGTGGCGAAGGTTACATGGAAGATGTCGTCAGCCTTTGATATGGTGGGGTTGTAAGAAGATCCTCCGCCTTGTCCGGCTTTAGGGAAGCTGTAGTTTCCTGCATATACTCTGGTGAAGCTTGCCGTATCGGCTATCTCATCCTCAGCCGTAGTAGCATCCATAGAAGTCTTGTCTGTACTGCGGAAATAGAGCTGCACATCACTGTTGAAATCCTTGGTGTTATAACCACGAAGTGCAATGCCGCGGATAATAGTACCGGCAGGAAGGTTGATATCAGATGCCTTATATACGGCAACTACCTGACTCTTCTTGTCATACATATTCAGAAGACCCCTCATTGAAGCAGATGATGACGAGGGCGTTCCTACCTGATGAGAGCCTAATGTTGACTCAGGAGCTATCGTAACGCTCACAGTGTCGGTGGTAGAAACATAGCCGTCGGCCGTCTTGTAAACGAAGTAAGCCGGGAAGGTACCAGCCTTGTGCGGAGTAGCACTCACGGTGTAAGAAGCATCTCCGCCGGCACTTATCTTCGAAGCCTCAGCGTCATAGTGCTCATCACCTATAACAAGCTGTACCGTATATGAGCCTGCATCAACGTTATTTACTGTAGCATTATGGGCAGAAGCAGAGAATTCGGCTGCTTTGTTGACGCTGATGGCTTCCGGAACCTTAAACTGTGACATCATAATGTCGTGGCTCACAGCTACCGGAGTGAATCCATAGAGATTGTCGAGATAGAAGTAGGTTCCGGCAAAAGCCACATAGACATCGCCCACAGGGATATTGCTGAGGGTGAAAGTCTTGAAGTTGTAGTTGGCATAATAGCCAGAGCCACGGTATGTCTCGTTTGAGAATCTGTCGGCTTCGGGTATCGTATCGCTCGTATTGATGGTCTTTACAAGCGTCCAGTTGTGGCGGTCGTAGCTGTAATAGACGTTGAGCACAGGTGTCGTGGCACTGCTGCCACGTGCAGCCATGAACTGCAGCACATCGCCGGCAGCAACATGAAGCTTCGGAGAGATGAAGTGGTCAGAGGGTTCGCCATACTGATCTTGATACAGACAGTATTGGTTGCCAAGAAGCTCAAGCTGCTGCGGATAGGTAGCAACGGCCCAGTTGGTGCCCTCTGCAATGACGTTCTTAGGTATCTGGTTATCCTCGAAGTTGACAAACCACTTGGTAGAGTCTACACAACTACCGCTCACAAGGATGTGATAGTCGGGCAGATCTTTCATCTTGAGGGTGATGATGCCGCTCTTCTCACCTATGAAATCATCGTTCTGTTGCACAGTAAGCGTGTCTTGCTGGTGAGGTTCAACGCTGAACGGTGCCGCCGGAAGAACGGTGTAACCGTCAGGCACGGTGATGGATGTGATGTCGAGAGCCTTCGCACCATCATTGGCAATGACATAACTCTTGGTTGCCTTGCCCTTCACCATACCAAAGTTAAGGCTTATACTGTCGTTGAGCGAAACAGATGAGCCAGGCTCTGTGAACTTGAACTGAGGCTTATACTCCACAGGATATACGCTACCCGCTTTAGTCACCACGCTGTCTATGTTCTCGCGAATGTTGAACTCATAGCTGTAACCAGCCGGGAACTGCGAGATATTGAGCGTCTTGCTCACCTTGACCGTATCGGTAGCGCCTTGCTTGAGCGTCCTGGTTAAAGGCACTTCGGCTACGAGCGAGTCGTTGGGCCGGATAAGGCTGAGCGAATAACCGGGATAGCCCTCGGTGAGATCTACCAATCCTGTGTTGGCAATGGCAACGTCATAGCTCACCGTGAAGTCGCCGTTGGCGTCGGCATCTACAGACTGATCGTCAGCAGGACTCACACTGCGTATCTTCATCTGCGGCTTCTTCACCACAGTGGCACTGGCTGCCTTGAAGTTATCGATGATCACTCCACTGGCCCGAACACCTATATGGCGGGGCGTGGTGCCGGCATCCAGCGTTACCGTAATAAAGGTGTCGCTTGACGTAGACAGTGCGCCACTCATCGTGGTGTCTGTAATCAGTGTCCCGGCAGCATAAGAGCCGCCACTCTCATCGACATTATAGAACTGAATACTGCCGTCATAGTCGTTCTTCTTTACCTGTAATGTGACTGTACCACTTACCAATGGCGTGACAAGCAAGTCCTTGGCTTCGTATGAACTGTACCAACTGCCAAGGCTCTGTGTGCTCACCATGACAGCGCCGGAGTTGTCTACACCCAATGCGGAAGCATAAGTATAATCGACAGTATAGGTTTGCCAACTGCCGTTATACGTGTCAACGATGTGGCTCCATCCTGGTGGCGCCCATCCACTCTCAAGGGTTGTCTGCCCATCGCCAAGGCCGAGATTGAAGTCGTACGTGTAGTTGGAGATGGTCTCCTGCTCGTACGCACTCGCCGGGGCGATGTTCAACAGCACTGACATGAGAGCTACAATGTAATTTAACCTCTTCATAAGCTATATGTTTGAGTTAATAAAATGAAGTATGTTCATTACTTTTCTTTCTCTTTGTTCTGCTTTATTTCTGTATAAACTTCCTTCCGTTGCAGATAACAGGACCACGATAACTGCGTGATACCCGCTGCCCGACTAAATTATATACATGTTCGTCGGCAGCTGCTTGGACATTGACGGCTTGCACAGCCGTTGTTCCTGAGGGTGAAGCCTCGTTAGACACGCCTGACAGATAGCGATGTCCGTCTTTGTCCTCATATACAACCACTATGGTGTAAACAGATTTCTCACTGCCTTTCGGGTCTATATAGACGTGTGTATCGCCACCGCAACAGCCTATATACTCACCGTCTCGATAGATGCGGAAGCCCACTATAGAGTCGTTTTGCCCGAGTGTACCCTTTTCAAAGGTCACATCATCCACACCAAAGATGTAAGTATTGTTGGCCATAGTGTTATGATGAATGGCAAAATATGTGGCTCCTTCGGGCAAATTTACAGTAACCTTCTTCCAATTAGGGGCCACATTGCGAAGGTTTATGCCGTCGGCCTCACCACTCTCCAGCTTATGAAAGGCTGCACTATCGGTGTTGGTGGTGGAGTAAAGCACATCAAACTTCTCTGTATAAGGTGTCGGCGTGCCCCCGTCAGATACAGCAATGTTGAATACATAGAACATCACTGTCTGGCTATTTCCCGACAGTATGGGTGAGATGAGCCAGTTATCGGCATCCACCACCTCACCGTCGCGATAGCTATATACGGCAGCAGCAAACTGATTGCCACTATGAGGAGTGAGTCCGGGCGCTATCTGCAGCACATTGATATCGCTTGCAATGGCATTAGGATTAAATGCCGTGAATGCGAACTCCTTTCCATAGACTGGTATGGGGTTGGAGTTGAAGATGGGCGCGACACGTCCCTTGTCACCATCTATCATCGTCCAGTCGCCCAAAGAGAGCGAGAAGGGAGCATAACTCTCAAAATCCTCAGTGACCTGCTGGGGCTCCGGAATAACCGGATTGCTCCAAGTAAGGCTCACAGAAGCACCTTTGCCCTTAGCAGCAGCAAGATCACTGACTGCTGCATAGCCCGACTTCATCACGATGACATCGGCTTCTTGCGTGGTATTGTCAGTAGCGTCAAGGTCCTTACTATTCTCTATCGTGGCATAAACCTTCAGAGAGTCTGCAACCTTTACAGGAACAATATACCTCATATTGATGCACGTATCGGCCAGTGAAGCCAGTGGTTCGTTCACTGTAACCGTGTCTACCGGTGCGCCATTGGCAAAGAGCAGTACACGATAGTCGGACATGGCGTTCACTCCGGTGTTGCGTATGCCCACGCTGAACGTTGCTTCCGCTCCCGCCGTAACACTAACAGGAGCCGACAGGGATGTGGCTGCAAGGTTATAATGGGGTTGGTTGTAGATGCTGATATTGTCGATACCCACTGTTGTACTGTCGCCTTCGCTGATGCCACGGAACTTCACAATGACATAACGTTGGCCGGCATAATCCTTCAGACTGAGGCTCTGACGGCTCCATCCGGCCTGAGCTGTCTGCTTAAGGTCTATGATCTTGCCGTCGTGGTCTATGCCGTCAGGCGTCTGAACCATCACCTTCAGCTTCCCGGGATCATTCTTCGTGGCATAAAGCTGGAAGAGCAGCATCGGATTTTGCGCGCCCTTCAGGCTCACCTTCGGCATATTCAGCGAGGCCTCATCACCGGCCTCTACAGTATAATCAGTTGTTACATAGTTCTGTGTCTCGGAATACGGTTTCCAGAACAAAGCACCTCCCGTTCCATCGGCATCTCCATTCTCCTCCAGATACCATGCAGCTGAGTTAGAGCGGTGATTGTATTGCTCGTTACCTTCTACCCAAATGAAATGATTATCAACACTTCCATCATGGAAACTCTCGCTAAACGGAAGAGCAATGGTAGGTCCTACTACCACCGAAGGGGTGAAAACAAACGCGCTCTTGCCCATACTTCCATCGGCACGGGCTGCTAAATAATAGAGTCCTTGCGCCCCTCGGTTGATGGATGTCTCAGGATTCTGAGGCAGGACGAGCGATGTCGCGCCTTTAGCGCTAGACGTTAGCGAGTCGCCAACAACCTGCTGGCCATAGTAATTCTCGTAGTGATTGAAGAAACTAACGGCAATATCAGTCGGTTCGAGGTAAGCGCCATTGGCTCCCTTGCCGGTAAACGCGTCCCATGTAGCCGTGATATGCGTAGAGTCGTCATGCAGTTTGAGACCTGTCGGAGCCTTGGGCGCATCCAAGCCTATATATACCCGCTTGGAAGCTTCACGACCTTCGCCCTCAGCATTTGAGCATACAACGGTGTAGGTATGCCATCCTGAAGGAATATTCTTATCTGTTCCGGCATCAAACTTTGCTCCATAACTATATGTAGTTGTTGCTCCAGCCTTGGGATAACTCTTGAATATCTCTCCGTCGCGCTTCACAACAATCTTCGTTATGCTCTTTGTCTTGCTCGGCTTGCTGCCATTTATGTTCTTGGAAGGCAACTTAAAGGTCACCTTGGCCGTGCTTGGTCCATTCTCACCGGGTACAATGCTCAGCATAGTAACCGAGTCAGGAGCCGTCAGGGCCGCGCTCTTTACGATGGCCACACTGTCCAGCTGTAAGGCATACTGGTCGCGTTGAGCCGTATTATCGTGGAAACCGAAGTAATAGATGCCACTTACCGACGGCGTAACCTCATGCTCATAAACCTTCCATTGTGCCGTTGGCGTAGTGGTAGCAAGCAGCGTAGACGTCATGGCAGCCGCTGTGGTGTCGGTTCCCCATCTCACTTCAAGACTGTTAGGATATCCCTCATACACATTGCGCACCTTATATATAAACTTATAGGTGTAGTCAGGACTGAGGCGGAAGCCGGGTGTGAAGAGCCAGTCGTCATTACCGTTAGACGAGCTATAGTTTGACATGGCAGCCTTATCAGCCTCGTCATAGCGCCAAGTTCTCTTATCTTTGTTGGCATCCACCACGGTGAAGAGCCCGAAGTCGGCCTGTGTGCCGAACTCCGTATGCCAATCCGGCGTGATAGCCGAGCCGAATGTAAAGCCGTTAGACGTTGCAGTAGCACTCACCTGGTCGCCATTATGCGCCGTGACAGTATAGTAATAATATCCCATATCAGCATCTTCCGGCAGTTGGTCGGTCACAGATGTAGCTGTTGTTGCGGCAGCTACGGTTGTCGACGATTGCTTTGTTCCGTTCACACGAACAACGTCATAGGTCAGCTCACCCATATAGCCATTGTTCAATCCCTTTGTGGGAGCCTTCCAACTGATGGTAGCCTCATTGCCCGTATGCGTGGCACTGACGTTCGTCGGCACGTCAGGAATATCGTAACCCACAAGTTGCAAGGCCGAAGCTTTAGGCGAAGCGCCGGCCGATGTGGATGTAGTTACGACGAAAGAATATTCTCCACTCTTGGGCAAAGTGACCTCCTTGCTCACCTTTTCGCCCGCCTGAGCCGTTCCCGAGGCCACAGTCTGGCCGTTGGCCGTAACATCATAGCTCACCTCTCCGCTGAGTGCTGAGCCTGCAAACGTCCGTGAGGGGACGGTGAACGACACTGTTCCCGTAAGACTGGGCGCTGTGAAGCTCACCGCCAAGTCGCTCACTGCCTCCGGCGCATCATCTTCAGCATTGTCGTGTGGTATGATCATGCCGAGAATCTGTCCCGTATAATCACCTATTTTCGTAGCCGTTCCGGTTTGAAGGTTCACCGTATAGAGGCCGGTCTTAATTCCTTCGCCATCAGGAAGCACAGCCGCCCAATAGAAAGTATTGTCTTTGGGGTCTATCTCACCCGACTGATAATAATATCCTCCGTTGGCCGTGACCGTCAATCCAGTATTGCCTACGAGGGTTTCTGTGCCGTCTGTGGTACTTATTTTATAGAGGTTACCATCGGCAGCTACGCCATACAGCTCGTGCTGTTTGGTCACGCCGAGGGCCACATACGTGCGAGTGCACTGCCCAAAGGTGGTGCGTGTCAGCGTCCGATAGTCTATGGTGCCCCACTCCATTCGCTTTCCGTCATGCGAATAAAACTGTCCGTATACCGTGCCATCAGGGCCCTGCGCAGTCTCAAGGGCCATCAGCTCATAGCGCAACTGTGAGGAATCGCGCGCGATGGTGTCGTTGCTACGCGTCCATGTAGATGTATCGAAGTCGTAGAGAACCTCTGAACAGATGTTGACAGACTTGAACTTATCGTCCATAGACAACTGATAGAGATGTCCGTCATAATAGCCCACGCCATTGTTAGCATACCCTCGCTCTTGCTGGTAGAGCAGGTTGAACTGTGGCGACGCTACAGGCTGAAAGGCATAATAGCCGTATGGCCACGTCTGCATGACCGACCACTCGTCCATATACATCACATTGCCCCAGATGGTGTTGCCCGCAGCCGTCTTCAGTTGCGTGGCTACAGGCCGGCTGTGTTGCTTGAGGCCCATAACAGCGTTGCTCTGCCGCTGCGGCACAACCATCCTTCCGCGGTCCAGCGGATGGCTTACCCTATATTCGTTGAGCAGTTTCTGCTGCCTGGCAGTGTTCAACGGTTGCTGGGAGGGCAGAGCACGAGGTGCAAAAGTCTGTGCGCCGGCTGTAGCAACTGTCAAGAAGGCGATGGCTCCGACAATATTTGAAAGTAGAAAAGTTTTCATCAGATGTTTTGTTTATATGTACTACAAATAGAAAATGTGCCAGTGCTTTCAAATAACATCTGGCACATATTCACTTATTGAATAGGACTAAGGGCGTACGGCACGAACCGGATGGCCATAATAACGCATTGAACTGATATATCTCCATGGACCATACACATTCCAAGGATCATCTTGCGCATGTTTGGCAGCACTACGGAAATCCCAGTAAAGGGCATCACCCGACCCACTATAAAGAGTCTTGGTCCAGTAAATCACACGGTCGCCGGGCCACCAGTTGTAGGGATCATCGCCGTGAGGATAGCCTGACGTGTTCTGCGTATAATGAAATCCTGCAGCCGGAAAGAATATCTTGTTGCCATTAACCTTACTGGTAGCCGTTGCACCGGGCACGGCATGAATGGTATCCCACGTCCATGTGCAGCCCTCTATGAGCTCTTGCATCTCGCTCCAGGTAGGCATGCGGCATCCGTCACCCCATGCCACGGCAGCAGCATCATCCTCCGGGTCAAGCTCACCCTTGCCATCTGTAAAGCCATTCCAGCCATACTGCGCGTCTACAACATACTTGGTGTAACGCGCATAACTGTCATCAGCCCCCTCATGCCATTTATAATTATCCCACGAACACTCCTGCTTAGGCTCCGGGTCACCCCACTGGAAGAAGGAGCCAAACTCTGTCTCGGTGGTAGCGCCAATGTTCACTTTGGCCCATTTCACGCTTACCCCCATGTCAACAAACATGGTGTCGAGAGGGTTAATGCCTTTTACGAAGGTTATACTGTCTACAGATGCCCTTGCAAACATGGTTGCCTTGCCGTTCTGCCACACGGCTACGCTGTCTGAGGTCTGTGCGCCGGCAGCAAGAACACTGATGAAAACACATATAAGAGTAAATAATTTCTTCATCGCTTGAATTGTTTATAGAATATTGTAGTAGGTTGTTATTTAGTTGTAAATTTGAATGATTTGCCGCTGCTCGTGCGCACGATGTACACCTTGCTGCCGTCTTTGGCCAGCTGTAGGCTCACGGAAGCATTGTCAGAAGAGGCTACCGTCGACGCCGCCAGGGCTCCGTTGATGCCGTAAACGCTCACACGCTCGCCGCGCTGCAGGCCCGACACCTCTATTTCTCCGTTGTTGATACGAAAGCTTACGCTTGCTCTGGGCTCACTGTTCACGCGTTCTATGGCATCCGGAGTCACCGGCATTTCGCCAAAGACCACACGCTTGATGTCGGAATAAGGATAGGCAATCTCCTGACTTGCCGTCTTCATCAGCAACGAATCGCCGGTTACCAGCACGGGCTTTTCGCTGAACGCGAAGCCTACGGTAGAGCCGTCAGCAAGCTGAAGCAGTACACCGTCATCGGCCTTTACTGTAGACGAAAGCAAGAGTAACGCCAAAGGTAACAAAAATCTCTTTTTTGGCATGGTTTAATTATTTTTAGTTTGATTTTCATACAAAGGTATAACAAAATGTCATAATATCCAAATTTAAACATAAAAAAATCATCATTAAAAGCTGTTGCGTAGCATAATGACAAATTGTTAACAGAATATGGGGGTCTTCATAGATATTCATTAGCATGACTATCAGCCCTGCTTCATCCCTATTTACCCTTACACCTTATTATATTATAAGGCTCTTTGCATTTAGAAGCTCACCCAAGCCTGATACTATATTCATTCTGGCATATTGCCAAGCCTACACCTCAGTGAAGATGTTGTGAGCGAAACGTCTCCCCAAAAGAGCCCTCCTAAGCCCACCATTGAGCAAGACTCTTCTGCCAAACCAACTTAGGGGCACATTAACAAAGCCTAGACATAGCAGAAAGGTATAGAAGAGACCGTCGTTCCCATCCCATAAAACAATCCAAGTTAGTAGTAACCGTTTACCATCTAAAGCAATAAGAGCCTGTCTTTCTATTCAAAAAGCGTGAGCTGTTTAAATGATGCACGATGCGTTAGCAACGAAGCGATGCCTGTAGCTGGGGTTTGCATGAGTTCTTTAGGCTCCATTTTGCGCAGTCCTCCACCATAAAACCGGCCGTTACTTGAAAGTATTTCAGTGGGAATAGTGTTCAACACATGCCACACTTCAGTCAGTATAGCCTTGTCTTTCAAGCATTGAGCGTATTGCGCTTTGGGATAAAGCAGCAAATAAACGTTAGTAGTTATGGCATTTGAGTCATTCAGTATAAAACGGAAAAGCCGATTGCTTGCTTCCTCCCGTCCCATATATGGCACGACGAAAGGCGCAGGTTCACGCTCTTCGCAAGAATACCATGGGTTACGTCTACTACAGATATAGCCTCTTTGTACGCCGCGCTCATAGCCACACATAACATATTCCCATACTTTCGGATAAAGTTTCTTCATGCGTTCTTCCGGTAAATTACAACAGAAGAGAAACAACTGTTGGTCTACGACGGGCAAGCCGTTGCGGCTTTCTATGTGGTCGCCTTTGATATAACGCGGACTAGGCAGTATGGGACGCAGAAAATTCTTAGGTATCTCATAGCGATCAATGGTCTCATTATCAATGACAAAGAATCCATTATCCCCAGTTGCCACCCCTCGTTTCACCGTAAAGAAGTCGCCAAGCGTAGCTACCGCTTCCGTTTGTATAGGTCCATGGTTAAACAAGTTGGTCCATTTGTCTTCAGCCCTAAGTTGGTTCGCCTTAATTGTTCTTATTGTCTCAGGGTTATTGATAGTTCCGCCTATGGTGAATTTCACCTCATGACAACTCGGAGGAACACTCTTTCGGAACACGACAATACAGGAGCTTACCAACGCATCAGCAAATTGCAGGTCATCAGCCTTAAACTGATGGATATGAAGAAGTTCTACATTTTGCAAAAGATAACGTTTAACAGCCACACCATAATTAACGTCCATGAATTCACTGGGTACGAGCCAACAAGAGAGTCCGCCATCTTTTAACCACTGAGCAGAGAGCATCATGAAATAGCAATAGAGGCCGGCGAGACCGGAAATTTTAATGCCTGTCTGACTCATTACTTCATGTTGAAGTCGTTTCTTTGTTTGTGTCTCAATATAATGATGGCGGATATATGGAGGATTAGCCACTAACATATCGAATTGCTCGTCAGCTTTTTGTGCAAGAAAATCAGCGCATCGCATCTCCAACTTTGTTCCTTTCCAAAACTCACAGGCAGGTTTAAAGTAGTGAGGATCTATTTCAAAGCCAAGGGCACGCCCACCAGCAGAGAACGCATCGATGAAGGCTGAATAGAAAACTCCCATGCCTATTGCAGGCTCAATGAGCGAAACGTCGTCTTTGCCTATCAGATTACGCATGTAACGCATAATGTCTTGAGCAAGAAGATAGGGCGTAGAGAACTGTCCCATGACGTTTCGCTCTTTCTGCGATTTCTGTTCATCCAATGCATCTTGTATGCTTTTGCGCTTTAATTCTCTTTCCTTCATTTATATCCCCAGCTTTTTAAAATCCTCTATCCGATGCTCCCATATCCAGTCGATACCCTCGCCAGCCTCATAACCCAGGTATCCACTATCAAAATAGCCACACAGAAAGAGCACAAGCTCTATATTCTGGCCATATTTCAACTGCAACTGTTCTATCTTTATTGCTTCTTCTTTTCTCCGCTTGTTGGTATTTGTGAAATCTCCGGCCGACTTGCATTCAATCAAAACAGGCAGTTCGCCGGCTATCGCATTCTTACGTTTGATGACAACATCAATGGGCATATTGACGCTTTTACCATCCCTTCTTTCCGCAAGCACATTAAGATGAAATGAATACATTCCACATTCCATGTTTTGGAAATCTTCAATAGCATTCGATTCTACAAAGCGATAACCCTTTCTGTTGAGATATTCGCCGATGCTATTCAGCTGGCGCCGCTCTTGCTCATTACGTATAATAGGATCAGAAAGTGAGCCACAAACGCGATCGCCTATAACTTGTATGGCCAGATTTCTGTCTGTTTCATGAGGATAAGATTTCTGTTTAAGCCACGGCATCATATCATAGTCTAACAGACTATGGATAATTTCTATGATACGTTCAAGCGATTCGTCTATCTCTTCTTGCGACATTCTGGGCGGAAATCTCCCTTCTTCCATTTTATCTATCAGATTGGCAGACACGCCAGACAACCCTATTAGTCTGTCACGAGACAATGGTGGAGTGGTAGACAATCGAAGAATCGTAATGGCATCAGGATTATTCTTCAATATATCAACAGACAACGAATTGAAACATTCAATATCATGGAACATATTCTCAACCTTATCAATGGCCTCCTTGCGAGCATTGACATAAGCTTTAGGTGCGAAGTTCAGAAACCACTCATTATAAAACATCACAGATTTCTGTACATCAGCCTTCCATTTCTCAGTTCGGTTCTTGTTTATAGAATAATTCTTTCTAACCATATAAATCTGCTTTTCAGTTTCCAAAGTTACACAATATTCGCTTAATTCATCTTCTTTTCCCGTTAAAAGTGTAAAAAACAAACCTAAATACTCCTTACAGTCACTTATCAGTCATTCGGTCTGACAGCATAAAAAAGCAGCTTATACTCCGTAAGCAAGCGTCCCCATGCAGCCAATTTAACATTCGTTATCCTACCCAATAATAACGATAACAAAGTGAAGTGGGTCGATTTGTCAACCAAAAGCTTTCATGTGTCGCCTTTATTTCTTATTTTTGTCAGCAAAAAGCGATATGAAGACTCTTCTGAAAGAACTGCATTCCAAAACACACCCACATGTGCTGGGTGCCTTAGACATCTTTAAGTACATCGGACCGGGCCTGCTTGTCACCGTGGGATTTATCGATCCGGGCAACTGGGCGAGCAACTTCGCCGCCGGGTCAGAGTATGGTTATGCCCTGTTGTGGGTGGTAACGCTCTCCACCATCATGCTCATTGCCCTTCAGCACAACGTTGCTCACCTGGGCATAGTGACGGGATTGTGCCTCAGCGAGGCCGCCGTGAAGTATGCTCCCCGATGGCTGGGGCGCCCCATCGTGGTGACAGCGCTGCTGGCCAGCATATCCACGTCGCTGGCAGAGATACTGGGAGGCGCCATTGCCCTGCAAATGCTGCTGGGCATAAGCATACCTACGGGCTCCATACTTGTCACTGTGGCCGTGCTCATCATGCTCTTCACCAATTCTTACAAGCGCATGGAGCGCGCCATCATAGGCTTTGTGTCGCTCATCGGCCTGTCGTTCATCTATGAGTTGTTTCTGGTTCACGTAGACTGGGGGCAGGCAGCGACATGTGCCGTGGTGCCTTCCGTGCCGCAAGGCTCGCTGCTCATCATCATGAGCGTGCTGGGAGCGGTGGTCATGCCGCACAATCTCTTCTTACATTCTGAGGTGATACAGAGCCGTGAAATCAATCTGAAAGGCGACGACCGCATACAGCACATGCTGAAATATGAGTTTGCCGACACCCTCTTTTCCATGCTTGTGGGCTGGGCTATCAACTCTGCCATGATTCTGCTGGCAGCAAGTACCTTCTTTGCAAGGGGCGAGCACGTAGACGAACTGGCGCAGGCACAGGCCATGCTCGAGCCTTTGCTGGGCAACAACGCTGCCAACATCTTTGCCATAGCCCTGCTGCTGGCCGGCATATCCAGCACCATCACGAGCGGAATGGCAGCAGGAAGTATCTTCTCAGGACTGTTTCAGGAGAGTTATAACGCCAAGGACCCCCACTCTGCCGTGGGCGTTATGCTCTCATTGGGCATAGCCTTGCTCGTCATCTTCTTCATTGGCGATGCCTTCAAGGGGCTGCTCATCTCGCAGATGGTGCTTAGCATACAACTGCCCTTCACCGTATTCTTGCAGGTAAGTCTCACCTCTTCCAAGCGCGTCATGGGCAAGTATGCCAACAAACCGTGGAACACAGTCTTCCTATATAGTCTGGCCGCCATCGTGAGCGCACTCAATGTGTGGCTGCTCATCACCTCTCTCTAAGGCAATGAAGCCTCATCCGTTCCTTGTGAACGAGCTTTTTTCGTGCACAAGGAGCGGAGCATGAAGGCTTCATGCTGTAAATATTTATCTTCAAAGCTCATACCCCAATCTCCCTTTATCATCGTTTCGCAAGTCAGTTACGCAAAGGGTTGTATGTCAAAGAGTTGCGAAATGAATTTCAGTACCCATATTTTCACCTTTCAAAACAGGCACTTTCGCGTGGCGAAATAGGCACTTTCGCGAGCCAAAAAAGGTGGTTTTACGGCTCAAAATGCCCCATTTCATCGAACCGTGTGCTTAACATTGTGCGTCATGTAAATATTTATCACAACGTGAGAAACGTGTCATCAGACCACAGAAGAATAAATATTGCTATTTCATTTGTCCACAGATGCGTACAAAATCGCAGCTCACACGTCTACTAAATAGTGTATGTTGACTCTTAGCGAGTCCCATAACAAAAAATAAAAACCTAACATCCAAACATGAATATGAAGAAGACAACTGCGCTTTTAGCGTCTCTCGTGATGGCCTCGGCGGCCAATGCGCAGAAAATAGACTTTAACTTTACTGGCCGGAACGCCGCACAGGTAACAGCCGACGGCTATACGGCATGGGCCGGGGCGGTGAACACCGTTCCGGGATTTCCGAAGACTTGCCTGGCCGACTCGATGACACTCGACGGCATAAAGATTGTGGTGAGAAGCGGTAGCCACTCTGGTGGCAACACGCTGGGCAGCGGATGGAGCAAGAAGATAACGCAGGATAGCGACAAGCTGGTGGGCGACGGCATAGAGACCATCAGCACCAGCAACGACGGTGAGACCCATAAGCTGCAAGGACCGGTGGGTGAGCTGGAGCTCATCGTGAGCGGACTGACGCCCGGCGAGCATACCCTGCTGGCCTATCACAACAATCCCACCAACTATGCGGGGCCCAAGCTCAACGTGTATGTAGACGGCGTACTGGCACAAGAGGGCGTGAGCCAGACATGCAACATGACGAGCGCGGCAGAGAGCGCAACGTCTTACGTGCGCTTCAACGTTCAGGAGGGCAAGCCCGTGACCATAGACTATCGCAGCACACCCGACGCTGCTACCGACTATAGCAGCACAAGCCCCTACTACACATCCTCTGTATTTCTCAACGCTATCGCCTTCGACGAGGGCAATCCGGCCACGATGGCCTCAAACCCCTACCCTGCCGACTATGATGTTCATGCCAACTGCGACGGCGGAACGGTGACACTCACATGGAAGAAGGCCGACAAGGCCGTGAAGCACCACCTCTTCATAGGCACTGACATCAATAACATGGAGGACAAGGGGCTGCTTACCGATACATCTTACACGTTGAGCGGGCTCTACAGCATGAACACCTATTACTGGAAGGTGAAGGAGGTGGATGCCCAGGGACAGGAATATGATGCCTCGGTGTGGCGTTTTCAGCCCCGCCAGCTGGCCTTTCCGGGTGCCGAGGGCTACGGCCGCTTTGCCAAAGGAGGGCGCGGCGGCACAGTATATCACGTAACCAACCTGAGCAACGAGGCCACACCGGGCTCGCTGCTCTACGGTCTGACCCAGGTGGAGGGGCCACGCACCATCGTGTTCGACGTGTCGGGGCTCATCGTCATGGACTTTTCTGCCGTCTTCTCCAATCCCAACATCACGCTGGCCGGACAGACGGCACCGGGCAAGGGCATCTGCTTGAAGCACTGCAACGTGAACTTCGGCAACGACAACGTCATCAGATTCTTGCGAGCGCATCGCGGACTGGGCACACCGGAGCAAACGGGCAACGCCATGGGCCTGTCGGGATCTGACAACGCCATAGCAGACCACGTCACGGCGGCATGGGGCACTGACGAGACGTTCTCAAGCCGCTCGGCCAAAAACATCACCTTCCAGAACAGCATGATAGCCGAGGCACTGGGCATAGCCCATCACAAAAACTACTCCGAAGGCACCAACCACGGCTACGCTGCCACTATAGGCGGTGAGACAGGATCGTTTCATCACAACCTGCTCGCAGACTGCTACGGACGCAACTGGAGCATGGGCGGCGGACTGGACGGCAACGGATATTATGCCGGAAAGCTGGATATATTTAATAATGTGTGCTACAACTGGGGCGCAAGAACCACTGACGGCGGAGCACACGAGGTGAACTTCGTGGGCAACTACTATAAGGAGGGCCCGGCAGTAAAGATACACCGCATCTTCACCCTGCAACTGGAAGGCACCGGAAAGGGCACGCAAAGCGCATACCTGCACAACAACATCAGAGACAATCTGGCCGGAAAGATAGACAAGGATGCCAAAGACATGAAGTCGGTGCAGATAAGTTCCAAGCAAACCGTAGACTGGACGTATTGGGGAACGGCTCCTTACTTTGAGTCACATGCCACCATAGACAGCCCCGAACTGGCATATAAGAAGGTGCTCTCGTGTGCCGGAGCCACCCAACCCATGAGAGACGACCACGACCTGCGCATGGTGCGCGAGACAAGAGACCGCTCGTGGACGTATAAAGGCAGCTTGTCGGGCATCAAAGGCGAGATAGACAACGAGGAGGATGCCGGAGGATGGGAGATCTTTGCCGAGGAATCGCGACCCGAAGGCTATGACACCGACCAGGACGGCATACCCGACTGGTTTGAGAAGATAACGGGCACCGACCCTAACACGGCCAATAACAATGCCGACAGCAACCACGACGGCTATACCGAACTGGAGGACTACCTGAACTGGATGGCTGAGGAGCACAGGGTGCTGGCACCCGCTGAGACGGCAAAAGTGAACATGAAGTCGCTCTTTGCCGGCTTTACCAAATCGCCAACCTATACCTGGCAGTATGACGGAAACGCGCTCAGCCTGAGCGCGGAGCAAGACAGCATGCTCGTCATACGGCCCACTGGGCATGCGGCAACGCTCAACAGCATTGCTCTGACCGTGACCGACGGCGACAACGACAGCCTGACACGCACACTCAACGTGGCCGTGACGGGCGAGGCTACAGGCATTGAGGCAACCCCGCAGGCACAGGCCGTGAGCTATGAGATGTACACCCTCGACGGCAGAAAGGTGGCTGAGGGTCGCTGCAAGGGGCTTGCGGTGAGCAAGCTGCCACTGGCCAAGCTGCCCAGCGAAGTGTATGTGGTGCGCACGAAAGACGCCAACGGAAAGACAACCACCTATAAGGTGGCACGCAGATAGCAGACGGTGGCGGCACACAAACGGTGCCGCCACTGCCTTTTTGAATGATTTTTATCTAAATAAACCACTTTTTTTCACAAATCACTTGCTTTGTTTAACTTATATAACTAAATTTGTGGCATCAATCAATACCTACACTTATGATTCGAAACATCACCTACATGGTCGCCATTCTCCTGATGTTGGCTCTTGCCCCACTGAGAATGAAAGCGCAAAACGCAACTTACAACTTGCAGAAAGCCGTAGAAGCTATTAACAACAACAACCTGGACAAAGCCACTTCGTGGGTAGACAAGGAGCTCAAGATAAACCCCAAGAACGGCTACGCATGGATATTGAAGGCATCGCTCGTGGCCGATGGCGGCGACATAGCCAACGGGCTGAAGGCCTTGGACAATGCCATGAAGTACATACCCAAGCAAGACGAAGTGTCTTTAGGCAAGGCTTATATTCTGAAATATTGCTGTCCGCTAAAACTCAAAATGGTAAAAACATCCTACCCGAAGCCCT
>SAMEA3663095__coassemble_897_pt1 | contig 36913 bp, 29 predicted proteins | sample SAMEA3663095__metabat2_high_PE_003 | metagenome-assembled genome bin SAMEA3663095 (sample SAMEA3663095) | pig gut metagenome | biome: pig gut; feature: pig-associated habitat; material: faeces | place: France | collected 2012
TATACAAAAGGAGGGTGCACCATAAATGACCATAGTCAATTATGACACACCCTCACAAGCGAAGAGCGCTCAATGCCATGCCAGACGATACGCCTAAGGCGCACGCTGGCAGAATACAAAAAAGCAATGACTTGAATGCCATTGCTTTTCTGTTGTCCGCCGTTTTGGGGCAATATTATTCGCTAGTCAGCTGAAAAGCTGCTTATAGTTTACCTTCTTGCTCTAAGCGGCTGACTGCGTAAGCGCCTTCTTGCGCCCTGCCACCATGGCCATTAGGCACAGTCCATAGCCGGAGAACAAGATGAAAAATGCCAGTTCGTAAGGCAACAACGCTCTGTCGAAATGTATGATGAGCATATTGCAAAGGAACATAACTCCGAAGGCATCCATCAGTTCAATAAAGAGCCGATGCGTTTCACGGCCGTGTGCAAGTTGAAGGTACAATCCCCACAATGTAACTACAAGTCCAGCGCCCATGAGTATGTCGGTCGTTATTCCTGTTCTGAATAACTTTGCATAAGCATAAGTCACGCAGACAAGCGTCAGTAAGGCAAAGGCAGAGCTGGCAAGCATTAAGCTTTTAGCGTCATCGCCTGCTTTGGGCTTCTCTGTTTCTGAGGTATATACCTTCCGTAATATCGCATCAGCCAGTGGAACAACCAAGAGTATGAGATGCCAAAACGCGTTGCTGTACAAGGCGTATAACATCAGCACTGCACCCACCAAGATAAGGTCGCCAGCCCAGCCAAAGCCCGGCAAGGTGCTTGTGCCCTTGCCTTGCATGCTCCAATATACCGGGATGGTTACTAGCAGTGCGAAGGGCAGCCACGTTATGGAGGGTTGCATAAAGAAAAGAATGGGGACGTAAGCCATGAACACGATGGTCATCAGAATCATTAGGATGCGGTTGTGCTTTTGAACTTTTGACATAATGAGTGAAGTTTGGTTTTGATGTATATGTTTGCTCGTACAAAGGTATAAATAAATTTACAATATGACCACATGAGACTAGTAATTAACGACAATGTATTGGTATAAAATAACAAAAAACGCCTTTTCGTTATATTTCTTAACAAATATGCTCATAACCCAAAGCATTCGACTGTTAGATGCATCCTTTGTATGGGTGAGATGTGGGTGAGATGTGGGTGAGATGTCTTACGTGTTGTCTGGATTAGTATATGCTTGGTTTACAGCGCTTTGCTTCTTGGGTGGAATGGGTGGAATAGCAATTAAGGTAAAATTACATGGAATGATAAAAAAGGGCTATTGGAGAAGTGCCGCTGTCTATGTTTTCGTTGGTTCGGAGCCTATGACAGTATATGGCTACACCCTTCCCTGTTCCCTGTAGCTGTAATATCGTCCGTCGGTAATGATGACATGGTCTAGGAAGTAGATGCGCATAATGTCGCACGCCTTCTGCACGCGCTGCGTCAGCTTGTCATCCAAGGTGCTGGGCCTGTTATTGTTGCTGGGATGGTTATGGCAGAGCGCCAGTATGGTGGCGTTGCGTAGCAGAGCCTCCTTCATGATGATGCGTATGTCTACTGCTGTTTCTGTTATACCTCCGTGCGATATGCGTTTGGCCTCGATGAGCTTATAGTTTTGGTTCATGAGCAGTATCCATGCTTCCTCAACATCGAGATCCTGCATACGCGGGTGCATATAATTATAGATGTCTGTGGCAGAGCCCAGATCGGTGCGCTCTTCAGCTTTCTCCCGTGCCCTTCGCTTGCCCAGTTCGCAGGCGGCGAGAATGGTTATGGCTTTGGCCGGGCCTATTCCGTTGTACCGCTCCAAGTCGTCGATGCTCATCTTGCCCAGCGTGTTCAGGTTGTTATGACAGTCGTTGAGCACCTTCTTCATCAAGTCTACGGCACTCTCCTTTGCGCTGCCAGAGCCTATGAGTATGGCCAGCAGCTCGGCGTTGCTGAGGTTCTCGGCTCCGTTGGCCTCCATTTTCTCGCGTGGTCGGTCTTCGGCAGCCCATTCGTTGATACTGAGTTTTGTCATGGCTGGTTACTTGTGAAGGATGAAAGTCTACTTGTAGAAGTTATGCTGAAAGGCAGAATATTCGCCTTTCTTCCTCACGCAGCGTTTCCACCAGGCGTTGATGAAGCCCGTGCCGTAGCCTATCAGCTGTGTGAAGGCGGCGGCTATGCTGAGCAGTCCTATCTTTGCGCTGGCATATTTGATGGCGGAGTCGAAGAAGATGAGGCCGCTGTATAGCAGCAAGGGCATGAGAGCGAAGATGCTGATGGCCGCCCCCACAAATTGTGCTTGAGGGTTGCCGTGATAATAGGCGATGTGGGCCAGTCCTGCGATGAACAGAAGCGTGAGCAGCCCCACGCCCAACGTGAATACAGTGGGCAGCAGATGTACCAGCTTCAGGCTTTCGGGATACTTCTTATATAGATTGATGCGTGCGATGCCTGAGTTGTAAACCTGTCTGAAGAACTTGTGAAAGTCGGTGCGTCTCTTATGCCAAACCCATGCCCCGGGAAACAGCCGGCACTTGCAACCTGCCTTGAAGATGCGTATGGAGAAGTCGATGTCTTCGCCGAAGCGCATGTCGCTGAAGCCTCCCAGCTTTCGGTACACATCGGCTTTGATGCCCATGTTGAACGAGCGTGGATAGAATTTGTCCAGCTTCTTCTTTCCTCCTCTAATGCCACCCGTAGTGAAGAAGGACGTCATGGAGTAGGAGATGGCCTTCTGCTTGTCCGTAAACGACTCGTGTGCGCGGTCTGGTCCTCCGAAAGCATCGGCCGGTTGGCGGCTCAGCTCGTTGTCTACGGCGCTCAGGTAGCCCTTGGGCAGCACCACGTCGCTGTCTAGTATGATGAGATATTCGCCTTTTGCTCTTTCTGCGCCATAGTTTCTGCTTTGTCCCGGTCCGCTGTTCTCCTTATAATAATAATGTAGGTTGAGCTCTTTCTCGTATGTCCGGCACACGTCCAGGCAGCGTTTGGTAGAGCCATCCTCTACGATGATGACCTCAAAGTCTTTATATAACTGTCCGGTCAGGCTGTCGAGCAGCTCTCCCACCTCTTCGGGGCGGTTAAAAACAGGAACGATGATGCTGTACTTCATGTGTTGCTAAGGCGTTAAGATATGCTTTTCAGGCTTTATATAAGTCATTATGAAAAACAAAAGGGGCGGGTATATGCTACCTGCCCTTTTGCTTTATGTTGTGATGTTATGCGTTTACGCGGCCCAGATAGCTTCCGTCGCGTGTGTCAACCTGTATGGTCTCGCCCTCGTTGATGAAGAGGGGCACACGCACCTCAACGCCAGTCTCCAGTGTTGCGGGCTTTGTAGCGTTTGTAGCGGTGTTGCCCTTTACGCCCGGCTCGCTGTGTGTTACCTTCAGAGTGGTCTTAACGGGCATCTCGGCAGAAAGGATTGTGCCGTCAGAAGTGTCTGTAACAACGTCTACCACGTCGCCTTCCTTCATGAACTCAACGCCTGTTATCTGAGACTTTGGGATAGGAATCTGCTCGTAAGTTTCCTGATTCATGAAGATATAGCCCGTAGAATCTTCGTACAGATACTGATAAGGACGATGCTCCACGCGCACGTCATCGAGTTTGAAACCAATCTGGAAGGTGCGCTCCAGCACGCGGCCGTCGGCAACGTTCTTCAGTTTGGTGTTCATCACCGTGTTTCCCTTGCCTGGTTTGCGATGCTGAAAGTCGATACATCTCCAAATACCACCATCCATTCGGATGCATGTTCCAATCTTGATTTCCTGTGAGTTAATCATAATTTGCTTATATATAATTTGTTACTTAATATCTATGGAGTGCTGCTAAGCGGGTGCAAAGTTAAGGAAAAAATAGAAAAAAACATAAAATAAAGCACTAAAAATAGCTTAATTCTTGGCTGTTTGAAAAAGAATATGTAATTTTGCAGCCCAAAGTACGGAAATAACAATTAATAATTAAGTATAGACAATGAAAAGAACATTCCAGCCACACAACAGAAGAAGGGTGAACAAACACGGCTTCCGTGAGAGAATGGCAACAAAAGATGGCCGCAGAGTGCTTGCAGCACGCCGCGCTAAGGGCCGCAAGAAGCTTACTGTTTCTGATGAGCATCACGGCAAATAAGCCTTGATGCCCCCCTGAAAATCAGGAAAGCGGAAAGAAGTAGAGTTTAAACTTTGCTTCTTTCCGTTTTTTTATATACCTTTGTCGCCGTATAATATTATAAGAATAGTGAACGGAATGAGTGGAAACAGTTTCTTGAGAAAGTTTTTCAGCACCTATCTCTGGGGCAACATTTTCGCTATATTCATAGTTTTGTCTCTCTTAGCCATCAGCATTAAGTATGGCTTGGACGTCTATACACATCACGGAGAGTCTATCGTGGTGCCTAACATCATACACAAGCAGTATGACGATGCCGAGCAAATGATGGACGAAAGAGGGCTTACTATGGTGGTGAATGACACGGGATATGACAAGAAACTGCCCCCAGACTGCATCTTGGAGCAGTCGCCGGCCGGTGGAACACGCGTCAAGTCCACTCACACCATTTATGTTACCATCAACGCTTCGGCACCTCCTATGCTCACTATTCCGGACATCATAGACAACAGTTCGCTGCGTGAGGCACAGGCACAGTTGCTTGCCATGGGCTTCAAGGTGGGCGACCCACAGTATATACCCGGTGAGAAAGACTGGGTGTATGGCATCCTTGTTAATGGCAAGCCGGTGCAGGCAGGCGACAGGGTGTCGGCCGATGCTGTACTGATTATTCAGGTGGGCGACGGCATGAGGCTGCCCTCAGACACCTCTGAAGTGAATGAGCCGGAATATGAATATATAGAGGTGCCCGACAAGCCGGACAACACGGACGATGAATATGCGCCCGATGACTATGATGACGAAGCCCTGCCCGATGAGAGTGACGAGGGCGGCGGTCAGCAACCCTCGGCCACGGGTAAGGAAAAGTCGGCCCAGGCCGCACCGGAGCCTAAGACGCAGAACACAGAGACACCCAAGAACTGACAAAGCACATGCCGATGCAAGACGATATAATGACCGATGACGAGCTGGATGAGCTTGAAGGTGGCAGTGACGGGCAGCTGTATGAGCATTTCCGTATAGAAGTAGACAAAGGACAGAAGCCGGTCAGGATAGACAAGTATCTTGCCGAATGCCTGCAACACTCCAGTCGCAATCGTATACAGAAGGCGGCTGATGCCGGATATATATATGTTGGCGGCCAACCTGTGAAGAGCAACTACAAGGTAAGGCCGCTGGATGTGGTCACGCTCATGCTCAACAGGCCTCCGCACGACAACACCATAGAGGCTGAGGATATTCCCCTTGACATAGTATATGAGGATGACGACGTGATGGTTGTCAACAAACCCGCCGGGCTGGTGGTGCATCCCGGAGCCGGAAACTTTCACGGCACGCTCATCAATGCCGTGGCCTGGCATCTGCGCGACCTGAAAGATTTTGACCCTAACGACCCTGAAGTGGGTCTCGTACATCGTATAGACAAGGACACCAGCGGTCTGCTTGTCGTGGCCAAGACACCCGATGCCAAGACCGGACTGGGCAAACAGTTTTTCAACAAAACCACTCACCGAAGCTATAATGCCCTGGTCTGGGGCAATCTCACCGAAGACGAGGGACGCATAGAGGGTAATATAGCCCGCGACCCGCGCGACAGGCTGCGCATGAAGGTGTTTGCCCCCGACTCCGGCATAGGCAAGCCGGCTGTCACCCACTGGCGTGTGCTGGAGCGCTTCGGCTATGTTACGTTTGTGGAGTGTGTGCTCGAGACGGGGCGCACCCATCAGATACGTGCCCACATGCGCTCCATCGGCCATCCCCTCTTCGGCGACGAGCGATACGGCGGCACTGAGATACTGCGCGGACAACGCAGCAGTACCTACAAGGCATTCATCATGAACTGCTTCAAACTATGTCCGCGGCAAGCCCTGCATGCACGCACGCTGGGGTTTGTGCATCCCATCACGGGGCAGCAGATGGACTTTACCAGCGAGCTGCCTGCTGACATGAGCCAGCTGCTCAGCAAATGGCGGGCTTACATCAGCGGCACTACCAATGACACTTTTGCAGAATAACATATTATCAAATCATCAGATATGAAAGAAATTAAGCGTACCATTGCCATCGTGTGTGGTGGCGATTCTTCAGAGCATGATGTGTCGATGCGCTCGGCACAAGGCCTTTATTCGTTTTTCGATAAAGAGCGTTATGATGTTTATATCGTCGACGTGAAAGGCCAAGACTGGCATGTTGATTTTCAGAACGGCATTACGGCACCCATCGACCGCAACGACTTCTCGTTCGAGAAAGACGGCAAGGCTGTAGTGTTCGATTATGCTTATATCACCATTCACGGACAGCCGGGCGAGAACGGCCCCATGCAGGGTTACTTCGACCTGATACATCTGCCTTACTCTACAAGTGGCGTGCTGGTTGAGGCCATGACTTTCGACAAGTATGTGCTCAACAATTATCTGCGTGGATTCGGCGTCAGGGTGGCTCCCAGCATTAGGGTGCGCCGCGGCGAAGAAGATCGTCTGACGGAGAAAGAAGTCATGGAGAAGGTGGGTATGCCGTGCTTCGTAAAGCCCACTGCTGACGGCAGCAGCTTCGGAGTGAGCAAGGTGAAGAACTGGGACCAGTTGGCACCAGCCCTGCGCACAGCTTTCATGGAGAGCAACGAGGTGATGATAGAGGGCTTCCTCGACGGAACCGAAATCTCGGTGGGCGTTTACAAGACGCGCCACAAGAGTGTTGTGTTCCCCGCTACCGAGGTGGTTACGAAGAACGAGTTCTTCGATTACAACGCCAAGTATAACGGTCAGGTGCAGGAAATAACGCCTGCGCGCCTCTCACCAGAAACTACTGAGAAGGTGAGAAAGGAAACCAGCCATATCTATGACATCCTTCATGCCAATGGCATCATACGCATAGACTACATCATCTCGAAAGACGCTCAGGGCAACGATCAGGTGAACATGCTGGAAATAAACACCACTCCGGGCATGACAGCTACCAGCTTCATACCCCAGCAGGTGCGTGCCGCCGGCCTGGACATCAAGGATGTGCTCACCGACGTGGTAGAGAACCAATTTGAATAAGCCTATGAATATCCCCAAAGAGTTTGATGACATCAGGCCTTTTGAGCCTGAGGAGATGCCCGCAGCCTTCGACCGTTTGCTTGCCAACGAGGGCTTCAGAAAGGTGCTGGCGTGGATATACCCCAACGTTCCGCTCGATGTGCTGAGCCAGAAGCTCAAGGCGTGCAAGACGCTCATGGACTTTCAGCTCAACTTTATCTACACCGTGGTGCAGAAAATCATGGATAAGGCGAGCCAAGGCTACGACATGGATGCCACAAATTTGGACCGTCAGGCCAACTACACATTCATAAGCAACCACCGCGACATCGTTCTTGACGCGGCATTGCTTGACATGCTGCTGGTTGATAACCATTTCTCCACCACCTGCGAGATAGCCATCGGCGACAACCTTCTCTCGCTTCCATGGGTGAAGGATGTGGTGCGGCTTAACAAGGCTTTTCTTGTTCAGCGCTCATTGTCGCCCCGTGAGATGCTCTTTGCAAGCAAGCGGTTGTCTGAATATATGCATTATGCCATCTCTGTGAAGCACGAAAATATCTGGATAGCACAACGGGAGGGTAGGGCAAAAGACTCTAACGACCGTACGCAGAAGGCTATCCTGCAGATGATGGCCATGGGTGGAGAGGGCAGCATCGTTGAGCGGCTGCTGTCACTGCACATCGTGCCGCTGGCCATATCGTATGAGTTTGATCCCTGCGACTTTCTCAAGGCGAAGGAATTACAGCAAAGACGCGATACGCCCGACTTCCATAAAGGTCCCAACGACGACAATATCAGTATGCGCACGGGCATACTCGGCTTTAAGGGTCACGTGCATTACCATGCCGCCCCATGCCTGGACAACTTCCTGAAGCAACTGGATGGCAGCCTGCCTAAAAGTGAGCTGTATGCCCAGATATGCAGCCAGATAGACCGTGAGATACACTTGGGCTACAGGCTGTGGCCGTCTAACTATGCTGCCCTCGATATGCTGCATGGCTCAGACCGGTATTCCGCCCATTATACGCCTCAGGACAAGCAGGCATTCTGCAAGTATATAGACGGCCAGCTGGCCAAGATAGACCTGCCAGACAAGGATGATGAGTTCCTCAGACGCAGCATGCTCACCATGTATGCCTATCCTGCGGCCAACCAGTTGGCTGCTAAGAAGTAAGCGTAAGTGGGCTTTGCCCCGCCTGTTATAATGATATATCCACCGCAGAATTCCGTTTGAAAGGGTTCTGCGGTGGATTTTCTTTTAAGTAAAACAGGCCTTGTCGCAAGGCGAAAGTGTCTGATGTTTTTTTCCGCCTTGTTCCGTCGGTGAGCCGGTCTGGGTGGTGTGAAATTGAAAAGGCTGATTAGCCGAGCGACTCCAGCGTGCGTTTGAGCACCACCTCAGCCGATATTTCTCTGTTGGCAGCCTCTGGGATGACCAGTGACCGCGGTCCTTCTATCACGTCATCTGTCACGATGAGACCTCGCCTCACGGGCAGACAGTGCATGAAGTAGGCGTTGTTGGTCCAGCTCATGTGCTCACTGTCTATGGTCCAGCTGCTGTCATGACTTATCATCTTGCCATAGTCGTCTGGGCGTGTGGTGCCCGGGCAGCTCCAGTTCTTGGCATATACAAAGTCGGCCCCCTCTAAAGCCTTTCGCTGGTCGTACTCTATGCGTGCGCCTCCGGCAAACTTCGGGTCCAGCTCATAGCCTTCCGGGTGCGTGATGACAAAGTCTACGTCGGCCGCGTTCATCCATTGCGCAAACGAGTTGGGTACGGCTTGTGGCAGCGCACGGCAGTGTGGAGCCCAGCTCATCACCACCTTGGGTCTGTGCTTAGGCCGATGCTCGCTGATGGTTATCAGGTCAGCAAAGGCCTGCAGCGGGTGTACGGTGGCCGTCTCCATGGCTATGACGGGTCGTCCGGAGTATTTCACAAACTGATTTACGATGGTTTCGGCATAGTCATATTCGCGGTCTTGGAGTCCGGCAAAGGAGCGCACGGCTATGATGTCGCAATAGCAGCCCATCACTGGAATAGCCTCCAGCAGATGCTCGCTTTTGTCGCCGTCCATAATCACGCCTCTTTCCGTCTCCAGCTTCCATGCTCCCGCGTTCACGTCAAGCACAATGACGTTCATGCCCAGGTTCATGGCAGCCTTCTGTGTAGACAGTCGGGTGCGCAAAGAGTTGTTGAAGAAAATCATGAGCAGCGTTTTGTTCTTGCCCAACTGTTGGTATCCGAAGCGGTTGCTTTTCACTTCCTCAGCCTCGGCAAGCGCCTTGTCGAGGTCGCCAATGTCTGTTACGTTAAAGAATGTGTGCATAGTTATGGTGTTTAATCATCTTGTCTGTGTGGTTGGCCGTCATGCCATGGAGGCGTTATGCTGCCGCTGTGGCTTTTCTGCCTAAGGCCTTGTCTGTCCGCATCCGTTGATGAGCCACTTGTAGGTTGTTATCTCTTCCAGACCCATGGGGCCTCTGGGGCCCAGTTTCTGCGTGCTGATGCCTATCTCAGCTCCCAGCCCGAACTGTGCGCCGTCGGTGAAGCTGGTGGGTGCGTTGACGTACACGCAGGCCGCGTCTACCTGCTCTTGGAAGGAGCGTGCAGCCTGATCGTCGTCGGTGATGATGCATTCGCTGTGGCCGGAGCCATAGCGTGCGATGTGCTGCAGAGCCTCGCCGAGCGAGCTCACCGTCTTTATGGCCATCTTATAGTCCATAAACTCCGTGCCCCACGTGTCGGCATCGGCAGGCTTCAGCAGCTCTTCGGGATAGCGGTTTTGCAGAGCTTTGAAGGCGTTGTCATCGGCATAGAGCGTTACGTGGTGCTCTTGCAGAGGCTTGCAGAGCGTGGGCAGGTCGGCCAGTCGGCTTTGGTGCACCAGCAGACAGTCTAGTGCGTTGCACACGCTCACGCGTCTTGTCTTGGCATTGCAGATGATGCGTGCACCCATCTCTGCGTTGCCATGCTCATCAAAGTAGGTGTTTACCACTCCCGCCCCTGTTTCTATAACGGGCACATGGGCGTTTTGCCTCACAAAGCTGATGAGCTTCTTGCCTCCGCGCGGTATGCACAGGTCTACATAGCCTATGGCATTGAGCAGCGCGGCCGTTGCTTCGTGGCTGGCAGGCAGCAGTGTCACGCAGTTGGGTGTTACGTTATGCTCTTGCAGCACCCCTCTTATCAGCTTTACGGCAGCACGGTTAGATGCGTCTGCATCATGTCCGCCTTTCAGCAGACAGACGTTTCCGCTCTTCAGGCAGAGTGCAAATACGTCGAAGGTAACGTTGGGACGTGCCTCGTATATGATGCCTATCACGCCGAAAGGCACGCTCACCTTGCGCAGCAGGAGACCGTTGGGTAGCGTGCGCTCCTGCAATTTGCGCCCCAAAGGAGATGGCAAGGCGGCCACATGCCGCATGTCTGCGGCAATGTCTTCCAGCCTCTTGGCTGTTAGCTTGAGCCTGTCGTATAGTGGGTTGGCACTGTCCATGCGGCTCAGGTCATCCGCGTTGGCCTCCAGCAAAGCGTTTTGATGGGTCAGTATGGCATCAGCCACGTCGTTGAGTATATGGCTGCGCTCGTTGTCTGTCATGAGGGCCACCTGCCTTGTGGCCTCTTTGGCTTGTGAAAATATCTCTTGATAGTTATTGCCTGACATGATGATGAGAGTTGAGTGATAAGAATTTATTCCATGTAGAGATAGTCGTAGTGCACCAGAGGCCGCATGTCATGGTTGCCTATGTTGGCCTTTGCGTCGGTGCTGGCATACGAGCTTCGCCCCACGCCTATTATCTTTCCGCTGGCATCAGCTATGTTCACCAGGTCGCCTTCCTCAAAATCGCCTTCGATGGCGGTCACTCCTACCAGCAAGAGGCTGGTGGCCTTGGCCGTGCGCAAGGCTTTTGCTGCTTCGGCGTTCACGCTGATGACGCCCTTGGCGAAGCTCTCAGAGTGGGCTATCCACTTCTTCACGCTGCTCACTGGTGTGGGATTGGGCCTGAATTCTGTGTGCATGGTGCCCTGTGGCTTGGTGGCCAGGTCTATCAAGATATTGTCTGTCAGTCCGTTGGCTATGATGACCTTGATACCCTCTTCGGCTACCTTGCGTGCTATGTTGGTCTTGGTTATCATACCACCGCGCCCAAACTCGCTCTTCTCGTCTTGTATATACTCGCTCAAGTCGCGGTCGTAGTTCACCATTGGTATGACTCTTGTGCCCGGTTTGGCCGGGTAGCCGTTGTATATACCGTCTACATTCGACAGTATGACGAGCGTTTGCGCGTTCATCATCGATGCCACCAGCCCCGACAACTCGTCGTTGTCGGTGAACATAAGCTCTGTTACGCTCACGGTGTCGTTTTCGTTGATGATGGGCAGCACGCCATTTTCGAGCATCACGCTCATGCATGCGCGTTGGTTGAGATACTCCAGTCGGGTATAGAAGCTCTCCTTCATGGTGAGTATTTGCCCTACATGAATGCCGTATTCGCGGAAGAGGTCGTAGTAAAGGTTGATGAGCTTCACCTGTCCTATGGCCGAAAAGAGCTGCCGTTGGCCTACGGCATCCAGCTTCTTTCGCAGTTTATACTCGCTTCGGCCGCTGCTTATGGCGCCCGACGACACCAGTATGACCTCATAGCCGTGCCCTCTGAGCCACGCTATCTGGTCTACCAAGGCAGAGAGGCGCGTCACGTTGAGCCTTCCGTTAGACTTGGTGAGCACGTTGCTCCCCACCTTTACCACTATTCTTTTCATTTGTCCTCGTTTTTCTTTGCGTCGTTGTTACGTATCTCTACACGGCGTATCTTGCCGCTGATGGTCTTGGGCAGTTCGTCGACAAACTCTATGACGCGCGGATATTTATAAGGTGCAGTCTCGTGCTTCACGTGGTTCTGCAGTTCCTTCACCAGTTCGTCGCCTGCCCGGTCCTTATATTCGCGTGCCAGCACCACCGTGGCTTTGACCAGCATGCCGCGCACCTTGTCGGGCACACCTGTTACTGCGCACTCCACAACAGCCGGATGCGTCATGAGCGCACTCTCTACTTCGAATGGCCCTATGCGGTAACCAGAGCTCTTGATGACATCGTCTGCACGGCCCACAAACCAGTAATAGCCGTCTTCATCGCGCCATGCCAGGTCGCCTGTGTGATAAAGGCCGTCGTGCCATGCTTTTTTGGTGAGCTCTTCGTCGCGATAATAGCACTTGAAGAGGCCGATGGGCTTGCCCTCAGTGGTGTCTATGCATATCTCACCTTTCTCTCCGTCCTCACAAGGAGTGCCGTCAGGCTTAAGTAACTTGATGTTGTATTGTGGGTTAGGCTTGCCCATTGAGCCCGGCTTGGGCTTTATCCATGGGAACGTTCCCAGCGTCATGGTGGTCTCTGTCTGGCCGAATCCTTCCATCATGCGTATGCCGGTAAGCTCGTAGAACTTGTTATATACAGCCGGTTCGAGAGCCTCTCCGGCCGTGGTGCAATACTTCAGCGCCGACAGGTCGTACTTGCTGAAGTCTTCTTGTATCATAAACCGGTAGATGGTAGGTGGCGCACAGAACGAGGTGATATGGTATTTCTCCATCACGCGCATAATTTTCTCGGCTGTAAACTTTTCGTGGTCGAAGACGAAGACAGTTGCTCCCGCAAACCATTGTCCGTATAGCTTGCCCCACACGGCCTTGCCCCATCCCGTGTCGGCCACGGTCAGGTGTATGCTTTTTTCGTTCAGGTTGTGCCAGTAAACGCCTGTTGTGAGGTGCCCCAGGGCATACAGAAAGTCGTGAGCCACCATCTTTGGCTCGCCGCTGGTGCCGCTGGTGAAGTACATGAGCATGGTGTCATCGTTGTCGTTTACGAAGTCTGGCCTTCTGAATTGTGGAGCCTTGGGCCACTCGCTGTGCCAGTCGTGAAAGCCTTCGGGTATGGGGTGTGTTGCCACTTGCGCCATGGAGTTTACGGCAATGAGCGTCTTCACGGTGGGACTTTCGGGCATAGCCTTCCTTATTTGTGTGGTTACGTATTCATCGTTGGCACATATAATGGCCTTCACTGATGCTCTGTTGTTGCGGTAGGCAATGTCTTTTGCAGTGAGCATGTGTGTAGCGGGAATGGCTATGGCCCCCAGCTTGCACAGTGCCATCATTGAGAGCCACCACTGGTAGTGGCGTTTCAGAATGAGCATTACCTTGTCTCCGTGCCCTATGCCCAGCATTTGCAAGTATGCTGCCGTGCGGTCGGTCTGCTCTTTAAACTCTTTGTATGTTGTCTTAACCTCTTCGCCGCGCTCGCTGGTCCACAGCAGGGCCACCTTGTCGGGTTCTTCTGCCGCCCATGCATCCATCACGTCGTAAGCGAAGTTGAAGTTTTCAGGAACCTTGAAGTGCAGGTTCTTTTTGAAATCATCCTCTGACGAGAATGTTGTTTGTGTCAAAAACCTTTCTATCATGATAGCTAATACCTTTAAATTACGACACAGAGAAACTGGCAGGGAGTATCTCCCACGGCTCTCATGCAGTGTTTGTTAGTGGAGTCAAAGTAGATGCTGTCGCCCGGATTCAGGGTGTGCACGTTGTCGCCTATGGTTATTTCCAGTATTCCTTGCAGCACCATGTCAAACTCCTGTCCTTCGTGTGAGTTCTTATGATGGTTGGCATTGCCGGGCAGAGGGTCTACGGTGACGAGAAAAGGTTCTACTTTCCGTCCTCTGAAGCCACTTGCCAGGCTCTGGTATTTATAGTCCTTGCGGCGGTCTACGCTCAGACCTTTGTCCTTGCGTGTGATGAAATACGAGCTCATGCGGGGCTCTTCGCCAAAGAGCAGCACGTTGAGCTCGATGCCGTATCGCTTGGCTATCTTTGACAGGCGGTACACGCCAGGGTCTGCCTCGCCGTCTTCTATTTTCAGATAATGCTCTAACGGAATGTTACAAAGGTCGGCTACTTCCTGCGCCGGAATGTCAAGCACATCGCGAAGTCCTTTGAGCCGTTGCCCTATTTGCTTGATAGATTCTTCCATAATCTTAGTGTATGTTGTTTCTTTTCGAGCCTCAAAAGTACTAAAAAAAAGCCAAATGCAGCCCAAAAGTTATAGTTTTTATCTTTTGGGCTGCGTTAGCATGCTGTGTTTTGCACATTCCCGTGCCTCGTGTGCAGCTTTATTAGCTTTTCACATGCTGGCTCTCAGTCCGCTTATCACGGCATTGGTGAAGCCTTCTCGCTCCATGGCGTTCAGCCCTTTGATGGTCAGTCCGCCCGGAGTAGTTACTTTGTCTATAGCCGCTTCTGGGTGCAGGCCGCTTGCTTGCAGCATGGCCACGGCCCCTTTCAAGGTCTGCATTACGATGCTGGTGGCGCTCTTGGCATCAAAGCCCAGCTCAACGCCGCCTTCGGCCGCCGCCCTTATGTAGCGCATGGCATAGGCAATGCCGCATCCTGCCATAGCCACTCCGGCCGGAATGTGCCTCTCATCGGTCACGATGGCTGTGCCCAAGTCGTCGAAAATTTTCTTCAGCTCGTCGGCCTTGGCTGCTGCTTGTGCGTCGGGGGCAATGAATGTCATCGACGCACGTTGCGCTATGGCCAGGTTAGGCGCTATCTGCGCTATGGGCGGATAGGTGTCGTTGAGGCCGAACCAGGCGTGAAGCTGGTCGAACGTAAGTGATGCCGCGAGGTTCAGAACGGTTTGCTTGTCGTAGTCCATCATCTCTTTCAGCTCTTCGGCCACCTGCTTCACAAGCCATGGCTTCACCACGATAGCCACGTAGTCGGCTCCCATGACGGCCGCCGTGTTGCTTGTTGTGATGCTGGCTCCCAGCTCGGCAAAGGGCTTGAGCTTGCCTTCGTGCGGGTTGGCCACGGTGATGTCTGAGGGTTTAAAGATGCTTCCTTTCAGTAATCCGTGAGCAAGGGCACCCCCCATGGCGCCTGCTCCAATGATTGCTATTTTCATATTGCTGGATGATATTATGGTTTTTAGAATTTATGCAGTACGCGCTTCAGCCGCTCTATGAAGTCGTCGGCGAGCTCTTTTGTCAGCGTCAGCGGTGGCAGAATGCGCAGCACGTCGGTGCCTGCGCCTCCCGTAAAGCAATGCTCGTCGTATATCAGACGCTCTCTGACTTCTTTCTGAGGAATGTCGAGCACGATGCCAACCATCAGTCCGCGTCCGCGCAGCTCCTTGATGTGGCTCTCTGTCTTCATCAGCTCTTTGAGTTGCTTCATGAGATGGTTGCCCACGATGCGTGCGTTGTCTGTGAGATGCTCGCTCTGCATGACGTCGAGCACGGCCAGAGCTGCAGTGCATGCCTGCCTGCTGCCGCCGAACGTGGTGCCCAGCCGTCCGTAGACGGGCTTGATGTAAGGCGCTATGAGCACGGCCCCCATCGGAAATCCGTTGCCTATGCCCTTGGCGCAGGTTATCATGTCGGGCTTGATGTCCAGCCATTGGTGAGCAAAAAACTTGCCGCTTCGCCCGTAGCCACACTGTATCTCGTCTGTGATGAGCAGCGTGCCATACTTCTTGCAGGCTTTCTCCAGTCCCTGTGCAAACTCTGGTGTGGCCATGTTGCAGCCGCCCACACCCTGTATGCACTCTATGATGCAGGCACATACATCGCCCTTGGCCAGCTCTTTCTCCCACGCACTTAGGTCGTTAAGGGGCAGGAAGGTGGTGTGGCCGTTGTTGTTGATTGGTGCCACTATCTTGGGATTGTTGGTTACTTCTACGGCCAGCGATGTGCGTCCGTGAAAGGCTTTTTCGGCAGCCAGCACGCGTTTGCGTCCGTTTTGGAAGCTGGCCAGCTTCAAAGCGTTCTCGTTGGCCTCTGCTCCGCTGTTGATAAGAAACAGCTGATAGTCGTCATAACCGCACGCCTTGCCCAGCCTGTGTGCCAGTTCTTGCTGCTGGTTGTTGATGACCGAGTTGCTGTAAAAGGGCAGAAGGCCCATCTGCCGGGTCATCATCTCAACATAATGTGGGTGACAATGCCCTATACTTATCACCGCATGTCCGCCGTAAAGGTCGAGATATGCCTGGCCTTTATCATCCCACACGGTGCAGTCTTTGCCCTTTACGATGTTTACGTCAAAGAGCGGATAAACGTCAAATAGTTCCATATTGTTTCCTAAAATGCCATTGCTTTCAGTTTCAGTCCCATAGTCTCCTCCAGTCCGAACATGATGTTCATGTTCTGCACGGCCTGTCCCACGGCCCCTTTCAGCATGTTGTCTATGCACGATGTGACGAGCAGCTTGTCGCCAATCTTGTCACAATGCACCAGTGCCTTGTTGGTATTTACCACCTGCTTCAGGTCAAGGGGCTGGTCTACGTAGTGCGTGAAGGGCTCGTCCTGATAGAAGTCTTTATATCCTTTTATTATTTCCTCCGCATCCTTGTCAGTGTGCAGCACATCGGTGGCGAATATTCCGCGTGCAAAGCATCCCCGGTAGGGAATGAAGTCGATGCTTGCTTCGAGGCTGCCCTGCATCTGTCTGAGGCTCTGCCTTATCTCGGGCACGTGCTGATGGGCAAAGGGCTTGTATATGCTCATGTTGCCTGTGCGCCATGAAAAGTGGGTTGTGGCTCCCGGTTTCTGCCCGGCTCCTGTGCTGCCCGTGATGGCGTTGACGGCCACGCTGCCCTTTATGATTTGCATGTTGGCAGCAGGCAGCAATCCCAGCTGTATGCATGTGGCAAAACATCCGGGGTTAGCCACGTGGCGGGCTTGTGCTATACGGTTGCGGTTTATCTCCGGCAGGCCGTACACAAAGTCATTGCCCGGAGCCTCAAGCCTGAAGTCTTGTGCCAGGTCTATGATGCGCACATGGCCTGGAACGGGGTGTTGCTGAAGAAACTGTGTGCTCTTGCCATGCCCGAAACAGAAGAACAGCACGTCAACATCATCGAAAGGCATCTCTGAGGTGAACGTCATATCGGTGTCGCCGTATAGTCCTTCGTGCACGTCGGTCACCTTTTTGCCTGCGTTGCTCTCTGAGTTGGCAAAGACAATGGCGGCCTCCGGATGGCCCAGCAGCAGGCGGATGAGCTCGCCGCCCGTGTAGCCTGCCGCGCCAAGAATACCTACTTTTATCATACCTAATGTAATATGAGGGTTCTGTTTATCTCTTCTCGTTCTTGTGTATGCCGTAGTAAACGCGCAGCGGCGTAGAGCTTACCTTGATGAAGCCCTTGGCGTCTTGCGCCGTCCAGCCGTGTTGCATCTCGCCATATTCGCCCAGTTTGCTCTTTAGCAGGTCGTCGGGCGAGTCTACTCCCACCGTCTCGAAGCTCAGGGGGCGCAGCTTGAGTATGGCCGTTCCGTTCACGTTACGTTGTGACGAGGTGAGCATAGCCTCCATGTCGGGCATCACCGGCTCCAGATACTGGCTCTCATGCAAGAACATGCCATACCAGTTGGCCACCTGGTCTTTCCAATATTGCTGCCACTTGCTCAGCGTGTACTTCTCCAAGAGGCGGTGTGCCTCGATGATGAGCTTAGGTGCCGCAGCCTCAAAACCCACGCGGCCCTTGATGCCTATGATGGTGTCGCCCACGTTGCAGTCGCGTCCTATGGCATAGGCGGCGCCTATCTCTTCTATCTTCTGTATGGCCTTTACCTTGTCTGTATAGGTTTCGCCGTTCACCTTTTCTATCTCGCCTTTCTTGAAAGTAATCTTCAGCAGGCTCTCGTCTTGTCGTGTGGCATGCTTCAGATAGGCCTCCTCGGGCAGCCCCTGAGCCGAGTCGAGCAGCTCGCCGCCGCAGATACTGGTTCCCCAGATGCCCACATTGTAGGAATATTTCAGCTTGGTGAAGTCGGCAAAGAAGCCGTGCGCGTTGAGATAGTCAACCTCTTCCTTGCGTGAAAGGGCATGGTCGCGCGTCAGGGTGATGATTTCCTTGTCGGGGGCCATCACCAGGAAGGTCATGTCAAAGCGTATCTGGTCGTTGCCCGCTCCCGTTGAGCCGTGGGCTATGGCGTCTGCGCCAATCTCATTGGCATAGCGTGCGATGGCTATGGCCTGGAAGATGCGCTCGCTCGACACGGAGATGGGGTAGCAGTTGTTGCGCAGCACATTGCCGAAAATCATGTACTTGAGCGACTTCTCGTAGTATTCTTGCGTCACGTCGAGCGTAACATACTGCTTTGCTCCCAGCTTATAGGCATTCTCCTCATTCTTCTTGAGCTGTTCAGGGCTGAATCCGCCCGTGTTGGCACATGCGGCATACACCTCGTAACCCATGTCGTGCGACAACTTCATCACGGTGTAGGATGTGTCGAGGCCTCCTGAGAAGGCCACCACCACATTCTTCTTATCACTCATATCGCTTCCTTTCCTTTTGTTATTTGTCTATTTCCTTAATTCTTCTCATCACCTCTTCGGGCAGCTTGGCGGGCAGATGCTCGGCCGGGTCGTAGAGCATGGCTGTGCAGATGCAGTAGCGTCGGTTGGTGCGGTGCAGCACGTCTACGTTGATGCAGCCCTCACAGCCGCGCCAGAACGCCTCGTCGTCGGTCAGGTCGTTGAACGTTACGGGCAGGTAGCCCAGCTGTGTGTTCATCTTCATGACGGCCGAGCCCGACGTGAGAGAGAATATCTTGGCATGGGGCCAGCGCACTCTGGCCAGCGTGAAGGTGAGGTTCTTGATGCGTTTGGCCACGCCCCGCCCCCTGAAGTCGGGGTGAACAATGAGTCCGCTGGTGGTTACGTAGTGCTTGTTGCCCCACGTCTCGATGTAGCTGAAGCCCGCAAACTTGTCGCCCTGCAGGGCTATGACGGCCTTGGCCTCACGTATCTTGGTGGCCAGATACTCGTGTGTGCGCTTGGCAATGCCCGTTCCGCGCACCTTGGCAGCGTCGGCTATCGTCTTGAGTATAGTGTCTACATATTTCTCATGCGATGGGTCGGCTACCATAACTTTAATTTCTTCCATTGTGTTTCTTACGTTTTTCTGCAGGCGGTGTGGCGCGTCGGCCGCCTGCCCAGCCTTATGTTCTATTCTATGTCGGGTATCACGTTGGCAAGACTCTCACGTATCTTGTCATTGCCCGTGCCCATTTCTATCACCATGAAGATGGTGTCGTCGCCTGCTATGGTGCCCAGTATGCCCGGTATGGCATGAGAGTCGATGTTGTAGGCTATGGAGCTGGCATAGCCGGGGCGTGTCTTGATGACGGCCATGTTGCCCGAAAAGTTGAGTGATATAAATCCGCTTGTGAGCAGCATCTCACTGGCCGACTTGGGCGTTGACACGCGTTTGTACATCGTTTCGTTGGGCAGCACGTATACGTAGCCCCCGTTCATGCTGGCCGCTTTGGCCACCTTGAGCTGCTTGAGGTCGCGGCTCAGCGTGGCTTGTGTGATGTTGTAGCCCTCTTTGGACAGTGCCTGAAGCACCTCTTCTTGCGAGCTGAGCTCCTGACTGGATATGATCATCCGCAGTGTCTCTAATCGGCTGGTCTTTATCTTCATTGCTTTTACTTGTTTTATTTCTGTGTGCAAAAGTATGCATTAAATCTTATATATGCAAGAAAACATGAATAAAATTGCGTATTACTCTTTGTTTTAACCTCTGTTTGCATATATATCCTTGAATATTATGCATATAATGAACTGATTGGTTCCATGCACTTGTCTACAGACAATGCATAGGTTGTGGAGCATACATACTTAATCTGACTTTCAAAATACGTGCTTTTGGGTTTCAAAACAGGCCTTTTGGGCTTGCAAAACGGCTATTTCGCCTTGTGAAAAGGCCTGTTTTGCAAGTCGCTCATTATGAGGCTGTTGTGCGATGGTCACGAATAGCCCTTGTTGAGGCAGCGCGTGGACTGGCGTGGAGGATATAAAAAAGGGGCGCAGAAGGCTGTTGGCCCCTGCGCCCTTTAGGGTATGGGATTGGTGAGAAGTTACTTCCTCACAATCTTCTTCGTGCTCTTTGTGCCGTCGGCATATTCGGTAACCTTGATGAATATGCCTTGGCTCGGCAGCTTAACCATTCGGCCAGACAGGTCGTAATAGGTTTCGCGCTTCACTGTCTTGGCGGCCTGGTTGGCTGTTATGCCCGTCGTCTCACCATAATACACAATGTCTGAAGCCTCTTCCTCGCCATTCCAGCGGTACACGGCCTGCACGCCTATTCTGCTGATGCCGGTTTCGTAGACTGTAATGCCATGATAGTTATTGTCTACGTAAGCTGCCTTGCTGAAGTAAGGTATGAGGGTGATGTCTTCAGACAGCTTGCCTTCATAATCGCTTGCTCTGAGTGTGATGGCCTGGTCGTCATTGTATATGATGTAATAGAGACTGTCAGGGTCTATGAAGTTGCCGTCGACGTCTTTCGGATAGAGGTTGAATACCGCGCTGCTCTCGCTGTCTGAATATTTGAAGAAGCTTATCCACTCGGGTTTTGCCGGTGTCTTGCAGCCTCCTTCAAAGTAGTTCAGATAGATGCTCTTATACACATTATATGCCAATAGCGAGTCGGTGCCATGGTTGATGGTGATGTTGTTGACTGAGGTAAGTCTCTTTGCCGTGGCATCATAGTTGAAAGTTAGGCTCGGAATGAACTGTTGTGTGACGGCAGTTACCATCCATTGGCCCATTTGTACCTCGTAAGAGCTGTCGCGTGATGCCATCATGTAAGCGTAATACATGTCTGTAGAGTCGGCTGTGAGATATTGCTTGCTGTCGAACACGGCCTTGTTGCCTTGCAGGTTGCCCTTTATCACAGCGTCGGGGAAGCGCCGGCTCAAGCCCTTGATGTATATGCTTCCGTCCTTGATGGCCGCGTCTACCGTATATCCCGTTGTTGTGGTGTCAGTAGCCGCATACTCAAAGCTCCATTTCTCGGCTTTCGTGTCAGACGGCATAGATGCGGGCGTATCGTGATTGATGTAATAAACCACATTGCTCATAGAGAATTGCGACCACGCCTTGCCGTAGGTTTCGTTAGAAAGTCCGAAGAACTTGTCCTTGTTTGCCATCACCATGCTGTCTCCGCGCACCACAAACTTCATCTCGGTTAAGGTGGTGTCGGTTTCATAAGTGTAGTAAGTCATTCCGTTGACCTCTATCTTCTTCTGGTCAAAGGCTCTGATGCCATATAGTCTATGGTCATAGAGTCCTCCCATCTCGTAGTAGGGCTGTGGCAACTTAAACCTGATGGTGTCGCCGTCTACCTTACCTCTTATCCAGCTACCGGCTGTCAGATGGTCCATGAAGTCCTTGATATAGATGTAGCCGTCGTTGCCGCGCACCATCATCTTTATCTTATGGTCAAGGTTATCCTCGCCTATGTTGCCGTTGCTCTGCCACAGGTTGTGTGCATTCTCGGCGTAGTAGACCACCTCTCCGGCAGGCTGACTGGTCATGATGGTGTCGGGTTCCTCTGTAAGAGTTACGTTTACAGTGGGGTTGAGGCTGTCAGCAAAACTGATGTTCTGTATGGTTGCATCCTCATAGCCCTCGGCCTTGACAGTAGCTTTATAGCTAAGGTCGGTGCGTCCTACCTTGACGCGGCATGAGCTTTGGTCTTTTGTCAGGCCATAATACTCCACATCACCGCTCTTCAGGGTTATATGTGCGTTGTCTATATAGTTGCCCTTGTTGTCCTTTACATTGAAGGTAACCTCTGCTGCAGCCGATGTCTGCATGAAGGTTACGGGCATTCCGTAGCCGTCGGCCAGCGTGAAGATTTCCGGCAACTCATAGTCGTTGCTGCGTGTGAGCACATAGCCGTTCTTGCTTTCATCGGTTACGTAGTAGCTGCTGCGGTAGCTGTCGGCCGAGTTAGAGAAGTAAAGCAGGATGCTCTTGCCCTCATACTTGAAGCCGTCGGGTATCTCAATGTCGAAGATAGACTCTGGGCTGGCCTCGCTTCCGCGGTTTTTCAGCACCAAGATGCCGTCATACACCTTCGTCATCTGCGTGGTGTCGGCTCCTGTCTGTCCGTAGGTTACTTTGTCTTGGGTGAATTTCTCTATGTCAGTGTTCTGCATATACACACGCAGGTTGACGTCGATAGAGTCTGAGTTGTAGCCAGACACATAGCCGCGATATTGCAGACGCTTGATAATCGTGCCCTTGTGCAGACCCAACAGGCTGGCCGGATAAACGATGATGGCCTCGCTCTTCTTGTCATAAGTGTTTACAGGTGCCTTCTTTGAGTAGGCTGTGCTGTCGCCTATCTGTAGGGTCTTGTCGAACGATTCTTCTCCTATCACCACGTCAACGGTGTCGGTGCTGCTGATCTTGTCGCCATACTTAAACACTACATAAGCCTTATGGCTGGCTGCTTGGTGTGGTGTGAAGCTGAAGGTGTATTCGGCCGTTTCACCCGAAGCCACCTTAACGGGATTAGCGTTGGCCACAGCCTGCTTGTCGAAGTAGAGCGTAGCCGTGTAGCCGAAGGACGGTATGTCTGTTGTTTCAGGGTTCAGTGCCTTTACGGTAGCCGTGTAGGGGCTGTTCACCTTGCCGCTGCCGGGCAGGTTAGACTCGTCTATGAAGAAGCCATTGGCCTTTTGCAGAGTTATGTTCTTGGTATAACTGCCGGTGGTAAAGTTGTGCTGTTCCTTGTAAGGTGCATATCCTTTCAGGGTGTAACTGATGCTGTAGGTCTTGGCGTCTTGCAGAATGTTGAGAGAGTAAGCGCCCTGTGCGTCGGTGGTTGTGGTGTAAGCCACGTCGCCGGCTGCTGCTGTTACGTTGACATCAGCCAGGGCATTGCCCTCACTGTCGCTCACCTTGCCGCTGAACACAGTGGCATGCTTGTCGTAGGTCAGGTATATAACAGGCAATTTGCAGGTAGAGAAGCTTGTGTCCCACGAATTGTCAGAGCGTGCTATGATGGCTCTCTCTGTGTTTGTGGCCTGCCAACCGCCGCTGGCATAGGTATCACAGTCGTACTTCACCACGACGCGCAGTGAGTTGCCTACGTAGGTGAAGGGCTCATTGAATGTTACATCGATAAGGCTTACAGGGTCGGTGACGTTAGACGAAGAATAAGATGTTGAGCCGTCGCCACCTTTCGTTATCACATAATTGTCGTTGTCGTACACCCGTGTCATCGCGGTGGTGTCACTAAGTGTTGCTCCTATCTCGGTGTCGTTGGTGTTGGCAACATATATGGTGAGCTTACCGGTCAGGTCTTTTTCTTTCTCAAAGCCTTTGAATTGCAGACCTTTGACGGTTGTACCTGGTGCAAGGCCTATCTCTTCGGCGGTATAGAGCTGCTCGCTCAGGTTCTTTTTATAGAACAAATTGATAGGCGCTTCGCTTGATGCTAAGTCTGTCTCGCCCACCTGCTTGATGTTGAAAGCCTGCTCTGCGGCCACTTTTACATTCACCGTGTCGGTAGAGAGGCTGTAGCCATCGGCTTCGAATGTTATATATGCAGGATATGTGCCGGCCTGATGCGGCGTGACACTGAATTTGTAAGTTGCTTCTGCACCCGGCGCAATGCTTGTTGTGCTGGCTTCTTGTGCCTGTTCGCCGAAGTGCAAGGTTACGTTGTAAGCGTTCTCGGCCTTGATATTGAGGTTCTTGTAAGTTACGCTTGCCTTGAAAGGATAGTTAACCATGCCCGAATCAGGTATCAACTTATCGGTTATGGCTATGTCGTGCGAAACAGAATCAAGACGGTATCCGTATATGTTGTCGAGATAAACGCCGCCTGCCTCAAAGGCTATATAGTGGTTTCCTGCCGGAATGTTGCTCACGCTGAAGGTCTTGAAGTTGTAGTAACTGCTCCATGACGAGCCCGTTTGCTGGTTGGTGAAGCGGTCGGCCTCGTCTGTTGCGTCGGCCGTGATGCTCTTGGCGAGTGTCCAGTTGCGGCGGTCGTCAGAATAGTAAACCTTCAGATGGCTGGCTGTGTTTGTCATAGCTGCCTGGAACAACAGTTGTTCGCCGCTGGCTACATCCAGCAGTGGGGTGATGAGCTTGGCGTTGTCTTGGGTGCTGTATTCATAAACGCACGAGCTGTTTTGTATGGCTCCCATATAGTTGGGATAGGTAGACACGCTCCAGTTGGTGCCTTCTTGGATGAAGTTTGTGGGTATCTGTCCGTCCTCAAAGTTCACTATATACAAGCCGTTTTCGGTCAGTGTGCCTGTCAGGTGCAGGTGCATGTCGCCAGCCGAGGTGCTGATGGTCATCATTCCGTCGTGATAGCCGGGTGCAGATGCCGTGAAGCAAATGGGGTATGCATAGGTTTCGTGCGCTCCGATGCTGATGGGGTAGCTTATGGTGTCGGCCTGGGCGCTGAGCGCAAAGCCGTTGGGCAGGCTCACTTGGTTGACGGTAAATGCCTGGGCACCGTAGTTGCGGATGCTGATGCTGGTAGACAAAGGCGCTCCGGCCATGCCGAAGTCTATTGTGGCACTGTCTTTCAGATAGCTTCCTTTCTCGGAGTAGTAGTAGGGACGTGGCTCATAGGGCACGGGGGTTATCCAACTTCCGAATACTTTAGTGCCTGTTATGTTCTCCTTTACATAGAAGCTTGAGCTTGACGATATGTTTTTGTAGCTCGACAAAGTGCTCACCAGAATGGTGTCAGACGTTGCTCCAGCCTCCAGTGTCTGCGTGATGGGTTGCGTGATGATGACCGAATCGTTGTTAGAGCTGTTGATGATGCTCAGCGAATAGTTGTCATCTCCTGCGGTGAGGGTTGATGTGCCGTTGTTCTGCACCACCACTTTGTAGCCGATAGGAAATTCGTTATTGGCGTTGCAGTCTACGCTTTCCTCGGCGTTGAGCTTTGTTACGCTCACAATTTTTAGTGACTGTTCGCTTGCAGGTGTTTGCAAAACGCTTCTGCCTGGCGGTAGTGCCAGACTCCTTGCTTGCCTTGGATAGGCGCTTGCGCACACAAGTGTGAGCAGCGCAGCAAGCAAGAAATGATGTTGGGTAATGGTCTTAATGATCATAAGCTTTTGTGTTAATTATAAGATAATCCGACCACAAAAGTAATGAAAAGTAAGCAAAAAATGGCTAAAAGTGTGATTTTGTGTGTGCCAGAACATGAAATGGCACTAAAAAGTCAGGTTTCCGGTCTTTCTTTGCTTAGCTTTTGATAGACTGAGGGCGATAGTCCCGTCACCTGTTTGAAGTAGGTGTTGAAGTGACTTCGGCTCTTGATGCCCACGCTTGCGGCCACGCCTTCTATGGTGAGATGTCCATATTCGGTCTCGTCTGTGAGCCGGCGGCACGCCTCGTGTATACGGTATTCGTTAAGGAGTGCCTTGAAGTTCTTGCCATAACGCTCGTTGATGACCTGTGAGGCATCTTTATAGCTTATGCCAACGAGCTCGGCGAGACGGTAGAGTGAGAAGTCGGCATTGCAAATCTCGTCTGTATTGTCCATGACCGTCTCTATACGGCGCGCCAGCTCGTCCTTGTCAAGCTCTGTGAGCCGCGAGTTCTTATATTTTTCGGCAGACTGGGGCTGCTTGGAATGTTGCTTTTCGCGTTCTTGCCTGAGCGAGTTTTGCACATTATTATATAATACGCGGTTCATGGCTTTCACTTTCCGGTAGTTCACAAAGAGCACCACGAGCAGCACGTTCACGATGATGGCGAAGCCTACAATGATGCCCGTGACGATGTTTTGCCAATGGTGTTGTGCAGAAAGGCGCTCCACCTCGTTGTTAACCTCGCGCAGTTGGTAGAGAAAATCAAGGCGTGAGACGTTCTGCAGTTTGTTTTCGCTCATGATGGCCTCCTTCAGTTCCAGATAGGCTATGCGGTATTGCTGAGCCCGCGATGCGTTGCCGTGGTTGCGGTAATACTGATAGAGACTTGCATACAGGCGCACCAGTTTGTCGTTGATGTGCTTGCTTTGGCACACTTTGATGGCTTCTTGCTCTACCAAGGCGGCCTCGGCGTCGCGCCCCATGCGGTGCAATATGTTGCTGCGCAGGCTTAGCGACACCACCAGGAAGCGCTCGGGCGTGTCGGGAGAGTTGTTAAGGCGTTGCATGTCGTAGGTTGCCTGCAATGCCTTGGCATAGTTGTGTCTCTGCAGGGCCTCATAACAGCTGATGAGGCTGCGCACATAGCCCAGCAAGGGCGTGCTCGACGGGATGCTGAGGCGGCGGAACACGGCAATGTCATGCTTCAGGGTGCCGGCCAAAGTGGACTTGTTGATGAAGCTTTCGTCGAGCATATTGCTTAGGATGCCCACTACCCAGGGCCACTTTTTTATCTCTATGGCCTGGTAAAAGGCCTTGCGGTAGAGGGTTAGAGTTTGCCGGGCCAGACTCAGGTTGTTGCTCTGTACGTCGAGATATATGCTCTTGATGTTGGCCAGGTTCAGGTTGATAAGCACCTGGTTGGCCACGTCTTTCTCGTTCACGGCCATGTCTAAGGCTTGCCTGAGTGTGGTGTAGGCCTTGTCGTAGTCGTTGTAATAGGCATAGAACAGATAGCCGGCGTTGTTCATGGCTGTTATGCTCATGCGCTTGTCGTCGGCACTCAGACCGTCGCGGTAGTAGCGGTTGGCCACCACCGTGTAGCACACCAGGGCGCTGTCCTGGCACTTCTGGTTGTGCAGATAGTAGTTTGCTTTTCTCATCAGCTCGGCCGATGGCAGCGAAGCCCATGTGTTGTAGAACCTCACGTCTAACTTTGCGTAAGCGGGATGGGCTTTAACGGGCTGCGTGATGATGGCGGCCATGGTGAGAAACAAAAAAAAGATGAGTCTGCTCATAACTTCTTGGCTACAAAGTTACGAAAAATCAGTTCTAAATGCAAGCTTTTGACATAAAAAGCCCGATGGGTTATGACAATCTGTTGTGCAACGGCAACCAGACGGCTGCTGTTATATGTCTGACAGAAAAGGCTTCACGTCTTGCCTCCTACAACTTGCTGGGGCCTGACAAATCGGGCAAGAAAAAAGGCGTGTGGCAACATCCTTGTTTGGATTTGCCACACGCCCGCAGGGTTATATGCCCTTACTGTGCGCTGTCTGTGCTTAGTCTCGGCTGTTGCCAAAGAAGCGCAGCAGATACAGGAAGAGGTTGATAAAGTCGAGATACAGGTTCAACGCACCCGAAAGGGCTATCTTCTGAGACGTCTCGCCCGTGTCGGGTGCCATGAGCAGGTATTGCTTGATTTGTTGAGAATCCCACGCGGTGAGGCCGGCAAACAGCACCACCATGATGCCGCTAAGTATAAAGTCGAACATGGCACTCTTCAGAAAGATGTTAACAACCATGGCTATGATGCCGCCAAGGAGCACCATCAGCAGTATACCACCCAAGCCCGTGAGGTCTTTCTTGGTGGTCGCACCCACAAAGGCCATGGCTCCGAAGGTGCCGGCCGTGATGAAGAAGGCTTTGGCGATAGACGTGCCTGTGTAAACAAAGAAGATGGGTGCCAGCGTGATACCGTTCAGCACGGAGTATATCACAAACCATGTGGTGGCTGTGGTGAGACTTATCTTATGCAGGCGGGCACTCAGATAGATTACTATTCCGAGCTCTACAAAAAGCGGAACCCACATCATGGCAGGATTGTTGAGGTAGAGAATACGGATGGAGGGCGTAGAGAAGATGCCGTAAGAAACCACGCCCGTGATGATCAACGCCAGTGCCATCCATGTATATACCTTACGCATCAGCACAGGAAAAGCCTGGCTGGCGGCTAAGTCTCTGTTCTTGTCAAAGGCTTGCGTGAAGCTGTTGTCATAAAAATCTCTGTTTGTCATATTGTATTCTTGTTTGGTTTACTTATTCAATTCACAAAGTTAGTGCCAAAAGGAGTAACCAACAAATAAGTCAATCATTTTTAACGCTTTTTAGATGCCGTTCTGTTTCGGCCTGTTTTTCGTAAACCGAAGGTGCAATCGAACGAGAACCCATGTAATACAACCGCATATATACTCAACGTAAAATAAAGCAATAGCCGTGCCTTGTGCCTGCCTTGCAAGCGAAGGACTATCATATAGCAGTCCATGCGTTATACCCCGCGCCCATTCACGACCGTAAGGACGCACGAACAAGCATGCTCTACGCGTTTTGCCAATGGGTGAGATGTGGGTGAGATGTCTTAGGACTGTAGGAATTTGTATGTGTCTGATTTATAATGTCATACTGGCAGGGTGGAATGGGTGGGATAGGAGTGAACGTGTTTTTTCTGTGATATGCCCATTATCGGCTGTCCTGATGGCATCTGTTGATAAGAAAACAGGAGGATGTGTCGTTTCCGAAATCACCCTCCTGCTTGGTTTATGCTACTTGACGATGTGTCTTACCACCGTTTGTGTGCCGTTGCTATACCTTATTATATATTGTCCATGTGGGAAACTGCTGAGCTTGTTGTTGAGTTGTGCCACTGTGGAGCGTCCCATCAGGTTTCCGGCGATGGAATATATCTCTGCCCTGGCTTGGCCGTCTGGCTCGGGCAAGGTGATAGCTGTAGGGCTGGCTATGGTAACCTGTGCATTAGAGTAAGAGGCATGCAGTGCATACGACATCCATGCTGTTTCTTCGTTTCCATCATAGGTGATACCTACGTCATAGGTTTTTCCTTCCTTCAGTTTGTCTGAGGCACCGGTCAATTCTACTACAGCTGTCTCACCGTAGCCTATGGTCACCTGTTTTGTTAGTGTGGCTAGGGGCGTCCATCCGTTTACGTTAAAGAAGTTGGCTTCCACCGTTCCCGTGTATGTTCCGCCAGTATTCTGTATGGTGGTATACACCTTGAGGTTGTCGGCGGTGAGTACAGGCTCGTCACCGAAGCTTATCTGTTTTTTCAGATAGAGCCGGGGTTGCTCGTTGCTGGCATCATCGCGGATGGTGAATTTCAGGCCGGTATATTTTGTGGGGCTCATAAAGTTGTCTTCGTCTACGTTATACAGGCAGGCGTAATAGGTCTGCTTGTCTTTTCCGGCAAGGAATTTTCCGGTGATGTTCACAGTCTTATATTCGTCCTTGCCTATGTTTACCTCAACTGTGTCGAGGCTGGCCAGCGGAGTGCCCGATGTGTTTTCGTCTTTGAAAATCAGGCAGGTGAGCTTGCCTTCGAAGTCGCCGCCCTTGTTGAGCAGGAAGGCTGAAACATCCAGATGGTCGCGCTTGGCATTGTCGGCGCCCGTTGCGATGTCCATATAGTCTACTCCCACCAGGTTGGCCTTTTCTTTTTCGCCTATCACCTTCACTGTGATGGGTGCGCCCAGATTGACGTGCTGTATGCCGTCTCGCCTTACAAGCTGCAGCGTATAGTTGTCGTTGCCATAGAGCTCTACACTGTCGGTGAAGGTTACCACAGCTGTTTCGCCGGCCTTGATGTTCACTGCCTTGTCTGGCGAATAATAACTCTTCTTCACGCCGTCGGGATGTTCGAGCGAGTAAGCCAGTTTGCCGTCAAACTCACCACCGTTGTTCTGAATGGTGGCCGACACGGTGAAGCGTTTCTTGCTGACAATGGGATTAGGCTCTACCGAGAGGCTTTGCAAGCTGAGTGAGGGCAGTCCGGCAGGAGTGTAGGTCACCTTTCCGTCTTTGACGAGCACTTTGTAATAGCCGTTTTCACCTATCAGATAATGCAGCAGGTTGTACTCGTCATCGCCGTCTATGCTCACGATGTTGCCGGCCAGGCGTGCTTCGTAAGTGCCGTCGCTGATACTGTCGGGCAGGGTGAGTGCTCCTTCATAGTTCACGGTCTCGCCCGTAGGTATGTATTGTGACGATACGGCCGATGTGGCAATTCTCTTTCCGTTGCTGTTGAGCACTTCGAAGCGCAGGCGCACATTGAGCGGGTCTATGCCATCGGTGTGTGCCCCATAGGCTTTCAGTGTGGCTGCCTCGTTACGGTTTACGGTTATTGTGTTCGGATCAACATATTTGAAAACAAAGCTATAGGCCTGCTTTGAACCTTCTACGGGCTTTTGGATGCCTATCACCATGGTTTGATTGTAGTTGTAGCCCTGCCCCTCGGCACCGCCACCCGTTCCTTTTGTCTTAGGGTCGAGGGCAGAGAGCAGGAAATAGCCATTGTTAAGTCCGTCCCAGCCCCAGTTGATGTGGTAATAGCCTTGCTGGTTATAGCCGTCGCAAACGAAGGAGTGACCGGATGCGCTCACCGTATAGCCTCCGTAGAGAATGGGTCGGCCATTGTCTAGCTCGTTGCGCACGGTGGCTTCCCACTCCGTCTTGGTGAAGTATTCGCGCGAGCGCAGGTTGCAACCCTTGTCATAGCCGAAGTATCTTACCAAGGCCGGCGCGATGTAAGAGGGTGATGCTCCGCTGCCACCCTCTGATGCCGGTCCGTAATTCATGTTTACGCTCACGCCGACATGATAGAGCAGGGTGGCAACGGCACTCTGTGCAGCAGCCGGACTGTTGACGGTGAGCTTGTCTTGCATGTTGTTCCATTGATAGGTAGTGGTGCCGAAGTTGGCTGTGAGCTGCTGTCCGTTCCACTGATAGGTCTTACTGCCTATGCCATGCTCGGGGTAACGGTAATAATACATCACCTGTCCCATGGCCGTGGCTACGCATCCGGTGGGGTAGTCGCTGGGGCAACTGTTGTTGTAAGGCTTGGTCTGGTTCCAGGTAATGTTCTTCAACAGAGGCTCCACAGCCGTGGTGTAGGTGTCTGTTGTGGTGTTGTTCTCCACCGTGGGGTGGCTGCGCAGGTATTCAGCCTCACGGGCATATTCGCCCAAGAACGCCCGCATGTTGTCGGGTATGTTGTTATAGTTGAAGGTGCCAGAGTCGGAGTAGCCCAGCACAGCGGGCATTCTGTCGTCGCCGGAGATGATGATATAGCCGGCAGACTGATTCTTGTTGAATACGTAATAGTCAGCTTCTTCGCTGGCCGACATGCCTGTGTATGCCAACGTGAGCATGCGCTGCATGCTTGCCACACGTGATGTGGTTTGCCTGCTGTTGGCGGATAGTTGGGTAAGAAAAATTGCGGCTTGTTGTTTTGCCACGTTGGGAGTGACAGGAGCTGCTTGTGATGCTATATTAAAAAGGTATAGCAAACAGGCCGTAAGGAGTAACTTATTCTTCATAAACGCAGTGATTATTTTGTTTGTAATGCTACAAAATTAAGCATTTCTCTTTACTTATGCAATCTTTTTACTCGTATTTTTTACTTTGTCAGCACTGAAAAAGCGGTTTTGGCGGTCTTCTTGATATTTTGAATACCAAACTATACCATAATAAATATAATAGTATATTTCTTTTATATCATGTTCTGTGATGTTGTGCTCTGTGGTATTTTAGACCCAAAAAGTTGTGAAAAGAGCTGCCGAAATCAGGTTTGCCTTGCATGAAGCCCCTGCTCACGATGTTTCTCTTATTCGCCTTTCTTATGGAGATATACTTGCCTTTTCGTTGCATGTCGTCTGTCTGGCTCGCATTTATTCTTTTTCAGGTGGTCTGTCAGGTGAATAAATACGAAACAATTTTCTCCAGAACAAAGTGTCATGAAGATGGAACAAATCTTATTTAAATATACTTGTTCTGATGTCAAAATGTTAGTTTATATCTTTTGTATATGTAATTTTTGGCAAAAAATTTGCAAGTTTGATAAATTATTGCTAATATTGCAATCAGAACACTCAGATGTGCTCTCCCTATTGAAATGTGTAACACTTAGGAATAAAGAGGACGTTTGTGAACTGAGATTATTTAATTGATTACGAACTTAAATACTATTAAAAAGGCTTATGGTAAAATTAAAACCGGCAATGTTTTTCTTCTTGGCGCTGACGGCGTCGACAGTCAGTGCGCAAGACAAGTGTGAAATCTATGCAGACACTGTCGCCGTGAATACGGGTGACCAATATCACATGTTCTTCAAGGCGTATAGTAATAAGGTAAAGACTTACCTAGAGAACAACGCACGCATCGCCGTAGATTTTGAAACAGAAAATCCGGATGTCGTTACCGTAGGGGGTGCCTGGTTCAGAGCTGAAAAAGCCGGCCAGGCAAAGATGAAAGCCGTGATATATCAGGAGTCGCCACGCTTGAAAGACTATCCTGACTGGAGCAACAAACTCGACTCAGTGTCGTTCGTGGTGAAGGCTCCGGTGGAGAAGTTCTTGGCCCCACTGCTCGAGGTTCCTATGACATGGGGGGCGGCAAAGGATGTTGTGATGAGTGACGTACTGCAAAAATATCAGGCTTTTTCTGACACTTATTATGCCATGCACCCCACGATTACGACAGAAGAGCGGGCTCTCTTCGACTGGTTTGCCACCAATGATTATGAATATCCCCTGGTGGCTTTGGGCTGGAACAACGACGGACAGCTTTTCTCTTCGAATATCATTGTGAATGATGCCGGCCGACTGGGCTACAAAGCAGAGTCGGAGATTACGGGCTACCTGACCAATCAGGGATTTGAACTCCTGGGTTGGGATGAACAGGGATTGCTCGTCATGTATCGCGAAAGCGACAAAACGCAAGCCAGTGCTATGGTACTCACCATGCAGGGACAATACTTCCGCGACCTCAACTTCCAGTACACGCCCGACAAGCCCACTACAGGCATCTCGTCGGTGGCGCTCTCCATGCCCAAGTCGGGATTGAATCGTAACGGCAATCAGCTTACAGTGGACGTGAAGGACGAGAAGGGTGAACCCATTGTGGTGTATAGCCTGAGTGGGCAGAAGCTCTTGCAGGCGGTGCTGAAGGATGGCACCAACACCTTTGAGCTGACCACGGCTAAGCCCGTAATAGTGCGTATAGGCAAGAGCCGGGGCGTGAAGGTAATGTAGAAACACTTAGTATTAACAATAATAACGATAACTCTATGCGAAAACTGTACTCTTTTTTGGCGGCACTCAGTCTCTTGGCAGTGCCGCAGGCGGTATTGGCTGATGACTGGACGTATAACTTTGAGGACTTCTCTACGCTCTATGGCGATCATTATGCCAATTCCTCTTTTGACGTTACGCTGAATGGTCTTACATGGCACTGCCATGGCGTGAGCTATTCTAAAAATGAGGACTACGACTGGTTTAACGGAACGCAGTCGATGGAACTATATGGCGAGAGCAAAAAAGACAGAAAGACGGGACCCGAGATTTCTGTTTTTCAGCTCAAGACGCCCCGCGACATTGGTACGGTGTCGTTTAAGGTGCATGAATATAATCTTCATCCGGCTTCTGCCGGCTATCAGGTTAGCTGGATCGTGGAATGGTCGCAGGATGGTACAACCTGGACAAAGGTGGGCGACAACTTCCTGGCAGGGCCCGATGTACAGACCATAGAGCGTGAGGTTAATCAGCGTGATGCCTACGTGCGCATTGTGAGGGCCGACTATGCCACCTTTGATTATAAGACAGTGACATCTAATGGAAAGATAACAAACTTTGATGACTTCACCATCACAGATGTAAAGGGCGGTCCGGCTGCTCCCACGCTGACAGCATCGAAGACAGATGTTGACTTCGGCTCTCTGGCTATGGGAAAGAGCAAGACTGACACGGTTACGGTGAAATTCTCAGGTGTAGAGGGTGCAGACAGACCTTCTTACAAGCTGGATGGAACGGACACAGAGTCTTTCAAATACACTGTCAGCCAGACGGCTGAGGGCGAAGACTCGTTGTTCATCACTGCTACGGCACAACATAGCGGTACGGCTGCTGCGGCTATCAATATCACTTATGGCGACCTCACCGCAGGCATCGGCCTCAATGTGGTAGGCACCAAGCCCCGACCCAATATTCTCTTCTCTGGAGGTGAGGGCACGGAAGAGTCGCCTTATCTTATATCCAGCAAGGAAGACTTGCTCGAGCTGAGCAACCATGTGGACGAAGACTCTATGGACTTTGCCGGCAAATATTTCCTGATGACCAACAGCATAGACCTGAAATCGGTGACTCAGTTCAAGCCGATAGGCAATCAGCTCAGAGGTATGGGCGCAGATAATATGCGCTTCTTCAAAGGCTACTTCGACGGTGGCGGCTATACCATCACCGGACTGAAGGAATACTATGATACTGGTTTGTCGGTTGGCCTTTTCGGTATTATATATGATGCTACCATCAAAAATCTTACCTTGGCCTCAAGCTCTGTGAAGGGAGCCTCTGCAGTAGGTGGCTTGGTAGGTCTGTCGGAGGGTACATCAACGATAGAAAATTGTAAGGTGGCATCAGACGTTACGGTTTCAGGCACCAACTTTGTGGCAGGCATCTGCGCTTCAGCTGTTTCGGAAGGCAAGCTCACCATTAGTCAGTGCGTCAATGCGGCAACGGTTACGGGTGGTTATGCTGCCGGTGTCATATCGGCCAACCAGCAGAGTGGAACCACGATAGAGCGTTGCGGAAACCAGGGTAAGATTACGGTGAGCAGTTATGACGGAGGCGGAGTTGTTGCCCTGTCTGATTTCGCGTCTACCAATATCCTTAACTGTTATAACACCGGCTCTGTGACATTCAACGGAACACAGCAGTTTGGAGGTGGTATATTGGGAAGAGTGCATTACTACCTTAGCGATGAAGATACAACCAAGGTGAGAGTAGAAAACTGCTACAACGCGGCTGTGTTCACCGTGAACGGTTATGGCACGGTGGTGGCCCCGGTTATACCGGCCAACAATGTGGTGCCGGCTGATAATGGTTATGACACCAAGAGGCTGACGGTGAAGAACTGCTACTACGCTTCAGACCTTAGTACATCGAGCGAGAGCGTATTGGGCGTGGCTCCTAAGCAGAGCGAGTCTATGAAAGATGAGGCTTTTCTGACAGCGCTCAATCAGGATCAGCACGTGCTCTACTGGGTGTTCAAGGATGGTGAGAACCAGGGCTATCCCGTACCGGAGGGTACCACGATAGTTACTGCCATCAATGGCGTGAAGGATGCCGGACAGTCTGGCGTCAAGATCATCGACGGAAAGATTTCGGTGGATGGCTCTGTAACAGGTTATGAGATATATGATGTCAACGGACGGCGGGTCAGCTCTTCAGTGACAACACCGGGTGTGTATGTCGTGAAGATAGCTACTGACAAGGGCTTACGGACCGTGAAAATCATGAAACGATGAGATTATACACATGTCTTTCATTGCTGACGCTGGCTGTTATGTCGGCGTCGGCTCAAGGCGGCCTCAATACTGGGGGCCGCCCTTTGTCTTTGCATAAGGAGGCATCGGCTTCGGATATTATCTACAATACACCGGCAGGCACACTGCACAGTGGACTGTACCGACAGTCGGTGGGCTTCTTTTACGGTACTAAGCGGGTGGCTGACGGCATGTCTGGCACGTATGTTGTGGCATCAGACAAGAAAACCTACTACATCCAGAACATCTTCTCGCAATATCAGTGTGGCTCGTGGGTGACAGGTACGTTGACAGGCGATACCATATATGTTGCTACACCACAGCATATTGATTATTTTGAGGACAATGGCGAAGTGGTGGATATTTATCTGCGCAACCTGAAATACGATAAACTTAATGACACTTATGTGGTGGACAGCGTCAACACAAAGGCTAAATTCGTGATGAGCGGCGACACCCTTAAGCAAGTGTCTGACCAACTCTTGGGCATGACAGACCAGAAGGGAACTTATATGCTTTATGGTGATTACAACCTGATGATGTTTCCTAATAAGGATGAGGTTGTGAAAGCACCATCCGGCCTGAAGTCGGAGCGATATGAACTCTTGTATAAGGATGAATATGGCGACAGCCAGAAGAAGTTGGTCAGGCTGGCATTAGGCAACAGTGATGTGTGGCTGGGCGATTTCTCTGATAAGTATCCTAAGGCATGGGTGAAAGGAACAATGAAGGACAAGCGGATAACTTTCAGCAACGGACAATATCTGGGATATACTGACTCTCATCATATTTATTTCGTTACGGGAGTGACGGTGCCTGTCACAGACCATGATACGGGTGAATCGGGTGAGACGTTCGAACTGAGTAGAAATATACGGTTTGATGCTGACGGAGATGCGTATAAGTCGGATAACGTGATGTTTACCAACTGGGGAAAGCAAGATGTTAATTATAGAGAATGCTTTGACCAGCCCCGGCTCACCAAGTTCGTCTTGACAGAACAGACACCCTCTAACCCCGTTATCCAGGGATATCAGGCTTATGACAATGATAATAAATATGGCAGCTTGAGCTTCACCATTCCTTCTGTGAGTAATACGGGTGTGGCGCTTGACCCTGACAGCTTGTTCTATAATATTTATACCGATGAACGGCTGCTTACCTTTAAGACCACCAAATATGGGCTTGACAGGGATATGACCGACATTCCCTTCGACTTTACGGACGGACACACCTTTGCTGCATCTGCTTCAGATCCACTCGTGCGCATTGTTTATTTCAAGGAAAGGGTGGGCACGTATTATAAACGCATTGGCGTGCAAGCCATCTATCATGGCTTGGGCAAGGCACATAAGTCGGCCATTGTCTATAACGACGGAACCGAAGTAGCGGGCGATGATCCTGTTACTGCCGTAACGGAGGTTGTTATGCCGGCAGGTAGGCCAACTGTTTCTTATTATGATTTGGCAGGCCGGCGGGTCTTGAAGCCCGAAAATGGCGTTTATATTAAATCAGAACGTTTGGCTGATGGCGTCTTAAGGCAAAGAAAAATCATAGTGAGATGATTCTTATGAATTTTCTTTCAGCATTTGTACCCGATTTTTAAGGGTGCTATATATATAATGTGTAACCCTAAAAGAGGCGAGGCTTTTGTAATAAAACAAGAAAACTTCGCCTTTTTCTCCAATTTTTTTCTTGCAAAGTTTGGTGGTTTACCCGGAAACCTCTACCTTTGCACTCGCTTTCGCTAAAACACTGGCGGGAGCGCTGAA
>SAMEA3663095__coassemble_927_pt1 | contig 33310 bp, 26 predicted proteins | sample SAMEA3663095__metabat2_high_PE_003 | metagenome-assembled genome bin SAMEA3663095 (sample SAMEA3663095) | pig gut metagenome | biome: pig gut; feature: pig-associated habitat; material: faeces | place: France | collected 2012
AAAGATACGCACTTATATTTTTAGCTACAATACGCAATTGCGGAGACGCTTACCCACATCCCACCCACCGAATTATCGGGTTTAAGGCTTATAGTTCTAGCTATCAAGCATTTCTCTCTAAAAATGACATTTGTAATCTTCATCCACATCAACATTTCTTTACTCGTCATTGGCTTTCGATGCATCTCTCTAGGCATAGTCAGGCAGGGTGCAAGACCCATTCTTTTGGCTTGCAAAAGCGGTCGGTTTACAAGCTAAAACAGGCGCTTTCAGAGAGTAAAATGGGTGTTTTTGCAAAACGGTTGCTGGCATATTTATCAACGCACTATGTATCAACAGGTTAACAAAACGAAGAAAAAGGACAATGAAGTCGGGCGGGAAATACTCTGCCAACATCTTCATGCCATCACCATTAAGCCAAAGATTGAGAGTCGCAAAGAAAGGCCAAACACTGGCACATAAAAAAAGAAGCTGCCTATGGATGGGCAACTTCCTTTAGATCTTGTTTTTAGCAGAAGCCAGGAGCTTACTTGGCAGGCTCTGCACTTGCGGTTCTCTTCTCCTTGATACGTGCAGCCTTACCGGTGAGCTTGCGCAGATAGTAAAGCTTAGCGCGGCGAACCTTGCCTCGCTTGTTCACTTCGATAGAGTCGATGTTAGGAGACTCCATCGGGAAGATACGCTCTACACCTACCGTACCAGACATCTTGCGAACGGTGAAGCGCTTCTTGGTGCCCTCGCCGCTAATCTTGATAACTACGCCACGATAGAGCTGAATACGCTGTTTGTTGCCCTCGATAATCTTGTAAGCCACGGTAATGGTGTCACCTGACTTGAAACTGGGGTGCTGTTTGCCGGTAGCGAAAGCTTCTTCTGCTACTTTAATTAAGTCCATTTTATTACTTATTTTGTTTGTTAATGTCCCGACGCAACGTAGGCCATGACTCTTCCATTCCCAGCGGTTACGCCTAAAGCGGTGCAAAGTTACCACTTTTCGGGCGTATAGCCATCGGATGAAGTGCTGATACAGGCTATTTTTAACTTTATTTTGCAACGCAAAGTTCCTCTGACCTCATTAGCCGTTTCGGTTACTCCGTTTTTTTTGACTAACTTTGCACGCAGAAAATCATATTGAAATGAAACAAAACGTCATTCTCTTTTCATGTGCCATGACTGCTGCCACCCTTCTTGGCGGATGCAGTTACAGGTATATGGGTGTAAGCCAACGGTCGCGCATCGTGATCGACAGCCGATATGACGCGCACCCCGACGCGCAGGCGGCCACCTTCATGAAGCCCTATAAGGCACGAGTAGACTCACTCATGGGGCCCGTTGTGGGCAAGGTGGCTCGCAATCTGAACGCTTATCAACCCGAGAGCGAGCTCTCTAATCTGCTGTCTGACATCATGGTATGGGCCGGCAAGCTGTATGGCGAGAAGCCCGACTTTGGTGTTTACAACATGGGGGGCATACGTGCCTCGCTCATCAAGGGCAACGTTACTTACGGCGACATACTCGACGTGGCTCCCTTTGAGAACAAAATATGTTTTCTGACGCTCAACGGCACCCAGGTGTTGCAGCTCTTCAGAGAGATGACCGCACAAGGAGGCCAAGGCCTGAGCCACAGTGTGAGGCTCGTGATGACGCACGACGGCAAACTCGTATCAGCCAAGATAAATGGTGCTGATGTCGATCCTGAACGCGACTACCGCATAGCCACCATAGACTATGTGGCTCAGGGCAACGACAAGATGAACGCCTTCAAGCTGAAACGCGACCTGGTGTCGCCCCAGGACGAGAGCAACAACGCCAGAAACATCATTGTGATGTACTTTCAGGAGCAGACGGCCAAAGGACAAACCGTTGACGCGCAGGTGGAAGGAAGAATAAAAATAGAGTAAGGTATGAAGAAAACAGTAATAGCAACGGCACTTTTTGTCGGGCTCATGTCGGGCTGCACGGGCACCAAGACGCTCACCGTGCTGCACACCAACGACACACACAGCCAGATATATCCGCTCAGCCCGGCCCTTGCCGACACCATGAAGGCAGGAAGGGCGGGCTTCTTGCGGCGCATTGCCATGCTCAAGGAGGAACGGAAGAAAGACAAAGACTTGCTGCTGTTCGACAGCGGCGACTTCTCGCAGGGCTCACCCTACTACACCCTCTATAAAGGTGACGTAGAGGCAAACCTGATGAACATGATGCACTATGACGCCGGAACGATAGGCAATCATGAGTTCGACTTCGGTCTGGACAATATGGCCAGGGTGTTTGGTATGCTCAACTTCCCCATTGTGTGCGCCAATTACGACTTCACGGGTACGCCCCTCAAGGGCATCGTCAAGCCATGGGCCATCATCCGCCGCAAGCATCTGCGCATCGGAGTGTTCGGCTTATCGCCCCAGCCAGACGGACTGATAGACCACAAAAACTATGAGTCCATGAAGTATCTGGACCCTATAGCCTCAGCACAAAAAGCAGTTGATGAGCTGAAACGCCAAAAATGCGATGTGATAATATGTATCTCACACTTGGGATGGGAAGAAAAAGGCATGGGCGACCAAATGCTTATCAGCCATACAAGAGGCATCGACTTGGTGCTGGGCGGACATTCGCACTCCTATTTCAAGCAACTGAAATACGTGAAGAACCTGGACGGGCAGGAAATACCCGTAGATCAGAATGGAAAGCACGGCATATTTATAGGCAAGATGAGTCTGCTCTTCTCACGCCATGCGGCACATCTGCAGCACAGGGCGCAATGACACGCCCCGCTACTACTCGAAATAAAAAGTAAGGGCTATAATCTTGGCATGCGCCTCGCTCACCGACATGGCGTAAGGACGCAGGTTGGCGTCGCGCATGTTGCTGCCATGCTTGGTGTCAAGGCAGTTGCTCAGACCGTACATAAACTTCAGTTCGGGCCTCAGCTTGAAGTAAGGCAGATAGAAATCGCACCCCACGCCAATCTCCAAAAAGGTGTCTGTGCCCTTGAGCTTGATAATGTCATCGTCCTTACCCGACAAGTTGAGCATGGGATTGATGCCCGCCACCACATAAGGCCGGTGATTGTTGAAACGCGGAGCGGCCGCTATCAGGTCGAAGGCACACGACACATAGGCCGTCTTCAGCTCCTGCCGCTGCTCTGTGGGCTGCCCGTTGGCATCGGGCACGCTGAGGTTATGAAAGGTGAGATGCCTGGTGCCGAAGAACAAGGCAGGCGCTATGCGCAGCTGAAACGTCTGCGAGAGACGCGCCTCGCCCAGCACGCCCACGGTGAACCCGGGGTCCCAGCGGTCTTGGTCTACGGTCACGGTGCGCTCTGCGGTGCTTCCATCCTCCATGACATACTGCTTCGGACCCACGTTAAGCAACTCAATGTCTTGCAAATGAGCACCGACAAGCACGCCAAAATGAAAGCGGCGCAAGTCGGTATAGGGCCTGTTTTCCACCTTACGCTCTTGCGCTGACACCGGCAACAAGGCGGTAAGGGCAAGAGCAATCATGCATAGCGTTCTTTTCATACGTAAGTTATAACGCACTGTCTTCATGAATATTGTGCCCTAGCCTATTTCGAAAGTGTCTAAATACAAAATATTTCTCTCTAATTATTTTTAGGTATTAAAAAAAAATCTTTATCTTTGCAGCGTACAAAAGTAGGTATCAAAACAAACTTTGACAACCGTACAAAAACATTATTAATATAAAAACAAGATTTAACTATGGCTTACGTAATTGGTGAAGATTGTATCGCTTGCGGTACATGTATCGATGAGTGTCCTTCTGGAGCAATCTCTGCAGGAGATGATCGTTATCATATCGATCCCGATGTGTGCACTGAGTGTGGAACATGCGCAGATGTGTGCCCCAACGAGGCAATCAGCTTAGACAAGTAATAGACACGCACTTGTTACAGATTTAAATTCAACGAGGCGGCCCTCAACAGGGCCGCTTTCTTGTTATTTATACCTCTCCGCCACCCTTTTCAAGGCTTTTGCTTGCAACAATGGCAAAAGTTGGCTATCTTTGCAAGAAATAACTTAAAAACCATATCGCCATGAAGAAATCATCACTGATAGCTCTCTGTCTGGCCTGCACGGTCACGGCACAGGCAAAAGACTATGTCATAACCCATTATGGTGCCATTGCCGACACCACCCAGCTCAGCACGCAGGCCATACAGCAGGCCATAGACCAATGCCACAACGACGGAGGAGGAAGGGTGGTTATACCCAAAGGCAACTTCAAGACGGGCACCATCATCCTGAAAAGCAAGGTAGACCTGCATCTGGATGAGGGGGCTACGCTATATGGCAGTACAGACATAAAAGACTATAAGAAGCTCAAACCCAGTTATGTGTCACTGCGCACACAGAAGGAAACCATACAACTTATATATGCCAACCAAGCCACTGATGTTTCTATAACGGGCAAAGGATGTATAGACGGACAGGGAAAGGGATTTCCGAAATTGTCTTGGAACGATGAAGGCATTACACGCCCACACCTCATCAGGTTCATAGAGTGCCGGCAACTGAACATCAAAGACGTGACGCTGAGAAACTCAGGATGCTGGATGCAACACTATCTGGCATGCGACAACGTGAATATCAACGGCATAAAAGTATACAACCGCAACAACTATAACAACGACGCGCTTGACTTGGACGGATGTCACAACGTTGAAGTAACCAACATGACTGCCGACAGCGACGACGACGGCATCACGCTGAAGAGTACTTCTCCACGGCTGTGCGAAAACATTATTGTGAAAGACTGCCAGGTGAGCAGCCACTGCAATGCCGTAAAACTGGGCACGGAGAGCAACGGAGGGTTTAAGAACATCCATATCAGCAACATCACCATCCGGCCGAGCAACGACCAGAGCACGCTCTTCTTCGGCAAGAGCAGAGGCATATCGGCCATCTCGGTTGAGATGGTTGACGGCGGCAAACTGTCGGATGTGGTCATAAGCAACATACATGCAACGGGCACAGAGAGCCCTATCTTCGTCAGGCTGGGCAACAGGGCACGAGGCTACTACGAGGGTCAAAAGATAGAAAATGTGGGCACGCTGAGCAACGTGACCCTCTCTGACATCACCGTTAACGATGCCGGGACTACGGGATGCTCCATCACCGGACTGCCGGGCCACCCCGTCTGCAATATCATTCTGCGCAACATCAGCATCACGCACCCAGGCGGCTGCCCTGCCACACCGGTGCCGACAGACGAGAAGGAGAAAGATTATCCGGAGGCTACCATGTGGGGCACGCTGCCCGCCAAGGGCTTCTTTGTTCGCCATGCACGCAACGTGAAGTTCAAAAATGTGAGCATCAAGACACAGAATCCAGACGAAAGGCCGGAGTATATCTTGATAGATGACAAGTAAAAGCAGGCAGAAAGCGACATTTATTTAGTTTTTCTTGCACATTCAAGACATTTTGCTTAAATTTGCCAACACAACCATTAAACTAACAAAATGCTGACAATAAAATAGCAAGATTTCAGGTTCACCCCTTCTGCCCGGCCAAAGAACCGCTCAAGGCACATACTTTGGTGAAGCCGAAACATACAAGAAAAACAATAATCTTATACCATTAAGGCCCCGGCATACCAATGGCCATGGTATGTACGGGGCCAAAATTCTTTAATGGAGCTTCTTTTCTGGCTCGTCCTCATAGTTGAGCTGAGCATCACTTGTGCCGTGCAAGGCTTGCTGAAGGTCGCTCCACGACTGAAAACCGGCAAAGAGTGCCAATCTGTCGAGCGACGGTTTGTGCCGCTTCATAGGCTTTTCAAGCACATTCCATAAACGCTTCAACGACCTCACCTCGAGATTGATGCCATACGAGAGCAGCCGTTTAGACAACTTCTCAAAATCTTCCTGGGCACCTTTCATCTCTGTCCAACGATGCCCAAACTTCTCTATCAGAAGCTTTAAATCTTTTTTCATAACTACAAATCTTCCCTAACTAGGATGCAAATATAAGCATTTTTGGCATACGATGAACTTTATTTGCAAGAAAAATAGTATATTTGCAATCGAATTTTTACATATATTCCAGTATTCAGCAAAATGAAAGAATTAGCTCTTAAGTACGGATGCAATCCCAACCAGAAGCCTTCCAGAATATATATGGAGGAAGGCGAGCTTCCTATTGAAGTGTTAAACGGCAGGCCAGGCTACATCAACTTCCTTGATGCGCTCAACTCCTGGCAGCTCGTAAAGGAACTGAAAGAGGCCACAGGCATGCCTGCTGCGGCTTCGTTCAAGCATGTCAGCCCCGCAGGTGCCGCCATAGGCCTGCCCCTGAGCGACACTCTGAAGAAGATTTACTTTGTAGACGATATAGACTTTGAGCTCACTCCGCTGGCCAATGCCTACGCCAGGGCGCGTGGAGCCGACCGTATGTGCTCTTACGGAGACTTCTGCGCGCTCAGCGACACATGCGACGAGGCAACGGCAAAGCTCATCAAGCGCGAGGTGAGCGACGGCGTCATCGCCCCGGACTATACACCCGAGGCGCTCAACATTCTGAAGGCAAAGCGCAAGGGCACCTACAACATCATCAAGATAGACCCCAACTATAAGCCCAACCCCATTGAGCACAAGCAAGTGTTTGGCATTACCTTTGAGCAAGGACGCAATGAGGTGAAGCTCAACGACCCGCAGATATACGCCAACCGCCCCACCAAGAACAAAGAAATACCCGCCGAGGCACTGCGCAACCTGATGATTTCGCAAATCGTCCTGAAGTACACGCAAAGCAATTCTGTTTGCTACGTGAAAGACGGACAGGCCATTGGCATCGGCGCAGGGCAGCAGAGCCGCATCCACTGCACGCGTCTGGCTGGCAATAAAGCTGATGAGTGGTGGCTCAGGCAGAGCCCCAAAGTGCTCAACCTGCCCTTCAAGGAGCACATTCGCCGTGCCGACCGCGACAACACCATCAACGTGTATCTCTCAGAAGAGTATGAAGATGTGCTGAGAGAGGGCACCTGGCAGCAGTTCTTCACAGAGAAGCCGGAGCCGTTCACACGCCCTGAGCAGAAGGAATGGATAGCCAAGAACACCGATGTGGCACTTGGCTCGGATGCCTTCTTCCCCTTTGGCGACAACATAGAGCGTGCCCACAAGAGCGGCGTGCGCTATATAGCACAGGCCGGAGGCTCTATACGCGATGACAATGTGATAGACACATGCGACAAGTATGGCATAGCCATGGCCATGACAGGCATCAGACTGTTCCATCACTAATCGTCATTGACATACGTTGCGCACCTCTTGCCGCAGGAACTTCACCCACGCTCCTGCGGCAGATGGGAGCGCGAAGCCTGCCGTGACAATACGATGACGAGCCACAGACGGGATTTACAGAACATTATATCTCATTTTTAAAACCCTCTTATGTACGGATGTAGAGCTGGAATATTGAATTTAGACCCGCTAAATGCCGTAATATGAGACATCAACAAGCAAGCATGAGCGAAATAGACGAAATCATTGAGACGGGCATAGTCTTCAAAGGTGCCCAGAAAAACAACAACATCGGTGATGGCAAAGTAAAGACAAAGGCCAAGAAAAAGAAATACATCACCGGCGCGCATGGCTCAGGCAGCGCACGCCAAAAGGCCAAATACCGAGAGCAACGGGCCAACAGAAAGTCACAGAGGCGCAAGAAGTAGAGCATTAGAAAATGCGTCTGCCTCCGCTCTGGCTGCTGTCTAAGCAACCTTCTTTGTGATGGCTGCATAAGCACAGGGCCCTGCCTCAGTGCCGGATGTAATATGCCGGATACTGCGATATATCTAAAAAAGCACCTTAAATCTTGGTTTTATAACCTATATAACTTTACCTTACGCAAAAACACCTTTAAGCAAGGCTATCAGCACAACACTGCCGCTTACTCAACAACAACTTTTCTATATGGGCTATTAGCTGGCAATCAACTTTCTGACAACAGTTATGCGAAAAAAAACTTTCTCTATCCTTATAGCCATCTTGGCAAGTGGCCTCAGCATAGGCACATGGGGGCAACCAATGGGCGGGCAGGCATCATCCTCAACAAGACCTAAAACAAAGGGACATTACGCTCAGCGCCTGTACAAGACTCTCGAAAACAACTTCTCACATCCACACGATTCCGTCAGAACAAAGGTATGGTGGTTTCATGGCGAAACAGTTACGACGAAGGAAGGCATTGCTGCCGACCTCAAGGCATTCAAGGAGAAAGGCGTAGGAGGAGTTGTCTTTTACGATCAGGTACACGGTCCCGCTGTGGGAGCATATCCTTCTATGTCAGCCATGTGGTGGGAAATGCTGAAATATGCCGCCAAGAGAGCCAAGCAGTCAGGCCTCTCTTTCGAAGTTGCGGCAAGCAATGGCTACGTTGCCGGCGGCCCCTGGATAACAGAAGACCTGGGTATGCAGCAGCTGGTCATGGCAGACACGCTAGTCACTGTGACTAGCAAGAAGCAGATAACCGTAAACTTGGGCAAATCAGCAAATGGCTTTCATGACATAGCCACGCTCTTATTCCCCGACAGTATGCAGTATCAAGACATCTGGCTGCTGCATGGCTCACGTAAAGTGACAGACAACAAGGAGTTCACCGTGACGTATGACGCAGGTAAGAATATAGACATCTGCACCATTTCATACTGCTGCAAGCCACGCGGCAAAGGCTCTATGGGCTCTATGAACATTCCTGGGAAGCCACAAGAACGTTATTTCGGGGCTGGCTACGTGGATTTGCCGCCTATAGGCAATTTGGAATACAGCAACGACGGGAAGGTCTGGACTTCGGCAACCCCATTGCAAGGCATAGAAAACGTTATTGGCTACAAGTCTAAGGAGCGCACCATCAACTTTCCGAAAGTATCTGGACGCTACTTCCGAGTGAGACTCCATGACTGGCTAGACCCCGGCAAAGCCTTTCCGCAACTAGAGATTAGCGACCTGCGCATTGGCAGCAGAGACAAGATAAACAACTGGGAAGTGAAGAGCGGAATGCGTACGGAGGTAGAATATCCTCATCACGATGGCTCAGAAGCCGGCAAATTAAGCAGCCGTGCCATTACCAACATCTCAGACAAGATGCAAGCAGACGGCACCCTCACCCTGACATTGGAGCCAGGCACATGGCACATCATGCGCTTTGGCCATGTGCCCACTGGAGCAAAAACCAAGCATGGCAGGGCAAACCTCTTGGGGCTGGAAGCTGATGTTATGTCGGCCAAAGCGGCAAAGACACAGTATACCCATTACTTTAAGGCCATCTGCGACACGCTTTCAGCCATTGGCTGCAAGCCAACAGGCATGGTAATGGACAGCCATGAGGCTGGCATAGCCAACTGGACGAGCGGTTTTGAGAAAGCATTCAGCAAAATGAATGGCTATGACATCATCCCCCTGCTTCCTATGTTGAAAGGATATATTATAGACAGCAGGGAAAAGACGGAGAAAACACTGCTGGACTTTCGCCAGACTATAGCGCACCTGATACGTAACGAGTTTTATGGGACATTCGAAAAGCTGTGCAGGCAAGACGGCATAACATTCACCAGCCAGGCCATGCTCAATATAGATAATGACAATATTGCCAGCAGGGGAATATGCGATAAACCGCAAGGCGAGTTTTGGACTTACCAGAAAAACGGCAATTATGATTGCCTGGACGCCAGCTCAGCAGCTCATCTCTACGGGCATAACGTAGCCTCAGCCGAAGCCTTTACCGATACTCCTTATGAAGCTACATGGCAAGAGCTGCTGCGCATAGCCAATCTGGCATACTGTAGGGGCATAAACGAGTTTGTGGTATGTGCTTCCTCTTATCAGCCATGGCTCACACACAAGTATGACGATGCCAACAGCAAGCATCCGTATGTCTTCCATCGATTCCATCCTAATTGGAAAACGGTGGGGCCTTTTTGGGAATATCAGGCAAGATGCTCACAAATGTTGCAGACGGGAAAACCGGTGGTAGACCTCTGTGTATATATTGGCGAGGACCCTCCACAAAAGACTATGGCTTATAAATTACCAGAAATTCCGGAAGGTTATAACTTTGATGTCTGCACATATCATGCACTGGCCACCCGTCTTTATGCAAAACAGGGTGAGCTGGCAACTGATGCGGGCATGACTTACAAAGCTCTTATCGTGCAAGACCGTACCTTTCTGTCTGATAAAGCTATTTCTAAAATAAAATGTTTTGAAAGAGCCGGCGTGCCTGTAATATGGTGTAACAAAGGCCAAGATGTGGGCGAGGAGCTTGCCAAGAGAAACATCCGACCCGACATAACCCTTAGAAGTGCCAACCTGCCTGATGACAAGACATGCTTTTTTCATCGTACTGTGAAGGGAGCCGACATCTATTTTGTTTACAACCACAGCAATCACGATTTCTGTCAAGACGTAAAACTGCGGTCAAACTTCACACATGCAGAGCTTTGGAATCCCTACACAAAAGCTAAAAAAGATGCCGCACTGACGCGAAACAAGAGTGTGAAGCTGCGCATGAAACCCTATGAGAGCGTCTTTATTGTGCTGACCCAAAAAACAAAATAGGCACTTTTGAAGCACAAAACAGGCACTTTCAGAAAGCAAAACAGGCACTTTCAGAAAGCAAAAGCATGGGTTTTAGGGAAGCCGATAAATGCTTGGCAAAAGCCGAACTAAAATTCATGCAAGCAACTTTTCAGAATGTAGTGATGGCTTTTCCCGATTTTTTTATTAGCTTTGCGATGACATTAAAGAAGAACAGTGGCCTAAATCTATCGATATGAAGAAGTTACAACCTGCCGAATGGAATCAGTTCTACCTGAAAGACGTATCGTTTGTCAACCTCATGATGCGCCGTATATATAATGTACTCATCGTGGCAAACCCCTACGATGCCTTTATGCTGGAAGACGACGGGCGCGTGGAGGAGAAGATATATAATGAGTATATGAGTCTGGGACTGCGCTACCCGCCCATGTTCATACAGGTGTCTACCACAGAGGAAGCCGAGGCCGTGCTCAAGACAACAAGCATAGACCTGGTGATTTGCATGCCGGGCAATGCCGACAACGACGCCTTCGACGTGGCAAGAGCCGTGAAGGCGAAGTTTCCTGACATTCATTGCGTGGTGCTGACACCCTTCAGCCATGGCATAACCAAGCGCATGGAGCACGAGGATCTGAGCATCTTCGACTACGTATTCTGCTGGCTGGGCAACACCAACCTCATTCTTTCCATCATCAAACTGCTTGAAGACCGCATGAACTTGGAGCACGACATTCTGGAAGGAGGCGTGCAAATGATTCTGCTGGTAGAAGATTCCATACGCTTCTATTCATCCATTCTGCCCAGCCTCTACAGCTTCATACTCAAGCAAAGCCTCAACTTCTCTACCGAAGCTCTCAACCAGCATGCCGCCACCATGCGCATGAGGGGCCGTCCCAAGGTGGTACTGGCACGCACCTATCAGGAGGCATGGGCCCTGTACGAGCAGTTCAAGCAAAACTGCCTGGGTGTTATCTCCGACGCACGCTTCCCCCTGACGCCCGCAATAGGCAACGGACAACCCTCACCCTTGGGCGACTATTGTCAGTTCAAAGATCCGCGGGCCGGGCTGAAACTGCTCAGGGCTATACGCAAGGAAGACGAATATGTGCCGCTCATACTCGACAGCAGCGAGACAGCCAACCGTGCCTTGGCCGAGAAAGAGGGCTTCCGCTTTGTTGACAAGCACTCAAAGACCATGACCCGCGACCTGCGCAAGTTGCTGGAAGAGCACATGGGCTTTGGCGACTTCATCTTCCGCGACCCCCATACCCATGCACCCGTGATGCGCATACACAACCTGAAAGAGCTGCAAGACAACATCTTCAACATACCCAACGACTCTATGCTCTACCACGTGTCGCGCAACCACGTGAGCAGATGGCTCTCGGCACGAGCCATATTCCCCGTGTCGGCCTTTCTGAAGAACGTTACATGGCACAAACTGCAGGATGTAGACATGCACCGGCACATCATCTTCGATGCCATCGTGAAGTATAGGGAGATGAAAAACCAGGGCGTTGTGGCAGTATTCGACCGTCACCGCTACGACGAGTATGCCCACTTTGCGCGCATAGGCGAAGGTTCGCTGGGCGGCAAAGGGCGCGGCCTGGCCTTTCTGGACAATATCATCAAACGGCATCCCGACTTCAACAGCTATGACAACGCCACCGTACAAATACCCAAGACAGTGGTGCTGTGCACCGACATCTTTGATGAGTTTATGGACAAGAACAACCTTTACCAGATAGCTCTGAGTGATGCCAGCGACGAAGACATACTGGCCGCCTTTATGAAGGCACAGTTGCCCGACTCGCTCATAGCCGACTTCTTTGCCTTCTTTGACGCCACCCACAGTCCTATAGCCGTGCGATCGAGCTCGCTTCTGGAGGACAGCCACTACCAACCCTTTGCCGGTATCTACTCTACCTACATGATACCCTGTCTCGACGACAGGTATGAGATGCTGCGCATGCTGGCCTGCGCCATCAAAGGCGTGTATGCCTCGGTGTATTATAAGGCCTCGAAGGCCTACATGACGGCCACGAGCAACGTGATAGACCAGGAAAAGATGGCCGTGATATTGCAACAGGTGGTGGGCAAACAGCACGGCACACGCTTCTACCCCACCCTGAGCGGCGTGGTGAGGTCGCTCAACTTCTATCCCGTAGGCAATGAAAAGACGGAAGAAGGAGTAGCATCCCTTGCTTTGGGACTGGGAAAATATATCGTAGACGGTGGGCAGACGCTACGCATATCGCCCTATCATCCCACACAAGTGATGCAACTGAGCGAAACGGCTGCGGCACTCAGACAGACACAAACCAGCTTCTATGCGCTCGACATGCAGCATGTGGGTGAAGACTTCAAGGTAGACGACGGCTTCAACCTGCTGAAGTTGCGCGTGAAAGAAGCCGAGGCCGACGGCTCACTAAGGTTCATAGCCTCAACTTACGACCTATATGATGACGTGATACGCGACGGCGTATATGACGGCGGACGGAAGATCATATCGTTCTGCGGTGTTCTCAAGCACAAACTGTTCCCCCTTCCAGAGCTGCTACAAAAGACAATGACCTACGGAGCCAATGCCATGCGCCGAGCCGTAGAGATAGAACTGGCCTGCGACCTTGAACCTGCCGAGGGCGGAAAATGCCGGGGCGAGCTTTTCTTACTGCAAATACGACCCATCGTAGATGCCAAGCAGGTGGTTACGGTAGACGTAGACAAGATACCTGACAAGGAGTGCCTGCTGCGCTCTTCGATGTCGCTGGGCCACGGCATAAGCGACGATGTAACCGATGTGGTGTATGTTAAGACAGACGAAAACTACAGCGCGGCGCACAACCGGGAAGTGGCCAACGAGATAGAAAGCGTGAACCAGTTGTTCTTAAAGGCCGGCCGAAACTATATACTCATCGGCCCCGGCAGATGGGGATCGAGCGACCCGTGGCTCGGAATACCCGTTAAGTGGCCCGCCATAAGCGCAGCACGGGTCATCGTAGAGCAGGGGCTGGCCAACTATAGAGTAGACCCCAGTCAGGGAACCCATTTCTTCCAGAACCTCACATCCTTCGGCGTGGGCTATCTCACCATCAACACCTATCGGCACGAAGGCATCCTGAGAAAAGACATACTGGACAGTATGCCCGCCATAAGCGAGACGGAGCACATACGGCACGTGCGCTTTGACAAGCCCCTGAGGGTGATGCTTGACGGCACCAAGCAGAAAGGGGCAGTGCTACTGCCACAAGACCGTGAGGAGCCCATTTGCGGACCAACACCCTAAAGAGTGTAAATAATGATTAAATCAGGAGCGTCGGGTGTCTGAATATGGGTTTTATTGGCTACCTTTGGCAACATGGAAAGAAAGGAACTTGAAAAATATTACCAAGCCCAAGCCGATGACTTGGCCGGTGAGGTGGCCGAGAGACGCAGGCTGGGCCTGCCTTATGCCACAGGCGAAATCATCAGCTTCGTGGCTGCCTTTACATGTTTTGCCATCAGCGTGATGCATAACATGCAGGGAGCTTGGCTCATCGCTGCTCTGGCCTGTCTGGTGTTGTACATCTATCTGCGCAACAAGGACGGCAAGAACACAAAACTGATAAGACATTTTGAAGATCTTGAGCAAGTGTACAGGCACGAGCTGTGTTATCTGAAAGGCGACTTCACGCCCTTTGACGACGGCAGTCAATTTGTGAATCCTGCTCATCCCTTTTCGTTCGACATGGACATCTTCGGCCCCGAGTCGCTCTTTCAGCGCATCAACCGCACCGTGACAAGCGGCGGAAGAGCACGTCTGGCAGAGATTCTGTCATCGCTCAACTACGATGCAGAGCGAAGCGAGGCTCTGACAGAATGGGCTTCAGACGAGAAAGCCATGGCGGCTTTCAAGGCAATAGGGCAAGGCGGCACGTTGCACACCGAACAACTCATGACCGGACTGAAGGAAGCTGAATCGGTGAGTATGCCGGCCTACGTGAGCAGCAAGCTGTTTATGCCGGTAATATGGTTGCTTCGACTCTCTTTGCTGGCAGCCTTTGCACTGGCAGCTTGCAATATGGTGAGCTGGAATCTGCCTATATGGTGGCTCATTCTGCAGTTTTTCATCGTTTACCTGCTTTCCAACAACCCTCTGAAGAAACTCTCTTCGGCCCTCACCCAGCTCGCTCATGAAGCAGAGAGTTATGCCGAGACGCTCAGAGTGGTGGGAAAGATGCATTTTGAAGCACCCGAGAACCAGCGCCTGCAGGCAACGCTGCAACGCTCAGCAACCTTCTTCAGGCAACTCAGCACATTACTCCACGACCTTGACAAACGCGGAAACATACTTGGCATCTTTGTCCTTGACGCTTTAGGACTGAGAGACATGGTGCTGATGCACAATGTCTGGCGGTGGAAACAGGCATATCGGGGCATGACCCATGAGTGGATAGAAGCTCTCAGCGAGGCCGACGCGCTGGTGTCTATGGCCACTTTCCGCCTCAACGAGCCGGAAGCCCGACAGGCCAACGTGGTGGAGTCAGACCGCCTTGTGTATGAGGGCAAGGGCCTCTGGCATCCTTTTCTCGGAGCACGAGCCGTGCGCAACGACTTCAAGCTGGCCGACCGGCATTACTATATCATCACGGGCGCCAACATGGCAGGCAAGAGCACCTTCCTGCGCACGCTGGGCATCAACTATATTCTGGCCATCAACGGCCTGCCGGTGTTTGCCGATGAGCTCACGGTGTCGCGCTTCAGCCTCTTCACCAGTATGCGCACAAGCGACTCGCTCACCCAAGGCATCTCCTACTTCGATGCCGAGCTGCTCAGGCTGGAGCAGCTGCTGGACTTCTGCAAGCAACATGCTCCGGTGCTCATCATCCTAGACGAGATACTGAAAGGCACCAACTCGGCCGATAAGCTCAACGGCTCGCGCCTCTTCCTGGAGCATGTCTATCACCAAAACGTGACGGGAGTGATAGCTACCCACGACCTTGAGCTGAGCAAGATGGCCGACAAATATCCTGACAGAATACACAACTATTGCTTTGAGATAGCCCTGGCCGATGACGTAACCTATTCATATAAGATTGCGCCGGGCACATCCCATAACCAAAACGCCACCTTCCTGCTCAAGCAAATGCTGCAGAGAAGCACGCTCGCAGAGGAATAGTAGGCAGAGATAATAATAATTTCTTAATAAATGCGTTATAAAATCATCAAATTACAACTTTAATAAAGAAGCTATGAAAAAGTATTTAGCAGAAATGATTGGCACTATGGTGCTGACGTTAATGGGTTGCAGCGCTGCCGTGAGTTTAGGATGTGACAATGCCGATGCGGCATCTGTAGTGGGTACGGCCATGGCATTCGGTCTTTCCGTAGTGGCTATGGCGTATGCCATAGGAGGTATATCGGGATGCCACATCAATCCGGCCATCACATTGGGCGTGTTGCTCAGTGGCCGCATGAGCACAAAAGACGCCGTGGGCTATTGGATAGGCCAGGTGGCCGGTGGCATTCTTGGCGCTGCCATTCTATACCTTATTACTACAAGTGCGGGCATAGACAGTACGCTGGGTGCCAACGACCTGCAAGTGGTAAACGGCAATACGGTTACCGCATGGGGTGGATTCCTTGCAGAGACTTTCTTTACCTGCGTGTTCGTGCTGGTGGTTTTGGGCGCCACATCTAAGACAAACGGCGCAACAAACAACTTTGCCGGACTGGCTATAGGCTTGTCACTCATTCTTGTTCACCTGGCTTGCATACGCTATACGGGCACCTCGGTTAACCCGGCACGCTCCATCGGACCTGCTCTCTTCGTTGGTGGCACGGCACTCTCCAATCTGTGGATATTCATTGTAGCGCCCTTGCTGGGTGGTTCTATTGCTGCTCTTGTATGGCGCTTCATAGATGTTGAGCCTGAGAAAGCTTAACGCTCAGCTCATCCTATAGACCTAAAAACATGGCTTTTTGACAAAGGCTCTTTTGCTAACTGCGTTTGTCAAAAAGCTTATTTTGCAAATTGACATATCTTAAAAAATGATTTTTTAACCCTAATGAAACAATAAATAGTCCTTATTAACTTTGCTAAAAGGAAAGAAAGCACTATATTTGCAAATGTATTCATTAAGAATTCAATACTCATAATTATAATAACTAACAACTATGGTAGATTACAAGAAATTAGGATTGGTTAATACCCGCGAGATGTTTAAGAGGGCTATTAACGGCGGCTGGGCTGTTCCAGCATTCAACTTCAACAACCTTGAGCAGCTGCAGGCTATTATCACGGCTTCATCTGAACTGAAGTCGCCGGTTATCCTGCAAGTTTCAAAGGGCGCTCGCAACTATGCCAACCCTATTCTCCTTCGTTATATGGCAGAAGGCGCAGTAGAATATGCCAAGTCTTTGGGATGCAACCATCCTGAAATCGTGCTCCATCTGGACCACGGAGACTCTTTCGAGCTCGTTAAGAGCTGCGTTGACATGGGCTTCTCATCTGTTATGATCGATGGTTCAAGCAAACCGTATGAGGAGAACATCGAGTTGACAAGAAAGTGCGTTGAATATGCACATCAGTATGATGTTACCGTAGAGGCTGAGCTGGGCGTGCTCGCAGGCGTAGAGGACGAGGTTCAGGCTGAGGAATCACACTATACAAAGCCTGAGGAAGTGATTGACTTCTCACAGCGTTCAGGCTGCGACTCACTGGCTATCTCTATAGGAACCTCTCACGGTGCCTATAAGTTCAAGCCCGAGCAGTGCACACGCGACCCGAAGACGGGCAGGCTGGTTCCTCCACCATTGGCATTCGACGTGCTGGCAGAGATTGAGAAGAAGCTTCCGGGCTTCCCCATCGTGCTGCACGGCTCATCTTCTGTTCCTCAGAAGTATGTTGACATCATCAATCAATACGGTGGCAAGCTGCCTGATGCCGTTGGTATACCCGAGGAGCAGCTCCGCAGGGCTGCCAAGAGCGCCGTTTGCAAGATTAACATCGACTCTGACTCTCGTCTGGCTTACACTGCTGGCGTACGTGAGACATTGGCTCTGCATCCTGAATACTTCGACCCACGTCAGTATGGCAAGGTAGCTCGCGCTTACATGGAGGAGATGTACAAGCACAAGATTACGGATGTGCTTGGCTCTGACAACAAGTTGGCTCAGCTCGACTAATGATTATTCCATAACAGAAATAACATGATGAAAGGGCAAGTGGCATGGTTTGAAATGCCCACTTGCCTTTTCTTTTTGAACCTATAAGATGAAAAGAATATTGCCTGTCATTGCCTTACTGTCTCTTACCTCACTAGGAGCCTCAGCACAAGAGGTGAAGAAAGACAAGTATGACACGAAGATTACCGTTTACGACTTAAACAAAACGGGTGAAGGAGAGCCCAGGGTAGACCGCCAATATCACGTAGACAGCGTGAAGGCTACACCTACCGTCAACATACTCTTCTCGCAAGAAGGTACCGACAGCCTCAGGCTAGAGGCCGATGTGCCTCTAGACAGCGTTGTGGTGAAGAACATGTCGGATGGCCAATCCTTCAAGATGGATTTAGGAAAAGCAACCCGCCCTGTGATAGACCTGCGCAAGTTGCCCCAAGGGCAACTCACACTTGATGTCTATGCAACCAATGGCGCGGTGAGCAGCGTGACACTCGACAATTAAGGCAGAGACCTTTAATCGTCGAGCAACATATAGGCCTTGGGCAGATAGTCGATGATGTCGCTCGCTATGAGGCTCTCTTTGCCCTTTTCGCGTGCGGCAAGATCACCTGCCAAGCCGTGCAGATACATGCCCAGCACACAGGCCTTGCCCTCTGAATAGCCGCGAGCCAGCAAGCCGGTGATGATGCCCGTGAGCACATCTCCGCTTCCTGCTGTGGCCATTCCACTATTGCCTGTAGAGTTGAATATCACCCTTCCGCTGGGCAAGCAGAGTGCCGTGTAATGACCTTTGAGTATGATATAGGCCTGCAGATGCTCTGCCATGATCTGCGCTTTGTGCAGCCTCTCATAGTCGCCAGACGATATATTGCCGGCCAGACGGTCGAACTCACGGGGATGAGGGGTCATAATAATGTTCTTAGGCAGCTGTTGCATCCATGCCCTATGGTCGGCAAGGATATTCAAGGCGTCGGCATCCACCACGATGGGGCATTGCGTACGGCGCAACTGAGAGATGAGCGCAATGGCCGTTTCCTCTCTCCGGCCCAGTCCGGGGCCTACGCCGATAGCGTCAAAGTCTTCTGTTTCTACTGGTTCAGAGAAATATTCATTCTCCGGATCCATCTGCATGACAGCCTCAGGAACGGCCATCTGCATGATGTCGTAGTTGCGCAGAGGCGTGTGAATAGTTACCTTGCCCACGCCGGAGCGCATACACGCCCTCGAAGAAAGGATGGCCGCGCCCGACATGCCATAACTGCCTGCTATGATAAGGGCGTTGCCCATCGTGCCTTTGTGGGCGAAGTCGGGGCGCGGACGTATCAGGCTGCGCACGTCACTCTCCTCAACAATGGTGTAGAGAGCGTCGGTTTTCTGAATAAACTCCTGACTAAGCCGAATGTCTAATATGCGTAGTTTGCCAATAAATTCCTGATTGTCGGCAAACATAAAAGCCAACTTCTTTTGCTGAAGCGTGAGTGTGAGGTCGGCATGAATAATGTTTGCCTTCACGTTGAAGGTGTTATTCTCGGCCATCAGTCCTGAAGGCAGGTCGATGCTCACCACCTTTGAGGGTGACTGGTTGATGTATTTCACCAGCGAGGCAAATCCTCCCGTAAGCGGTTTGTTAAGCCCTGAGCCGAAGAGACCGTCAACAACCAGCGTGCGCTCAGTGAGAGCAGGCGGGTCGAACTGCACGTTCACCTCGTTAAAGTTCTTCACACGCTTGGCATCCAACAGCCTTTGGCGGTTGACGGAGCAGTCAGCCGACAGGTTCTTGTTGATGTTAAACAAGTAAACACTCACGTCATAAGCCTGCTCGGCCAGCATTCTGGCAACGGCCAAAGCGTCGCCTCCATTGTTACCCGGGCCGGCAAACACCACTATAGGCGTTTGGTTAGTCCATTGCTCTGTGATGGCTTCTGTGATGGCTTTGGCCGATCTTTCCATCAAGTCAATAGATTTGACAGGCTCATGTTCTATCGTATATTTGTCAAGCTCATGTATCTGAGCACTTGTAAAAATCTTCATATCAAGCGCAAAAATACAAAATTAATACATATCATGGTAGCATGTTTGGCATATTTTTAGTAATTTTGCGCAAAATAACGAATTAAAAGCTATCATGAGTAGAGTAACCGTAAAGGACAAAACGTTCGAAACCTCCATTCCCGAACGCGACATCCTGAAGAATATTCAAAAAGTTGCCGACCGGCTCAACGCTGATATGGCAGGTAAGAACCCTTTGTTTCTGGCCGTTCTGAACGGCTCCTTCATCTTTGCGGCCGACCTGATGCGCATGCTAACCATTCCCTGCGAGATTAGCTTTGTGAAGCTTGCGTCTTATGCCGGCACATCCTCAACAGGCAAGGTGAAGGAACTTGTTGGCATCAACACCGACCTCAAGGGCCGCACAGTAATCATCTTGGAAGACATTGTAGAGACAGGCAAGACCATGGCGCACATGCTTGCGCAGCTCAGAAAGCAAAATCCGGCCTCTATACATGTGTGCACGCTCCTGCTTAAGCCCGAAAAGCTGCAGGAAGACGTCAACATAGAGTATGTCGCCATGAAGATTCCAAACGACTTTATTCTGGGTTACGGGCTCGATTACGACCAGCAGGGGCGCAATCTGAGAGACATCTATACGCTGGTAAGCGAATAACTTTTTCTAAATATACAACATGAAGAATATTGTTATCTTTGGTGCTCCGGGTGCAGGAAAAGGCACTCAGAGCGACAAAATGATTGAGAAGTACGGGCTGGGGCATATTTCCACGGGCGATGTGCTGCGCAATGAGATTAAGAAAGGCACCGAGCTGGGAAAGACTGCCAAGGCATTTATAGACCAGGGGCAGCTCATCCCCGACGACCTGATGGTGAACATCCTGGCCAGTGTGTACGATTCGTTCGGCAAAGACCATAAGGGTGTTATCTTCGATGGCTTTCCGCGCACTATTCCCCAGGCCGAGGCATTGAAGAAGATGCTCGCTGAGAGAGACCATAAGATAGCCGCCATGATAGAGTTGAGCGTACCCGAAGACGAGCTGATGAAGCGTCTCTTGCTGAGAGGCAAGCAGAGTGGCCGCTCTGACGACAACGAAGAGACCATCAAGAAGCGCCTCAACGTTTATCACAATCAGACAGCTCCCCTCATCGACTGGTATGAGAAGGAGAACATCCATCATCACGTAGAAGGCTTAGGCACTGTTGATGAGATTTTCAACCGCATCTGCGATATCATCGACACCCTTTAAGTCATCATGCGTGGAGCCTGACAAAGCCGGCTCCACGCATCGTTCCTTTTGCTTTTTCATCACGCTGCCATGCTTTGGGGCAGCCACATCCAATGATTATATATGAGCTCAAACTTTGTAGATTACGTTAAGATATACTGCCGCTCGGGCAAGGGTGGCAGAGGCTCCATGCACCTTCGCCACGTAAAGTACAACCCCAACGGAGGCCCTGACGGCGGCGACGGCGGCAAGGGAGGAAGCATATACCTCAGGGGAAACCACAACTACTGGACCTTGCTGCACCTTAAATATCAGAGGCACATATATGCCGAGCACGGCGGAAACGGCGGGCGCGACAAGTGTCACGGCACCGACGGCAAGGATGTGTACATCGACGTGCCCTGCGGCACGGTGGTCTACAATGCCGAGACGGGCAAGTACATCTGCGACGTTACCTACGACGGCCAGACCGTGCTGCTGCTCAAAGGCGGCAGAGGAGGCCTGGGCAACTTCCAGTTTCGCACCTCCACCAACCAGGCGCCGCGCTTCGCCCAACCCGGAGAGCCCATGCAGGAGATGACCATCATCCTTGAGCTCAAGCTGCTGGCCGACGTTGGCCTGGTGGGATTTCCCAACGCGGGCAAGTCTACGCTGCTCTCGGCCGTGTCGAGCGCACGGCCCAAGATAGCCAACTATCCCTTCACAACGATGGAACCGTCGCTGGGCATCGTGCCTTATCACGACAACAAGTCGTTTGTCATGGCCGACATACCGGGCATCATAGAGGGTGCCAGCGAGGGCAAGGGGCTCGGACTGCGCTTTCTAAGGCACATAGAGCGCAACTCTATGCTGCTCTTCATGGTGCCGGGCGACACGGATGACATCAGAAAAGAATATGAAATACTGCTCAACGAGTTGAAAAAGTTCAACCCCGAGATGCTCGACAAGCACCGCGTGCTGGCCATTACGAAATGCGATTTGCTCGACGATGAGCTGATAGACATGCTGCGCGACACGCTGCCCACCGACTTGCCCGTGGTGTTTATATCGTCTGTGACGGGTAAGGGCATCAACGAGCTGAAGGATGTGCTGTGGAGAGAGCTCAACGCAGAGAGCAACAAGCTGCAGGAGATTTCGGCTGAAGACACTTTGGTGCACCGCGACAAAGACGTGAGGAGCCTGGCTCAGGAAATAGAAGACGAGGGCGTTGGCACCGACGACGTGCCTGAAGATGAGCCTGAAGATGATGTAGAAGACTTAGAAGACTTTGAGTACATCGATGAGTGAGCCATTCTTACACAACTATTTATTCTCCGCGCGCATGAGAGCGTTTAGCACCACGCGCCAGGGAGGCGTGAGCAAAGGCCGTTATGCCTCGTTCAACATCAACCCTTATTGCGGAGACAATGCTGCTGACGTGTCAGCCAACAGGGCTTTGCTGGCCGGAGCGCTGGGCATAAGCAACGAATGCATCGTGCTACCGCACCAAACACACGGCACGGCATCTGCCGTCATAACGCCCCAATTCTTCACCCTCAGCCCCCAAGCCAGGCAGCAACAGCTTGAGGGTATAGACGCTCTGCTCACCGATATGCACGATGTGTGCATCGGCGTATCTACTGCCGACTGCATACCCGTGCTGCTATACGACGAAGAGCATCATGCCATAGCCGCCATACATGCCGGCTGGCGGGGCACCGTGGCACGCATTGTGCAGCACACAGCCAGTCGTATGCAGCAACTCTACCACACAAACATGGCGCAGACAAGAGCTGTGATAGGCCCGGGCATATCGCTCGAAAGCTTCGAGGTGGGCGACGAGGTGTATGCCGCCTTTGCCTCAGCACATTTCGACATGAGCCGTCTGGCACGCCGCTACCCGGCCATGCGCCCGGGCGATGCGTCACAACAGAAGTGGCACATCAACCTGCCGCTGTGCAATCAGCTGCAGTTGGAGCAGATGGGCGTGCCGGGCTGCAACATCTTCCAGGCAGACATTTGCACCTATGCCCATGCCGATACCTTCTTTTCTGCCCGGCGTCTGGGCGCTGACTCCGGCAGAATATATACAGGCATCATGCTCATGAAGGGCTGAGAGAGTCCCTCACTTCCTTCGCAAAGCCCAGAAAGCCACGGCACTGGCAGCCGCCACATTGAGCGAGTCTACGCCGTGCGCCATGGGTATCTTCACCACATAGTCGGCTGCATGCACCACTTTTCGCGGCAGCCCGTCGCCTTCGGTACCCATGATGATGGCCAGTCGCGGCTCAGCCAGCAGGCGTTCATCGTCCAGCCCCACGCTATCGTCAGTCAGGGCCATGGCAGCCGTCTTGAAGCCCATAGCCTTCAGCTCCTCCACACCGTCGGTCCAAGCCCACGGCACCAGGAACACATTGCCCATCGACACTCTGATGGCCCGGCGGTTGAGCGGATCGCACGAGTCGCGCGTGAGCAGCACAGCGTCTATGCCCAATGCTGCCGCACTGCGAAAGATGGCACCAATATTGGTGGTATCCACCACATTATCTATCACCACCACCCTACTCGCACCCTTGCACACAGCCTCGGCCGATGGCTGAGCAGGCCTTCTGAAGGCACACAGCACACCGCGGGTGAGCTTATAGCCCGTGAGCCGGGCCAGCACGTCACGCGCTCCGGTGTACACGGCAAAGTTGTCAGCCACCTTACCCTCCTGCCGCATGTGCTCTATGATGTCCAACAACTCGCGCGCGTCGCCCTCTATATGTCTGCGTTCGCACAACAGTTTTACGGGCACATATCCTGCCCGCAAAGCCACAAGAATCACCTTGGGGCTCTCGGCAATGAAGAGCGCCTCGTCAGGATGCAGCCTATTGCGCAGCTGAGCCTCAGTAAGCCGGCTGAAAACGCTCACCCGCTCATCGTCTGCAGAAGATATCTCTATAACTTTCATCTCGTTTCTGTTTTCCATGCAAAGGTAGTGAAAAGCGCCGAATGTAGCAAGCAAGTATGCCAAATGGCCTTTCTTACCCTTCAAAAAAGTCAGACTTAATTTTTAGCAAAAAAACTAAATAATTACTTGTTTAATGTACATTAAATTGCAAATACAAAATATTTTTTATTAATTTGCATCTTATAAGCTCCTTGTAAAGCAGGCCTGAAAGAGCAAATTGTCATAAACGTGACAAAAAAATATTGATTTTTATTTGGTCGGTTGAGGTTTTTTGGATATATTTGCGGTGTGAAATAACAATTTGACACTAATAACATAAACAATTTAAACCTTATACTACTATGGAAGTCAACAAGATTATGCAGGCCTTGGAGCAGAAGCATCCGGGCGAGTCAGAGTACTTACAGGCTGTGAAAGAAGTTCTCATCTCTATTCAGGATGTCTACAATCAGCATCCGGAGTTTGAGAAAGCCAAGATTGTTGAGCGCATCGTAGAGCCCGAGCGCGTGCATGAGTTCCGCGTGCCATGGGTAGACGACAACGGCGAGGTACAGGTGAACATCGGCTACCGCGTGCAGTTCAACAGCGCCATAGGCCCGTACAAGGGCGGACTGAGGTTCCACCCCTCCGTCAACCTGTCTATCATGAAGTTCCTGGGCTTTGAGCAGACCTTCAAGAACGCCCTCACCACGCTGCCCATGGGTGGCTGCAAGGGTGGCTCCGACTTTGCCCCGCGCGGCAAGAGCGATGCCGAAATCATGCGTTTCTGCCAGGCTTTCATGGACGAGCTTTACAGATATATAGGTCCTAACGAGGATGTTCCGGCAGGCGACATCGGCGTGGGCGGACGTGAGATAGGCTATCTCTTCGGCGAGTATAAGAAGCTCACGCACCGCTATGAGGGAGTGCTCACCGGCAAAGGCATAGAATGGGGAGGCAGCATCCTGCGCCCCGAGGCCACAGGTTATGGCGCACTCTACTTTGTTCAGCACATGATGCAAAGCCACGGCCTCGACCTCAAAGGCAAGACAGTAGCCATATCAGGCTTCGGCAACGTGGCATGGGGTGCCGCCAAGAAGGCCAACCAGTTAGGTGCCAAGGTCATCACGCTGAGCGGACCCGACGGATATATATACGACCCCGAAGGCATCAGCGGCGAGAAAGTGGAATATATGCTTGAGCTCAGAGCCACAGGCAACGACGTTTGCCAGCCTTATGCCGAGCAATATCCCGAGGCTACGTTCTTTGCAGGCAAGAAGCCATGGGAGCAGAAGGCCGATGTCTATCTGACATGTGCTACACAAAACGAGCTGAACGGCCAAGATGCCGACCGCATTCTGGCTTATCACCCACTCTGCGTGGCTGAGGTGAGCAACATGGGCTGCACCACAGAAGCCGTAGAAAAGTTTGTTGCCGCGCACCAGCTCTTCGCCCCCGGCAAGGCCGTAAACGCAGGCGGAGTAGCCACATCAGGCCTTGAGATGACGCAAAACTCCATGCGCCTGCACTGGAGCAAGGACGAGGTAGACCAGAAGCTGCACTACATCATGAGCTCTATACATGAGCAGTGCGTGAAGTATGGCAAGCAGCCCGACGGCTACGTAGACTATGTGAAGGGCGCCAACATTGCCGGCTTCATGAAAGTGGCCAAGGCCATGCTCGCACAGGGCATTGTTTAACAAAGCCCCCTCCGCCTACGGAAGGGGCAACGGAGGGCCGCGAAAGCCGCCAAGCCCCCCTTCCGTAAGACAGAAACAGAATGAAAGAAACAATTAAACTATTCACAGTAGCGATACTGTTCTTATTGAGCCTTACCCCCGGACGCGCGCAAACGGCCAGGGGCAAGGCTTCTTATTATAGTGACGCACTGCATGGACGGCGCATGAGCAACGGCGAACGCTACAACAGAGACAGCATGGTGTGCGCCCATAAAACTTATCCGCTGGGCACATTGCTCAAGGTAACCAACGTTAGCAACAACCTCTCCGTAGTGGTGAAGGTGGCCGACAGAGGACCCTACGGACATGGCAGAATGATAGACCTGAGCAAGGCGGCCGCACGCAAGATAGGACTGCTGGGCAGCGGCGTGGCACTCGTCATGGTGCAACGCTATGAGGAGGAAACCAAGCCACCTTACATGGAGAAGGAACGACCCGAGATAGAATATGAAATGGCCGGAGTGGCATACGACTTCATGCCCGGATGGGAAGACGTGCCCGAAGCCACACAGGGCAAGATAAAGAAGGTGCAAAGAAAGACACGCCCGCACCACACTGCAGCCAAGGCCCAGCAGCGCAGCCAGAGCAGCGAGCCAACCTACGCCGGCAATGCACATGCCAAGAAAGCAGCACCAGCCAACACACAGAAGGCACAAAACCCCGCACAGCGCAACACGCAAAAAGAAACACAGAAAAAGCGCAGCAGCTCATCCTGGCGCAACTTCTTCAAGAAACTGCGCGACTGGGGCGAGAATATCTTCGACTGACATCAGCTGCCCAAAACAACGCATACGTAACAGAAACGGCCTCAGCCACAACCGAAGGACCTCACTTGTGCTGGTTGCCAACATCCTCTGCCCTACCCCTCATGCAGGAGTGGGGCTGATGGTTATTAGCATTGCCTAAAGCAAGGATTTTCAACCGCCCATCTAACAAAAAATAACAACATCTTCATAGCATCTAAACAATAACGTAACATTCTACTCCTAATTTTGTGTTGTGGCAATACTGAATTTTCCACAACTAACATTGGAACACAATCACTAACTTATATAGGAGTGAAGTTATGAACAGAATTACTTACCATTTAGGCATCAGCGCCCTAACCCTGATGCTGTCATCGACTTCAATGGCACAGACGCCCTTTGCAACCGAAGGGCCATTGCCTGAAAAAGAAAGTATCTTACAACCCAAAGTGACGGCAGCTGAGCTGCAACGAAGCCGCGCTGCATTCAGAGAGCAGTATCCCCTCGTGGCTCACAGACTCGTGAGGCACACCTCGCGAACTGTCAATCTGAAAGAAGTGCCCATGACGGTGCCTTACCGAAAGATTGCCTCATCACCCCAACTTGCAGCCGTCAGGAAAGCCCCATGGCGCGCTGACGGCATAGAGGCCGACCTTTGGGCCAGCTTGTTGTATGAAAGGGGATGGAACACGGAAGCCGAGTCAAAGTATGCCTGCGTAAAAGTAAACAAGCAAGACGGCACCTACGCCACACTGGGCAGAACTGACAAGCCGATGAATGCCGGTGTGGGCATCGTAGGCGACATACTCTACGGCATATACGCCAACCTGGATTATCGTGACATAGGCCTCATACCCATGGCTTTTTATGCCTATGACATCGACACATGGGAGCAAGTTTCGGCCGCGTCGATGAAGGATTACCGCATCATAGCACTCGAAACGGCACAGGCTACCGACGGCACAGTGTACGGTGAATTCTACACGGCTGACCTGAAAGGCATGCAATGGTGCGTAGTTGACTATAAGAACCAGACACAAAGGGTGATAGGACCGGCACAAAGACCGTATGTTGCCCTGGGCATTACCAACGACGACAAGCTCTACGGCATAGCCACCGACGGCAACTTATACCAGATAAGCACAAGCGACGGCACCGAGACGCTGGTGGGAAGCACGGGGCTCACCGTGACAGACAGCAATAAAAACTATTACGTTCAGACAGGTGAGATAGACCCGAAGACCAACACTTTTTATTGGGAATACATCTCGCCCGACAACGGAGCAGCCAGCCTTGAGACGGTTAACCTGCAGAACGGCACGACGACAAAGATAGCCGACTTGCCTAATGACGCTGAACTCACAGGTATGATATTCCCACCCATACCGGCAAAAGACAAGGCTCCCGGAATGGCTACCGACCTAAGTGCAGCCTTCGAAGATGCCTCGCTCAGCGGCACCATCAGCTTCAAGGCACCAACAACCACCTACGACGGCAACACGCTCAGCGGATCACTGGGCTACACCGTTTACCTGGAGGGCGAGCGGCTAGACTCCGGACTGACCACGCCCGGTGCCGTGGTGCAGGCTCACGTAACGGCCCAAGAAGGCCTGGACAAGTTTGTCGTCAAGACATATAACAACATAGGCTCGTCACCCAGAGCCAAGGTGAGCACCTACGTGGGCTACGACACCCCCGAAGCACCCGGCGAGGTAACCCTTAGCATCACCGACAGCCTGGCCACAGTGACATGGGCCACACCCGCAAAAGGACTGCACAACGGCTACATCGGCGGCATGAGCTACGAGCTGCTGCGCATAGCCTCCGGCGACACAACAAGGGTGGGCGAAGGCATCAAGGCCCTTACCTACACCGACACACTCAAGCTGGGCGAGATGAAAGATTATGTATATGCCGTGAGAGCACACAACGGCACAAAGGCAAGCGCGTGGAGCAACTCCAACGGACAGGCTGCCGGACATGCCTTCGAGGCTCCTTACACCGAATATTTCGACCATCGTTCGGGCTATAATCTCTTCACGGTGACAGACGCCAACAACGACTCTACCACATGGCGGTATATGAGCATGAACGGAGTGACACATCCCGGAACAGCCTATTATACCTATCATGAAACCCACTATGCCAACGACTGGCTCATCTCACCTGCTATACACTTGGAAGCCGGAAAGCATTATGTGGTGAGCTTCTGCGCAAGCAACTATCTCAACACGCCCGAAAGACTGGAAGTGAGATGGGGCAATGGCACCGATACCACAGCACTTAAAGATACCATACTGCCCAAGACGGAGCTCACGGGCAGCGAATGGCAGAAGTTTGAAAAGGAAGTTGCCGTAGAAACCGACGGCTATTATCACTTGGGATTTCATGCCATATCCGATCCCAATGCCTACTACCTCTTCCTCGACTCCATACGCGTAGACAAGGGATTCAATGCCACGGCACCCGACAGTGTGACCAACACCCGGCTCATACCCGACCCCGCAGGCGACCTGAAGGCCACCATCATCTGCAACGCACCTACAAAAGACCTGAAGGGAAAAGAGCTGAGCAGCATCGACTCTATCGTGGTGACCAGCGAGAAACGACAAGTAAAGAAGATAGAGAGACCCCGCCCGGGCATGAGAATCGTGGCAGTAGACACGGCACCGCACAACGGCAACAACACCTACAAGATTGTGGCATATAACGACAACGGATCAGGCAGAGCTACTTATGTTACCAACTATGTAGGCGTAGACGTGCCGGAGATGCCCCAGAACACTGGATTCATAGACCGCAACTCAAGCATAGACTTTACCTGGGACCCCGTAAGCGCCGAAGGTGCCAATGGCGGCATCGTGAATCCCGACAAAGTCACCACGTCGTTATACAACGTAACAGACGGCAGCGTGGCCGACTCAATAGGCTCAGTGACGGGAGCCACGGACTATAACTTGCCTTACGACACCAACGAGGGCAACCAGATGCTGAAACTATGGGCACTGGGCAACTCCACGGCAGCAGGCAAATCCACCTACGTGGGCGTGGGCGTGCCCGTAGGAAGAGCCCAAACACTGCCCTTCAAGGAGAGCGTGGCAGGAGGCGTTTTCAGCAACCTGTGGTGGGTAGACCGAAAGAGCGGATATTTTCCATGGTCGTACACCACGGCTTACTCGGCCGACAATGACGGTGCGACCATGGCATATCAAACCTCCGACGGCAGCGAGGCCAGCGCACACACCTTCAAGATAAGCCTGCAAGGAGCCCAAAATCCTGAGCTGATTTTCTACAACATGTCGCTCCCGGGCACCGACGGAACGCTCAGCGTGACCGTCACACGGGCCGGAGGAAAGACAACAAAGGTGTTTGAAACCCAGTATAAGGATTATAAAGACTGGACCATGCACAAAGTGTCGCTGGCCCCCTACACATCCGACAACTTCATCGTGGTTAGCTTCACGTCATCTCAAAACAAAGGCTACGGACAAATTTGCATAGACAACATACAGATAAGAGACGTGGCAGCCAACGACCTGGAGCTTACATCGCTCAAAGCCGGCAACATCGTGAAGCGCGGACAGACAATACAAGCCATAGTGAACGTAACCAATGTGGGCGACAACACGGCCGAAGGCTACAGGCTGCAGCTCTTTGACGGAGCCGACCTGGTGGCAGAGAAGGCAGTAAGCAAAGAGCTTGCTTCGTTTGAGACAACCACCGACACCCTCTCCTACATGCTGACAAGTGGCGACCTGGTGAGAAAAGAGAACGGAGGCAAGGGCCGCGAAACCGTCAATCTGAAGGCCGTGGTGAGCAACGGCGTCGACCTGCAAGCCTACAACAACGAGCTCACCGACACGCTCACACTCCAAGAGTCGGAACTACCCACACCCGAAAACTTTGCTTACGCTAAGATAGACGCCGGAAAGCAGATGCGCTTCGACTGGAACGAACCCACCCGAACCACACGCGACGTGACAGAAGACTTTGAGTCCTACGCCCCATGGGCAACCACATTCGGCGACTGGACTACCATCAACGGCAACGAGGATGCCATATCCGGACGCATCTTCAACAGCGCCAGCTATCCCGGACAGGGAACACCCTTCGCCTTCATCATCTTTAATCCCGACGATGCCGTGCCCGGCGCATCAGAGCAGAGCCCGCAGATAGCAGCTCACTCCGGCAAGCAATATGCCGCAGCACCCTACGAATATAACGACGACGGCTATCAGCCCGGCAACAACTGGCTCATCAGCCCCATGCTCTCCGGCGACAAGCAAACCATCAAGTTCTATACCCACAGCATCGGAACATCGGCCGAAGAAACCTTCTTGTTCTATACCTCAACCACAGGAAACGAGAAAGCCGACTTCAGCCTTGTGGGCACCACCCAATATGCCAGCAACACCGGCTGGAGCGAGTTCTCACAAGAAGTGCCCGAAGGCACAAAGTATTTTGCCATCTGGCATAACACAACCGAAGACGACGCCTACATGTTTGCCATCGACGACATATCCTACCGCACCGGCACACCCGCGCCCATAGGCTATAACATCTACGACGAGAGCGGAAAGCTCTTGGGATCGTTCGACGCTAATGGAACGTTCACCAAGCAGCCGGGCCAGCAAGAACCAGCCGAATCTGGCAAGGACAGCAACGCAAAGTACTATCTCAGCTACAGCACGCAAACCGACAATGCGCTCAACATCATCTACGTCACAGCCGTATACAACGGTGGCATAGAATCAGCCCCCGTGGGTGGCGGCATCGTCACAAACATCAGCAGCATCCCGAGCCTCCAGCAGGCCGTGGATGTCTATTCTGCCGATGGCAAGCTGATAGTCCGCAAGCTGAAGGACCTCAGCTCGTTGCACCCCGGAGTGTATGTCGTAAACGGAAAGAAAATAATCGTGAAGTAACCCCTTCACCCTAAAACCTTAACCAAGATGCTGCCCCTGCAAAGAGGCAGCATCTTTTTCTCCGCCCCCATCTGCAACATAACCAGGCAAGCCCAAACAACCCCACCCGGGAATAACAAAAGCTAAAGAAAACTGAATTAATGTTATACAACAAGGAAAGACGGAATAATCTTCTTATATTTGCATAAAAAAGATGAGCTGAAAGCAGGTAAGCCAATAGCCGGCTTGCACTTTTTATTATACACATAATACATAATCAGGACAATGACAACAGAAAATTCTAAACTTAAAATTGCGTTCTTCGATGCCAAAAGCTATGACAGGAAGATGTTTGATGAGATAAACAAACAGTTCGGATTCGACATCCACTATTATAAAGAGCGGCTGAGCATCAACAGCATGTCGCTGGCTCACGACTCACTGGCCGTCTGCATCTTCGTAAACGCCGAGTGCGACAGAACCGTGCTGCAGCAGCTCAGCCAATATGGCGTGAAGGTGGTAGCTCTGCGCTGCGCCGGATTCAACAACGTAGACCTCAAGGCAGCCCGCGAGCTGGGCATCCGCGTGGTGCGCGTGCCCGCCTACTCGCCTCATGCCATAGCCGAATATGCCATGGCCCTGATGCTCTGCCTCAACCGCAAGATATACCGCTCGGTGTCACGCACACGCGAAGGCAACTTCAAGCTCAACGGACTGCTGGGCTTCGACATGTACGGCAAGACAGTGGGCGTCATCGGTCTGGGGCGCATAGCACGCGTATTGGTACAGATACTGCACGGATTCGGCATGCACATACTGGCCTACGACATACATCCCGATGCCGAGTTCGTAGCGAAATACGGCGTAGAGACAGTGAGCCTTGACGAGCTCTACAGCCGCAGCGACATCATATCACTGCACTGCCCCCTCACACCGGAGACACAATACATCATCAACAGCCAATCTATCAGCAAGATGAAGAAAGGCGTGATGATCATCAACACCGGGCGTGGAAAGCTCATCAAGTCAGAAGACCTGATAGAAGGATTGCGTTCCGGACAGATAGGAAGCGCCGGCCTCGACGTGTATGAAGAGGAAGCCAACTACTTTTACGAGGACCGGTCAGACAAACTCATAGACGACGACAAGCTGGCCCTGCTGCTCATGATGCCCAACGTCATCATCACCTCGCACCAGGCATTCTTCACCAAGGAGGCCACATCCGCCATCGCGCAGACCACGCTGCAGAACATTCAAGACTACATAAACGGTGTGGAGCTGAAAAACGAAGTGAAATAAGCAACACACGAAATACAAAAAAGGGCACCCCGACGGATGCCCTTTTTTCTTATCTCTCTGCATGCAGCAAGCACAACCCCATTACCTGCGTGTGGCAATGGCAAACTCCGTTACCTTGCTAATGCTCTTCTTTCCTTGCAGCACAGTGAGCGCAATACGTGCCATGCCGTTTTTCAGCCTGCCGTCGGCCTTCACAATGGCAGTATAGCGTATGCCCCTGCCCGGCTCGATGCTCTCGACATGAATGCCCGGACTAATCCAGATGTGACGGTTGCCCGTAGTCTCTATCACGCTGGGCTGAACATCATAGAGCGTCTGGCTGCCGCGGTTCATCACCTCGAAGATAATCTTGCCCATCTCGCCCCTGCTCAAGACGCCATCCTCGTTGTCATCAACAAAGCGCGCCCCGCGCAACTCTATGTTGGGCGTATAGGTATAGCTTTCGCCTATTTTCTCTACACTAGAGCCCGACGGAATCTTGATGGTAGGCACAGCCGCACTGTAATTGCCCGTATAATCGCTGCCCCCGAAGTCATAGATACGGTCGTCGCCCGAATTGGTGGAATCAAATCCCGAGTCATCTTGCGACGAGCCATAAGGCTGCGAATACTGAGGTTGCTGCCGTGCGTAGGGCGACGGCTGTTGACTATAAGCTCTGTCGCGCTCCTTCTGCTGCTGCACACGGTCATAATGGTCATGCACAGCAGCCGCCTGTGCCTGGTCAGCCTGCGAGCCCACCGCCGCACCGAGCAC
>SAMEA3663095__coassemble_933_pt1 | contig 32767 bp, 25 predicted proteins | sample SAMEA3663095__metabat2_high_PE_003 | metagenome-assembled genome bin SAMEA3663095 (sample SAMEA3663095) | pig gut metagenome | biome: pig gut; feature: pig-associated habitat; material: faeces | place: France | collected 2012
CTTGCGGACGCACGAACGTACGTCCCTACGGACGGGTGCGGAGGCTGGTGCGAGGCCGGCACAACGCGGCCACTACAACTGATGTGGGTTTGGTGCGGACGGCCACTACAGCTGATGTGTGTTCGGTGCGGACGCTCGAATGAGCCTAACGATGATGTGAGGGCATAAAAAAAGCAGGGTGGGGGCCCTGCTTTTTGTAAGTTATGTGTAAGAATTATCTTCTTACAACCTTTGTCTTTACAACGCTGCCGTCAGCCATTGTAGAGACGATGATGTTGATGCCCTTTGCGGGAGCATTGAGGCGCTTGCCGTCTATGCTGTATATCTCGGTGTGCACGGGCTTGCCGGCATTGCCATTGATGGTATTGATGCCGTCTGTGATAACTAAAGCCGTGGTGGCTTCGCCCAGTCCGCCCATTTCGTTGGCAGCCCTTACAGCCCATGTGGCCTTGGTGTCTGTTACCTCGTAGGCCGGTGTTGTGGTGAAGGCTACTACAGAGTCGTTCTTTGTCACGGCCCACAGCAGGGCGTAGTTGTTGTCGTCCCATGTCAGGTTCTTGCCGTCGAGCTTCACGTTTTCGGGAGCCGAAGCCTGCTCGGTGAGCGCTGTGGGATCCCAATCGTCTGTTCCGCCCATCACGTTAGGAATGGTGTAGAAGGCGGCCTCGTCGGCAGTGAGCACAGGGTTGTTGGCATGGTTGTCGCCGAACACCTTCTTTCTGCCGCTCAAGTCTATGACTGTTCCGTTGGCCGTTACAGAGTTATACTCGGCGAAGCGTGCCGGATAGCCGCCGCTCATCTCGCCCCATCCGATGGCAGAGGGTTGCGACACCATGGTGGTGTTGATCCACAGAGCGATAGGCGTGCCGCTACCCCATGGGCGTCCGAGGGTGTAGTTGCCGTCGTTGTCATTGCTCTCGCCCTTGATAGCGCAGTTGCTCATAATCCATCCATACTTCTTAGGCTGTGAGGGCACGGCGATGTATCCGCCTGTACCCACGTTGAGGAAGGTGACGTTGTTGAAGAAGGCGTCGCCCTTTCCGCAGATGTAGTCGGTGCGTCCGCGTATGATGCCATCCTCGAAGTAGTAGCGTGCGTTGCTGTTGTTGGATGTCCATGTGTCCTGATAGCCACCCAGCATGACGTTCTTGTATACAGTCTTGTCGCCCTTGTCCTGCACGGCGAGGTTTCGTCCGGTAGCGTCGGCAGTGCCGTTCTTCAGCGTGATGTCCTCGATATAGGTGTTGCTGCCCGTTATTTGCAGCAAGTCGCACTTGCCGATGCCCTCGATAGGACATGCGGGACCCCACTGTCCGCTCACGTTGTCGTAAGGCACGTCGTTAAGAATGACGGTCTGGTCTCTGTCTTCGCCTATGAGCGACACGTTGTTGGCCGCGAGCACGGTAGTCACGCTGGCGTATGACTTTCCGTCAGAGCCTGTTACGGTGGCTCCGGTGTTTACAGGCACGGTGTAGGTGCCCTTCTTTACGAAGATGCGATAGCGTGTGCTCTTGTCTGTGCGTGCCGCAGCAGCGCTGATGGCCTCGCGGAACGAGCCGTCATCGGGTATCACGAAGTCGTATAACTTCTTCTCTACGGTAGGCTTTTGCTTGGTAGTGAAGTTCAGTGTGATGGCCGTTGTGAGGGTATTGCCCGCCAAGTCGCTCACCACATTAGCCGGTAGGGTGAATGTGTAAGGCGTAGCATAGGCCAGATTCTTATATGCAAAGGCTATTGTCTTGCCAGACACCACGCCCTGCAGCTCTTCTCCTGCCAGTGTGGCCTTAGCGTTGTCAGCCAGCTGAACCTTTTCGTCGAAGGTCAGCACCACTTTTCCGTTGGCCGAAGCGTTGGTAGCGCCCTCGGCGGGAACGGTGGCAAGCAGCTTGGGAGCCGTCTTGTCGTCGTATGGCTTCTCTGTTCCGGTGATGTAGATTTGCGATATGGCGTTGCCGTCGTTGGCAGATGCCGTACCGTCGATGGTCGACGTCTTGTCAGCTTTCCAGCGTATGTAGACCTCATCCTTGTTGTTAGCCTCATCTGGCAGGGCGAAGGTAGAGTCGGTCCATGCCTTTACGCCCGGCATGGTGATGCTGCCCAGCTTGGTCCAGTTGGTGCCGTCGAGTGAGTATTCTACATTGTAAACAGGATAAGCGTTGTAGTTATAAGCCATGCCGCTCTTCACCTTGATGTTGGTGAAGTTGGTTGCGTTGACCTTTGTCTGCCAGTAGTAGGTGCCTAGAGGCTGGTCGTTGCGCCAGTTCACGCCGGCGTTACGTCCCTCATATCCGCCAGAGGCGTTGCTCTTGTCGAGCCATCCCACGGTGTTGCCCACCGAGTCGCGCAGCACAAGTTGGTCGGCATCGTTGTCGGCAGCATAGAAGTCGGCCTTACGACCGTTGTTTCCGGAGTTGTAGAAGTCCCAAGCGGCGATGAAGTCCTTGGCAGAATATAGCGCGGTGATGGTCTGGTCCTGCGTCATGTTGATCTTTACCTCGGCTGAAGTTTCGCCGTTGCTCCAATTGTTGAAGGTGAGAATGTCGTTGCTCGAAGCTGTGAGCGTCACCACGGTGCCATCCTCATACATGTTCTTTCCGTTTACTACGGTAGGAGCCACGTCGGGTTGCACCATATAAGCTGCCGCTCCGCCCTCTATCTTACAGTCTAGCGCGTAGGTGTTAACCTTCTCGAAGTTGGCTGTAAGCGAGTCGTTGGCATTCACGGTGTACTTGAATTTATTCTCCGTAGACACCACATTGCCCTTTGTGTCGGTCCAGTTCACAAACTTATAGCCGAAGTTCTTGGTTGCGGTGAGGGTGAGCTCGGTGCCGGCCTCAAACTTATCGCCTGCCGGATAGATGGTTATCTTTCCGCCTTCAGCGGGGTTGGCACCTGCGCCGAAGCTATATTTCTGCACTTCCTCTATTGTTCCGCTTGCCGTTCCGGCTATCTGCACGTTGTTGATGCCGAACTGCTTAGTATTACCCATGCCGTAAACGTAAACCACGAGCTTGATGTCAGACGATGTAGCCATAGAGTCTGGCACGCTCAGGTTGAAGCTTGTACGATAGTTGGGGTCTGTGCTGGTCTTGTCGTCGGCTGCGTTTTTGTTGCGTGCGGGGATGAGACCAGTTGCGAGGGTGCACTCCTTGCCTTCGCCGTTCACCACTTTCACGTCGAACCGTCCGCCGTCTGTGCCGAATCGGCGCACGTTGGCGCTCACCTTGGTGGGTGTGAAAGTCAGGCCTTTGGCTATTTTCACCGACCACTCCAGCCTTACATTTTCGCTGGCCTCATTAGCTCCGCTCACCGGTTGGAAGCGAGTATAGCTTATGCCGTCGTAACTTCCGGAAGTGGTTTCCTTGATGTCGTCGCCCGTTGCGAATGACGTGAGCGAGGCAATGTCATTGGGTGTCACTACGGCGGGGTCGGTAGTGTTGCCCGTGAAGGGGTAGGTGATGGTGGCCTCGGCGTTGTCGTAGGTCTTGCCCTGCGTTGCGGTGGGCACGGGCAGCACCACCTTTACATATCTGTAATAAGATCCGTCGCCGATGACGATGTCTACAGAGTCGGACTTCGACGCCACGGTGTAGCTGATGGTAGAGCCCTGCGTGTAGTCGCTCTGCCCGTCTATGGTAGTTGTAGTGATGTTGCTAAACGCCTCCATCGACACTACGGCGTTCTGAGCAGAGGGCACGGTGAGCTTTGTTCCGCCGTTCATCTGGCACCAGTCGGTCCAGTTGCCGTTGGCAATCTTGCCTCCGTTGTTAGTGTCAAAGTCTAGTTTGGCGTCTATGGTGTTAGAGCCTATCGTAGCTTGTGTGACATATATGCCCTTGGCATTCTGATAAGCCATGAGCGGAGCGCCGTTCTTGCGCTGGAAGTCGAAGAGCAATGTTGTCTCTTCCTTACGGTCGGCCAGGCTTACGGCATTGTCGGTGAACACAGCCTTGAGCTCAACGTTGGCCTCGGGCACAGTCATGGAGCTGCCCGGAGCGTAGGTGTTGGTGCCGTCGGTCCATCCTGTGAGGGTCTTTCCGGCCGCATAGAGGGTGTGGTTAACGGGCAGGGTGTAGGTTGTTCCCACCTCAGCCTTCTCCGTAGCGGGCAGTGTGCCCTGTGCAGAGGCAGAGCCCAGCGAGTAGCTTATGCTCACCTCCTGCTTCAGCTCGGAGGGGTCGGCCGTCTCAATGGCGAAGTAAGGCACGTAGCTTCCACCGCTTATGGTGAGCGTTGTGGCCTCCGTACCTTTATAGTAGGCTGTCACCACGTTCTTGTCCTTGTCCTGGTGATAGCAAGCCCCCGTGTTGGTTGTGAAGGTAGCCACTGTCTCGCCGTTGCTGTTAGTTACGTTTACGTTTCCTCCCCAGGCACATGTGCCCATGGTGATTTTTACCGGTCCCGTGACAGCCACGGTGGCCTTGAAGTTGTTCCAGCCGTGCTCATTAGAGTGAAACTTTCCACTTAATGTAGCCACAGCGCTTGCACTGCCTTTGTCTACTCTCGACACGGTGCCGTCAGCAGCTACTGCCACGCCGAATTCAAAGGCTGTCTTGTTGGTAATCTCGTCTGTGGTGAGCAAGTTACCATTGGTCAGGTCAGCTTTGAAAGCAGTGACAGAAGTCTGTGCCGCGAATGCCGTTAGTTGTACTAAAAGCATAGCGAGCAACATAGAAATTTTAGTCCTGAAATGCTTCATTACTTGATTTAGATTTGTTTTGAGTTATTTAAGTGCCCAAAATTACAGATTATTTGTCATTTTTCAATGGCTTTTTTTTAAATGTTTTTGTTGTTAACGGATTTTAACTGTATGTGCATCCCCCTATTGTTAAATGAAGTAGAATATTCAGGTGAAAACTTTTTAAACTAGATTGAAATGTTTATCTTTGCATAACCTAAGTGAATAAAGATTGATAAAAATGAGATATGCTGTCATTGCGGCAGGCGAAGGATCGCGTCTTCGGCAAGAGGGCGTGGCCGAACCCAAGCCTTTGGTGAAGATAGGCGGCGAATGCCTGATAGACAGACTGCTGCGCGTCTTCATGCAGAACGGAGCCGAAGAGATATGGGTGATATGTAATGACAGGTGGCCTGCCGTGGGGCGGCATCTGCAACGCGTGCAGCACGAGGGGCTCGGGGGGCGAAGCATACCGTTGAACTATATGGTGAAGAACACTCCAAGTTCTATGCACAGCTTCTATGAGCTGAGCACCCATCTGCAGGGAGGACCGTTCATACTAACCACGGTAGACACCATATTCCGCGAAAAGGAGTTTGCCGATTATGTCAACTGCTTCAGGCAGAGGCTGCGTGAGGGCTTCGACGGCGTGATGGGTGTAACCAATTACATCGATGATGAGAAGCCCCTGTATGTGGCAACCGACGCCTACAGCAACATAACGGGCTTTTATGACGTATATAAAAAAGGTATAGAATACATCTCAGGGGGCATATATGGGCTGAAAGGCACGTCGCTAGACACGCTCAACGGCTGCATGGCACGGGGCGAGAGCCGCATGCGCAACTTTCAGAGAGCCCTGATAACCGACGGACGGCGGCTCAAGGCATTCGCCTTCTCAAAGGTTCTGGACATAGACCATAAGGAGGATATAGCCAAGGCTGAGACTTTTTTAAGCATTAAGTAAATAGTGGAGCAAAGCATAAAGATATTAGGCATAGCGAGGGCACCGCGCTTCTCGCCCAACTCCGTGGTCAAGGACCGGCAGATTCTTGAGGCGGTGATGCGGCATTATGGCGGCGATATAGTGCTTGAGAGCGCGCTGACGCACGACCTTCTGCAGGGTGTGACGCACGTGTTCAGCATGGGTCGCGAGCAGCGCACGCTGGCTTTGCTTGCCGAGGCCGAGCGTCGGGGTGTCTGGGTGATGAATCCTCCGGAGGGCGTAGCGCATTGCAGGCGCGACGAACTGAGCAAGTTGATGGCCCAAACGGGCATTCCGGTGCCCGGCGAAGTGGGAGAACACGGCGTATGGCTCAAGCGCACCGGCACCACTGAGCAGGAAGAGGATGTGGTGTTTTGCACTGATGAGGCTCAACTGAGCCTTGCCAAGCGGCGGTTTGCCGAGCGGGGCATCTCCAAATATGTTGTGCAGGCCCATATACCCGGCGATGAAGTGAAGTTTTATGGTGTAGAAGGCACCGGCTTCTTTAGGATATTCTATACGGGAAAAGACGTTGTGGGCAAGTTCGGAGCGCAACGCGTGAACGGCAAGCCCAGCTATACGCCTTTCCGGAAAGAAGTGTTGCAAGAAACAGCCGAGTTCTTATCCCGTCGGGCGCATGTGCCTATCTACGGCGGAGATGCCATCATCACCGACGACGGAAAGTTTTATATCATAGACTTCAACGACTGGCCCAGCTACTCAAGGTGCCGTGAAGAAGCGGCCAGCGCCATGACTCGCCTGCCCGGTTTGCCGCAAAGTTCACCTTCGGCGCGCCTCTGTGGCATGGAGCTTTAGCGGTGGTGAGACTGCAGAGAGATGCCTTATATATCATATAAGGTGTAGAGGCATCTGCTTAAAAACATTAGAAAGAGAAGCAATGAATGACATAACAGATAATAAGTCGGAAAGTTTTGGCGAGCTGCTGCGCGCCAGTATGAAATCAAAAGACACCGAGGAGTGGCTCGACGTGCACTTCACGCGCCCCATAGGCCTGGCTTTTGCCCTTTTGTGGAGGCGGCTCGGCGTGCATCCCAATGCCATTACCCTGCTCTCCATCGTGCTGGGTGCCTGCGCCGGATGGATGTTCTACTACACCGACTTGCCCCATAACATAGCCGGAGTGGCGCTGCTGATGCTTGCCAACTTCTGTGATTCAACCGACGGACAGCTGGCCCGCCTCACCGGACAAAAGACTCTGGCCGGCCGAATACTCGATGGCTTCGCGGGCGATGTGTGGTTCTTTGCCATCTATCTGGCCCTTTGTCTGAGGCTCATGCCGCAAAACATGCCAGGCACAACATTTCTGTGGGGCTGGTGGATATTTGCCCTGGCCTTTGTGGCAGGCGTGCTCTGCCACTCGCCCCAGAGCTCGCTGGCCGACTATTACAGGCAGATACACCTCTTCTTCCTTAACGGAAGGCAGGGCGCCGAGCTCGACAGCTATGCCAAGATGCACGCCACCTATCTGGCGTTGCCCCGCAAGGGAGCTTTCTGGGCAAGGGCTTTCTATTTTAATTATCAGCATTATTGCAACAGCCAAGAGAAGCGCACGCCTGCTTTCCAACGCCTGCGCGAGGCTGCCGGGCGCAGGTATGGCGGCCTGGACAAGCTGCCCGCCGACCTGAAGAACGAATTTCTGGCCGGCAGCCGACCCCTCATGCCACTCACTAATATACTTACTTTCAACACACGGGCCATCTGTCTGTATGTCTTCTGCCTGCTTAACATACCCTGGGCTTATTTTCTTGTAGATATCATCGTGATGAGCATGATATGCATATATATGCATCATCGTCATGAAAAGCTGTGCCTGGGCTTGACACGTAAAATACTTTCAGCCAATGAAGATAAAGGCACTCATCTTTGATTATGGCGGTACGCTCGACACGGCAGGATGCCATTGGGGCAAAGTGCTGTGGCATGCTTACCAAAGAATGAACGTTCCGGTGAGCGAGGACGCTTTTCGTGAGGCTTATGTCTATGCGGAGAGATACCTCGGCAGTCATGCCCTCATCAAGCCCGCCGATACCTTTCATGAAACATTGAGATTGAAGTTAGCCCTCGAGTTCAGCTATCTCAAGCAGAAAGGGTTGCTCATTGAGCCCGGCTTTCAGATGGAGCAGGCTATGGATGACATGCTTCAGGGCGTTTATCATGACGTGTGCGGCGTGACAGAACATAGCAGAGAGGTGCTCAGTATGCTGCGCAGACATTACAATATGGTGATAGTGAGCAACTTCTACGGCAACCTTCGCACCGTGCTCCATGAGTTTGGTCTTCTGGGGTTGGTGGATGGCGTGATAGAATCGGCCGAGGTGGGCATCAGAAAGCCCGACGAGCGCATCTTTGAGTTGGGGCTGAAGGCTCTGAACAGGCAGCCCGATGAGGTGCTGGTGGTGGGCGACAGCATCAAAAACGACATTCTTCCGGCCCACCGGCTGGGCTGTCATACGGCATGGCTCAGAGGCGAGGGATGGACCGAAACACCCGACAGATGTGACGAAGCCGACATCATTGTGAATGATTTGAACATACTTGCCAAACAATATTTATTGTGATGAAACGTTGTATACGAAGTGTTTTACCTTAACAAATTAATAAAATAATAGACATGAAACAAACAAACGTAAAGCCAGCAGATGGTAAGCTGGGCATTCTGGTAGTTGGTTGCGGAGCCGTTTCCACTACTTTCATGACAGGAGTATTAATGGCTCGCAAGGGACTTGCCAAGCCTATAGGCTCTGCTACGCAGTATGACAAGATACGCGTGGGCAAGGGAGCCGACAAAAAATACCTGCATTACGCCGACATAGTGCCCTTGGCCAAGCTCGATGACATCGTTTTCGGCACATGGGATGTGTATCCTCAGAATGCCTATCAGGCCGCTGTGTATGCCGAAGTGCTCAAGCAGAAAGACATAGACCCCGTTCGTGATGAGCTGGAGAAGATTGTTCCGATGAAAGCAGCCTTTGACAAGAACTACGCCAAGCGCCTAGACGGCGACAATGTGAAGGACTGCAAGACGCGCTGGGACATGGTGCTGGAGCTGAAGAAGGACATACAGACCTTCAAGAAAGCCAACAACTGCGCCCGCATCGTGGTTATCTGGGCTGCCTCTACCGAGATCTACGTTCCTTATAACGAGCAGTATCATGGCACGCTGGCCGCTTTGGAGCAGGCCATGAAGGCCGACGACCGCGAGCATATAGCACCCTCTATGTGCTATGCCTATGCTGCCCTGACCGAGGGAGCACCCTTTGTGATGGGCGCACCCTGCACCACTGTAGACATACCGGCTATGTGGGAGCTGGCCGAGAAGGTGAAGATGCCTATAGCAGGCAAAGACTTCAAGACCGGACAGACCCTTGTGAAGAGCGGCTTCGCGCCCATCCTCAAGGTGCGAAACCTGGGCTTGAGCGGATGGTTCTCTACCAACATACTGGGCAACCGCGACGGCTTGGTGCTCGACGAACCTGCCAACTTCCACACCAAAGAGGTGAGCAAGCTGTCTACTCTTGAGACTATCCTGCGCAAGGACGACCAGCCTGACCTCTACGGAAACATCTATCATAAGGTGCGCATCAACTATTATCCTCCGCGCAACGATAATAAAGAGGGTTGGGACAACCTCGACATCTTCGGCTGGATGGGCTATCCCATGCAGATAAAGATTAACTTCCTGTGCCGCGACTCCATACTCGCAGCCCCGTTGCTGCTGGATCTTACACTGCTCATCGACCTTGCCGCACGCGCCGGACGCTACGGAACGCAGCGCTTCCTGAGCTTCTTCCTCAAGAGTCCTATGCACGATTACACCAAGGGCGAGCAGGCTGTGAATAACCTCTTCGAGCAGTACACTATGCTGAAGAATGCCATCAGAGAGATGGGTGGCTATGAAGCTGATGAGGAAATTGATTAATAAGCTATTCAATATCATTCTTTTTTGGGCATTGGCCTGCGTTGCCAATGCCCAAAACCTGCAAGGCAAGGTGGTTGACGTGCAGACAGGACAGCCCATACCCTATGCCAGCGCCTCGTATAAGGGCACGGGCATCAGCTGCTCGGCCGACCTTTCGGGCCAATTCAACATCCTTCGCCGAGAGGGCGAAACCCTCACCGTGAGCGCCGTGGGGTATAAGAGACGGCGCGTTTACATCAATAAGAATACCCCCCAAGAGATAACTGTGGTGCTTGTACCCGATGCCCAGAGGCTGGAGGAGGTGGTTGTCAGAGCCAAGCGCAAGCGCGGCTACTCGAGAAAGAACAACCCTGCCGTAGAGCTTATGCGCCGTGTCATAGCCGCAAAAAAGCGCACCGACCTCTCCAACAATCCCTTCTATCAATATCACAAGTACCAGAAGGTCACCACAGCCGTGAACGACATCACGCCAAACGACCTTCAGAGCGGGCTGTTCAGCAACTATCCATGGCTCAGAAACCAGATAGACACCTGCCCGTTCACACGTAAGCTCATCCTGCCCGTGTCGGTAGACGAAACCGCCACAAGGCACATCTACCGTCGCAACCCACGCGATGAGAAAGACATCGTGCTGGGACAGAGCACCCAAGGCGTGAGCAGGCTCATACAGACAGGCCAGGCTTTCAACACGATGGTAAAAGATTTGTTCAAGGATATAGACTTATACGACGATCAAATCAACCTTCTGCAAAAACGATTTCCCAGTCCTATAGGCTCAACAGCCATATCGTTCTATCACTTCTACATTGATGACACCGTATATGTAGACCACGACAGGTGCATACGCCTGCAGTTCATACCGGCCAATCAGCAAGACTTTGGCTTCCGCGGCGAGCTCTATGTGCTGGCCGACAGCACCTTGCACGTCAAGAAATGCGATATGCAGCTGCCCTCCAACACGGGCGTTAACTTCGTAGAAGCCATGCGTCTGGAGCAGGAATACTCACGGTTGGCCAACGGCGAGTGGGTGCTCACCACCGACAACATGATAGCCGAGCTCGAATTAACCGACCGGTTGTCTAAGGCTGTGGTCATCCGGCAGACGCAAATGAGCGATTACTCCTTCGGCGAGATACCCGACAAGGAGTTCCGTGGCAAGGCCGAGACGCGCTATCTGCCCAACGCCAAGATGCAGGATGAGGCCTTCTGGCAGCGCAATCGCAAGGTGCAGCTCTCCAAAGGCGAGGCCGGCATGAACACGTTTGTGCGCAACCTGTATAGCACACCACACTTCAAGTGGATCATGTTTGGCGCAAAGGCCCTCATAGAAAACTTCATCGAGACAGGCAGCCCACGCAATCCCAGCAAGATAGACCTGGGACCTGTCAACACTTTAATATCCAAGAACTATGTAGACGGCCTGCGTCTGCGACTCTCGGCACGCACCACGGCAAAGCTCAATCCGCACTTCTTTTGGGAGGGATATTATGCCTATGGCACCGACTCACACCGGCATTATTACGACACAAAGTTCACCTATTCGTTTAATAAGCCCGAATACCAGCCCATAGAGTTTCCCATACGCACCCTCTCCTTCGAGACTACGCGAGACGTTATGTCGTGGTCTGACAAGTATCTCAAGCACAACAAAGACAATATCTTCATGACCTTCCGCCCCTCAAAGGTGGAGGAGATGTTCTTCTATAACCGTCAGATGCTCGACTTCAAGTGGGAGACAGAGGGCGGACTGGCCACCGAGCTGTCGCTGAAGGCCGAGCGTCAGGAGCCCGCGGGCACATTGGCGTTCAACCATCTGCCTGAGGCGGGAGGCGCGGCCGTGCCCTATGTGCGCACCACCGAGCTGCTCTTGGGCTTCGACTATCGCCCCGGACAAACCTATATCAACTCTAAGCAGAACCGCATAGAGGTTAACCTCGACGCGCCGCAGTTCACCTTGCAGCACGCTATGGGCCTGAGCGGCGTGCTGGGCGGACAATACAGGTATAACCAAACCGACGTATCAGCCTATAAGCGGCTCTGGCTGGGCAGCTGGGGACATATAGACGTGCGGGCCATGGCAGGCGCGCAGTGGAACAAGGTGCCCTATGTGCTGCTCATCATGCCCCCTGTCAACACCTCCTACTTCGAGCATCAGGGCTCGTTCAATATGATGGAGAACATGGAATTTCTCAATGACAGATACGCGCAATTCAATCTTGCGTGGGACCTGACAGGCAAAATCTTCAACCGCGTGCCCCTGCTCAAGCGGCTCAAGTGGCGCGAGTATATCGCCTTCAAGGGCATGTGGGGCACCCTGACCGACAAGAACAACCCCTTCTTGGAGCGCAACCGCGCTGACGCGACGCTCTTTCAGTTTCCTGCCGCTACAAGACTCATGACCAGCGACCCCTATCTTGAAGCGGTGGTAGGCATACACAACATCCTAAAGTGTCTGGAGATAGACTATGTGAGGCGCCTCACCTACACAGGCTATCCCGGTGTTAAGAAGGGCGGCATACGCTTAGGGTTCAATCTGGTGTTTTAAGTTAGAAATCTCTTTTCATCATGCAGATCACGAATATTATTTTGGCAGACAATCAAGACATCACCCGCTTCGGGCTGTTTTATGTGTTGCAAAAGCTCAAGGACGTCACGTGCAGCGTGGCAACCGACAAGATAGAGCTGGCTTATCAGCTCAAGGAGCATCCTCACTCCATTGTTGTCTTAGACTATACCTTGTTCAACTTCAACGACGAAGCCGACCTCTTGGTGTTTGGCCAGCGCTTTGGCGAGGCACCGCTCATACTCTTCAGTGACGATCTGAGCGTTGATTTCGTCAGGCGAGTAACCGGGGGGAGCTCCTTGACAAGCATTCTTCTCAAAGACTCTCCCGCCACCGAGATACGCGAGTGCATAGACTTTGCCATGCGCGGCAAGCGTTACATCTGCCAGCACATGACCGAGATGCTCCTCGCCCCGCAGCATGTGGCCGAAGACGAGGTGCGGCTCACCAAGACCGAAACAGAGATACTCAAGGATATAGCCCTCGGACTCACCACGCGCGAGATAGCCGAAAAGCGCGTGTCGAGCTTCCACACGGTCAACACACACCGCAAGAACATCTTCCGAAAACTGGGCGTCAACAACGTGCATGAGGCCACGCGCTATGCCTTCAGGGCCGGTCTGGTAGACGCCGCCGAGTATTACATCTGATGAAATAACCGTATGAAACGAATAGAACTCAACGTCATCTTCCTGCTGTTGCTCGTGGTTGTGGGCATCGTGGGCATAAGATGGATTATCAATTCCAATCACATGGAGGTGACCCAAAGCAATAAGATAGATGTCACCCCGCAACAAATAACCTCTATCAAGAACATCGGCCAGTGGGAGTTTCTGTCTGTTCACGATGAGGAACTTGTAGACACAACCGCTAGTGGCATGTTTCGCGACAGGCGGTTGGCCCGCATTTATTACGGCACATTGCGCTTGGGCATCGACATGCGCAAGCTTTCCGACCACTGGCTGCACGCCCGGGGCGACACGGCAACGGCTGTCTTCCCCGCCATCGAGCTGCTCGACTCCGCCTTTATAGACGAGGCGCTGTCTAAACCCTTCATTGAGGTAGGTCATTGGACCGATGCCGACCGTGCCGCCATGGCACAACGGGCCCGCCGGCAGATGCTGCAAAGATGTCTCACAAGGGCCAATAAGCAACAAGCCGAAGACAATGCGCGGCAGCAACTCACACGTCTCATACAGGCCATGGGCTTCAACACCATCACGGTGACCTTTCGCCCATGAGGCCTCAGAGCCGTGATAGCCAGCCCTGTTGGATGATATTTCAAGGCTAACTGTTGCTTGTTTCGAGTAAAATAGCTATATTTGCACGATTTTATAAGCCTGTACAAACATTTTTTAAAGTTCTTAGATGAATTCGTTGGCTAAGGTTTTCGCTTTGGGAGGAATTGTTCTTACCATATTGCTGTTTATGCATCATCTGCCCACCATAACCGTTATGGGTACGCAACTGCGCAGCGTAGACATCCTGTCTGACATAGGCAGCACGTCGCAGGCTGATCTCCCCGACGTATTGCCGGCTCCCAAGCCCGTCAGTCACCTCACTTCCATTCCTCATTTTCATGAGAGGCACGCCAAAGGAGTAGTGCCCATCGACGACTATTCTGACGGTCGCGACGGCGGCATGAGCCACTTCTACGACATGCTCGCCAACGTGTCGTCGCTCAACCGACCCGTGCGCATCGCTTACTTCGGCGATTCTTTTGTTGAAGGCGACATCCTTCTGGCCGACCTGCGCGAGATGCTGCAAGCCCGCTTTGGCGGCAACGGCCTCGGCTGGACCGACTGCGTGAAGGGCACCAACGCCTTCCGTCCCACAGTAGATATGAGCGTTGCGGGCCTAACCGGCTATGACTTGCTTAACAAGCAAGCCTTCAGCACCGCGCTGCAAAGCATCAACCAGCGCTACTCGCTGCCATCTGCCGGGGCCAAGGTGGCCTATAAGGCTACCTCGTTCAGGCCTCACACCGCGCAGTGGCAGGTGGCACGACTCTTTTGCATAGCACCGCAAGGCGTGAGCGTGGCCGTTGCCATGAACGGTTCGGCGTCTGCCGTGAGGCGGCTCAGCCCCTCTGCCAACCTGCAGATGGTGGAGACGGACGGGCGCATGACATCCGTTTCTTATGCCTTCTCGGCTTTCGGACGAGGCACCGTGATGCACGGCGTGGCCCTGGAGTCGCCCCGTGGCGTGATATTAGACAATCTTGGCATGCGCGGCATACCCGGAACATCCATCGCCACCATGCCCGAAAGCATTCTGAAAGCCTACGCCCGCCTGCGCCCCTACGACCTCATCGTGCTGCATTATGGCGTGAATGCCGTGGCCGAAACGTCAGACGCTGCCTACTGCAAGGCCTACTGCGAGAAGATGAAGAAGAGCATAGCCAAGCTGCGCCGTTGCTTTCCGCAGGCCTCCATACTCATTGTGGGCGTGGCCGACCGCGACTCACGCACCGCAAGGGGCATACACACCATGCCCTCAATAGAGCTTCTGTCGGCTCAGCAGAACGTCATGGCCTCTGAATGTGGCGTGGCCTTCTTCAATCTCTTCAAGGCTATGGGTGGCAAAGACAGTATGCTCAGACTCGTCAACCAAGGCGAGGCCAACCTCGATTATACGCACATCAATTTCAAGGGCGGGCATCGCCTGGCCGGATATTTCTATCGTTCGTTCCTCGACGGCCTCGACAACTATAAGCGGCGCAAGCAAGCCGAAAAGCAAGAATAACAAGGAAGAATCATCATGGAGCAGATTTGGCATAACATCATCAACGAGCTTACCTATCATCCCTCAGAGCCTCTCATCTTCAGCACAGGGCTCTTTCTGGTGCTTTTCGTGGCTTTCAGCTTCGTATATATGCTCTTGGGCAGGCGCACAACAGTACGTCTGGCGTTTGTCACAGCCTTTTCTTATTATTTCTATTACAAGGGCAGTGGGTTTTATTTCCTCCTTCTGGCCTTCGTAACGGCCAGCGACTACCTCATAGCCAATCAGATAAGCAAGTGCTGGCAGCGTGATGCCGCCGACAAACGCTCGCGAAGGCTGTGGCTGGCACTCAGTCTGGTGGTTGATTTGGGCTTGCTGGGCTACTTCAAGTACACCAATTTCATTTTCGGAAGCATCGCCCAGCTCTTTCATCAGCCCTTCAAGCCATGGGATATATTCCTGCCTGTGGGCATCAGCTTCTTCACTTTCCAGAGTCTGAGCTATACCATCGACGTCTATCGGGGCAAGATAAAGCCAGTGCAGAGCCTGTTAGACTATGCCTTCTACGTGTCGTTCTTCCCACAACTGGTGGCCGGTCCCATCGTGCGGGCGGCCGATTTCATACCGCAAATCAGGCGAGCGCCTTACGTCAGCACCACGATGATGTCGCGGGGTGTATACCTCATCATCATCGGACTCATCAAGAAGGCCATCATCAGCGACTATATCAGCCTGAACTTCGTAGACCGTGTGTTCAACAATCCCGCTCTCTACTCGGGCGTAGAAAACCTGGCGGGCGTGTATGGATATGCTCTTCAGATATACTGCGACTTCAGTGGCTACAGCGATATGGCCATCGGTCTGGCCCTGTTGTTGGGCTTTCACTTTCCCGACAACTTCCGCTCGCCTTATCTGAGCACCAGCATAGGCGACTTCTGGCACCGCTGGCACATCTCGTTGTCGTCGTGGATACGCGATTATGTGTACATCTCCTTCGGCGGAAACCGCAAGGGCAAGGTGCGCACCTACGTCAATCTGCTAGCCTCCATGCTGCTCTGCGGCTTGTGGCATGGCGCCAGTCTCAACTTCATTCTGTGGGGTGGCATTCACGGCGTGTTTCTTTGCTTGCAGCGCGCCCTGCACTTCGAGGTGCTGCACCACGACAAGCATTATGTGCCCAAGGGCTTCCGCAAGTATGCCGGAATGTTCTTTACTTTCAATTTCGTGGCTTTCATGTTCATGATATTCCGCCATCAGTCTTTCCAAAGCCTGCAGATGATGGTGCGGCAGATAGTGTGCAACTTCCATGCCGAACTGTTCTTGCCCATGTTGAGCTCTTACCGATACGTGTTTATGCTCATCCTGCTGGGTTACATAGGCCATGCCATACCTCCGCGCACTTGCCACAGGGCCATCAGGTTGATGAGCAAGGGCGGCATGCCCGTCTATGTCTTGCTGCTGGTGCTGGTCATCTACGCCATCATTCAGGTGAAGAGCAGCTCCATACAGCCTTTCATCTACTTTAGTTTCTAGGAAATTTGCCGGGCCTCATCGGTTTCCGTGGCCGTCATCTTCGCCCTCTGCTTGTCTGAGCTGTCTCGCACTTCCAGCCTCATGGGCACCACCTCGTGCCTTATCTTATGGTCGCCGTTCAGCAGGTTGACCAACAGTTCGCACGCCTTCTGCCCTTGCAGATACGACTGGTCGGCTATGGTGGTGAGCTTAGGCGTGACAAAGAGCGAAGTGTCGCCTTCGGTAAAGCCCACGATGGCCACGTCTTCGGGAATGCGAAGGTTCAGTGACTTGATGGCATCGAAAGCCGCAAAGGTTATGATATCGTTGAAGGCCAGTATGGCATCCGGACGGTCTTCCCGCTCGAGAAGGTCTATTGCGGCCTGCCGCGCGTCGTTAAAGTCTATCTTGCCACACACCACCAGCGTTCTGTCTATGGCTATGCGATGCTCTCTCAGCGCCTGCAGATAGCCGTGCTTGCGCCTCTTCACCATGTCAAGATGGTTGGGTCCGCCCAGAAATGCTATGCGGCGGCTGCCCGTGTCGATGAGATGTTCCGTGGCTTTTTGCGCTGCCACGTCGCCGTCGCCTGTCACGCTTGAGCATAGTTCGGGCAGGCAGGTGCGCGCAAAAAACACAATGGGCACCCCCATTTCTATGATTTTGCGAAAGTGGTCGTAGTTGTCAGTGTCTTGCGACAGACAGGCTATGATGCCGGCCACGTGCAGATTGACAAACTCATCCATTTCTTCTTGCTCTCTTATATGGTCTTCATGCGAGTTGGCACATATCACCGTGAAGCCGTTTTGCCGCGCATAGTCTTCTATGCCGTCGAGCACGCTGGCGTAATAATGCGTCACCAGATTGGGCACAACAACGCCCAAAATGTGCGGAGTCTCCTTTCTCAGGCTCTGCGCGAAGGGGTTGGGACGGTAGTTTTGCTGCTTGGCCAGCTCACGTATCTTCTCTCGCATGGCCTCACTCACCTCGTGGCTGTCACGCAGTGCGCGCGACACAGTAGCAATGCTCACGCCTAGTTGGGCGGCTAAGTCTTTTAAAGAAGTGCGGTGTTGTTTCATACTTAGTTGATAATATCGTGAATGCAAAGATATAAAAATATTTTGAATTTGCAAACGTTTACGTTCTTTTTTGCAATCAAAGTGATACAAGCTATTAAAAAATGATGTATTTTTGTAGCACAATTAAGAAAATGAGTAATGAATAGTTGATAATAAGTTAGTTAGAAAATGCAAAGTCCAAAGCTGTTGAGAAACACCTTTGGACTTTTTTTTGTTTCATAGGCCGGGTGCTTTCTTGTTCCGGTCGCGTTCCCTCTCCGCTTTTGCGCTGCTCCTTTTTTGTTTCGCATTTCCCAAATAGGCCTTCTTGCGCCCTCAAATAGGCCTTTTCGTCGGGTAAAAAGGCCCTTTTCGCCACGTCATAAGGCCGTTAATGTGAGTGCGTAATCAGTGGCGCACAGTGCTCATGACCAGCACTTCGTGTTTCAATCCGAATGTTCTGCCCTGCCGTTGGGGCATGAAAAAGGCGTGCCAAGTGGGGTTCTTGGCACGCCTTACATATTGTGTCTGTCAGTGGAGTAACTCGAAAGACAGGTCGAAATCAGTCGCCTCCCCAGTTGTCTGGGTTGTCAAACCAGCTTCCGTCGGTTTTTCCGTCAGGGTTTTTGTCTTCTATTACCAGTCCGCCGTCAATGTTCTGTGTTGTCGTTCCGTTTTTTTGAAACACCGAAAACGACTGATAAAGTATGTTCTCCATCACGCAAACTCTGGTTTGCGGAGCTATATATTTCTTCTTATCCATATATTCTGATTATCTTATCATGGTTATTTTTCCGTTCACGATATACAGTCCGCTGGGCAGACCTTGTGTAGACGAGCCGTCGCGCAGGCGCTCTCCTTGCAGGTTGTACACCCCCTTCACCGTACGGCCGGATGTCTCTTGCGGGTCGGTGGTGATGTCGTCGATGCCTGTAGAGGTATCGGCCACGTTGTCTATAAACACGGTTACAGCCTTGGCCGAGGCGTTATTGCCCAGCTCAAACCAGCAGCGGAAGGCCTTCAGGCCGTAAGTCTTACCGGAAGGAACCTGATATATGGCTCCGTTCTTGAAGAAATAGTCGCCAGACAGTTTGTCTCTGCCGCTGATGATGTTGCGTGTTGTCTTTGTGCCGGAGGTTGTTTCGGTATACGTGCGGCCCATCGTGCCCTTGCAGGTGAGCTTGTTGTCGGAGAGGCTCACGCTCTGATTGGTGGATGTCTCCCACGTTGTGGTGCTCACGTTGCTTTTTACGGCACTGCGATCGAACGACACACGCTCTATGGTGTAGTGGTTGGCAGGCACCGTGATGGTTGTTCCGTTCTCGCTGGATGTGCCTTGATAGGTTCCCTTCCATGTGCCTGATGTTGTGTTGAGCGTGGTGGAGTACTCCTGTGTGGTACCCGGACCGTCGTTAGAAGGCTTGATGATGTACGGCGTATAGGCTTGCAGCATGATGCCCTTGTCGTCATCACCGTCTACTGTGAGGAATTGTATAGAGTTGTCTGTCAGCTGATAGAGCTTGGCCAGCATCATATCGGTTCCGAAGGCGCTAGTGAGCTGGCTCTTGCTGAGACTCACCGGCAGGATGATGGTGTTCCACTTGTTGGCTGTGAAGGCGCGTCTGAGGTGCAGGGTGGCGTTGGTGTAAGCGTCAGACGTTTCTGTCAGGTAAGTCATGTTCTCATTGTCCTCGTCCAGCACCAAGTCGGGTGTGCTGCTCTCTCCGGCATAATACATCTTGAAGTCGTCCACGATGGTCTCTCCGTCGGTCGTTGCAGCTTCATCCTTCATGGTGTTTGGTTTGGCCGAAGAGGTTCCGCCGTTGCCCGTTGTGATGCCGAAGCGCACGTAAACAGGGTTGCTATCTGATGCGCCCGTCACGTATATCATCACCTGTTTGGTGTGTGTGTTGTTGGCAAGAAAATCTTTACCCGCAGCCAGCATAACATCACCGTCAATGCCCGTGTAGGTATAACGATCTAATTCCTTTTCTACTTTACCATTAACTATTCCTGTTCCGTCATCTTTACCCTTCTGTATATACGCGAAGAGCTTTGCGCCCGTATTGCTCACGCCATTGCAGCCAAATGCGAACCAGCCGTTCTTGGTTACGGCAACTGTCTGATAGAGCTGACCGTTCTGTCCGATGATTTTGGCGCACGAATAGCGTCCGTAGTCGAATTGGTAGCGACCTATACGTTTATTATATTGTTTCCAAGGCGTTGTGTAAATAGGATTGTCGCCTGGATCTGTGGTCGTTATGTAGAATTTATCAAGTCCTAATCTGATAGATGTGCCCGTTGTAGTTTTCCATTCTTTTGAATACACGGAATTGTTAACCATAAATCCGGGGTCATGCAGCAAGAAAGAAGCATCGATGGGAGCGTCAAGATTGGCTGGTGACTGTTTGTAAAGGTCTTGGTAATCCTTTAAAGAGATAAGCTTCCAAATGCAATGTTTCTTGACGAAAGATGTGCCAAAACCTTCTAATTGGGTTTTGGTATAAGCTCCACATGTTGTACCTCCTTTAATATAATTTTGGTCAGTGGCCGGGTCCCATCCGCAAAACATCTTCTCTTCTGTTGTTGTTGATTTTCTATTGTCATATACATTCTTGATGACAAGAGTATATCCTAAAGTCTTCCCATTCTCAGTATAAGGCTCAAAATACCAACCTCCAGAAGGAGAAGACTTGTAGTATAAAATGTTTTTCCAATTATAAACATACTCTTCATTAAATTTTCTGTCAAGATAAAGGCCATTTCCATAATTAACTTGCTGGTCATATTGGTAGGCATCATTGTTATAATACTTCAGATAGTCAGTTGATTCTGAAGGGTCTACACTGGATGTTGTCGCTCTTCTTTGTTTACTTCTAATGTTGTAACATGTGCCATTTCCTTTGTCAGTTACGGAGTTGTCATAGATGAAAAAGTATTTCGGCGTAGTGGACATAGATGCCGCCGTACCGTAAAATCCACCGTTGCCGACAAACTTTTTCAGCCCAACGTTGTAAAGAAAGAACACGTGGTCGGGGTCGTTGTTGGTGTATTGTTTCTCGTCGGTCACCTTAAGGCTGGCTGGATCAGAGCCCGCTAAATTGTCAACACCTGTAATTACGCTACCTTCACTGTTATCCGCTGTGTCGGTAGTCTGTGCTTCAACCTTTGCCTCCCCCATTAATGAGGCTGCAGTAAAGGCCACGGAAAGCAATAATAGTTTGTGAGATTTGTAATAATTTCTCATTTTTTATTAATTTAAAACTTGTTTCTTTTTGCCTCATGAAAGTAATATGGGCAGCCCATGAGGCTACTCTTGCTCTGCTGAAAGCTTCTTGTTGTTAACTTATACTACAGTAAATTACTATGTTATAGGATATTTTGTGGTTCAACCACAATCCTGAAAACGGGTGCAAAGTTACTTCTTTTCGTGAAAAGTGAAGCACAAAAAGACTGGAAATATTTTATATTTTAACATTAAATAAGAACTTTGAGGAACCCGAATGTTCGCTTTTCTGCCTTTAAACGTGCCGTTCTGTGGCTCTGATTTTTGTTTTTGGTAGATGAAATAGGCCTTTTGAACGTGCTTTCATGTTTGTTTGAAGATAGTGAAAGCCCCTTCGGGCATCGCGCAACGGCACTCTTGTTTTTCAGTAGCATCTGCCGCACCCGTCAGCAAGGCGCAGGCGGTCACATGTCGCAAGTGCTGTTGCGCAATAGGTGTGGCATTGTGGCAGAACAGGTGTGAGGCTTTCACGGTGTGGGGTGGGGCTGCAGGACGCTCATTGTCGGGCAGCCGACACGCTGACGCACTCGAAGTGGGCGCGCCCTACGGCGGCCGCTGTCATGGCAAAGGTGCTGAACGACGAGCCCAGGATGTGCCCGCAGCGTCCCAGGGTATAGAGTTCTACCAGCGCGTCTTGCATACCGCTCACGCTGCCACGGTCGGCCTTGCTCTGCGAGGTGATGATTCGGCTGTCGCCAAACACGCCGCGCAGCTGCCGCTTCACGTCTTCTGAGTCGGTTGCCAAATAAAATATCGTGTCATCGCTCTCTTGTTTCATCCGCTCTATAAAAGCCTCGGTGGGCGAGTCGGCTATGGCTTTGGCGTTGTCGGTGCGCCTGATGTGCACGCCCATGCACTTTTGTCCCAGCCTCAAAGCCTGCCGGTCTATGCGCTCTTGCAAGGCTTTGATGGGCCTGAAGCAGTCGAAGGCATCGGCCGGAATATCTTTTGCCATGAAATAAGTATAGCTGCTCAGCCACACGTCGTGCCCCTTGGCCCATGTGGCGAAGTTGAATTGCTGCTCCACACCCTTGGCCGTGTCTAGCTCGTTCATGCGTCTGCTGTAGCGCAGGCACTCATAAAGGGCCGGTATGTAGAGGTTATGCCGGCGCGGACGGTCGGTGGTGAGCTTGTCAAGCCATGTGCCTTCCTGCACGGACACATGGTCGAGAGCTATCGGACAGAACAAATCGCTGAAGCGGCAGCCCATTCCCCAGTCTTGAAACCATTTCACGGTCAACTCCGAACCGCATGTGTGGCCCAGCAGTATGGCGGCCGAGATGGCCTTCATGCGATTGCCTAATCCTCCGGACGGAACAAAAACAATTTTCTTCATCTGTGCTTTGCTGTTGTCATGTGTTGGTAAGCTACGGGCTCAAGGCGTAAGTTGATGTTGCCGTCAAGCCACCTGCAAAAGTAAGAAATATTGTTGTAAAAAGCCCTTATTGAGGCTTAAAACTTGGCTGATGGGCCTTCTCGGCCTCTTGTAGGGCGCTTTTAGGGCCTTAAAAGGGGCTTGCCGCCCTACCGTCAGTGGGCAGTAGCGAGAATGATGACACCGCTCACGGCGATGTAGGCATAGACGATGTAGCGGAAGATGCGGTTGGGTATGCGCCTGAACACAAAGGCTCCCAGGCTCATGCCGATGAGCACGCCTCCTATGCCGTACAGGTAGCCGCGCCCTACGGCAGGTGTCAGAAAGCCGTTGAAGCCCCTGACGATGGTCATGAAGATGTTGCCGATGACGAAAAAGGTTTGCGCCAGCGCCATATACTCGTTCTTGTCCTTAGCCGTGGAGATGAAGTAGAGCACTACAGGAGGGCCCTGCATGCCGAAGAAACCGCCCATCAGTCCGCTCAGAGTGCCCGTTGCGGCCTGTGCGGGCACTGTGGATGGTATCTTGATGTGCTTGCTGAAAAAGGCGAAGTAGATGCTGATGATGATGAGCACCACGCCTAAGATGCGCTTCAGCAGCACCTCGTCCATGCGCTTGAGGCAGAAGATGCTGAGCGCAGACACAACGGCAAAGATGGCAAGCACGGGCAGCACCTTGCGCCAAGACAGATAACGGTGCATGCGGATAGACACTGCCAGCGACGTGGAAAGGGCCAGAAGACCCGACAATGTGGTGGCTTCGCCATACGAGGGTACCAGGAAGGGCAGCACCGTCATGATGAAGATGCCGAACCCGAAGCCCGTTACGCGTTGCACGAAGCTGCCGAAGATGCTCAGAAGGAAAATGGATATAACTGTATGCATAATATGTTTGCGCAAGGCACATGAGGCTCGTTGCGTTATGGCCTTGATATTATGACGTAGCTATTGCTTCCGGGTTTAAAGCCTGATTACCTCAAGGTCGTCGGGCACAACCACGTTGCCGTCGAAGAACTGCTGTGCCTCGGCGGTGTAACATTGCCTGCGCGTGGCCAGCGTAGCCTCTTCTGTGTGATAGAGAATGAGGTTCTTTGCGCCCAACTCTTGTGCCAGGGCAGCGGCGTCGCGCACCGTAGAGTGGTGCTTCTCGTAGGGATGAAAGCGCTCTCTGTCGGCATAGAGGCAGAAAGCCTCGGCCATGAGCCAGTCGGCGTGCTCAGCCTCAGCCCTGTTCAGCTCGTTATAAGGCTCGTCGCCCAGGCACACCAGCCGTTTGCCCGAGGGCAGCAGGCAGCTGAAACCCAACTGCCGCTCCTTCGTGCTGTGTATGTCGAACACCTTATAGTGGCAGCCCCCCACGCTGAAGGTGCTGCCGTCGTCTGTCAGACAAAACTGCACTGTCTTGCCTATCTCGCCATATTGTCTGGCTGTGAGCATGGCATGCAGGTTATAGTCGAGCACATCCAGCACCTTCTGGTGGCTTCTCACGGTGAGTGTGCCATCGGCCTTGCCCGCCAGATGCATCTGTATGAAGAGCCTCACCACCCATATCACGCCCAGTATATGGTCGGTGTGGGCATGCGTAACATATAGGTCATGCAGGCTGCCAATGTCTATCCCGGCGCGGTCCAGCTGAGTCAGTATGCCGTTTCCGCCGCCCGCGTCAACCAAGAGGCGGGCCTTGCCGTCGTCAATAACAAAGCATGTGTTGTAGATGTGCTTCACCAGGGCATTTCCTGTGCCCAACATCGTGATACTTTCCATTGTTTCCTGCTTTTCAGATAAGTCCTGACAGATGCACCAGGAAGGCTATGCAATAGCCTGCTATGGTAGCTGTCACCACATGTATGAGGCCCGGTGCCATGAACGAGTGGTTGAGCAGATACTTTCCGATGACCGTTGTGCCGGAGCGGTCGAAGTTAACTGTGGCGATGTCTGAGGGATAATTGGGTATGAAGAAGTAGCCATACACCGACGGCATGATGCCTAACAGCACCCAGCCGGGTATGCCCAGCTGATAGGCAAGGGGCAACATGGCCACCACAACGGCACCTTGCGAGTTGATGAGCACCGACACAATGAAGAACACAAAGGCCATCGACCACGGATATTTCTCTACTATATCGCTCAGCATAACGTTCATCTCAGAGGTGTAGTTGCTGAAGTAGGTGTCGCACATCCATGCTATGCCGTAGATAGCCACCACGGCCACCATGCCGTTTTGCCATACTGCGCCGCCCACAGCGGCCTTGGGCTTGGCCTTGCAGAAGATAACCATAAGCGCGGCAGCACTTATCATGATGATCTGAATGACCAGATTCATTGACAGATGCTTGGATACCTGCTCCGTGACGCCCTGCACCACCACGCCGGCAGCGGCCAGCTGCTTGGCTGTCTCGGTCACGCCGTTGGCCAGCGTTATCTGTGCCGGACCTCCCTTCACCACTTGCACCTCGGTCCATGCGGGCAGAATGTTGTGCCCGGCCATGGTGAAGAAAGACAGCAGCACGATGATTACCAATGCACCGAGGAAGATATAAACGGCGCGGCGGCTCTCCTTAGAGATGGTCTTGTCTAGTGTTGAGGCACTGCCACCATATATATATTAGTATTGCTTGGGGTCTTTCAGCTTGGCCTGGAACACCGGATCCTTGTCAAGATCCTTGCCACGGTGCCAGCTGTAGGCCACGGCGGCCAGTATGCCCAGCAAACATGCGGGCAGCGTAACCATGACTACCTGCACGTTACTCACGTTGAAGCCGTTGGCAGCCGATATAGACGCGAAGGCCACAACAGCCGCCGAGATGGGCGAACACGTGATGCCTATCTGCGAGGCTATGCTGGCTATGCCGCAAGGGCGCTCCGGGCGGATGCCTTTCTTCAGCGCGATGTCGCATATAATGGGCATGAGGGTATACACCACGTGGCCCGTTCCCACCATGACGGTAAGAAAGAATGTGGTGAGGGGAGCCAGCAGGGTGATGCGGTCGGGATGCTTGCGCAGCAGCCGCTCGGCTATCTGTATCATCCAGTCCATGCCGCCTGATGCCTGAAGCACGCCCGCGCACGTCACGGCGGCAATGATGATGTAAATCACGTCAGTGGGAGGTGTGCCCGGCTTGAGCTGAAAGCCGAACACCAGAATGGCCAGGCCGATGCCTGAGATGGCGCCTAAGGCCAACGAACCGTAGCGCGCTCCGATGACAAGAGCCATGAGCACTACCAGCAGTTCTACGATCATTAATACTGTCATAGGTTGTTGTTTTAATACTACGTTTAGGTTTTTATAGCTTTGTTGTCTGCAAATTTAATAATAAAATCGATATGGACAACATTTTTTAAGCAAAATATTTGGTTTCGGGAATTATTATTCGTTGTTTCCACTACTGTGCCTTGCCCATGCAAGCCCACATGTTATAGGTAGTTATGATAAACTTTTATTTCTTAAAACGCTTGCCGGTACGGGCAGAAAAGTTTATCTTTGTCACTGAACATAATTAGTTATCAAACAACATTTTAAAACCTTTAGAGTTATGGCAAAACGCAATGATGTTTACAAATGTCCCGAGTGTGGCAATATAGTAGAGGTGCTGGTAGGCACAGACAAGGAGCTTTGCGGCTTCAAGCAGTTGGTTGAGAACACCACCGATGCCGCTACGGAGAAGCATGTGCCCGTGGTTGAGAAGACGGCTGAGGGCTATCGTGTCACCGTAGGCGAGGTGGAGCACCCTATGACCGAGGCTCATTACATTCAGTGGATAGAGCTGATAACCGACCAGAACGAGGTGTTGCGCAAGTATCTCACGCCGAGCGACAAGCCCGTTGCCGAGTTTAAGACCGACGCCAAGGTGGTTTATGCCCGCGAGTATTGCAACCTGCACGGGTTGTGGAGAAGCAAGTAAGCTGTAAAAAGGCCGCTTTTGCCTTCCGAAAGTGCCTATTTTGCAAGCCGAAAGTGCCTATTTCGCAAACTGGGAGTATTCGCAGCTTGGGCGGACTTTGAAGCCGTTGGCATGAATAGATGATAGAATGAAGTTTGATTTGCTCGGCTTTTCATGCCAGCGTGACGGTCATGAAGCACGGCAAAGCAGGGACATCACACACACATTACTATAATGTGTAACCATCAAACGGGCAGGAGGAGACGGCAAGAGCTCCTCCTGTCTGGCTTTTATGCCTGGTCTATCCCAGCATGTAGCTGGCTATGAGGTAGCTGTTGTAGCTCCACAAGAAGATGGTGATGGCCATAACGGTAAGCCGCAAGGCCTGTAGGGCCCGCTCAGGCATCCTCAAACGATAGAGACAAGCTATGGCTATGGGTATGAAGAACATCCAGTGGGTGCCGTTGATATACACTTCGTTGATGCCAAAGCCCAGCACCACATGTATGAAAACGTCTACGCCAAACCACGACAGCAGCATGAGTATGACGCGACGGCGTATGCCCACCACGATGCCGGACATGAAGAGCAGCACCACAAGGCCGTTGATGATGTAGTTGAGAGGGTTGTGATAGCGCACCACAAGGGGCCGCCCAAGGTATATATCGCCCAGCAGATAGTCTTTGTGCAAGGCTATCGACTCGCCGAAGAGGCCCTCCACGATGCCGTCTACGCGCGACGAGCTGGTGTCAATCCACTTCAGGAAAGGCTCGTTGCTAATGGGCTTGCCCGTAATCTTTTGGTTGGCCTGCCGCTTCAGACTGTCTTTTTGCAGTACATAAGGGTCTTTGGCCTCGGCCTTCTTCATGATTTTGTCAGACTCCTGCATACGCGGCAGCAGCAATTCTTCATATTGCAAGGCGTAAGAACCCAGCAGCAGGGCCGACGGAAGGAGCAACACCAGCACCACATTCTTAGGTTTGAAGGTGCTGCGGCCGTCGGTGAACCACACGCCCAAGAGGCTCTTCAGACCATTGGTGAGCGTGATGCCGGCCGTAAAGAAATAGAGCACGGCAGCTTTCCACCATGCCACGGGCTTGCCGCTTGCCATGCTCCGGCCCAGTACATAGACAGTCAGAACGAGCAGGAAGAGCGAGAAGATGAAGTGGTCTGGCGACATAGAAGCCGTCATGATGGCCGCGAACGAAAAGTGCAGCGCCGTGAGCCAGCGGCTGTCTGCCCTGCCCAGACCCATCACCTCATGCAGCGTGCGATACATGAACAGTGCCGAATAGGTGGCAGCCAAGATAACCAGCACGGCCATGATGAACATGGCAGCGTTGAAGTTGAACGTTGTCATGATGAAATGATTGAGCCAGGCAAAGGGATAAAGCAGCAAGGTGTAGAGCGGATGGCGGTCGAGCACGTAGTAAGACGAATACTTCGTGAGCGTCATGTAGGCGTAAGGATCGTAGCCGGAGAAGAACAACTTGTTGTTGAAAAGGCTGTAGGCCCCCACATGCCCATGGTTGGCAAGGGTGAAACGGCCGTAATGGTTGTATATGAGCAGGGCGTTGAGCAGGGCGAATACGCAGGCCGAGACGACGGCCATCCATCTCTCGTCACGGCGGATGCCGAATATCTTAAAAGGATTTCTCATTGACTGATGATTGATAATCACGTGAATAATGGCTGCAAAATTACTAAATAATTTTTGTAATTATCTGTTTTTTGTTACCTTTGCGTTGCCCAAGGGGCATAACAACACTGAATGGATGTTTTTAAGGTATATATATCGGCATAGGTTATGAGCATTCTGGCCATCATAGTTTCGTATAACTTTGTTCCGTGGATGGGCAAATGCCTCGGTTCGTTGAGGCAGTCAGACTATCCTATAGACATTCTTGTGGTGGATAATCACTCACAAGACAACACATTGGCGGTGCTGCGCGACGACTATCCCGACGTGAAGGTGATAGCCAACAGCGACAACCTGGGCTTCGGACGGGCCAACAACATCGGCATGGCCTATGCCTTGGAACATCATTACGACGGTGTGTTGCTGCTCAATGAGGATGCCTGGGTGCAGCGCGACACCCTCACGCGGCTGGTAAAGGCGGCCGCACGCTATACCCATTTCGGCATTCTGTCGCCCATACACCTCACCGGCAGGGGCGATGAGCTGGAGAAGGGCTTCGCGCATTACATAGGCGTGAGCGACTTAAAGGCTCTGCCACAAGACACTATCGTGGAGGCAAACTTCATAGATGTCGCCATCTGGTTCATGCCTACGGCCGCCATACAGTCGGTGGGCATGTTTGCTCACATCTTCAAGCACTATGGTGAGGCTAAAGACTTGACCAACCGGCTCCGCCACTATGGCTGGAAGACGGGCTATCTGCCGCAGGCCAAGGGCCATCATGCAAGAGAAAACCGTGTCGTGACGCGCCAGTCAAGGCTCTATTCTGTTTGGGTCTACCTGCTGTCGGAGTACACCAACATCAATTATATGCTGCCTGTAGCTTTCGCCAAGTCGGTGCTTGCCGCTGTGAAAAAGGCTCTGGGGGGCCTTGCTTCATGCGCGCTTCAGAGACGCGGGAGCTTACCTGCGCATGGCCTTCACCCTTATGGGGCGCACCCCGCAGGTGCTCGTCACACGGCGTGAGTCGTTACATGTAAATTTAAAAAACTATGAGTGAAAAAACATTTGCACCCGTTGTGCTGCTTGTATATAATCGTCCGGAGCACGTGAAGCGTGGCATCGAGTCGCTGCTTCGCAATGCCGAGGCCCCCCAAACCGACCTTTACATTTTCTCAGATGCCGCCCGCACGCCCGCCGATGAGGCTAAGGTAAGCGAGGTGAGGCAGATAGTGCATGGCATAAGAGGCTTCAAGAAGGTGGTAGTTACCGAGCGCCAGAACAACATTGGCCTTGCTGCCAACGTCACAGGTGGCGTGACAGAGGTGGTGAACAGCTATGGAAGGGTCATCGTTTTGGAGGATGACCTGGTGGTGGCGCCCTATTTTCTGCGCTTCATGAACGATGCCTTGGAGACTTATAAGGACGAGGAGAAGGTGGGACACATACAGGCTTGTGACTTCACACGCAGCAGAGAGCTGCCTCCAACCTTCCTCATCAAGTGGACAGGGTCGTGGGGATGGGCCACGTGGGCACGTGCCTGGAAGCTCTATAACCCCGACGGCAGCGCACTGCTGCATGAGCTTGAAGACCGTCACCTCACCAATACGTTCGACTTTAACGGCAAGTACATCTTCACAAAGATGCTGCGTAATCAGGTAGAAGGCAAGAACGACTCTTGGGCTATACGCTGGAACGCGTCGCTCTTTCTGCATGACGTGCTCTCACTCAACGTGGGTCGGTCGCTGGTAAGCAACGTAGGGCTGGACGGAAGTGGCACAAACTCAACGGCACTAGATCCCTATACCTCTGATTTATGGATGGAGCCGTTGCCTGTAGAGAAGATTATCCCGATACAGGAGAACCTGGATGCCAGGCATATATATGAGATGTATTATGCCCATACCTACACCTTGTGGAACCGTGCGCGCCAGCGCTTGGCCCAGATAATGGCACGATGGCACCTCAAAAAGAGCCGGGCTTAAGGCCGCAGGCGCTTCAGCCACTTGTTGAGCGTGGTGAGATTAACGCCCGTAATCATGGAAATCATCGTCATGAAAAACGAAGTAAAGAGCTTCGGCTGCCAGGGATAGATGACGGCCGCGCGCCAAAACTGACAGAAGGCGTAGCCATATTGGCGTGACAGGAGGCCCGTTACCATCTGCTGTTTGTGCCAGGCTGACACGAAGAGTCGGATGCCCGGCTTGCCACGACCCTCCTTCAGCAGGCTGTCGAAGTGCTTGTTCACCTTGCGTATGGCTGCTATGGGGCGGTGCTCGCGCCCTACCGTGCCCGTGAGATAGGTGAGCGTGACCTTGTTGCAGAACGCTATGGGCGAGAAAAGAGCCACGCGTGCCATGAAATAACGATCCTCGCCACTGGGCAAGCCTACCATAAATCCACCCGTCTTATCGATAACCGAGACGCTGATGGCCAGTACTCCGATTTGGAAAAGCACGTCAGACGACTTGCCGGCCAGCTCGTAATAGTTGGTCAGCACACCCTCATAGCCCTCTTTCAGACTGCTTGCCAGCTTCGGCCTGACGGGCTCCTTGCCCTCTTCCTTCATCTCATAGCTCGTAGCAAACACCTTGCACGACGGGTATTTCGTGATGAGATGGTGCATCAACTCAAGATGACAGTCTTTCCAAACATCGTCGCCGTCGAGCAGGCAGATGTATTTGGCGCCCAGCTTCTTTGCCTGGGCTATGCCATGATTGCGTGCTGCCGACACGCCTTGGTTGGTCTGGCTGAACAGATGAATGCGCTTGTCGGTGAAGCTGTGCACCACCTGCACGCTGTTGTCGGTAGAACCGTCGTCTACTATCACCACGCAGAAGTCGGTGAAGCGTTGTGCCAGCACCGAGCGGAGCGTGTTGCTGATGTATCGCTCCTTATTATATAAAGGTATAACAACGCCAAATTCCATTACGCCTTCCTCCTGATGGGCTCTGTGATGATGCGCTTGAGCATGGCGCCCTTGCGCAGTTGGCTGCCCACATCCTTACAGTTAGCAATCATCTTCATATATTCGTCGTCAGTCAGACGGCTGATGGCCTGCTCAACATCGCCCAAACCGTCGACGGCAATGCCCAGATGGCGGCTCACAATGAAGTTTGCCACGGCCGATTGTCGCCATACGATGACGGGAAGTCCTGCAGCCAGATAGAGCGAAAGCTTGTGTGGCAGGTTATAACGCAGATAGTCGCCCAGCTGTCCGCTGCATGTTGCCATGCTGTCACCATCCCACACCAGGCCCCAGCCGCCCTCTATGGCTGCCGTGTGGTCGCTGTCGAAGCTGCCCCGATAGCTCATGTGGCTGCAAGAGTCATAAGCTTGGCCGCCACCGCCATAGAGTTGAAACGTGACATGGCTGAAAGGATGACGCGAGAGCTCGGGAAGGAAAGCCGACTTGCCCAGGTTTCCAGCGAAGACAATCTCATTCTTATGCGCGAAGATGTCGCTCTGCTCGCGGAAATCATCGTCAGAGTAATAGTCGAAGAGGCCCAGCACCACCATGGGCGTGGTCACCCCGTGCTCTGATAGCCACTCTTTCATGGCCTCGGTGTGCACGATGAGCAGGTCGGCAGTCTGAAAAATGGCCTTCTCGGTGAGCGCTTCGGCGGGTGTGCGCAGCATGAGCACGTCGTGAATGATGAGTGCCACGCGGCATTGCAGGGCATGCAGCCAGCCGAAGACCGTGGGCAAGCTCTTCTTGCACGATGTGGGATACTGATAGTAGAGCTCGTTGTGGCGCCCTATGCGTGCCATCATGCCGAGATGTAAAGCCATGCCTTGCAGGTTGGGCAGCAGCGGAACGTTATAGAAACTGGTGTTCAGGTCCTTGCGCCCGTAGCCACATTGCCGGAACGAGAGGTTGCAGTCGCGCCGTGCCTTGCTGGAGGCAGTGCGCCCCCGGCGGTCTATTTTCTGATGATAGTTAACGATATATTTCATGGAATAGCGTTTTTCTTGCCATTAAGCAGCAGGCCCTCACGCCCTGTCCTTGCCCTTATGCTTCTTCAGAAGGAAGTTCATACACTCGTCGAGTATCTTCACCCGTGCCACCTTCATCAGCCCATAATAGAGCAGGGCGGCCGTTATGATGCGCGAGATGAGCAGCAACCACGGCGAATTCAGGGGCGACGTGATGAGCCACGTCAGTGCCATGACCGCCGCGGCAGCCAGCGCAAAGGGCATGACATCGGCCAGAAACATCCACAGCGAGTAGCTCACCAGGCGGCTGCTCAGCGCATACCATATAAAGGCCCACATGATGTTGATGGCCACGATGAGCCATATCATCAGTTGGATGCCCCAGGGATAGGCCAGCAGCATGGCGCTGAGCTGCGTGGCAAAGAGTGCCAGCGTGCACCAGAATATGGTTCCCGACTTGCCGTGACTGAGTATAAACTCAGAGAAGAGCGTGCTGATGGGCAGAAAGGCGCCCCCTATGCACAGTATGCGAAGGTAGGAAGCGCTGGTGAGCCACTTGGCTGTTAGCGTGATGAGGATGAACTCTCTAGACACCAAACCAAAGCCCAGCACCATGGGGAAGGACAAGAATGCCGTGAAGCGCACCAGCTTGCGCAGTGCGGCTTGCTGCCTGCCAAGGTTGCTGCGCAGGTCTACCATGACGGGCTGAGTGACACTATTCACCATGCCTTGCAGCAGATAGACCACCTTGGAGTTCCACTGGTAAGCCTGATTATAGTTGCCTGTGTCTCTGGCCGTGAAGTAACGGCCCAGCAAAATATTGAGTATGTTGTTGTTGATTTGCGTGATGATGGTGGTGGCCAGCACCTTAAAGCTGAAGCCGAACATGCGCTTGATGGGCGAGAAGTCTATCTTCAGGCTGGGGCGCCACGGCGAGTAATGCCAATAGAACACGGTGTTGAGCAGGATGTAGAGGTTGGTTTGCGTGGCCAGCGACCAATAGGCGAAGCCCCGCCATGCCATGATGGCCCCCACGCTGCTGGACAACAGCACGGCGCTGATATTGGCTTTGCTGCGCTGCTTCACCATAAGGTGCTTCTGAAGGAGGGCCGACTGCACGATGCCAAACGACGAAAAGAGGATGGAGAGAAAGGCATAGCGGCTCAGCGGCACCAAGATGGGGTGGTGATA
>SAMEA3663095__coassemble_938_pt1 | contig 32385 bp, 31 predicted proteins | sample SAMEA3663095__metabat2_high_PE_003 | metagenome-assembled genome bin SAMEA3663095 (sample SAMEA3663095) | pig gut metagenome | biome: pig gut; feature: pig-associated habitat; material: faeces | place: France | collected 2012
TGCCGCCCACCATCAAGAGTATGGCGGCGATGAGGGCCGGACTTGGCGTCACGCTGATGGAGCGCATCGTGAACAATAAGCCCGAAGTGGTGACCTTACTGAACATACAATACCGCATGAACGAGCAGATTATGCGCTTCTCAAGCGACTGGTTCTACGGCGGAAAGGTGGTATCCGCGCCTCAGGTGCGGGCTCGCGGCATTCTGGATTACGACATTCCGATAGAGTGGCGCAACACCGAAGGCCTGCCGGATGATGCCGATGGCAACGACTTTAAGGAGCAGTTTGTGGGCGCTTCGTTTGGTAGGGTGAATAAGGGTGAGGCTGAATATACGCTCAAAACGCTGGAGGAGTATTTCAATAAGATAGGTAAGCAGCGCATTCTCGACGAGAGCATCGACGTGGGAGTAATCTCTCCCTATAGGGCTCAGGTGCAATACCTGCGCCATCTCATTCGTCAGCGTGCCTTCTTCAAGCCTTTCAGACGCCTTATCAGCGTGAATACGGTTGACGGCTTTCAGGGTCAGGAACGCGACATCGTGCTTATCAGCCTGGTGAGAGCCAACGATAAGGGTGAGATAGGCTTCTTGCGCGACCTGCGAAGAATGAATGTGGCCATCACAAGAGCACGCATGAAGCTCATCATCTTAGGCGACGCGGCCACGCTGGCACGCCATCCCTTCTACAAAAAATTGTTTGATTATATTACCGAACTGTCTAATCAGGAATGATTTATGCTTGAGAGAGATTACATTATGAGGCTCCTGCAGGAGTTTATGAAGGCCTTGTCGCGCTTTCTGGAGAAGAAGGAAAAGGACGAAGATGATGCCGAACTGCGTGTCATATACCGACAGTATGTGGGCGACTATGCTGTGTGGCGCAACCTGAGTGTGGAGGAGGCGTTGCAACATGCGCATGATGAGTGGGACGAAGAGCACCGCATGACCCGGCTGAAGATGCTTGCCGAGCTGCTTCTTGCTGAGGCCAAGACCAAGGATAACCCTTTGCGCGACATGCTTCTGGGCAAGAGCTACCGGCTGATGGACTATATAGACCAGCATGATGATACCTATTCCATCAGCCGCAAACATAAGATGAATATGATAAAAACGCTGTTGGGCATCGGCGACAAGGGCTGATGGCAGCGTGCGAGGGCTAGTCTAGCTCGCCCTTGATGGTGTCAAGAAATTGCAGAAGAATAGCTCTCATGTCCTTGGGCAGGTAGGATATGGCCTTGTCTGTAATCCAGTCGGGCACGTCATAGTAGGCTTCGGCGATGCTTCCCGTTATACATGCCTTGGTGTCGGTGTCGCCATCGCACATCACGGCCAGACGTATGGCGTCCTCAAAGTCGTTGGCGTCGAGGAAACAACGTATGGCCCAAGGCACCGTTTCCTGGCATGTGCCGTCGAAATGGTTCTCACTTTCAATGCGCATAATATCCTTCATGGGTGGTATCTCATAGTGATAGAACTTCTTCACCTTGGCCTCTATGGAGCTCTTGTCGAACCTTACGTGTCGCAGCCAGCATATTATCTCGGCCACACACTGCGCTCCTTTGATGCCTTCGGGATGGTTATGGCTCACCTCAGCCGACTTCTTGGCCTCTTCGGTCACCTCATCCCATTCGTTGAAGAGCCATCCTATGGGGCTCACACGCATGGCCGCGCCATTTCCGCAGCTGTTGTTAGGCTCTTTGCCTCCATTTTCCAGCCAATTCAGAAAGCGTGGGCCGTAGCCTCCCATGGGGTCAGGATAGCGCCCGCACCACTCCAGCAGCGCGTCTTTATAGCTTTTATGGTTGAGTATGGCATCGGCTATGGCAATGGTGCATATAGTGTCGTCGGTGTAAGAACAGTCTTTCGTGAAAAGCTGAAAGCCTTTTTCCGGTGCAGGTCCAAACTCAAATCGTGAACCTACAATATCTCCTATAATGGCTCCTATCATGATGATTATTTGTTTAGTATGTTTTTCAGGTTGCCCAAGAAGTACTCCGACCGGGAATCGAACCCGGATCAAAGGTTTAGGAAACCTCCGTTCTATCCATTGAACTATCAGAGCCCTTAGTGGCTGCAAAGATACTTAAAATTATTTATATAACCACAATGTGCAAGTGCTTTTTTGCTTTTTGTGAGTCTAAAAAGCCTCAATGTCACGGCATTATATAAATAAAAAGGGAGAAAAGAGCCTGTTGCGGCTTTCTCTCCCTTGCTTTTTGTATGTCTGTCGGGGCTATGCTGTCATGCCCTGTAGGCTTTTACTCCTCGTCGTCGTTGTGTACGTAGAGGTCCCAACCCAGGTAGTTTTCTATGGCATCCTTCAATATGTCTACCACATCTGTGCGCACCAGGGCTACATGATGCTCAAAGCCATGCCTGCAAATAAACTTCATGAGCTTCTGCAAATGGTCTACGTGTGTTACGGCAATGCATCCGTCCATGCCGTAGGGATCGTTGGTGATGTTTCCATTGCCCAGGTATGCGCGTATCTTTCCGGCAGGATCGTCGGTTGAGATGCGGAAGAAGGTGAAGTCGCCTGCGCTCACCTTGGCGTCGATAGCGCCGAATGTGCGCACCTTACCCAGCTGCCTGCCGAGTACTCCCAGCGGTGTGAGCTTCAAATCTCCGTTGCCTATGAAGCTGCGGGGGAAGTTTCCGCAGTGCGTACACACGCATGTGTTTCTGTCTTCGGCGAAGTTGTTGTTCCAATCAGCTATTGCAGAGGCCTTACCTGATGCTAAATGCAGTGCAAGCATGCTCACTGCGCCTGTGATATCGGTCTCGCAGGCGCATGGAATGCCCATATCGCCCAGCATAGCCATGGTGATGCAGGGCGCGGCGCCATAGTTTTTCTCCAGCGAGTCCCAGCATTGCAGGGCCAGGGCGTCTACTTGGTTCTCCTTAACCCACTCTTCTACGGCCACGCCGAACTTAGCTTGCACTTTGAGCTTGTCCTCATAGCTTTGCGGAACCTGTGCATAGGCGTGTATATCCTTAATCTTCTGTGTGAGTCGGGCATCGTCGTCGGCCACCTTCTGAGCCGCGAATATCAGCTCGCTCATGTCGGCTGGCACCACTGTGATGCCTGTTCTTTGCAGTAGCTTCTCGCTTGCGCGGCACGTATTGAAGCCCAATGGGCGCGTGCCTATCTGCCCTATGCGGCAGTGGCGCAGCGTGTTTACGGTCCGGCATGTGGCTGCAAACTTGTTGATGTCGCTCACCAGCGTATCGCTATAGATGGAGTAAGTGTGCAGTGAGGTCAGTGAGAAGGGAATGCCATATTGATAAAGGTTGTTGCAAACGCTTATCTTACCGCAGAATGCATCCCTGCGGCTGTCTAAGTCCACCTTGTCATTCTCGTCATCACATGCCTGCACCAGTACCGGAACGTTCAGTTCGGCCCGGCTGATGGCGTTGATGATGCCTATCTCATAGCCGAAGTTGGGCAGTGAGACGATGATGCCGTCTATCTCATCGCGGTGCTCTCTGAAGAGTTTGGCGCACTTGGTGCCATCTTCGAGCGTCTCTATAGAGCTCGAACCTGTGGGCGTTGCGTCCTCGGGAAGGATGATGTATTCGTATCCTTGTTCCTCTAATACTTTCAGTAATTGCTTCTTTACGTCCTTGGCCAGCTCGCTGTTGAAGTAGGCGCGTGTGCCAATGATGACTCCGAAGCATATCTTTTTGTTTTTCATAATGATTTTTGATTGTAATGTATTCGTTAATCTTGTTCAGGCTTTTCGGTGTTCTGGCCCAGCAACATTCTCACGGCAGCGTGCCAACCTTCGTACAGAGGCTTCATGGCGCGTTGTGTTGCGTTGGGCATGATGGGCTTGTTGGCCGACCATACTGCCGTTGCCTCTCCGAAGGAGTACCAGTCATTTAGTGCGAAATGGTTCATGATGAGCGCGCCGAAGGCCGATGCGTCTTCAACGTTAGAGCGTATCACGGGCACCTGAAGCATGTTGGCCTGAAACTGCATGAGCAACATGTTCTTCGTAGGTCCACCATCTACGCGCACTTCCTTGAGCCTTATGCCGGCCTTCTTGGTCATAGCACCCACCAAATCAGCTATCTGATAGGCTATCGACTCCAGCGCCGCGCGGCACAGATGCGCCTTTGTGGTGTTGAGCGTCAGGCCGCATATCATGGCTTTCACTTGGTCGTTCCACCACGGCGCGCCCAGTCCTTGGAAGGCAGGCACCATATATACGCCACCGTTGTCGGGCACTGAGCTGGCTATTTCTTCTATTTTGCCCGCGTCAGGAATAAGTTCCAGTTGGTTCTGAAGCCACTGTATGGTAGATCCGGTGCAGTGTATGTTGCCCTCAAAGGCATAGAACGTCTTGTCGAGAGCCGAAAATCCCACTGACGTAACGAGCCCTTCGGGAGCCATCTTAGGCTTTTGTCCGATGTTAACCATAACAGATGAGCCTGTGCCATAGGTGGCTTTGCCGAATCCTTCGTTGAAACACATCTGCCCGACAAGTGCTCCATGCGAGTCGCCCAGCACGCCTGCGATGTCTATAGGCTCGCTGAAGAGTCCCTCTACGGTGGTTTTTCCGAACACAGAGTCGCAGGGCAGCGGCTCAGGCATGATGCATTTAGGGATGGAGAGCATCTTGAGCAGGTCGTCATCCCATGCCAGCTTGCGCAGATTGAAGAGCATTGTGCGCGACGCATTGGTGTAGTCGGTGTAGTGACACTTCCCTTTGGTGAGCTTGAAGATAAGCCATGAGTCGATGGTACCCATGCACAAGTGTCCGTTTTCGGCTCTCTGCTCGGCTCCCGGCACGTTGTCTAGAATCCATTTAGCCCCCGAAGCAGCGAAGTAAGGGTCGATAAGCAGTCCGCTGCGCTCCCTTACCAGCTTGGAAAATCCCTCGGCTTTGAGCTTCTTACAGATGTCGGCGCCCCTCATGCATTGCCATACCACGGCGTTATACACAGGTTTTCCCGACTTGCGATCCCATATAACAACGGTTTCGCGCTGGTTGGTGATGGCCAGGGAGAACGAGTTGCCCGGCTTGCGGTAGTCGTTTGTCACCGTGCCAATCACCTTACAAGTGTTAAGGTATATCTCCTCTGCGTCGTGCTCCACCCATCCCGGTTTGGGATAATACTGCTTGTGGGGCAGAGAGGTTCTGTTAACCAACTTGCACTTCTCGTCAAACAGCAGAGCTTTTGTTGCCGATGTGCTTTGGTCTAAGGCAATGGTGTACTTCATGTTTCGTGAGTTATATAAACAGATATTGAATGTCTACTATCTCAAAAGCTCCAGGGCGGCATTGCAGATGCCGTTATAGTCGAAGCCGTAATGACGGAATACTTCGCCGTGCGAGCCGTGGAACACGTTCTCGTCGGGTACGCCCAAGATGCGCATCTTCACCGGGCACGCCTGCGAAACGGTCTCAGCTACGGCGGCACCCAGTCCTCCGTAGATGCTATGCTCCTCAGCCGTGACGATGGCCTTGGTTTCCTTGGCGGCCTTGATGACGGCTTCGGTGTCGAAGGGCTTGAGTGAGAACATGTCGAGCACGCGTGCGCTGATGCCTTTCTGGGCCAGCATGGCAGCGGCTTCCTTGCAGTGTGCCACCGTCTCTCCGGTGCCGATGAGGGTTATATCAGAGCCTTCGCGCACCGTGATGGCCTTACCTATCTCAAAGCTGAAGTCGTCGTTGTCGTACACATCAGGCACAGCGTTGCGCCCTACGCGCACATAAGCGGGCCTGGGATGGCGTGCCAGCTCTATACAGAGCTTGCGTGTCTCCCTCACGTCGGCAGGCAGAAATACCTGCATACCGGGGAAACAGCGCAGCACGGCAATGTCATGCAGGCTGTGATGTGTGGCACCCAGCTGGCTGTAAGCCGTGCCGCCGCTCACGCCGCATATTGTTACGGGCATCTGCGAGTAGGCCACGTCCACCTTCACTTGCTCCAGCGCGCGGGCCACATAGAAGCATGCGGGCCCGAAGATGAAAGGCTTTTTGCCGGCCGAGGCAAGTCCGGCGCTGATGCCTACAGCGTCTTGTTCGGCTATGCCTACCTCAACAAACTGCTCAGGAAGAGCCTTGACGAAGTCGCCCAGCGTAGCACTTCCGGTAGCGTCTGATGTCACTGCGATGATGTCTCTGTCTTTTTGTGCCATTTCGAGCAGCGTAGAAGTGAAGCTCTTACGGCACGGTATCTTGTTGTTTTCTAGCATAATGTGGTTTTCCTTCCGTTTTTTTACTTGCTGACAGCCTCTATGCGCTGCTCTATTTCCTTCACGGCCTCTTCATATTCAGGCTCTTTGGGCACGCCGTGATGCCATTTGGCCACGCCCTCCATATACGATACGCCAAGGCCTTTGGTGCTCTTGGAGATGATGAGGTGGGGCTTGCGGCAGTGCCAGTCTATGCCGTCCAGCGTGTCTGCTATACTGTCTATATCGTCGCCATTTTCTTCTTTCACGTCCCATCCGAATGCTTCCCAGCGCTGCCGTATGGGTTCCAGCGGCATGACATCCTCTGTCGAGCCCGATATTTGCAGCCCGTTGCGGTCTATGAAGGCCACGAGGTTGTCCAGATGATATTTGTTGGCAGCCATGGCAGCCTCGTATATAGAGCCCTCGGCCTGCTCGCCGTCGCCCATCATCACGAAGGTGTGCCAGCTTTTGCTGTCCATTTTGGCGGCCAGCGCCATGCCCACGCCCACCGAAAGGCCGTGTCCCAGCGCGCCGCTGTTTATCTCTACGCCGGGAATGGTAACGTCAGGATGCCCTCCTAAGTGGGCATATTCCTTGCCATACTGTTCCAGTTCGCTCTCGGCGATGAAGCCTTTGTCTTGCAGCACACAGTAGAAAGCTTCAGCACAGTGGCCTTTGCTGAGCACGAAACGGTCGCGGTCGGGCCAGTGAGGATTCTTTGGGTCTACGTTTAACACCTTATTATATAATACGGTGAGCACGTTCAGCACCGAGAGGTCGCCTCCCGTGTGCCCTGTTCCTGCTGAGTAAATCAGTTTGATGAGCCTCAGGCGCAGTTTTTCCGCCTTAAGCTTGAGTTCTTCGTTTTTCATAATTGCAGGTAGTTACTTCTTGTTTGTTTTATGCAAATTTAGTAATAAGACGAATAATATGCAAGTATGCAATAGGTAATTAAAACAAATTAACTGAACTTTACGCTCCTTTTTCACCCCCTTGTGCCAATCTGCTGCCTGCCTTGCGCCGGCTTGTTATCGCGGCTGCAGCGTGCCCAAAGGGTCTTGTCTGGCCTTGATGGTGCAGGGCTTATCATGGTGCTGCAAACCAGGCACATAGCTTATGCTTTGCAAAACCCATGCTTTTGCGTTGCGAAATAGGCACTTTTGCGTTGCGAAATAGGCACTTTTGCGTTGCGAAATAGGCACTTTTGCAAAGCAGAAAGGGCATCTTTGTGAGGGCGTATGCAATGGCATCGCAAACAGAAATCTTGTTTTTAAGATGTATTTGCGATTTGTTAGTATTTTAACATTAAACATGGCGAATTGTAAGGATTAGAAAGCTATATGCTTACAGTATATTATTTATTATTCAAAATAAGATTTAAAATATATGAATATACGGATAAAAACAAAGCAAAGTGAAAGAATTTTGTTAATTTTGTAGCCAATTTGAAAGAGTGTATAGGTTATTTTTGATTTAATTGAAAGCCAATGGGAAGAAACGGATTGTATAATTCAGCCAACGAACATGATGCTTGCGGCGTCGGAATGGTGGTGAACATTCACGGCAACAAAAGCCACGAGCTGGTTGACAATGCACTGAAAGTACTTGAGAACATGCGCCACCGCGGAGCTGAGGGCGCCGACAATAAGACAGGAGACGGAGCCGGCATTCTGCTGCAAATACCGCATGAGTTCATTCTCTTGCAAGGTATACCGGTGCCTGAAAAAGGAAAATACGGCACAGGACTCGTCTTCCTGCCCAAGGATGAGGCAAAGCAACAGCAGATTCTCTCTATTATGATAGAAGAAATAGAGCGTGAAGGGCTCTCGCTCATGCATCTGCGCAACGTGCCTACCAACCCTGAGTGCCTCGGTTCGGCCGCTTTGGCCACAGAACCCGCCATCAAGCAGGTGTTCATAACCGGAGTGACTGACGAGGATGTGCCCGTGTTTGAGCGCACACTATATATAATAAGGAAGAAAATAGAGCGCAGGGTAAAGGACAAAGACTTCTACATCTGCTCTTTGTCGAGCAAGAACATTGTCTATAAAGGCATGCTTTCGAGTATGCAGCTCAGGCAATACTTCCCCGATCTTACCAATAATTACTTTACCAGCGGACTGGCTTTGGTGCACTCTCGCTTCTCTACCAACACGTTTCCAACGTGGAGTCTGGCTCAGCCCTTCAGGCTTTTGTGCCACAACGGCGAGATTAACACCATCAGGGGCAACCGAGGATGGATGCAAGCACGCGAGAGTGTGCTCTCAAGCGATGCCCTGGGCGACGTCAAAAACATCTCGCCCATCATACAGCCGGGCATGAGCGACTCGGCCAGCCTCGACAATGTATTTGAGTTCTTCGTCATGAGCGGACTGTCATTGCCTCATGCCATGGCCGTGATGATACCCGAAAGCTTCAACGACAAGAACCCTATATCCGAGGATCTGAAGGCCTTCTACGAGTATCACTCCATACTCATGGAGCCCTGGGACGGACCCGCCGCACTGCTCTTTAGCGACGGACGCTTCGCAGGAGGTATGCTCGACCGCAACGGACTGCGCCCCGCGCGCTACACCATCACCAAGAACGACACCATGGTGGTGGCTTCTGAGGTGGGCGTGATGGACTTCGACCCCTCAGAAATAGCCGAAAAGGGACGTCTGCAGCCCGGTAAGATACTGCTGATAGACACCCAGGAGGGCAAGATATACTATGACGGAGAGATAAAAGAGCGCCTTGCCGCTGCACATCCTTACCGTCAGTGGCTCTCTACCAACCGCATTCAGCTTGAGAAACTCAAGTCGGGCAGGAAGGTGAGAAACGATGTAGACAACCTCATACGCAAGGAGATAGAGTTCGGATTCGGCGAAGAAGATATCGACAACACCATCATACCCATGTCTACCAAGGGCCAGGAGCCTACAGCGTCTATGGGTAACGACACGCCGCTGGCCGTTTTGAGCGACAAACCGCAGATATTCTTCAACTACTTCAGGCAGCAGTTTGCCCAGGTAACCAACCCCGCCATCGACTCTATACGTGAGAATCTGGTGATGAGTCTCACCGAATACATCGGCAGAGTAGGCACAGGCATCCTCAATCCTAATGAAAGCAACTGCAAAATGGTGCGCCTGCCGCACCCCATACTGACCAATACGCAGCTCGACATACTGTGCAACATACGCTATAAGGGCTTCAACACGGTTAAGCTGCCCATGATTTTTGAGTGCGAAAAGGGCGAGACGGGGCTCCGCGAAGCGCTCGACACGCTCTGTCATGAGGCCGAACGTAGCGTGGATGAGGGCTACAACTACATCATTCTCACCGATAGAGACGTGGATGAGAGCCATGCCGCCATCCCCTCATTGCTGGCCGTGAGCGCCGTGCACCACTATCTCATCTCCGTGGGCAAGCGTGTGCAGACAGCGCTTATCGTGGAGAGTGGAGAGATTAGGGAGGTGATGCACGCCGCATTGCTGCTGGGTTATGGCGCATCGGCCCTTTGCCCGTACATGACTTACGCCATCCTCGACGACCTGGTGAAGCGTGGCCGCATACAAGAAGACTACAAGACGGCCGAGGCCAACTATATCAAGGCCGTGAAGAAAGGCCTCTTCAAGATTATGGCTAAGATGGGTATATCCACCATCCGAAGCTATCGGGGTGCCAAAATATTCGAGGCTGTGGGCCTGAGTGAGTCTTTGCTCAAGGCTTACTTCGGCACTGACGTGAGCACCATAGGCGGTATTGGCCTGGAAACCATAGCCCGCGACGCCCTGAGATTTCACAATATGGCGTTCAGCAAGACTACAAAGACTACCTTCCTGCCCAATTTGGGACAGTTCCATTTCCGCAAAGACGGCATAAAACATGCCTGGAACCCGGAAACCATTGCCACTTTGCAGCTCGCAACACGCACTGGCAACTACGCTAAATTCAAGGAATTCTCGCACTTGGTAGACGAAAAGGAGTCGCCGATATTTATTCGTGACTTCTTCGACTTCAAGCGTAATCCCATCGATATAGACAAGGTGGAGCCCGTAGAGTCTATTGTTAAGCACTTCGTATCGGGTGCCATGAGCTTCGGAGCGCTCTCTAAAGAGGCTCATGAGGCCATTGCCTTGGCCATGAACAAGCTGGGCACGCGTTCCAACACGGGCGAGGGAGGCGAAGACAACGATCGTTTCCACGCCACGGTAGACGGTATCAGCCTCTCATCTAAAACCAAACAGGTGGCCAGCGGCCGCTTCGGCGTCACAACAGAGTATCTGATGAATGCCGAGGAGATACAAATCAAGGTGGCACAAGGTGCTAAACCGGGTGAGGGCGGACAGCTTCCGGGCTTCAAGGTGAACGAGGTGATAGCCAAGACGCGCCACAGCATTCCGGGCATCAGCCTCATTTCGCCTCCTCCTCATCATGACATCTACTCCATAGAAGACCTTGCCCAGCTCATCTTCGACCTGAAGAACGTGAACCCCAAGGCCGCTATCAGCGTGAAGCTTGTGGCAGAAAGTGGCGTGGGAACTATTGCGGCAGGCGTGGCCAAGGCTAAAGCCGACCTCATTGTCATATCCGGCGCTGAGGGAGGAACGGGTGCCAGCCCCGCATCCAGTATGCGCTTTGCCGGCATTCCGCCTGAGATAGGCATCTCAGAGACGCAGCAAACGCTCGTCAAGAACGGCCTGCGCGGACAAGTAAGGCTGCAAGTAGACGGCCAGCTGAAGACAGGTCGCGACATCATACTCATGGCTTTGCTCGGCGCTGAGGAGTTTGGCTTCGGCACGGCAGTGCTCATTGTGCTGGGCTGCGTGATGATGCGCAAGTGCAACCTCAATACTTGTCCGATGGGAGTAGCCACACAAGACCCGCGCTTGAGGGCACATTTCAGGGGCCGTTATCAGTATCTCGTCAACTATTTCACCTTCCTTGCACAGGAAGTGAGGGAATATCTTGCCCAGATGGGCTTCACCAAGCTCAATGATATAGTGGGTCATACAGAGCTGATAGAGACAAGACACACCGATGACAAGAAACTCTCTACTCTCGACTTCAGCCGTTTGCTGCATCAGGAGAAGGGTAATTGCAGTTTCTACCACACCACACAGCAAATTCACGACCTCAGCGACGTGCTCGACAGGCGCATCATTCACGGAGCCGAACGTGCCATTGAGCGTAAGGATGAGGTGAACCTAGACTTCGCCATCAAGAATACCGACCGCGCGGTGGGCGCTATGCTGAGCGGTGAGATAGCCTCGCGCTACGGCGAAAAGGGCCTTCCCGACAAGACAATCAACGTGCGCTTCAAGGGTTCTGCCGGTCAAAGCTTCGGCGCATTCCTTGTTAAGGGCGTCGATTTCAAGCTGGAGGGCGACACCAACGACTATTTTGCCAAGGGACTGAGCGGCGGACGCATCTCTATATTGCCGCCTATACGTTCTAACTTTGCCGCTGAAGACAATATTATAGCCGGAAACACCGGCCTGTATGGCGCTACCAGCGGCGAGCTGTACGTCAACGGCAAGGTGGGAGAGCGCTTCGGCGTGCGCAACTCCGGCGCCATTGCCGTGATAGAAGGCGCCGGCGACCACTGCTGCGAGTACATGACAGGCGGCCGAGTGGTGGTTCTGGGCGAGACAGGACGCAACTTTGCTGCCGGAATGAGCGGCGGTGTGGCCTATGTATGGGACAAGAACCACAACTTCGACTTCTTCTGTAACATGGATATGGTGGAGATAAACCTGGTGGAAGACAGTGCTTACCGCAAGGAGCTGCACGAGCTGATACGCCAGCACTATCTCTACACGGGCTCAAAGCTGGCCCGCACCATGCTGGATGACTGGAGTCACTATGTAGAAGACTTCATTCAGGTGGTGCCGATAGAGTATAAACGCGTGCTGCAAGAGGAGCAGGTGAAGAAGTTACAACAGAAAATCGCTGACATGCAGCGCGACTATTAAAACACAGACGACAATGGGAAATCCAACAGCATTTTTACATATAGACCGCAAAGAAGCAGGTTACAGACCTATTCATGACCGTATTCACGACTTTGGAGAGGTGGAGCAGACCCTCAACCAAAAGGATAGAAGGGAGCAGGCCAGCAGATGTATGGACTGCGGAGTGCCCTTCTGCCATTGGGCTTGCCCGCTGGGCAACAAGCCGCCAGAGTGGAATGATGCCCTGTATAAGGGCGACTGGGAGCTCGCCTACAGGCTGCTGAACGACACTAACGACTTTCCGGAGTTTACAGGGCGCATCTGTCCGGCCCTCTGTGAAAAGGCCTGCGTGCTCAATTTAATGAACCATGAGCCCACCACAAACCGCGAAGACGAGGCTGCTATTACCGAGCATGCTTGGGAGGAAAACTACATCGTGCCCGTAGAAATAGAACGTAACGGCAAGAAGGTGGCCGTTATCGGTGCCGGGCCGGCCGGACTTGTGGCGGCCAACAGGCTCAACCACATGGGCTATAGCGTCACCGTGTTCGATGCAAGAGAGAATGCCGGTGGCTTGCTCAGGTACGGAATACCCAACTTCAAGCTCAACAAAGAGGTGATAGACCGCCGATTGCATCTTCTGGAAGAGGAGGGCATAACCTTCAAGTATAACGTGAAAGTAGACCTGAAGAAGTTGCCAGAGGGCTTCGACGCATACGTAGTGGCCACCGGAACGCCTACGGCACGCGACCTGAAGATACCCGGACGCGACCTGAAAGGCATCTACTTTGCACTGGACATGCTCTCACAGCAGAACAGAGTGCTGGCGGGTATGGAGTTCAAACGCGAGGAACTGGTGAACGCCAAGGGCAAGGATGTGCTTGTGATAGGCGGTGGCGACACGGGAAGCGACTGTATCGGCACGGCCCACAGACAGGGTTGCAAGAGCGTAACGCAGATAGAGATTATGCCCAAGCCGCCCGTTGGTCCTGACGACCCCAACAATCCATGGCCCAACTGGCCCCGTACGCTCAAGACAACATCCAGCCATGAGGAGGGTTGCACCCGCCGCTGGAACATCAACTCGCTGGAGTTTCTGGGCAAGAACGGCAGGCTTACGGGCGTGAAGGTGCAGCCTATAGACTGGAAACCCAACCCTGCCGGAGGGCGTCCGCTCATGGTTGAGGCCGGCGAACCCGAGGTTATCAAGGCCGACATGGTGCTGCTCTGCATGGGCTTCTTGAAGCCCCAGCAGCCCGAAATGCCCAAGAACGTGTTCTTTGCGGGCGATGCCAAGAACGGAGCCTCACTTGTTGTGAGGGCCATGGCAAGCGGAGGCGATGCCGCCAAGGCCGTGGATAAGTTGCTGAGAGGCTGACTCTACATCTTTTGACAAATAAAAGAAAGGCATTTCCACCACCCTTTGAGGGTGTGCGGAGATGCCTTTCTTCGTGGGCTTGTGGCCTTATTTCTTCAGGCTGTCGTTCAGCGTGCCCTGCCGGCGTGCCATCTTGCGCATCTTGCGCAGGGCCTTGTCGCGTATCTGTCTCACCCTCTCGCGCTTCAGTCCGTTTGCCTGCGCAATCTCCATCATGGTTTGTCGCGGGCAGCCGATGCCGAAGAAGGCACTCACAATGGTTTTTTCGCGCTCGTCAAGACGGTTGAGGGCCCATTGCAGCTCATCGCTTATGCCGTGCTCTATGAGCTTGTCATCGGCCTGTATGGCATTCTTGTCTTCCAGTATATGCAGCAGGTTGAAGGCGTTGTGACTGCCTATGGGCAGCGGCTGGTCTACAGATAAGGCCTTCTGCGGTTGCTTTCTGACGCTCTCTTCCTCCTTGCGCGGCACCTTATACAAGCCGGCCTGCTCGTTTATGGCACGCTCTATGGCACTGCGTATAAAGCCGTTGGCATACGATACGAAGCGTTTTCCGCGCGTGGCGTCAAACTTTCTCGATGCCTCTATCATGCCTATCGTGCCCTCACTCACCAGGTCATCCATAGACAGGCCACGGTTCTGATACTCCTTGGCAATGCTCACCACATAGCCAAGATTGTCGGTCACTAGTTTATTGCTGTTATTATCTGCCATAACTTATTGCTTTTTCGGTTTTTTGTCGCCCATGCCCCACGTTGTGCGAGGCATGTGTTAGACGTTGCAAATATATAAAATTTATTGCTAACTTGCTTTCTTCTCACGCTAAATATTTTGGCTTTGTTATGGTCAAAGCGCCTTTCTGCCATCCGGAGGGCACTTTCTTTGCTTTTCATCGTGCCTTTTTTATGAGATAAAACAAATTATATTTTATGATAATATAAATTATATTGAATACTAAAATAAATTATATTATGTATAAATATAAATTATATTATTTTTTCATTCCGCCTCTTTTGCTTCTTTGTATGCAGTGTTCAGCCAGCCGTCGGGGCCATTGCTGTTTTGCCGGCTTAGCGGTGTCACAAAAAAAGGCTCCCCGGTTAAGGGAGCCTCTGCTATGACTATGACTTAGGACTACATCAAGCCCAGCCATCGAAGAATGTCGTTGAGATTGGCCACTACCATGAGAATGAGCAGGAAGGATATGCCTATATACTCTGCTCTTATCATGAATTTCTCGCTGGGTTTGCGCCTTGTTATCATCTCGTAGAGCAAGAAGAGCACGTGGCCACCGTCGAGTGCCGGTATGGGAAGGATGTTCATGAAGGCCAGGATGATGCTCAGAAAGGCCGTCATGCGCCAGAATTTATACCAGTTCCACTCTGCCGGGAACAGTCCTCCGATGGCACCGAAGCCTCCGAGCGACTTCACTCCCTCTGAAGAGAACACATATTGCATGTCGCTCACATAGCCTTTCAGCACGTCCCAGCCGTAGGCTATGCCTGCGGGGAAGCTCTGCAAAAAGCCGTAATCTACATGCGTGGGCTTATAATAGTCCATAATGGTGCTGCGGGCTACGCCTATTGCCAGTTCGGGTGTGAGCACGGCGCGGCGCACGAGCGTGTCTTTCGCGCCTTTATGTGTGAAAGCCAGGGTCACGCTGCGCACCTTCATAGAGTCTTGTGATGTGGTGGCGTTTTCCATTTTTTGCTGCAGCGAGCTGATGGCATCGTCTATGTCATTCCATGAGCTGACGGGTTTGCCGTTGAAAGCCACTATGCGGTCGCCCGCCTTCATGCCCATCTTCAGAGCCGGAATGCCGTATTTGTCGGTCTTCATGCTCTTTGCTATCTCCGGATAGTCGGTGCTCAGGCCCTTTATAACAGCCGGAACGTAGGGTCTGACAAAGGCCGGTTGTGCCTTGACCATATCCAGCAGGTTGATGTTTCCGGGCAGGTTGAGGCTCATCTTCTTGCCGTTGCGTATGATGTCTACGCGATGTGCTTTAGACAAGTCGCGAAACATGTCGCCGTTGAAGTCCTTAAACGCCCGCTTGTCTGTGCCCAGCAGCACGTCGCCATCCCTGAATCCGAGCTGCTTGGCTTGGCTGTTGAAGGTCATGCCCATGCTCATGTCGGCCACTTTATAATAGGTGTCGCCCCAGTGGAACATAATCATGGAGTAGATGAAGAGCGCCAGCACGAAGTTGACTGTCACACCTCCAATCATGATGAGCAGCCTCTGCCATGCCGGTTTGGTGCGAAACTCCCACGGTTGTGCCGGTTTGGCCATCTGATCGGTGTCGAAACTCTCGTCTATCATGCCTGCTATCTTGCAATAACCGCCCAGTGGGAGCCACCCCATGCCGTATTCGGTGTCGCTGTTCTTAGGCTTCCAGCTGAAGAGAGCGCCCTTCCATTTGCCTATTGACACGTCGAAGAAGATGAAAAACTTTTCTACCCGCACGCCGAAGAGCTTGGCAAAGAACATGTGTCCGCCCTCATGCAGCAGCACGAGCAGGGATATGGAGAGAATGAACTGAATGAGTCTGATGAGAAAAACTTCCATGATGATTTTGTTATTTGTTCATGATTTCGGTTGCAATGCGCCTGGCTTCGGCGTCGGTCTGTACGTAGACGTCGTAGTCGGGCTTCTTTTCAAAGGTGGCCTTGGCCATGGTTTGCTCTATGATGTCGCCCATGTCGAGGAACGAGCACTGCCCTTTGCGGAAGCCCAGGTTCACTATCTCGTTGGCGGCATTCACTATGCAGGGCATATTTCCGCCAGCCTTGATGGCCTGATAGGCCATGGCGAGGCACTTGAATTTGCTTACGTCGGGCTTGAAAAACTCTAGTGGCTGGCTGAAAAGGTCGAGCCGCTTTCCGTTGAGAGGCAGTCTGTCGGGATATGTGAAGGCATACTGAATGGGCAGACGCATGTCTGGCGCGCCCAGCTGACCCTTTACGGCTCCGTCGACAAACTGTACGGCGCTGTGAAGAATGCTTTGTGGGTGGATAAGAACCTGAATCTTGTCGGCCGGAACGCCGAAGAGCCACTTGGCCTCCATCACTTCGAAGCCCTTGTTCATGAGTGAGGCCGAGTCTATTGTTATCTTTGCGCCCATCTGCCATGTGGGATGCTTCAGCGCGTCGGCGGCCGTCACGTTGCGCAACTGGTCGTGTGTATAGAGCCTGAAGGGACCTCCTGAGCAGGTGAGCAGTATTTTTTCTATCTCGTTGCCGGCCTCTCCCACGATGCTTTGGAATATGGCTGAGTGCTCACTGTCTACCGGAATGATGGGCGAGTGATACTCATTGGCGAGGCGGCATATCAGTTCACCGGCCACCACGAGGGTTTCTTTGTTGGCCAGACATATCTTTTTATGTGCCTTGATGGCCCTTATGGTGGGCTCAAGTCCGGCAAAGCCCACCATGGCAGTGAGCACCATGTTGATGGGTCCGGCCTCTACAATTTGGCAAAGCGCCTCTCTGCCGGCATAAACCTTGATGTCGGGCTGGTCGCTAAGCGCATCTGAGAGTGCCTTGTAATGGGCTTCGTTGGCTATTACCACAGCGGCGGGGTGATATTGGCGTGCCTGTTGGGCCAGCTTCTCCCATTGGTTGTTGGCCGTCAAGCAGTAAGCCTCAAAGCGGTCGGCATGTTGTGAGATGACATCTAGGGCCTGCGTGCCTATAGAGCCCGTGCTGCCCAGAATGCATATTTGCTGTTTCATCTTGATGCAATATATTAATATAAGGTGTAATGGGCTTTCGCTCGGCTAGCTGTCTAGACTGAGAAGCCCTTCGGGAATGTTCATTGTGACGGTCTGACCGGCGGTGTCTATATCCTCAATAAGATTGTCGGATGCCGGCACAAGCACTTCGCCCTGCTCTGTTTCTATCTCAAAGAGCAGGTTGATGGTGCTGTCGTCTAAGCCGGTTATGGTGCCCACGATGTGCCCCGTGGCCGCGTCTATGAGCTTAAAGCCTATGATGGCGGCCACAGAAGGGTTGTCGGCATCGGCGTCGGCAAGCTTTCGGGGAAAGAAAACGTCTGCTCCGGTGAGCTCAGAAGCCTTTTCTTGCGAGTTGACATCGCAAAACTTAACGATTGCTGTGCTGTCTGACTGAAAGCGATATTCTTCTATGAAGAAGGGAACCAGAATACCCTCAATGTCCAGCACCAGGTATTCGGCATCCGTACGGTCGAATATGTCATCGCTGAATTGCATCTTCAGCTCGCCTTTCACGCCATGCGGCTTCCCTATACGGCCTATCTTGTATACTTCTTCGGGTCTTATCATCAGCTGTTGGTGCGTTGTATGTGTGCTCCGAGGGCGTTAAGTCGGTTCTCAATGTCCTCATATCCCCGGTCTATCTGTGCAATGTTGTCTATTCGGCTTGTGCCTTTCGCGCTGAGAGCTGCTATGAGCAGGGCTATGCCGGCGCGTATGTCGGGGCTTGTCATTCGCCCTGCGCGCAGCTGTCGGCAATGGTCGTGGCCCACCACAACGGCACGGTGAGGGTCGCATAGAATGATTTGGGCACCCATATCGATGAGTTTGTCAACGAAAAAGAGTCTGCTTTCGAACATCTTTTGGTGGAAGAGCACGCTTCCTCTGGCCTGTGTGGCCACCACGATGAGCACAGATATGAGGTCAGGAGTGAGGCCGGGCCAGGGCGCGTCGGCCAGTGTCATAATGGTTCCGTCTATGAATGAGTCTATCTCATAATGGTCTTGACGGGGTATGATGAGGTCGTCGCCCTCCTCAATGATGCGTACTCCCAGTCTGCGGAAGCTCTCTGGAATGATGCCCAAATGCCTTATAGCCACGTCTTTAATGCGTATGCCGTCGCCAACCATGGCAGCCATGCCTATGAAGGAGCCCACTTCGATCATGTCGGGCAGGGTTGTGTGCGTTGTTCCGTGCAGTTCCTTCACGCCAACTATGGTAATCAGGTTGCTGGCAATGCCGCTTATGCAGGCTCCCATGCGGTTGAGCATGTGGCATAGCTGCTGTATGTAAGGCTCGCAAGCTGCATTATAGATGGTGGTAGTGCCTTCGGCGAGCACTGCTGCCATGATGATGTTGGCCGTACCGGTAACAGAAGCTTCGTCAAGAAGCATGTAAGAGCCCACTAGCTTGTCGGCTTTTATCTCGTAAACGTTGCGCCCTTCCACATGCTCAAAGGTGGCTCCGAGGTGCTTGAAGCCCAGGAAGTGGGTGTCAAGCCGCCTTCTGCCTATCTTGTCGCCGCCTGGTTTGGCCACCGTGGCTCTGCCAAAGCGCCCCAGCAGGGGGCCTATGGTGAGCACGGAGCCTCGCAATGAGGATGTGCGCTTAACGAATTCGTCGCTCTGGAGATAGTCTAGGTCGAGCTCATCGGCTTGGAATGTGTACTCACAAGAACCTGTTTTCTCAACCTTTACGCCCATATCTATGAGCAGCTTAATGAGGTTTTTCACATCGAGAATGTCGGGTATGTTTCTCAACACCATCTTTTCTGGCGTGAGCAGCGTGGCGCTCACCACTTCAAGAGCCTCATTCTTGGCTCCTTGCGGAGTTATGGCTCCGTGCAGGCGATGCCCTCCTTCGATGATAAACGATTCCATTTTTTATTTTCTTTTACGCCGCCTGTCGGTCAGCTCGCGTTCGTTAATCTTGTCAAATGTAAAATGGTCTAAGTCCAGTTGTATCTTACCGTCGGTATATCTGGCCAGATCTGAAGCCACCTTCTCATCGTCGGCAGAGCCGTGGCTCCACTGTATGAGGTCGCGTTTCATTTGGTTTGCCACCAGCCTTACGAGTGCGTCGCGCTCCTCACCGGGCTCCATAGACTTGAGTTTGTCGAACAATTCAAACATCATCTTGCCGTAATGGCGCACCGGAATATGCGTCATGGGGTAGGTGAGAGGCTTGGGCCGCTTCTCTATTTGCTTTGCCTGAGAGATGTCGAAGGGGTAATCGATGTCTAATTTAAAGTCGGCCATGATGGCAAGATGGTCCCATAGCTTGCGCTCATGGTCTTCGTTACGGTCCATCTGCGGGGCCATACGGTCCATGACGGCCACTATGGCCTCGGCGCAACGCTGCCTTTCCTCTTTGGTAGGAAGCTTGCAGGCGTAGTCCACCATGCTTTGCACTTCCCTTCCGTACTCCGGCAGGCGTAGTTTTTCGCGTTGCGTGTTGTAATCCAGTCCTTTTATGTTCATCATATCTGGGTTTCTAATATAATTTTTTACAGTAGTTTCTTGGGCTTTTTGGCCACGAAGTCCTTCAGATAAAAGGGCACAAAGTAGGCCACATCCTCAAAACGGCCTTCCGCCATACGCTTTTCGGCGAGCGGAAGCATGTTCTTTGCCAGTGGCTCAATGTCTTTTATGAGGTGCGCGTTGGGATGGTTGATGGTGCTCATACATTTAGATGCGCCATTGCCGAAGAAGTAAACGGGGCCTCGGTCGAGGTATTCGCGGTAGGTATCAGCGTCTACCACGTCGGCTTGTATGCCTCTTTGCTCTTTCAGCGCGCGGTCGAATATCTGCGAGTATACCTCCATACGCCGTGCGTCTAGCATGGGGCAGATGAGTGATTCGGGCTCTATCTCCTCGTGATGCAGCAGCACCGGCACGCAAAGCAGCTCAAGGGTGGGCACCGCAATGAGCTTTATGCCGCGGCCATAGCATATACCTTTGGCCATGGAAACACCGATGCGCAGGCCTGTATAAGAGCCCGGGCCGCAGCTAACTGCCACGGCATCAAGAGGAATGGCGTGATTATCGATAAATGAGAGTGCCTCATCAATAAAGGTTCCCAGCCTTTCTGCATGGTTCGGACCACTGTGATCTTCCTTGTTAAAGATGCATTCGCCGTCGTTGCTTACGGCTGCCGAGCACACTGAAGTGCTGGTTTCAATGTTCAAAATACAAGACATAAAATATAATATCTTCTAAATAATCCGCAAATTTACGCTTTTTTCCTCGCTTTTTTGTACTTTTGCATATATTTAACTCAATAGCACTATCATGATATTATCTATGACTGGTTACGGCAAAGCTGTCGTAACGTATAAACAGAAGAAGATTAACGTTGAGATAAAGTCACTTAACAGCAAGGCACTCGACCTCTCTACGCGCATCGCGCCCCTATATAGGGAGAAGGAAATGGAGATACGCAAGCTCATTGCAAAGGTGTTGGAGCGTGGCAAAGTAGACTTTGCTATATGGATAGACCAGGATGCTACCGCTGACGCAACGCCTATCAACTCAGCCTTAATCGAGAATTACTATCATCAGATAAAGGATTTGTCGGAGCGCTTGGGCATACCTGAGCCCACCGATTGGTTTCAGATACTCGTCAGAATGCCCGATGTTACGCTTAAAACCGACAATGAAGCGCTCAGTGATGAGGAATGGGAGGCTGCCAAAACGGCCATTCATCAGGCTCTAGACCACCTTGTGGAGTTCAGAACGCAAGAGGGTGCGGCCTTACAAAAGAAGTTTAACGAGAAGGTAGACAACATTGAGAAGCTCTTGCACAGCATAGATGCTTATGAAGAGAGCCGCGTTCCTAAGATAAAAGCTAAGCTTATAGAAGAACTGAAGCAGATTCCGGAGGTGCAATATGACAAGAACCGGCTTGAGCAAGAGCTTATTTACTACATCGAAAAGCTTGATATAAGCGAGGAGAAGCAGCGTTTGGCCAATCATTTGAAGTATTTCCGCGAGACAATGAACGAGTCTGGGCATGGCGTAGGCAAGAAACTGGGCTTCATAGCACAGGAGATGGGTCGCGAAATAAACACTACGGGCTCTAAAAGCAACCAGGCTGAGATGCAGAACATTGTGGTTAAGATGAAAGATGAGCTGGAGCAAATCAAGGAACAAGTATTAAACGCACTCTAAATGAAAGGAAAATTCATTGTCTTCAGCGCGCCGTCAGGCAGCGGCAAAAGTACCATCATCAACTGGCTCATGCAGTCTCACCCCGAGTTGTCGCTGGCTTTCTCTATCAGTTGCACCAGTAGGGCACCCCGTGGCAATGAGCGTAATGGCGTGGAATACTTTTTCTTGTCGCCTCAGGAGTTCAGACAGAAGATAGCCGAAGGCCAGTTTTTGGAGTACGAAGAGGTTTATCAGGATCGCTTTTACGGCACGCTGAAGAGTCAAGTAGAGGCTCAGGCAGAACGTGGAGAGAACGTAGTGTTCGACGTAGACGTGAAAGGCGGCTGCAACATCAAGCGCTTTTATGGCGACAGAGTGTTGAGCCTGTTCATTCAGCCGCCCTCATTGGCTGAGTTGGAGCATCGTCTTCGTGGCAGAGCGACCGACACAGAAGAGGCTATTAGCAATCGTCTTGCTAAGGCGAAGTATGAACTTTCGTTTGCCAACCAGTTCGATCATGTGATAGTGAACGATGATCTGAAGCAGGCCGAACAGCAAACCTATGAGCTGGTTAGTAGTTTCCTGAAAGGCTGAAGCCATGCGCATAGGTATTTACGGCGGCACTTTCAACCCCTTTCATAACGGTCATCTCACCCTGGCCCGCACTTTTTTAAGTGAGTATGAGCTTGATGCGGTGTGGCTGATGGTGTCGCCTCAGAACCCTTTCAAGCGCAATGATGTTCTTTTGTCTGACGAGTTGCGCTACAAAATGGTGAGCCAGGCTTTGCAAAATGAGCCTTGTTTGCATGCAAGCAACTACGAATTCAGCTTGCCCAAGCCCTCTTACACCTGGCATACCCTGCAAAAGCTCTCGGCCGACTATCCTTCTCACACCTTCATATTATTAATAGGGGCCGACAACTGGCGCGATTTTTCCAAGTGGTATCATGCCGATGACATCCTCAGGCATTATGAAATAGCTGTCTTTCCACGTGAGAACGTGGCCTTGAATGCATCGGAAATGCCACGAAATGTAAATATTTTACATGCTCCACTTGTCAATGTCAGCAGCACGGAGATACGCAACAGAGTGGCAAAAGGCTTGCCGATAGACAGTCTTGTGCCTGCTTCTGTGGCTCAGATGATACGTCAGCATAAGCTCTATGCCCATCAATGACTTGCAAATATAAGGTCGATAGGAGCTTTCACTCATTTTTTTGGAACATTGCAATGCACGGTTTGGCTTTTTATCCATACTTTTTGCCCACTTTCCTTGCATTGCCTTTGATAAACCAAACAAAACTTGATGGTTTGGGAAAAAAGCACTAATTTTGCACCAAATTATCGTTGAGGTATGAGATACGTGCGCAAAGTAACGTCTTTATTAAAACTTTTTTACGAGCCCTTGAGGCGTAACGGGCTTTTCTTCAGCTTCATGTTGCTCACCACCTTCACCGTGAGTGTGCTCGAATTGCCAGATGATGAGCGGGTGTCAGGCACCCCGCTGGGCTGGGACGAGTCGTTCTTGGAGGTTTATTTGTTATGTGTTGTGCTCGCCTTGCTGCCCTTGCGTGTGCGCCGATGGGTCAGTGGCGTGTTGGCATTCATGGTATATGCTGTGTCCATAGCCGATGTCTTCTGCTTTCAGAAGTTTCATTCCGTGCTCAATCCCACTATGCTTCTGCTCGTAGGCGAGACCGACAGCCGCGAGGCAAGCGAGTTTCTGACGAGCTATCTCACCCCCGATCTCATCTTTTCAGGGGTAGGTCTCATCCTGCTTTACGCCATCTTGCACCTTATCTTCGGCCTTTTGTGGCATCGGAGGCAACATTTTCCCGTGTCCATACGTGTGACCTTGAATGATGCCGTGGCCACTTGCAAGCGGCTGCAGGCTCCCTTTGGCTTCTTGGTTCTGGCCTTATTGGCTGTCTGCATCTGCACTTCGGCTCATAATTATGCCAAGATGAGGCTCTTGTTTGGCCTCGATTCCATCGGCGAAATAGAACATGAGCTCACCAACAAGGACTGTGCGCAGTTCTATCAGCCCTGTTCCAGACTGGCATTCAGCATCTTCAGCAACGAGTTGGCCGCACAGCAGGTAGGCAAGCTCATTGCTGCCAAAGACAAGGCGGGCGTAGACAGCTGCTCGTTCACTTCACCTAACATCGTGCTTATCATAGGTGAGAGCTATGGTAAGCACCATTCGCAGCAGTATGGTTACTTTATGCCCACCACGCCCAGGCAGATACGATTGCAGAAGACGGGCCTTCTCACACCCTTCACCGATGTTGTGTCGCCCTGGAACCTCACCAGTTACGTCTTCAAGAATGTGTTCTCACTGCATGTAGTGGGCGAAAAGGGCGAGTGGTGCGATTATCCTCTCTTCCCCGAACTGTTCAGAAAGGCAGGCTATCACGTCACTTTCGCCACCAATCAGTTCCTTCCCAAAGCCAAGGAAGCCGTATACGATTTCAGCGGAGGCTTCTTTTTGAACCATCCAGAGCTCTCCGCGTCGATGTTCGACACGCGCAACGACCGCTTGTTCCGCTACGATGCTGGCCTTGTAAAGGACTATTACGACCATCTGAGCAAGCAAAACAAAGAGCATAACCTCATCATCTTCCACCTCATCGGGCAGCATGTGGGCTACATACAACGCTGTCCGCCCGACCGCAGACGCTTTACGGCAGATGATTATGCCGACAAACGCCCCGAGCTAGACGGCAGGAAGCGTCGCATCTTGGCCGATTATGACAATGCCACCTTATATAATGACAGCATCGTAGCCGACATTGTGCGTCGCTTCTCCACGCAGAATGCCATCGTGATATATATGCCTGACCACGGCGAAGAGTGCTATGAGGGCAACCGCGGCTTCTTCTGCCGCAACCATTCGGCCAAGATAGACTACGATTTGGCACGTTATGAGTTTGAGATACCCTTTTGGATATACTGCTCGCCCAAGTATGTAGCGTCACACCGAGAGATATTCCGTGAGATAAAGGCAGCTCGGCGCCGGCCTTTCATGACCGATGCCTTGCCCCATTTGCTGCTCTATCTGGCCGGCATACACACCCCTTATTATCACTCACAGTATAACATACTCAGCCCGGACTATGATGCCAAGAGGCCCAGGCTGCTTAAGAATACAACAGATTATAATCAACTTATCAAGGAACATCATGCAAAAAAACTTGCTCACTAAGCAGGAATGCAGCGCACTAAGGGGCTTGGCCATTATCGGTATATTCCTTCATAACTATTGCCATTGGCTCGGCCCGGCAGTGAAAGAAAACGAATACCAGTTCTTCCGCATGAATGTAGACGGGCTTAACCGTGCCTTGCTGCATCCCGACGGCCTGTTTCCAGTTCACCTCATCTCCTTTTTCGGTCATTATGGCGTGCCCATCTTCCTCTTTCTGAGTGCATACGGGCTCACCATGAAGTATGAGAGCGCGGCCCAGACGGGACTTTCAGAACCTTCGCCATGGCGTTTCACGCGCTACCACTTCCTCAAGTTGTTCAAGATGATGATAGTAGGCTTCGTGGCATTCACCATGGTAGACAATGTTCTTCCCCATCCTCACGAATATCATTTCCTTGATGTTGTAGCTCAGCTGGGTCTGTTTAACAACGTGTTGCCTCATCCCGATGATGTGATATGGCCGGGACCCTATTGGTTTTTTGGCCTGATGCTTCAGCTATACATCGTCTATAGGCTGCTGCTTTACCGTCGTCACTGGGGCTATACGGTGGGTCTCATCGCCTTATGTACGGCCATTCAGCTGCTGTGCGACCCCGAAGGCGAGGCCCTCAACCGCTGGCGCTACAACTTCATCGGCGGTATATTGCCTTTCGGTGCCGGTCTTTTGTTTGCCCGTTATGGCTCTATGCCATCCCGGCAGAAGCTTGTTGTCGTTGTGCTTCTGTCTGTTTTAGGCACTTATGCGTTCTCTCAGAATTACATTTTATGGTATCTTGTACCCCTGTTGGTGGTCTTCGGCAGCGTGGCTTTGGTCAGATTGCTCCCCGTCAAGTGCCTTTCGCTCTTCGATAAGGTAGGCGTTATCAGTGCGGCATTGTTTGTTTGCCACCCCATCACGCGCAGGTTGTTCATCCCCATCAGCCATAGAGACTACATTTATACTGGCCTTTTGCTCTACGTGGTGGCCAGTCTGTGTCTGGCCTGGGCATTTTATAAGCTGCTGAAGTATATTCCTAACCCCAAAATGAGCAAGCATTCATGAACCCCATCAAGGACATTGAACTTCAGAACATCAGCCGCTATCGAGGCGAACTGATGGGAGCTGCCATGCTGTTTGTCATTCTCTTCCATGTGGGACTGCCCCGAGAGGATGCCTTTTACGGTCTTCGTCGAATAGGAAACATAGGTGTAGACATGTTCCTCTTCCTCAGTGGAGTGGGCCTTTGGTTCTCTTGGACGAAGCATCCGTCGCTCAAGCACTTCTTTACGAGGCGTTACCTGAGAATTTATCCTGCCTGGCTCATCATCGCATGTCTGTTTTATATCCCCGACTTCTTAGGCTCCCGGCAGTTCAGTACCAACATCATCGACCTCTTGGGCGATGTACTTATCAACTGGGACTTCTGGCTTCACGATGAGCTAAGCTTTTGGTATATACCCGCAACCATGATGCTTTACCTCTTTGCCCCCGCCTATATGCAGCTCATCATCAAGCATCCCGTCTATCGTTGGCTGCCCGTTGTGATGATTATGTGGTGCATCCTGGTGCAGTATGTCACTCCCATTCATGCCGCCGTGGGCCATCTAGAGATATTCTGGAGCCGTGTTCCCATCTTCTTCATAGGCATTAACTTTGGCAAGGCAGTGAAAGAAAAGCGTTGCATGGACGGCGCTTCGCTATGGCTCATCGTGCTTGTTTTTGTCATGGCCTTTGCTTCCAGCGTCTTCCTTGAGCAGGTCAGGCATGGTCAGTTTCCGCTTTTCATCGAGCGCATGCTCTATATACCGCTCACCGTGACGGCCATTCTGCTTCTCAACCGGGTGTTTCGTCGCACCCCAAAATGGTTCAACGCAACCTTCAGAGAGGTAGGTGCGCTGAGCCTGGAGGCCTATCTCATCCACCTGCACTTTGTTTTGGTGCATATAGAGAGGTTTCATTGGAGCTATTGGCCCACCTTCCTGGTTTGCATAGCCATCACCATGCCGTTGGCATGGCTCCTGCATAAGATAGTAGAACTGGGTGTTAAGCCCTTAGAAAACAAGGTGAAATGAAAGATTTGATACGCCTCATCCGTCCCAAGCAGTGGATTAAGAGTGCCATTGTTTTTGCCCCTGTGTTCTTTGGTGGGGCCTTCTTTCATGCGTCGGCATTGCTTCTGTCGCTCTTGGCGGCCATAGCGTTCAGCTTTGTGGCCTCTTCCATCTATTGTCTCAATGACATCATCGACGTAGAGGCCGACCGCCGTCATCCCGTCAAGTGTCATCGGCCCATTGCTTCAGGCCGTGTGAGCGTCAGGCAGGCCTATATGCTCATGGCCGTCATGGCCTTGCTGGGCTTTGGCTTAGCTTTTCTGCTGCCGCAGGGTGCATTTTCTGTTGCGGGCGTGCTTGCCTTTTATTGGCTTCTTAACATAGCTTATTGCCTGCGTCTTAAGCAATATGCCATCATCGACGTGTGCATAGTAGCCTTCGGCTTTGTGCTTCGTTTGTTGGTGGGCAGCTTTGCTACGGGCGTGGTTCTGAGCAAGTGGATTGTCCTGATGACCTTCCTGCTCATGCTCTTCCTCTCGTTTGCCAAGCGCAGAGACGATGTGGTGCGCATGAACGAGACGGGTGAGGCACCGCGGAAAAACACCATTCGCTACAACCTCACCTTCATTAACCAGGCCATAACCATCACTGCTTCGGTCACGTTGGTATGCTATATCATGTACACCATGAGCCCGGAGGCCATCGCAAGCTCACATTCCAACTACCTGTATCTCACGTCTGTGTATGTCGTTGTGGGGCTTATGCGTTACATTCAGCTAGCCGTGGTAGACAAGAAGAGCGGCGATCCCACCAAAGTGATGCTCTACGACCACGTCACGCAAGTCATTCTGCTGGCCTGGTGCATCACTTATTTGCTTCTCATTTATTTCTGTTAGCGCCATGAAAGTATATGCATTCGACTTCGATGGCACGCTCACCACGCGCGACACGCTCATAGCCATCTTCAGATATGCCCGTGGCGACGCCTTCACTTTGCTTGCTTTTCTGCTCTTTTCGCCTTTGCTGGTGCTCATGAAGCTTCATCTTTATCCTAACTGGAAGGCCAAGCAACTCATGTTCGGCTATTTTTTCAAGGGTATGAAGTTAACGGATTTCAATGATTTATGCAAGCGTTTTGCCAAAGACAACCGCCACTTGCTCCGCCCCAGGGGCATGGAAACTGTGGCCGAAGCGTTGCGTGAGGGCAGCGAGGTGCTTGTGGTAAGTGCCAGTTTAGACAACTGGGTGCACCCCTTCTTTGACGGTATGCAGGGGCATTTGCATGTGCTGTGCACCCGGCCAGATGTAAGAAACGGAGTGCTCACCGGCAAGTTTATCACCAAAAACTGTTATGGCAGCGAGAAGGTGAGGCGCATAGAGAGATGCCTTCCCTACAGAGAGCAATATGAGTTGATAGCCTTCGGCGACAGCCGGGGCGATAAAGAGATGTTGGAATATGCAGACAAAGGATATTATAAGCCGTTTAGGCGGTAAGTCTTTAGGGCAAGTCATCCGCTTTGGCATCGTGGGTGTGGCCGCTACAGCCATACAGGCGGTGCTCTATCAGGTGCTGGTGGGCTGGCTTCGGGCCGAGATAGCCAATGCCATAGCCTATGTGGTGAGCTTCATCTTCAACTATGTGGCCTCCACGCGCTTCACTTTCCGCGTCAAGTCATCCGCCCGCCGGGGGGCCGGCTTCTTGCTTTCGCACCTCATCAATTTCACGTTGCAAACCCTTATCCTGCACCTCTGCATCAGGCTGGGGCTCACAGAGCGTTGGGCCATGGTGCCCATGTTCGTCATTACCGTGCCGGTTAACTTTCTGTTGGTACGGTTCTTTCTTACACGAAAATGAAAAAAGCATTACGACTGTTTGTACCTAAGGCCGAGGAACGCCTGCCGGGCGTTGTCATGTTGGCCTATTTCATTGCGCTCAATGCGCTTACCATCATGAAGTATGGGCATAAGTACGCCCACATGGTGAATGATTATTTTCACTGGTTTGTAGATTCTTTCCACGTCTCGGGCTTCGATCCGCTCTCTTACGTGGTGCTTTCCTGCTGGGGAGCCGACTATAATGTGTTCCGCCATCCGCTGCTTGCGTTCTTCATGTACCTGCCCAATCAGGTCAACCAGGGCCTGATGTGGCTCACTGGAAAAAACTGCGTGCAGTATGTCATGGCCTTCATCCTGGTGCTCTTTGCCTATTATGGCTTCATCTTCCTTTACAGAATATGCCGCGAGCTCATCGGTCTGGAGCGGCGTGATGCCACGTTGCTGTCCATGGCCTTCTACACCTTTGCCTATGTCATGGTGCCCGTCATGGTGCCCGACCATTTTTCCTTGTCGATGACCATGCTCATCTTTACCCTTTATGTGTGCGGAAAGCTGCAGCAGCAAGGCCGAAAGTTGGGCATTGGTCAGACCCTCTTGCTGTTTGTCATCACGGCAGGCACTTCGCTCAACAATGGCATCAAGACCTTTCTTGCGGCTCTTTTCACCAACAAGAAGGCTTTCTTCCGTCCTCGATACATCCTCTTAGCCGTACTGCTGCCCTCTGCTGTGATGTGGAAGGGTGCGCGTGAGGAGTGGTTTTATCTTGTAAGACCGGGCTGGCTGGCGCATAAGGAGGCCAAGAAAGCTAACGAAAACAAGCGTAAGCAGGCATTTATCGCCCATTTCACCGATACTTTGCACACGCACGATAAGGCTGTGGCTCAGGCCAAAGCCACACAAGCGTATCAGCAAATGAAGGCTCAGCGACGAAAAAATGCCTTCTCGCACATGCGGCATGGCAAGCCTCTGGGCAAGGGAGAGTTTACTCAGTGGACCGATATCACCACAAGCCGTACCGAGACACTGGTAGAGAACCTCTTCGGCGAGTCGTTCTTGCTGCACGACACCCATACGCTCGAGGACGTGCTGCGCACCCGCCCCATCATCGTAGCATATAAAGCATGGCAAAACTATTTTGTCGAGGCCGTCATCGTCTTGCTCTTTGCCTTAGGCATCTGGTGCGGACGGCGCAGCCGCTTCTTGTGGATGGCGCTCTCGTTCTTCGGCTTCGACATGCTCCTGCACATGGGTCTGGGCTTCGGCATCAACGAAGTTTACATCATGGCGCCTCATTGGATTTACGTCATACCCATCTCCCTGGCCTTTCTGTTCAGCCATTTGCGGGGCCGGACATTACTTGTGGGCCGTGCCGTTGTCCTGTTGTTGGCCGCCTATATGCTGCTCTGGAACGGCACACTCCTGGTGCATTACATGCTGGGATAGTGCTCCCGGCGCTAGGAAAGTCCGTTCCATGCGGCCAAACGAGCCTTGGCCACCTCCGGCTTCATGGCCTCCTGCAGGGGCATATCCGGCTCGTTGATGCTCTCTACCTTATAAAATCCCGCCTTCAACAATTCGTCTTTATCACTCACACCACCCGACAGCAAGCACACCTTTACGCCCGCTTGCCGGGCATGGCGTAGCAATACGCCGGGCAATTTGCCCATCAGCGTCTGCCTGTCGCTGTGTCCTTCGCCCGTAAAAACCATGTCGGCGTGTGCCAACAGCTCGTCAAAATGGCACCATTTCAGTAATAGCTCGGCACCTGAAGCCATCTTTGCGTTCATAAACTGCATGAAGGCGTAGCCCAGTCCGCCCGCTGCGCCCGCCCCGGCACATGCACTTCGGTCGTAGCCACAGTGCCTTGCGCTGATGTCGGCAAAGCGTTTTGCCCTGCGGTCTATCTGCTCTATCTGTTCGTCGGTGGCCCCTTTCTGCCTTGCGAAGACGTGTGCCGCGCCCTGCGGACCGTAGAGTGGGTTGGTTACATCGCTGGCCAGCGTGACGCTTATGCCCTTGAAGCACCGCTCAAGCACCCCGTCTATCGTATCTTCATTGTGTTTCCCCAGTTTGTCCAGCAGCGCTTTGAGCATGCCCATGCCACAGTCGCTTGTGGCCGTTCCGCCCAATCCTATCACCATGTGATGTGCCCCGTGTGCCACGGCATCGGCTATCAATTCGCCCAGACCGTAGGATGTGGCCCGCAAGGCATTGCGTTGCTCCGGCTCGATGAGGCTCAAGCCACACACTTGAGCCACCTCAATGATGGCCGTGTCGGCTGACATGCCATAGCAGGCTGTGATGTGTCGCATGAGCGCGTCATGACAATTCACCGTTATCTTGTGTCCTCCCATAACGGGCAGAAAGGCATCCAGCATACCGTCGCCGCCGTCGCTCATCGCCAGTACGCGCGTTTCGTGACCCTTGGCGCGCCGGCTTTGCGCAAAAGCCTCGCCGGCCTCACTACTTGTAATGCACCCTTTGAAAGAGTCGAATGCTATGATTTCCATCGTCTTGTTGTTTTGTTTAGCTGGTCGCAAACGGCGTTTTTCTCTTCCGTGCGACCTGTTTTTGTAAATGCAAAGTTACGTATTTTTCTTCTGTTTTCGTCATTGGGACTCCCACATTGAATATATTCAGAGAGCAACAACGCTTGCAATAGAAGTAAGGAAAATCATGGGCAGGCCACCGCTCCCAAGGTAGCGGTGAGTCATGAGTGATGTGGACAGTCCCAGCAAGCAAGCTTGCCGGCTGTCCTCATCCCTCCTGCCTCACACCTTTGGTGTCAAGCCTGTCCATCAAGAAAATCGCGGTCGCGTAAAATTGCGCATTGCGCATAAAATAACCGCACCTTCCAGATCTTGCCTCCAAGCGCTTCAGAACGCCCTGATGACACCTTCGTGGTAATAATAACGCTCTATCTGTGCTTTGGGCCATGTACCGAAGTTCACCAAGATGGCTATTGGGAATGAGGTGCCACGTAGATAACCAAACGTCTGAAACTGCTCCTTGTCCGTGATAGCCTTGATGGACTTGCACTCTATGATGACATTGCCACGTGGCATCATCACGACCATATCCATCTTGATGTAGCTTTCGAGTTTCTCTCCGTCGAAAATCGGATGATATATAAACTCTTTCCTTACATCAAACTGCTCCTTTGCCAATTTCCTGCACAGTGCCTCCTGATAAATATATTCCGGCATTCCAGGCCCTAATTGCCTGTGCACATGTTGCATACAACCAATAACGCCGTAGACATATTGAATGAGGGCCCTGCGAAGGTTAGGTTCGAGTGGAGAACGGGATATGGACAAATCATTCATGGACAGCAGTTTACTTATAAATTACGTTGTTATTAAAACGACCTTTAGACCGTTTTATTTTATGCGCCATGCGCTATTTTCCAACCTGTTGGGAGTCAGGATACCCACATGAAGTATACTAATATTGATTATCAGTGTGTTATAGAACTTTCTCAAAGAAGTGATGAAAACGGTGAATGCTATGATTTTCATTTTTTGCATTGTTCGTTTTGTGGGCCACAGCAAACGTTCAGCCTGAGTGTGCGGCCCTTTCACCAGAGTGTAAAGTTACGTATTTTTCTTCTGTTTTCGTCATTGTAACTCCCCCATTGAATATATTCAGAGAGCAACAACGCTTGCAATAGAAGTAAGGAAAATCATGGGCAGGCCACCGCTCCCAAGGTAGCGGTGAGTCATGAGTGATGCGGACAGCCCCAGCAAGCAAGCTAGCCGGCTGTCCGCATCCCTCCTGCCCCACACCTTTGGTGTCAAGCCTGTCCATCAAGAAAATCGCTAAAGCGTAAAATTGCGCATTGCGCATAAAATACCCGCACCTTCCAGATCTCTGGCTCCAAGCGCTTCAGAACGCCCTGATGACACCTTCGTGGTAATAATAACGCTCTA